>Ga0187894_10001207_pt1 | contig 33791 bp, 27 predicted proteins | sample GBC1701081metaG_FD_136650 | JGI IMG/M metagenome (GOLD analysis project Ga0187894, IMG submission 136650) | White microbial mat communities from a lava cave in the Kipuka Kanohina Cave System on the Island of Hawaii, USA - GBC170108-1 metaG ...
CCGGCAGATCGCGCGCGATCTGCTCGTCCAGGTCCCGCTCGAACAGCATCCGGCGCGCCGAGGGCGTGAGGATCTTTTTGATCCGGCCCGTACTGCCCTTCGGACGATCGATCGACGACATGTCCATAATCGGCTCTCGCGAGAGAAGCAACGGTCGCGGGATGGTGCTCGCGCGTCAACGCGCATGCGGTCGGCCGCCTCGGACGCGCGGCGATGTCGGCTCGATCGTCGTCGGTTGCGCCCGTCAGGTGCGCCCGTCACGTGGCGTCCGTCAGGTGTACCTCGATCAGCGCCTGTGCCGCGACCGCGGCCTCGCGCGCCGCGCGCTCGTTCTCGCCGCGGGCGACGACATGGCCGATGCGATCGCGAAAGTCGTGATGGATGACGAATCGCTCGTGCGGCTTGCGATACATCCGGACGTCCACCACGCCGTCGAGCGACGCGGCCTGCTCCAGGCCGCGAAACGCCTCGATGCGGCCTTCCAGACGCGGACAGATGAACCGGATGCTCGCGTGATCGTGCTTCGTCTGCCGGATCTCCGGTGCCCGGCCCGTCGCCTGCGCAATCGTCGCCGCAATCGCGTCGACGCCCGTCGCGATCCTCACCAGTTCCGGAATGAAGCCGCCGGCGAGGCGCGGATTGATCTCCATCAGCGCGTAGCGATCGCCCGTCCACCGGAACTCGACGTGCGCGGGGCCCCAGCACAAGTCGACGGCACGCAGCGCGCGACGCAGCGCGTCCGCGATCGACTCGCCGGCGTCGGCCGGCGCGGCGCCATTCGGCACGGCTCCATTCAGCACGACTGGGAAGTCGTGGCCGACTTCGACGAAGTACGGCTCTGGCGAGACGTGCTTGCGCGTGACGCCGAGCAGTTCCAGGTTGAAAAGCTCCGCCGAGAACTCCGGCCAGGACACGTACTCTTCGATCAGCACTTCCTGCGGCACGGGCATGCCACGCTCGTTCGCGCGGATGGCCAGCAGGGACGCCGCATGTGTCTCGACGTCCGATCGCCGGAGGCACAACCGTACGCCGCTGCTGCCCGTGCCCTGCGTCGGCTTGACGACGACCGGGAGCGGCAGGACGTCGAGCGCCTGCAGCGCTTCGTCCGGCGTGTGCGCCAGCGCGAATGCAGGCATCTGCACCCCTGCCGCCTGCAGCGCGAGGCGCTGCTTCCACTTGTCGCGGCACGTGCGGATCGCGGCGGGGTCGGCGCCCGGCAATCCGCGACGTCGCGCCAGGTCCGCGGCGACATCCAGAAAGTACTCGGAGCTGGTGTAGATGCCCGCGATGCGGCTCTCGCGTGCGAGCACATCGATCCGCGCGTCGATCGCGTCGAGATCGCCCACACACGACTGTCGGACGACGCGGACCGCGTCTTCCTGCACGTATGGGTACCGCGACAGATCCTCGGCGAAGAGCACGGGTTCGAGACCGAGGGCTCTGGCCGCGGCGACGAAATGGCGTCCGGTCCCGCTCGTGTTGCTTTCGATCAGAACGAGTGTGTCTTTCATGGGCCCTTCGAGGATCCCATCATTCCACAACCGGCCCGCGACGCGATCGATCGAAAACGCGAACGTGTACACCTGCAGTGGAACGCGCGGCGATCGACGGTGCGTGCCGCTCGGCACGTTTCATCGCGCGCTGGAGCGTCGTGAAGATGCGCGGATCCGTCGACTGTGCGACGTTGAAGCGCATGAAGCTCCTGGCGGTCTGCGACAGGCTGAAGGCATTGCCGGGTGCGAGGACGATGTGCTCCGCCAGCGCCCGACGCGCGATATCCGCGGCGTCGAGGCCGTCCGGCAGCCTGCACCACAGGAACAAGCCGGCGGGCGGCTCGATCCACGGCCGGATGCCGATCGCCTTCAGTCGGACGATCGTGTCATGTCTGGCGCGGGACAGCCGCTGTCGCAATGCCTCCATGTGCTTGCGATAGCTGCCGTCCTTCAGCAGCGCCAGCACCAGTTCGGCCGACAGGCTGGCGCCGCCAAAGCTGGTGGCGACCTTCAGGTCCAGCAATCCCTCGATCCAGTCCGGCCGCGCCGCGATGAATCCACACCGCACCGACGCCGACAGGGTCTTGGAGAAGCTGCCGATCTGGATGACGCGCTCCAGGCCGTCGAAGGCGGCGAGCCGCGGCGCCGGCGTCACCTCGAAGTCCGAGAAGATGTCGTCCTCGACGATGACCAGGTCGAACTGGTCGGCGAGCTTGAGCACGCGATGCGCGACGACGGGTGACAGCGTCGCGCCGGTCGGATTGTGGAGCGCCGAGTTCGTGAGGTAGAGGCGCGGCCGATGCTCGGCGAGCGCCTGCGCGAACAGGTCGACGTCGGGACCGGTCGGCGTATACGTCACGCTCACGACCTTGGCCCGGTGGGCGCGCAGCAGCGCGTGAAAGTTGAAATAGCACGGGTCATCGACCAGCACGATGTCGCCGGGCTCGATGAGAAAGCGACAGATCAGATCGATGGCCTGTGTCCCCGATTCCGCGAGGATGATCTGTTCGGCCGGGACGTCGATGCCATGTCCGCCCATCCGGCGTGCCAGAAGCTGGCGCAGCGCCGGAAGGGCGAGCGGCGTGCCATAGTCGGCGAGCGCCACGTCGCTGGCACGCGAAAGCGTGCGCAGCGCCCGCCTGATCCCGTCCTGCGGCATCCAGGACGCGGGAAGCCAGCCGCAGCCGGGCTTCAGCAGCGTGTCGACGGCTTCGAGTGACTGGCGGGAGATCCAGAGCGGATCGATCTCGCGATCGAGCTTCGGGCCGATCACCGTCAGTGACAGGGGCGCCAGCGGCGCGGCGACGTAGTAGCCGGAGCCGGGCCTCGACCGGATCGCGCCTTCCGCCGCCAGCCGTTCGTAGGCTTCGACGACGGTCGATTTGGAAACCCGCAGCGACGTCGCCAGGGCGCGGATGGATGGGAGCTTCGCGCCCGGCGTCAGGCTGCGTGCGCCGATCCGCTGCCGGATCGTGCCCATGACGGTCGCGATCAGCGTCGTGTCGTGTCCATCGATGCGCGTCTGTTCATCCATCCGTATCGGCCGCCAGACCAGAACAGTTCGCACCGATTGTACTGCACTGTCTCTGGAATGACGCCGCCCGTCTGGCCGATAAAAGACCAGGACGTGGACGGCATCATCGGCATGGACAAGACGACGAATGGATGGCTCAACGGATTCCTGGGCGTGCTGATCTTCAGCGGTTCGCTTCCCGCGACGCGCGTGGCGGTGATGGATTTCGATCCCGTCTTCCTGACGGTCGCGCGCGCCGCGATCGCGGGCGCGCTGGCCCTCGCGCTCCTGCTCGTCTTTCGCGAAAAGCGCCCGGCGCGCGGCGATCTCCTCTCCCTCGCCATCGTCGCCTTCGGTGTCGTCATCGGGTTTCCGCTGTTGACCGCACTCGCCCTGAAGCACATCACCTCGGCCCATTCCATCGTCTTCGTCGGGCTCCTGCCGCTGGCGACGGCGATCTTCGGCGTGCTGCGCGGCGGCGAGCATCCACGTCCGGCATTCTGGCTGTTCTCGGGATTCGGCAGCGCGCTGGTGGCTGGCTTCGCCCTGACCCAGGGCCTCACCGCCGCGCCAGTCGGGGATCTGCTGATGCTCGCCGCCATCGTCGTCTGCGGCCTCGGCTATGCCGAAGGCGCGAAGCTGTCACGCACGCTTGGCGGCTGGCAGGTCATCTCCTGGGCGCTCGTGATCTCGCTGCCGCTCATGCTGGCCCTGGCGCTCTATACGCTGCCGGCCTCCTTCGCCGACGTCGGCAGACCTGCCTGGATCGGTCTGGCCTATGTGTCGCTGTTCAGCATGCTGATCGGCTTCGTCTTCTGGTATCGCGGGCTCGTCCAAGGTGGGATCGCCGCCGTCGGACAGTTGCAGTTGCTCCAGCCCTTCTTCGGTCTCGCGCTCGCGGCCACGCTGCTGCACGAACAGGTCAGCCCGCTGATGCTCGTCGTTACGGTCGCCGTCGTGGTCTGCGTCGCGGGCGCCAGGAAGTTCGCGACATAGTCCGCATCCGCGCCCGCGCCTGAAAAGTTCGGCTCCGGCTCAGGATCGGACGTCATCCATCAGTCTGGGCTCGGGCCTTCATGCACACACGTCAGGCGCTTCTGCGTGATGCGACGCTCCGACGGGTACCCGAACGCGCTGTTGACGTACCACACGCCGTCGATGGTCACCTGCTGATTGACGTGGCTGTGCCCGTAGACGTGGACGGATGATCGGAGCTGCCGGATCTGGCGCTCCAGACGGCTGGTCCCCAACACGGGATAGATCATGCGCTTGTCGATCGGCACGGTGTCCGGCATCACGTCGATGCGCGGGAGAAAATGCGAGAACGAGATGATCGTCTCGTTCCGCGTACCGAGGACGGGTTCGTTCAGATACGTGAAATGCGCGGTGACGCCGGGCTCGTCAAGGCCCGCCGGCCACCGGCAGGCGCGATAATCCGCCCAGGCCTCTCGCAGTTCGGGCGTCGGCACGCCAAAGGAATAGTCGTACCAGCCGAACAACGGCACGACGGACACCGCCCCGGCATGATACGGCTCCATCGCGACGTCGTATTGCCGCGCGAGCACGCGAATGCGTTCGAGCTTGTCAAACGACGTCGCATGCTCCGGATGACGCGACAGCCAGAGATCGTGATTCCCGGGGACAAAGACGACTTTCGCGAACCGCAGCGCGAGCGCGGCAAAGCTCCACTCCATCGCGGCGACCGAATCGGACACGTCTCCGGCGAGGATCAGCACGTCATCGCGATAGTCCTGGCGCGACAGATTCGACAGCCACCGCGCGTTCTCCTCGTAGTCCACGTGCAGGTCCGAGATCGCGAGCACCCGCATGTCCCCTCCACGCCCGGCCGGCTGGTCCTGCTCGGCGGCCACGCCCCGCGGCGCGCCAGTCGGATGCCACCACCGGGCTGCAGACGGGCATCGCTGTCGATGATATGACAACAGCACGTGGGCAGCGCGTGCTGCCCGCCGCGTCGCTGTTCGACAAGAGGAGGACGAGTTTCAGGCCTATCGCGACGACCGGGCTTCACGCTTCGTCCGCTTGTAGTGCGCGGCGACCTTCGCGCGATTGCCGCAGGCCGTCATCGAGCACCATCGCCGCGTGTGGCTCTTGGTGGTGTCGTAGAAATACAAGATGCACTGCGGGTTCTGACATTTCTTGACGAGAGCGACGTCTCCGGCGGCCAGGAGGTCGGCGGCCGACTCGGCGATCGGTACCAGGAGATCGCCCGGCTCGCTCATGCGCGCCGTGAATCTCGTCTCGTAGCCCTGCCTGGTCTGCACGACCTTCAATTCACCCGTGCGATGACGGAGGATGTCGTTGATCGCCTCCAGCGCGGCCGACGGCGCCGTCCGATGGCCGGCGGCGATCCACTCCACCATCGCGCGCAGCGACGTCCGGAACCGGACCGCGCGCTCGAACGCCTGCTGGCCTCCCTGCGCGCCGCCCCAGCGGGCCGTCAAGGCCGCCGCCTGCGACGCGCTCATCACCTGCGTCGCGGCGCACCACGCCGTCAGATCCGCGAAGCCGCCGAGCAGGTCGACGCGATCGCCGTTCTCGACGATCTCGGTGTTGACGAAGTCCAGGCAGAGCCGCTCGGCCACCACGTGAAACGCTGGTCGCATCTGTTTCTCCCGTCTTCTCCCGCCGCGCGCGCACAGCATCACTAACCATCAAAATTATCGTTGATCGGTTAGCCACATCCGGCAATACTACCATCATAAGCTCGTTTTGAAGGTTAGCCAAGTAATGGCTGGCAACGCGACGGTTAGCCAGGCGAGCCACACGAAAGGACTTCTCCGATGACCGATCACAACCTCCACTACGCTCCGATCCGTACGGACCTCCAGGACGTCGCCCCGACGCAGACACGGCACCAAACCGTCGAGGTGGACGGATTGACCATCTTCTATCGCGAAGCCGGACCCGCGGACGCGCCCACCGTGCTGCTGTTGCACGGGTTCCCCACTTCGTCCCAGATGTTCCGGAATTTGATCCCGGCCCTCGCCGACAGATTCCACGTCGTCGCGCCGGACTATCCGGGCTTTGGCGGCAGTTCGATGCCGAAGCCGGGTGAGTTCGACTACACCTTCGACCGTCTCGCCGACGTGATGGACGCCTTCACGCAACGAGTCGGGATCACGACATACGCCCTCTACGTGCAGGATTACGGCGCCCCGGTGGGTTTCCGCCTGGCGGTCAAGCACCCGGAGCGCGTCCAGGCGCTGGTAATTCAGAACGGGAATGCGTACGACGAGGGGCTGGGCGAGTTCTGGATACCGCTCAAGGCGTATTGGCGGGAGCCCAGCGAGGCGCATCGCGCCGTCCTTGCCCGGTCGCTCGAGTTGGAGGCGACGAAGTGGCAGTACACGCACGGTGTCCGCCACCCGGAGGTGATCAGTCCCGACACCTGGCGGGCGGACCAGTATCTCCTCGATCGTCCCGGCAACAAGGACATCCAACTGCAACTGTTCTACAGCTACGGATCGAACCCGCCGCTCTACCCGCAGTGGCAGGCATACTTCCGACACGCTCAGCCGCCCACGTTGATTGTCTGGGGGAAAAATGACCAGATTTTCCCCGCGGAAGGCGCCTATCCGTACAAGAGAGACTTGAAGGATCTCGAGTTCCACCTGCTGGACACCGGCCATTTCGCGCTCGAAGAAGAGGGAGCCACGATCGCGCGTCTGATGCGCGAGTTCCTCGGCACGCGGCTCTCTGCCGACACGCCGCGCGGCACGGATCGCAGGCGTTAATCGACGCGATCCACGTGATGCGCGGCGCGGACCTCATCGGTTGCAGCCAGGGAGCCCGAGGCCAAGGGGGGCGTCGGTTTGACAGCGGCTTGCAGAATCATGCGGCAAAATGCGCGTCAATGGCTACAATGCTTCAGTGGCTGGCCGATGTCGGTCAGCGCCCACATCAACTCTGAGACCAAAGTTCATGTCAAAAGCCCCTGTGAAGTCCGGCCGCAAGAACGTCGCCTCGTCCAAGGCCCCTGCACTCAAACCGCTCAAGAACGTGCTGTCCAAGTCCGCGCTGATCGCGCACCTGTCCTCGCACAGCGGCGTCGAGTCGAAGGGCGTCAAGGCGGTGCTGGCTTCTCTCGAGGCCACCATCGCGGCCTCCCTGCACAAGAACGGCGCCCGCATCTTCACGTTGCCAGGCGTGCTCAAGGCAACCGCCGTCGCAGTGCCTGCCAAACCGAAGCGCAAGGGCAAGGATCCGTTCACGGGTGAAGAGCGGATGTTTGCCGCGAAGCCCGCGTCGGTGAAGGTCAAGATCCGGGCGCTGAAGAAGCTGAAGAACGCCGCGGTCTAAGTCAGGTGTGCTGGCGACACGCTCCCGTCGCCAGCCACAACGCCAGCGCCGGCCCGGCCCCCCAACGGGGACGGCCGGTCGCCGACACGGTCCGAAGCGTCTGGCGAAGCACCGACCGTCGTTCGCAGGATCGCCCGCTCGTACGTGATCACCCAATCGTCGCCGCTGTCGCGCGAGGATCCCGCATGGCCCCGATCACCTTGTATCGTGGTCACCTCGTATCGGGCCAGTCACCTCACATCGGGCCAGCAGTCTACGCGCGCGTGCGTCGCGCGGCCGGTCCCGTTGACGGCATCGGGGTGACGTCGATCGAGGTAAGATACGCGGTGGTCTTCGCCCGCGGCGAGGACGCACACCCATGCAACGGAAGCCTGAAATTTCCCCGGACATCGACGAGTACCGCGACCAGCGCTGGCGCCGCGAGGCGATGCGCCAGATCGAGACGGCGCTCGACGCGGAGCGCTTCATCGAACAGGTCGGTTTCGCCGCGTGTCTGACCGATTCGCGGAGGCCGGGGCCGTCGCTCTACGTGGCCGTGTGCGGACGGCGTGACGCCGTCATGCCGCGCAACGTCCAGAAAGATCCCGAAGCCTCGCTGACCTGGACGCTGAAGGACGAGGTCATGAGGCGCGGCAAGGTGTATTACGCCAAGCTCGCGCGCGGCAAGGCCGTGTTCCTCGCGCCGCGCATGATTCCGTATTTCCACGCCATCTGGGGCATGCGCCGCGCGGAGGAGTCGCGCCGGCTGGGCAAGGACGCGCGCGCGATCCTGCGCGTGCTCCGCAAGGAATGGGAAATGGCGACCTCGGACCTGCGCGACGAGTCGGGCGTCACCGCCCGCGTGGCGTTCACGCGGGCGATGGACGAACTGCAGGCCGCCATGATCGTCGTCCCGAGCGAGGTGCTCTACCGGCCCAAGTTCACCTATCTCTGGACGCTCGGCGTCGGCCGGTTTCCCGACGGGCTGACGAAACGCGTGCGGCGCGCGGACGCGCTCCGTGAGATCGCCCGATGCTTCCTCACCGGCGCCGGCATGACCGTCCCCGGCGAGCTGGCCCGCGTCACGGGACTCTCACGCGCGGAGGCCGGACTCGGCAACCGCGCCCTCGTCGCCGAAGGCTACGCAACGATGCTCGCCACGGGCGTGTATCGGCTGACCTCCGTCGTGCCGTCCGCGCCGGAGGCCGATAGCGCGCCCGAAGACGAGGATGAAGACGACACGCGCCTCGACGCGAGCTGATGTCGACGTGAGCTGACGTCAGAGGCGGGCCTCAGCGATCCTGTTCGATAAATCGTGGGTGACGCGCATCCACGATCGCACGCGTCAGAAGAGACACGTGCACCGACGGACCGGGCTCCCCGGAAGGCAGCGCGTGGTGACCGGAGGCTCCCCGGACGCGTCGATCGCCGCTACGCCTGCCGATACACCCTGCTTCTGCGGTTCATTCGGCGGGCAGATCGTGACGGTGAACGTGCAGACTCCGCCTCGCTGCGCGCAGCCAGAGTCGATGCACGCATCGGTGCCGACTCTCTGACAGAGCGTCTGACTCTGGGACTGGCTGGTGGCGGGCACGCTCCACACGACGAGCGCACACGCGCAGATGAACACGAGCTTCGCAACGGCACGATGCATGAGAACCTCCTGGGAAAGTAGGGATGAACATCATGGCGGCGGCCGAGAACCGCGGGTCATGACTCGGCGGACGTGTTCGAAATACCAGGGTGAGCCCGTCACGGAACAGGCGGACATCCGACATGCCTCCGCCGCGAGCGCCGTGGGGAACTTCATCCCGGGATCCTGGACATCGCGGCCTCCGCCACGCGAGAATCGTGTCGTCCATCGCCCGACGAGGCTGGCCGCGCGTCTGACACGCGCAGGCCCGTCTTGCGCGCCCGTCCGTGCGCCAGGGGGCCGCAAGCTGTGATCGCCATCCGTGGGAGCTGTCATTGTTGGATTCCTTGTTGACTCGTCGCCAGGCCCTCGCCACCCTCGCGTCCACCGCGACGCTCCCGCTGATGTCCGCGTGTCAACCCGAGCCGGGGGCGACCCCTTCAGCGGCCGCGTCTTCCACGCACAGCGACGCCAGCGCACGCGCGCTGCTCGATGACATCGGCAACAACCTGTTGCGGCTGGTGCCCGAGACCGCGACGTCGCTCGGCCTGGACACCGGCGCGCGGGCGGAGCTGCGTTCGCGGCTCATGGATCGCTCCGCGGAGGGACAGCAGCAGATCGCAAACCAGCTCCGCACCGACCTGGCGCGTGCAACCGCGTTCGACCTCTCGGGGCTCCCGCATGCGACGCGCACCAGCCTGGAGGTCGTCCGCAGCGCGTACGCCACGGCGCTCGAAGGCTTCGCGATGCCGTACGGCGACGTCCCGGTCGGCGGATGGCGCATCACGCCCTACGTGATCATCCAGAACGTCGGCGCCTATCTCGACATCCCGCGCATGCTCGACGCCGAGCACCGCATCGACTCCGCGGCGGATGCCGAGGCGTATCTGGCCCGGTTGCAGTCCTACGCGAAGCAGGCCGATGGGGAGCTTGCCCGCCTGCGGGCCGCGCGCGCGAAGGGACTCGTACCGCCGGCGTTCCTGATCGACAAGGCCGTCGCGCAGTTGAGTCTCTCGATCAAGGGCGCGCGCGAGGGCGGCGGCCTCGTCGAGTCGATCGAACGTCGCACGAAGAACATTCCCGGCGCCTGGGCCGAGCGCGCGCGAACGATCGCGGCGAAGGAGATCGCCCCGGCGCTCGAGCGGCAATTGGCGGAGTTGCAGGCGCAGCGTCCAACGGCGACGGGCGATGCCGGCATGTGGGCGCGGCCGAACGGCGAGGCGTATTACCGGTGGGCGTTGAAGGCGTCGACGACCACGACGATGTCGCCTGACGAAGTCCACGAGACGGGCCGGCGCGAGCTGGAGCAGTTGCAGGCGCGGATGGACGAGATCCTGAAGCGTGTGGGCTACACGAAGCAGAGCGTCGGCGCGCGCATGCTGCAACTGGCCAAGGACCCGCGATATCGCTTTTCCGAGGGTGACAAGGGACGCGCCGAGATCACCGCGTTCATCCAGAATCGCCTCGACTGGATCAAGGCGCAGATGCCGCGCGCCTTCAACACGGTCGTCAAGCCGAACATGGAAGTGCGACGGCTGCCGCCGGAAGAAGAACCGGGCGCGCCCGCCGCGTATGGCGGCGCCGGCTCCATTGACGGCTCGATCCCGGGACGCTTCTGGATCAACCTGCGGACGACGGATCTGCACAGCAAGTACAGCCTCGCCGACCTGACGTTTCATGAAGCGATTCCCGGCCACATCTGGCAGGGCGAATACACGCATGAAATGCCGCTCATCCGGCAGATGCTCGCGTTCAATGCCTATTCGGAAGGATGGGCGCTCTACGCCGAACAGCTCGCGGACGAGCTCGGTGCGTTCGAGGACGATCTCGTCGGACGCCTCGGATATCTGCAGTCACTCGCTTTCCGCGCCTGCCGCCTCGTCGTCGACACCGGTCTCCACGCCAAGCGCTGGACGCGCGCGCAGGGCGTGCAGTTCTTTGTCGACGTGAACGGATCGAACCCGCTCGAAGTGGCCAGCGAAGTCGATCGGTACTGCTCGTGGCCGGGACAGGCGTGCGGCTACAAGGTCGGACACAGCGAGATCAACCGCCAGCGCGAGAAGAGCAAAACCGCGCTGGGAGCCACGTTCGCGGACAAGGCGTTCAACGATACGCTGGTGCTGGGCGGGAACGTGCCGCTCGACGTGCTGGCGCGGAACGTGGACGAATACATCCGCACGGCCAAGAGCTAGTGTGGCGGAGCCTTAGCCTCGGTCAAGCACGCCGGCATACTGGCGGACGAACCGGAGGTCGATCGCCATCTTCATCCGCCAGACCCATGCGCCTTCGAAGGAGACGTTCCGCCACTCGCCAATCGCGCGGCCGTCCCCGGTGTTCAGCAGTTTCATGAACGTCCGCTGCGGGGTGTACGGTCGCGGCTCGACGCCGTCGACCACGCGGCGGAGGTTCTCGAGCAGCACCGGACCCTGTCGAACCGCGTGCACGCCCGCCTTGGGGACCGGCGCGTGTCGCGGCGTGCCGGCGTCGCCGGTCGCGAAGACGGAGGGGTCCGCCGGACTCTGTAACGAAGCCGTCGTCTCCAGAAATCCACGCGCGTCCTTGGGCAACGCCATCGTGTCGAGGATGGGCGCCGGCGCCGCGCCAGTCGCCCACAGGACCAGATCCGCAGCCACCTCGCGTCCGCTGGCGAGCACGAGGCCGTTCGAGGTGACGACGGACACCCGCTCGTCGATCACGGCCACGCGGGCGCGGTCGAGCGCGCGCCGCGCCCGCTGCACGAGTCCCCCGCCGCTGCCTGGGAGGAGCGGTCCCTCATGGACGAGCGAGAGATCGATCCCGCACGCGCCACCGAGCACGGCGTCGAGGAACCGCGGCACGCACAACGCCACTTCGACGCCGCCCGCTCCCCCGCCGACGATCACGACGTGACCGCGCCGACCGCCCGCCCCCGGTAACTCAGTTTGCAGGAGCCGCGCCGATGCGACCCGCAACCGGTGCAGCAGCGTCTGCATCGGCTTGATCGAGACCAGCGGAGCGTCCGGCGACACCACGACACCGTCGAACCGGGGCACGGAACCGACGCCGATCGACAAGGTATCGAACCGCACCACCGCGCCATCCGCCATCGTGAGACATCGGCCAGGCACATCGACGCGTTCCGCATGCCCGGCGATGAAGCGGGCGCCGGTGGCGCGGCAGAGGGCCGCGAGATCGATTGCCATTGCGGACGCCGGCTGCTGCCCCGCCAGGACGGCCGGCAACAGGCCCGAATAGGCCGCGTCCGCGAAGTCGGAGACGCAGGTGATCCGCGTCGGCGTGCGGCCACCCGGTTGCCACTGTCTGAGCGCGTGCAGGTGGGCGTGTCCAGCGCCCAGCAGGACGATCTCGTGTACGCCGCCGCTCTCGTGCACGCTGTCGCGCATCACCGCTGCCATCGCAGGAACGTCCGCAGCGTCGACAGGACCGGCGGGGTGAGCTTCTCCCGCCGCCACGCGTCCGCCAGCTTCTTCCAGACGTCGCCGTGCGTCGGATAGGCGTGAATCGTGCGACCCAGCGTCGCCATCGACAACCCCGCGGTGATCGCGAGGCCGATCTCGCCGATCAACTCGCCGGCGTTCGACGCGACGACCGTGGCGCCGAGAATGCGTCCGCGCCGGCCGACATGGACACGCGCGAACCCTTCCGCGGCCACGTCGATCACCGCGCGATCGACCGTCGCCATCGAGACCGTCAGCGTCCTGACATCGGGTCGATGGCGTGCGTCTTCGGCCGACATGCCGACGTGTCCGACCTCGGGATCGGTGTACGTCACGCGCGGAACGACCAGCGTCCGGATCGACCGGCGCCGGTGGAACAGCGCGTTCTCGACAACGATGCGCGCCATCGCGTCCGCCGCGTGGGTCGACTGGAAAGTGGACGTACTGTCGCCGGCCGCGAAGACGCGCCGGTTCGTCGTGCGCAGCCGATGGTCGGCGATGCGCCCGCGGGCGTCGAGGCGGATATCCGCGCGAGCGAGATCGAGGCCGTCCAGATCGGCGATCCGCCCCGTCGAGACGAGCAGGGCATCGGCGCGATGGGGCGCGTCCCGGCCACGACACACGATCGACATCCCGGCCGCGTCGCGGCTCACACGCTCGACGGCCGTGTCCGTCCAGACCTCGATGCCGTCGCGCGTGACGCTTGCCAGCAGCGCCGCGGACGCGTCTGGATCCTCCCGTGGCAGCAGCCGTGAATCCTCGGTGACGAGGGTGACCGCGGATCCGAAGCGTTGGAATGTCTGCGCCAGCTCGCACGCGATCGAACCGGCCCCGAGTACGACGAGGCGGCCCGGCAGCGACGTCAGCGACGGGATCGACTCGTACGTGAGAAAGCCGGCGTCGGCGAGACCGGGGATCGCGGGCACGACTGGTCGGGCTCCCGTCGCGATCACCGCGCGCGCGAAGCGCAGGCGCTGGCCGCTGACCTCGACGGCGTCGGACGCCACGAAGCGCGCCTGTCCGAGGAACACGTCGATGCCGAGCGCGGTCAGCCGGGCGACGGAATCATGGACGGCGAGTTCCGCACGGATCTGGCGCACGCGCGCCATCGCCGCGGCGAAGTCCAACTCGACGCCGCCGCCGACACGGACGCCGAGGTCACCAGCGGCGCGCGTCCGCACGAGTGTGCGCGCCGCGTTGATGAGCGCCTTGGACGGGACGCAGCCGTGGTTCAGGCAATCGCCGCCCATGTGACGCCGCTCCACGAGCGCGACCCGGGCGCCCACGCTGGCCGCGCCGACGGCGGAAACGAGACCGGCCGTGCCGCCTCCCAGGACGACCAGGTTGTAGCGTGGGGCCGGCGCGGGATTCCGCCAGTCCGCCGGATACACGGATGCGCGCAGGGACCGCTCGTCCGGATCGTCTGCCAGCAGGTGGGACGGCTGCGGAGGCATGACACGTGCTAGCGCGGCGAAACGGGATGCCGCGAAACAGGACGGGGCGAAACGGGACTCGGCGTCTCTGCGATCTCGGCGGCGAGGGCGCGACGCGCCACCCGCGTGACGAAGACCGAGACGAACAGGGTGGCCGTCAGCCCGAGGACGGCCAGGGCATGGCGTGCCCATCTGACGTCGGACGCGTCAACGGTCGAGAGCGAGGCCACGTCGCCGATGAGTGAGCCGAGATACGCATACAGCAGCGCTCCGGGCAGCATGCCCACGAACGATCCGAGGACATAATCGCGCAGCGTAATGCTGCTGGCGCCGAGGGCGTAGTTGAGGACGTTGTATGGGAGAATCGGTGACAATCGCAGGAGCAGGACGATACGGAGCCCGTGGCGGCCGATGGCGGCGTGAACGGCGCCGAACCGGGGATCGGCGGCCAATCGTCGGGCCAGGATGTCTCGCAGCACCGTACGGCCGAGGATGAACGCCAATGTCGCCCCCAGGACGCTCGCGGGAGAAGCCAGCACGGTGCCCCAGAGCGGACCGTAGGCCATGCCGGCGCCGATGGTGAGCAGCCCGCCCGGCACCATCAGCACGGCGGCCACGGCGAAGACAACGATGTAGGTGAGGGCGCCCTCGAGTCCGGCGCCTCGCATCCAGTGAACCAGGCCGACGATCCCATCGGCCACCGGGAAGAAGACGGCGGCCATTACCGCCGCGGCCACGAGGCCGGCGCCCGCGCCGATCCTGATCCAGGTTCCCCGACGAGACACCGGCACAGCATACAATGCTCCGACGTCGCACCTCGCTCTCGATTCTGCCGCTCACGATTCTGTTGCTCGCCACGGGAGGATGGCTCGCCGCCACCGCTTGTCACCGCGCGGCCGGCCCGCCTCCAACCGCGCGCGCGCTGGCGGCGGGCGGCTGGGACGACGTGCTGGCGAAGGCGCGGGGCACCACCGTCGTCTGGCGCATGTGGCGCGGCGATCCGGCGATCAATGCGTATGTGGACGGATGGGTCGCGCCGCGGATGCGCGAGCAATTCGGGGTGACGGTCGACGCGGTCGAGGGCCAGGGTCCGGAGCTCGTCAACACGCTGGCCACCGAACGCGCGGCCCTCGCGGGTCGTGCCGGCACCACGAGCCTCATCTGGATCAATGGCGAGACCTTCGCGCAGCTTCGCGCGGAGCACCTGCTCGATGGCCCCTGGACATCGGTCCTCCCGAACACGACGCTGGTCGACAGCCGGTCGTCGATCGTCAGTCGGGACTTCGAACAGGATCCGGCTGGATACGAATCGCCGTGGGGCATGGTGCAATTCGCGTTGATCTACGATCCGGCCCGCACGCCGTCGCCGCCGACGTCCATTGCCGCGCTGGCCGAATGGATCACGCGGCACCCGGGACGCTTCACGCACGATCAGCAGTTCACCGGCGTCACCTTTCTGAAGAGCGTGATGTACGGTTTGTCCGGTGGCGTGCCATCCTTCCAGGGCGGCTTCGACGAAGCGCGCTACGTCCAGGGACGCGACCGGCTCTTCGCCTGGCTGGATTCCGTCCGTCCGTCGTTCTGGCGGGCTGGCGCGACCTATCCGCCCGATGTCGCGGCGATGCACCGGCTGTTCGCGAATGGCGAGATCGACTTCACGATGTCGAACAACCAGAATGAAGTCGTGACCAAGGTGCGACAAAAGGTCTTCCCGCCGCAGGCCAGGGCGCTGCTGCTGGACGAAGGGACCATCGCCAACGCGCACTACGTCGGCATTCCCTTCAACGCGCCGAACGCCGCCGGGGCGATGGTGCTCGCGAATTTTCTGCTCTCGCCGGAAGCGCAGCTCGAAAAACAGCGGGGCGACGTCTGGGGTGACGGCACGGTGCTCGACGTGGCCCGGCTGGATGCGCCGTGGCCGGCGCGCTTCGCCGACGTCGCGCGGGACGCGGCGGCGCTTCCGCGCGAGCTGCTCGCGTCGCGCGCGCGTCCTGAAGTCCACCCGCTCTATCACGCGCGGCTGCTGGAGGATTGGCGCGCGATGATTCGCCGCGGCACGCCATGATCCACCGCCCTGCCCCTGGCGCGATCGCAGCGCTCGCGATCGCGGCGCCGGTGTTGATTGGCGCGCTCTACTCGACGCTCGCCGCGTTCGGCCTGGCCGGTGTCGGGGCGCGCGGCTTCACGGCCGACGGCGCGATCCGCGTCCTGACCGACGCGCACACGTGGCGGGCCGTCGCGTGGACGTGCGCCACGGCGGGCGTCGCGACGCTGATTGCCGCGGCCATCGCGTTCGTGCTGGCGCTGCGGCTGCGTGAGAGCCGTCTCGGCCGGCGCGTGGCGCTGCTGCCGATGGCGGTCCCGCACCTCGCCGCGGCGCTTGCGGCGCTGCTGCTGCTCGGACAGAGCGGCCTGCTCTCACGCGTCGGCCATGCCCTCGGCTTCATCGATTCGCCGGGCAGCTTCCCCGCGCTGGTCTACGATCGCGCCGGCGTATCGCTGATCGTTACGTTCATCTGGAAGGAACTCCCGTATCTGACGCTCACCGCGACGGCCGTGCTGCTCACGGGCACGCGCGAGCTCGAAGAAGTCGGACGCACGCTCGGCGCCACGCCGGCGCAGGTCTTCTGGCGGGTGACGTGGCCGCGGCTCTGGCGAGGCACGGCGCCGGCCATCATCGCCGCGCTCGCGTTCCTCGTCGGTCAATACGAGATGCCCGCGCTCCTGGCGCCGAGCGATCCGACACCCCTGTCGCTGCTGACGTTCGAGCGCGCCACGGACCCGAACCTCTCGCGCCGCGGAGAAGCCCACGTGCTGGGATTGCTGGCGCTCGCGATCGCCGCGCTGCTGGCGATCGCGCACGCCTCCTGGCAGACGCGCACGGAAGCGGGCCGGCGATGAGGATGCGGGACCGCGTGCTGCTCATCGCCCTCATCGCGTGGGTGTTCACGCCCATCGCCATGCTCGCGTGGCGGGCGCTCGCGCAATCCTGGCGATTCCCGGCGATCGTGCCGGAGACCGCCGGCCTGGGCCCCGCGCTGGCGGCAACGACCAGCGGACGACTCGGCGCGGCGCTCTGGGTCAGCGTCGGCCTCGCGCTGGCGGCCGGCCTCATCGGAACGATCATCGGCTTCGGCATCGCACACACCGCGGCACGCTCCACCGGGACGACGCGCCGATTGACGCTCGCGGCGGCGTTCTTCACGGTGATCGCGCCACCACTCGCCCTTGGCGTCGGCCTCCAGGTCGCGATGCTCGGCATCGGCCTCGGCGGATCGGTCGCCGGCGTGCTGCTGGCGCACCTCGTGCCGGTCACTGGTTATCTGACGCTGTTCGCGGTCGGCGTCCTCTCGACGCTCGATCCGGCGCTCGAAGACGAGGCCCGCACGCTCGGCGCGTCACGCGTCCAGGTCGTGTCACGTGTCCTGATCCCGCTCCTCCGCGGACGCCTCGTCGAAGCCCTGATGCTCGGCGGACTCGTCTCCTGGGGCCAGGTCGCCCTCACGCTGCTGGTCGGCGGCGGCCTCGTGCGGACGCTCCCCGTCGAGCTGATGTCGATCATCCAGTCCGGCAACGATCGCGCGGCCGCCATCGCCGCGCTGATGCTCAGCCTCCCGCCAATGCTCGGCATCGGCCTCCTGACGGTCGGCGTCCGCCGCGCCGGAGCGTCCATCCAATGAGCCGCTCAGCGAGCCGCCCAATCAGCCAGTCGGGCCTGGCGCTCGTGCGCGCGCGCATTCCGTTCGGCAATAAGGCGGGCCTGGACGAGGTGACGCTCGATGTCGCGCGGGGGGAACGCCTGGCGCTGCTCGGTCCGTCGGGCGTCGGCAAGACGTCCGTGCTCCGCGCCATCGCGGGACTCGGGACGATCTCGTCGGGCGCGGTCATGGTCGATGGCCGCGATGTCACCACCACGCCTCCGGAACGCCGCGGTGTCGTCTACATGCACCAGTCACCGTCGCTGTTTCCGCACGCGAGCGTGCTCGACAACGTGACGTTCCCGATGGACGTCCGCGGCATCCCCCGCAAGGAGGCGCAGACGCGGGCGGCGGATCTCCTCGACCGCGTGCAGATGCGCTTCGCCGCGGACCGCGCCCCGGACACGCTGAGCGGCGGTCAACGACACCGCGTCGCGCTGGCCCGCGCCCTGGCCGCGGGCCCGGCGGTGCTGCTCCTGGACGAGCCCTTCTCGGCGCTCGATCCAGAGCTGCGCGCGGACGTGCGAACCGCCGTCGGCGACATCCTGGCCCGCGAGACGGGGCCGGCGGTAATCATCGTCACCCACGACGTGGACGAAGCCGCCGGACTCGCGGATCGCCTCGCCGTGCTGATGAACGGCCGCGTGGCGCAGACGGGTTCGCCCGGCGATCTGCTCGCGGCGCCGAACACGGTCGCGGTGGCACGCTTCCTCGGCTTGTCCAACGTCATTCCCGGCATCCGGAACGACGCGGGTGTCGTCACGTCCCTGCTCCCGCCGTTCCATCGGCCGGGTCCGGCCGGACCGGTCACGGTGGTCGCGCGCGCAGGCGCCCTGCGTGCGAGGGCTGGCAGTGTTGGCGCTCGCGGCATCCAGTCTGGCAACACGGCATCGGCGGGAACGGCGTCACGTGTGCTCGATCGCGTCGGCGGCGTCGCCGTGCTCTGCGACGTGAGCGGTCAGCCGCTGCTGGCGGTGCCGGAGCCCGGGTTCCGGCCGATCGCCGGGTCACCGATCGATCTTGTCGTGGATGAATCGTCGCTGCACGTGATCGACGAGCCGCTGCCACAGGCCTGACATGTTCGATCCGTATCTTCGACCCGTGAAGGACGCCTCTCTCGCACCGCTCGCGCGCGCGGTGGGCGGGGCCGTGTCGCCGACCGCGATCACGATGGTGGCCTTCGCGGCGGGACTCGGCGCCGCGCTGGCCGCGTACGCGGGTATGCCGCTCGCGGCCCTCGCGCTCTGGATCGTCAACCGCATCCTCGATGGTCTGGACGGCGCCTACGCCCGCATGTATCGCCGCGACTCATCCTTCGGCGGCTACCTCGACATCGTCCTCGACTTCATCGTCTATGCGGCCATCCCGATCGGCATCGCGGCCCATGCCCGGCAGGAGGCATTGACCTTCGCCGCCCTGCTGCTCGTCGCCTCGTTCTACGTCAACGCCGCGTCGTGGATGTATCTTGCGGCGCTCCTCGAACAACGACAGCAGGGCGCGGCCGTACGCGGCGAAGCCACGGCGGTGACGATGCCGCCGGGTCTGATTGGCGGGACGGAAACGGTGGCGTTCTATATCGCGTTCTTCGTGTGGCCGGTGTATCAGCGGCCGCTCTTCCACGTCATGGCGGCACTCGTCCTGCTGACGGCGATCGGCCGGCTGTTCTGGGCAAAGCGGCGTCTCTGACGCGACCGGCGCTTGGCGGCCGCGTCAGAGAGTCCACCGCATCAGAACGTCAACCGCGCGGCGAACTGGAACTGCCGCGGCGGTCCCGCCACCGTCGGCTGAAACGCCAGCGTGCCGTTCTCATCCGGACGCACGCCGCTCGCGCCGAAGTTGAAGAAGCCCGAGTAGTTCACCGTATTGAACACGTTGAAGACTTCGACGCGCGCCTGGAGTCCCAGGCCGTCGGCCAGCCGGAACGTCCGCATGATGCCGAGATCGAGCTGGCTGTAGCCGCTCGTGCGCTCGGTATTGCGGCCGACGCCCGCCGGACGGTCGTTGAAGATCGTGTCGCCATTCTCGTCGCCGCCGGTCACGACGTTGAGGGGCTGACCGCTCGACAGGAAGAGGATCGGCATCAGATCGATTTCCCCCGGCAGGCGGACGTGTCCGTTCAACGCGAAGACATGCCGGCGATCGTTCAGGCTTGGTCCGAACTCATCATCGGCCCGGCGGCTGTCGACAGGACGGAAGTTGATGTCATCCGTATCGTTCTCGATGCGCGACAGCGTGTAGGCGATGTCGAACGCAAACGATCGGCTGAACGTCTTCCGCGCGCTGAGATAGAGGCCGTGGAACTGGCTGCTGCCTGTGGATTCGTCCTGCTCGATCAGACGAAAGCCGCCGGCGGCCGGCACGAGGGGGCGGGTCGCATCGGCCGCCGCGACCGAACGGCGCGTACCGGCGGGCACGGACGCTGGCGCGTTGACGTCGAGGCGGCGAATCAGATTGCTCCCCTTGTTGTTGATGTAGTCGACGGACAGCGCCAGCCCTGGGACGACTTCGCGCACGTAGCCGATCGACACCTGCTGATTGCGCGGGCTGACGAGATCCGAATCGAAGACCTGGACGTTGCGCGGCGGCAACTGGCCAACGGGCACGTTCTGATAGGCGTCGCGCGGGAGTTGATGCGGGAACACCGGCGGCGCGAATGGCGTGCCTGGAGCGAACGTGACCGAGATCGCGCCGCCATCGGGATTGTTGAAGATGGTATCGGAATAGACCGCGAACGGAATCCGCTCGTAGAACAGGCCATAGCCCGCGCGGACCTGGTGCCGCGTATCGCCGCGGGGCGACCACGCAAGGCCGACGCGCGGCGCGATGTTGTTCAGGTCCGGGTCGCCGTCGGGCGTATTCGTCACCGAGTCGTAGTCCCACCGGATCCCCGCGGTGAGGACGACATCGGGACGCAGCCTGATCGCATCCTCGGCGAAGAACGACACGAGGTTCTGCGACGTGTCGACGACGGGGTTGACGAAGGACTGGGAGTACGAGAGGACGCGCACGTCGCGCGGGATGTCGCTCAGGGTCAGGAAGGCGCCGGCCGGCCGGATGCCGCGGCCTTCGAGGTCGACGGTATATGCCCCGCGGGCGCCAGGACCAGAACGGATGTCGAAACCGGCGTGCAGCCAGTCGCCGCCGGCCTTGAACGTGTGGGCGCCGGCCACGCGGCTGTAGACATTGCGGACCTGGACGTCCGTTTCGGTCCAGAAGAAATCGTCGCTCACGCCGCCGAGGACGGCCAGGGGGGCGCCGCGATCGGTGACGACCACGCGCGGTCCCGGATCGAGCGTGCGCCAGTCCGCGCGCATGCGTCCGAACATCACCCCGACCTCGTTCAGGCCGGCGTTCATCACCGATCGATGGTTCCAGGTGGCGAAGTTGTTCCGGTAGTTCACCTGCAGGCCGGCCGAGGGCAGCGTGAGACCACCGACGAAGCCGATGTCATCGTGGTGCGTGTAATCGCCGAACAGATAGCGGACGGACGAGATCTGCGTGGCGCTCCACTGCTTATCGACCTTCCCCATCACGCCTTGATTGTGAAACCTCGTCGGCGCCAGTCCGACGGCGAGCGGCGACGTCAGGATGGCGTCCTGCGATTCCCGCGTCAGCTCGGCGTTGACGAAGTAGAACGTGCCGGCGCCGAGCGATCCACCAATCGCGCCGCCGAACTGGTGCCGCTCGAAGCTGTCGTCGATCACCTCGCCGTCGGCGGTTTTCGGCGCGAAATCGTTCGGCGAGTCGACGCTGCTCCCCGGACGCACGTAGTAGAACAGCTCTCCCGCCGTCCGCTGTCCACCGGACCTGGTCGTCACCGCGAACACGCCGTTGCCGGTGCGCCCGTACTCCGCGGAGTAGGAATTGACCATCACCTGAAGGTTCTGCGTCGATCCGATCGTGACGGGCACCTTCGGTCCGCCGAGAAACAGGTCGGTGTTGTCGAAGCCGTCGACCGTGTAGTTCGTGACGAGCGACGAAGAGCCGTTGATCGTGAGCCGAGGGGCGAGATTGTAGAAGCCGCGGGCCGGCGCGGCGCCGGGGATCAGGTAGGCGAGGTTGATCAAGTCACGACCGTTGATCGGCAGTTCCTCCACCTGCGCTTCGCTCAACGTCCCGCCGAGCGCCGGCGTCCCGGTCCTGGCCAGCGGCAGTTCCGGCTGCACGTCCACGCGGTCGCTGATCGCGCCGACCGCCAGCCGGAAGTCCTGCACGCGACGCTCGCCAGCCGTGATCGACATGAGGCCGCGGACGTCCGGCCGGAAGCGGTCCGCGGTCACGCGCACTTCGTACCGCTCACCCGGCGCCACGCCCAGCACCTGATAGCGGCCGGCCGCGTCGGAGACCGCCGATCGCAGCAGTCCGGTCTCGACATTCCGGACGTCGACCTGGGCATTCGCCACGATCGCGCCAGACTCGTCCAGGATGACCCCCTCGATCGAGGCGCCGATCTGGGCAGCCGCGGGCAGGACTAACCACAGACAGGACGCCAGAACGGCGGCCGTCAACCACGAATGCACACGTACGGATCGATTACACACAGTTGGACACATCGGTAGCGGCTCCGGGTCAGACCATCGGCTGTCGAACGTTTTGGATTCAGGCGTCGAGCCCCCAAGGCGGAGCCGAGTCGGCAACACCGGGCGGAGCCGGATGGGCAGCGCCGGGCACAGCGCGGCGAGCGGCACCGCGCGCGGCACGGCCGCCGTGGCCGCCGGTCGCGCGATCGGAGACGCCACGGTCGGCATCGAGGGGGAAGACAGAGGCAATGGGCGCGCCGGCGTAGGGATCGCGGCCGCTCAACGATTCGAGCTTGCGCCGATCGACGAAGAACAGGCCGCCGCGAGCGCCGCGCGCGCGGATGCGGAGATAGGTGTAGACCGCGAGCAGCTTCTCCGGCCAGCGGGCGCGCTCCCGGCTGCCGCGATACCGTTCGTGCTGGAAATAGCGGCCCGCCGGAATCGTCTCACGCACCAGGTCGAGCGAGTTCGGCCGCGTCTTCAACCGATACGTGTCCGTCTTCCAGAACCCGGTGATGATGTTGACCACCGGGAACGGCGCGGGATTGCCCCAGAGTACGTGCTTGCGCGGCCCGTTCGAGTTGGAGAACCAGGGCACCGCCAGGCGCAGGAAGGACACCAGGAACGCAAACTCCGCCACGTCGTAGTCACGCGTGCGGAACAGCAGCAGGATCTCGCGGCGCTCTTCCCGCGCGAAGCGGCGGATTTCGCGCCGGAACGCCGGATCGGTGAAGTGGAAGATCGCGTCCTTGAAGTCGTTGAAGATCAGGATGCCGGCGGATGTGTGGACGGCGCCGTGGAGGTAGTTGATGCCGTGCGGCAGGCGCCGCTGCGGTCCCCAGGGCAGCTCCGGATCGGGCACGGATCGGGCCACGAGGTTGGCCATGAACCGACCGACGCGCTGCACGATGACTTCATCTGGAACGTCATCAAGGACGTCATCGGACACCTGATCGTCCGTCTGGGGCACGGCCCGCTCATCGGCCTCGTCGAACCGCGCGCGCGGCGCGCGATAGATGACGTTCTTCCACCAGATCGGCTCACCGTCGCGCGGATCGAGGCCCGTCACCCACGGGTGATCGGCACGCACGAGGCCCGCGGGCATGGGCCGGAAGCGGATGATATCGAGGACGTGCAGGATGCCATCGAGGTTGTGGCACCACATCTTCGCGAACGTGAACGGCAGCTTCGCATAGTAGACGGATCGCTCGATCGGCCCCTCACGGCGAAAGCGGCCGTGCCCGGCGACGGACGGCGTCGGCGCGACCACGGCCTGCGCGTGCGGACTCACGAGCGCACCACCCCGCTTGCGGGGCGGATCCGCGTCAGCATCCGACGCCAGGCAAACGCGAGCCGACCGGCGGCCGTGCGCGCCGGCGCCGCGACGCGCGCGGCGAGCGTCCGCTCGTCTCGATGATCGAGGTCCTCTTCGAGGATGTAAACTTCCCATCGCCTTCCGTCCGGATCGCGCACCCAGAACTTGGTCTGCTTCGCGTAGCAGCACGCGACGCCGTTCTCACGCCTGGTGGCATAGCCGTGCTCTTCGAGGCGGCGCTGGACCTCCACCAGCGTCTCCGGCGCCGTCATCCGCACGCCGAGATGATTGAGGCTCGACCCATCCACCTTGCGCGCCGGTTCGAGCGACAGCACCAGCGGCGGGTCCTCTACCTCGAACTTGGCGTAGTCCGGCCGGGACTTCGCGGGCGCGATCCCGAAAAGCGCCTCGTAGAACGCCACGGCGCGCGCGAGGTCGCGCACGTTCAGGGAGACATGGAAAGCACGGCGAGACGTGCCGATGTCGGAAGAGCTCATGTGTTGTCTCGCGTTGCGGACCGGTCCCGACGGGACGCCCGAACGACATCTGCGTTATTGCGCACATATTAGATCAAACGGCGGACGCCGAACCGCAACGGCCAAATTTTGACGTGATCGACGTAGGACGAACGCGCCGCCCGCCGCTCGACGAGCGCATCGACCGTCCGTCGAGGCGTGTCGGTCCCCGCGACAACATGACGCAGCGGGCACGCGGCGGGGCCACCTGGAATCCGCTGGGCCAGGCGAGGCGGTATCGTGGCGCGACAAGCGAGATGGTCATGCCGTCCTGTCACGAGCGGAACAAGGCGTGACGGGAGGCCATCACGAATCCCGTCGGCTCTGCGTGCTGGCGCTGACGCTGTGTGCGGAGGCGACGCCTGGACGGCGATGCTGGTGGCGTTCATCGATGCACGTCCCGGAGCCACTCATCGGCGCTCCCCACCCGTCCATTGATTCGGACGGGCCTTGGGCGGCGCGGCGCGTACCCTGTGCACATGCTCGAAGCGGCTGCTCTCACCAAACAGTACGGCACGCATGTCGCCCTGGACGCCCTCACGCTGACGGTCACGCCGGGCGAGATCTTCTGTCTGCTGGGCGCCAATGGCGCCGGCAAGACGACGACGATCAACCTGTTCCTGAACTTCGTCCACCCCACCTCCGGCACCGCGAAAATCAACGGGATCGATGTGGTGGCGCACCCGCTCGAAACCAAGAAGTTCCTGGCCTACATCCCCGAAACGGTGATGCTCTACAAGAACCTGACGGGACTGGAGAACCTCGAATACTTCAGCGCGCTCGCCGGCAAGCCTGACTACTCGCGGCCGGCGCTGCTCGGATTCCTCACGCGGGTCGGCCTGCAACAGGACGCGGGCGATCGTCGTGTCGGGACGTACTCGAAGGGCATGCGGCAGAAGGTCGGCATTGCCATCGCGCTGGCGAAGGGTGCGAAGGCGCTGCTCCTGGACGAGCCGACATCGGGCCTGGATCCGAAAGCATCGAACGAGTTCTCAGGGCTCCTGGCGCAGATGCGGGCCGACGGCGTCGCGGTGCTCATGGCGACGCACGACCTGTTCCGCGCCAAGGAGTCGGGCACGCGCGTGGGCATCATGAAACACGGACGGCTGGTGCAGACGCTCAGTACCGCGGAGATCGGCCATGCCGACCTCGAGCGGATCTACCTCGATCACATGCACGACTGAAGACCGAGGACGTCATGATTCTCCGCATCGCCCGCAAGGAACTGCTCGACACCACCCGGGACGGCCGCTTCCGCCTGCTCGCGGCGCTCGTCCTGTTCGTCTCGGTCCTCTCGCTCGCCGCGGGCTGGAAGCACTATCGCGACGTGCGGCAGCAGCACGACGAGGCGCAGCGCGACACGCGCGCGCAGTGGCTGGATCAAGGCCGGAAGAACCCGCATTCCGCCGCGCATTACGGCGTCTATGCATTCAAGCCCAGGACCCGCCTGTCGATGGTGGACACCGGCATCGATCCGTATGTCGGCGTCGCGGCCTGGCTCGAAGCGCACAAGCAGAACGAGTTCAAGTATCGGCCGGCGCAGGATCGGACCGCCGTGCAGCGGTTCGGTGAGCTCACCGCCGCCGAAGGCTTCCTGGTGCTCGTCCCGCTCTTCATCGTGCTCGTCACCTTCCCGGCGTTCGCCGGGGAACGCGAACAAGGCACCTTGCGCCAACTGCTCAGCGTCGGCGTCGGACGTCGTCAGCTTGCCGTGGGCAAGGCCGCCGGCATCAGCATGGCCCTGGTACTGGTGCTGGTGCCCGCGACGGTGCTCGGCGTGATCTGCCTGGCCCTGACGTCGGAGCTGGCCCTGACGTCGGAGCTGGCCCTGACGTCGGCGTTCGGATCGCTGACGAGCGATCTGCCCCGCGCGATGCTGCTCGGCCTGATCTACCTGACGTACTTCGCCATCTTCATCGGCATCTCCCTCGGCGTGTCCGCGCGGGCCGCATCCTCGCGGGTCGCCCTGGTCGTCCTGCTGTCCTTCTGGTTCGCCAACAGCGTGATCGCGACGCGCGCGGCGTCCGACCTGGCGGCCGCCCTGTATCCGACGCCGTCCGCGGCCAGATTCCAGGCGGCCATGGAGAAGGACCTCACCGACCAGACGGACGTCCAGAAGCGCCTCGACGCGCGCCGGCAGGAGCTGCTCCGCCAGTACAACGCGACGTCGATCGACGCCGTGCCGATCAACTTCTCCGGCATCTCGCTCCAGGAGGGCGAAGAGCACGGCAACGCCGTCTTCGATCGCCACTACGTGAAGCTGTTCGATGTCTACGAGCGCCAGAACCACGCGTATCAGCTCACCGGCGTGGCCGCGCCGCTGCTGCCCGTCCGCGCGCTGTCCATGGGGCTGGCCGGGACCGATTTCGCGCACCACCGTCAGTTCGTCCAGGCGGCCGAGGACTATCGGCGGGCCATCCAGCGCGTGATGAACACCGACATCGCCGAACACGCGAAGCCCGGCGCCGTCTACACCGCCGGCCCCGAGCTCTGGCAGCGCGTGCCCGAGTTCCGGTACGAGGCGCCGGACGCCACCTGGGTCCTCGCCCACTATCGATGGAGCCTCTTGATTCTGGCCGCCTGGCTGGCCGGGTCGGTGTGGTTCGCGCTGTCCGGCGCTTCGCGCGCCGCGGTGGAGTGACATGTTCCGACGGATGCTCCGCCACGAATGGCGCGCGCTCACGAGTGACGCGACCCTCTGGATCGTCGTCGGCGTCTTCGCGCTGTCGATTGGCTACGGCACGCTCAACGGCGTTCGCTGGGTCGCGTTTCAACAGGACGCGATCGCCGAGGCCCAGCGCGAAGAGCAGGATCGATTCGCCGCGCAGGAAACGCAGATGGCCCGGATCAACAGCGGCGAGGTGAAGGTGTCGCCGTTTGCCGATCCACGCAACCCTGGCACGGCAGGAGGCCGACTCGGCGCTCGCTACGCGGTCCTGCCGCCGGCGCCGCTGGCCGGGCTCGCGATCGGTCAGAGCGATCTGCTGCCGTACTACGTCAAGGTCACGACAGATGCCAAGGAGCACGTGACCGCGGCCGCGGAGCTGGAGAACCCGCATCGGCTGCTGGCCGGCCGCTTCGACCTCTCGTTCGTGCTGATCTACCTGTATCCCCTGCTGATTCTCGCGATCAGCTACAACCTGCTGTCGGCCGAGAAGGAGCAGGGCACGCTGGCGCTGCTCCTCTCGCAGCCCGTGTCCGTCTCCACCCTCGCCCTGGCAAAGGTGACACTGCGATTTCTCGTGTTCCTGGGGACGATCATCGTCCTGGCCGGCCTGGCGTTGTGGGTGGCGGGCGTCACGCTCGCAGGCGAAGACGCGGGTGTGCGGATCGCACTCTGGCTGAGCGCCGTTGTGGCTTACGGTCTGTTCTGGTTCGCCCTGGCGCTCGGTGTCGCGGCGCTGGGGCGGCCCTCGGCAACCAATGCGATGACGTTGGCGGCCATCTGGCTCGTGCTCGTCATGCTGCTGCCCTCGATGTTCAACCTGCTCGCCGCGACTCTCTACCCGGTGCCGTCGCGGGTCGCGATGGTGCAGGCGATGCGGCGAGCCTCAGACGAGGCCAACGCGCAAGGCAGCCAGCTCCTGGCGAAGTACTACGAGGATCACCCCGAGCTGGCCGAGGGCAACGCCGAGCAGGCCATAAACGACTTCAACATTCTCCGCGTCGCCGTGGCGGACGGGGTCGACCATCGGATGCGGCCCGTGCTGGACCAGTTCCAACGACAACTCCAATCGCAGCATCGGGTGATCGAGCGGCTGCGCTTCCTCTCGCCGGCCATTCTGATACAGGACGCGCTCAACGACATCGGCGGCACCGGCGTCGCGCGTCACCAGCACTTCATGCAGCAGGTCTCGTCGTTTCACGAGACATGGCGGGGCTACTTCGTGCCGCTCGTCTTTCGCAAGGCGCAGTTGACGAGTTATGACGCGATTCCGCGGTTCGTCTATCGAGAAGAATCGCTCGCCGAGCCGCTGCGCCGCGTGGCCGTCACCCTGGTCGGTCTGCTGCTGCCGGCGTGTGTGCTTGCGGTCGTCGGACTGCGAAAGCTGCGACGCTATCCCGTCGTAACGTAAGGCAAGCAGGCCATCAGGCTGCTCGGAGCTCCGCGATCACCGTCCGAGCGAGAGCTCCAGATTCTGAGTGCGTGCCGGATCGCGCCGAGGTGATAGGCCGTGTGCGCGACGATCGCCATGCTGTCGCCGGATGACGGCCATACTGGCCCTCGTGCCCCGCAATCGCGCTTTCTCCGTCAGAAACTCGATCGCCCAGCTTACTGGCCCGGCCCCGGCGGTGGTTCGATGGCGATGCCGTGCGCGGTCAGCCACTTCTTGATGGCCGCGATCTGACGCTTCGCGTCGCCCGACAGGATCTTCTCCGGCGTCATGTAGAGATAGCGCTGAAACGTCGAGTTCTGACGATTGCGCGCCTGCGGCGGCGCGCCCGCCTCGAGCAGCAGGCGGACTTCGCGGAACGCGTTGATCTTCGCGGCCGCATGCAGCGGCGTATTGTCCGTGCGATCGGTCAGCGTCAGGTCCACGCCGCGCTTCAGGAGCAGGTCGAACGATTCCTTGCGTCCGCTCATCATCGCGGAGACGATTGGCCGTTCGCGCGTGATCGTGGTGGGCATGTTCGGGTCCACGCCTTTGTCGAGCAGCAGCTTGAGCATGCTCGTCTCGCGCAGCATCGCCGCGTAATGGACGACGGTGCGGCCGTCCTCGTCCGCGGCGCGCGCGGGATCGGCGCCGGCGTCGAGCAGCGCGGTCATGCCGCGGCGGTTCCCCTTGAGCAGCGCCCACTGCAGCAGATTGATACCCTTCTCGCCGCGGGCGTTGACGTCGGCGCCCGCTTGCGCGAGTTGCGCGATGCGGGCGGGATCGTCGTTCGCGACCGCCTCGGCGATTGGCGTCACGCGTGGATCGGGAAACACCGTCGCCGCCTGCGGTCCGGCCTCGCAGGCGCCTTCCACGGTGATGATGAACAGCGAGGCGAGAGCGGCGCCGGCGAGGATGAATGGTCGTCGATGGAGGAATCCAGCCGTACGTTCCGTCATGGACTCCCATTATGACGCCGAACGCAGCCGCCGGCGACCCGAGCGGCTGCTACCGAGCTCCGCGGACAGCCGTCAGAACCGTCGAAGCGCTGACAGCCTCGGTCAGCGGCGTCGACGCAGTCCATCACACCGATCACGGACGTCCCATCAGAACGTCACACGCACGCCCAACTGGATGTCGCGCGGCTTCATGACCGTGCTCGAATCGATGTTGCTGACCGTCCCGAAGCTGGGGCTGGTCGGATTCAGCGTGACATTCCCGGAGTTGAACAGCGTGAAATTCTCCGCATTGAGCGCTTCGATGCGCACCTGCAGGCGGACGCGATTGCCCAACTGGAAGTTCTTGGTCAAGCCGATGTCCAGCAGGTGATGATTCTGGAATCTGAAGTTCGGCAGCGTCGTTGGGAACCGGCGGACGTTCGAGTTGCCGAGCTGAATCTCGGCCGCCTGAAACGTCAGCACCTGACCCGCGGCGTTCCGGAACGGCTGTCCGTTGAGCGTGTAGAAGCAGGACGTGTCCATCAGCGGGACGTCCACACCGAGCTTGCGTCCTTGTGCGTCGGTGCCCCAGGTGGCGCGCAGGTCGAGGGGATTGCCGCACCCCGGATCGTAGTACACGTTGCCCCACGTCAGCGGCTGGCCGGTCTGCCACTCATACTTGCCGCTGAACTGCCAGCCGCCGAGCACGGCATTCAGAGCGGTATTCCACTCGCGACCGATCTTGCGGCCCGTGCCGAACGGCAGTTCCGCGACGGTCGCGAACGTCACGCGGTGCGGACGGTCCGACGCGCCAATCCGATCTTCGAGATCCTCCCACGGATTCAGCGGCGCGACGCGCTCCCGGTAGCGCGACCACGTGTACGTGGACATCACCATCAGACCATCGGTGAACCGCTTGTCGAGCCGCAGCAGCAGCCCGTGATACCGGTTCGTGCCGTTGTAGGTCTCGATGCTGAGCGTGTCGAACTGCGGATACTGCTGCAGCAGGCGGCGGCGTGGAATCGTGCCGCCGTTGACACCGGGGTTGTCGGGGAACAGGCCCTGGAACGGATTCGAGACGCTCTGCGTCAGGAAGGTCTCCGCCGCGCCATCCCGGATCGGGCTCGCGGTGCGGAACTCCTGCGGGACATAGTTGAGCGGCTGCACGATCGGCAGCCGCCGGCCGGACTGGCCGAGATATGAAATCTCGAACACCATCTGACCGGGCAGCTCGCGTTCGATGCCGATGCTGTAGCGCCAGAACTCGGGGTTCTCCCGATCGACGGAGAAGATCGTTCCAGGACTGCCGCCCAGGTTCGTGCTCAAGCCGAGGCTCGATCCCACCGGCTCCAACAGGATGCCGCTCGGGACCGGGTTCGTCAGATCGGCGCCGAGCGTGAGCCCGTTGTCGGTGGTCACGGGCACCGGCGTGTTGCGCGAGAAGCCAATCTGATTGAGCACGTTGTTCAGGCCGGGGACACCCTGAATCTGGAACGGCGCGATGAAGAGGCCGACGCCGCCGCGCAGCAGCGTCTTGTCATTCAGCTTGTACGTGGCGCCGAGCCGCGGCTGGACGTTGTTGCGGTCCGTGTCCCACACGCGTGGCTCCGCGTCGGACAGATACTGATAGCCGCCGACCACACGCGCCCCGAACGCCGCGGCCGAGAGCGGCACGCCCGCCGGCGGCGCGGCCGCATAGCGCGCTTGCGCAGCCGCTTGCACGGGACTCGCCGAGGTGAGGTCGAACCCGCGCGTGTTGCGGTTCCCGGCCTCGGTCATGCCGAGCTCGAGATCGTACCGGACGCCGACGTTGAGGGTCAGGCGATCGGACACGCGCCAGTCGTCGTGGACGAAGAATCCGTGGCTGATGACCTCGTAGTCGGACGGCGCACGCGTTTCAATGAACGAATTGCTCGTGGGCAGGCCGAGCAGGAACGACGCCATCCCCTGCCCGTACTGATTGGGCGCGTTGCTGGCCGAGCGCGTCAACGCGCCATCAAACCCGTACACGCCGCCTTTCCAGCCTTCGTTCACTTCCTTCTGCCGCAGGCTGCGCCAGTCATACCCCATCTTGATCGTGTGCGTGCCCGTCGTTTTCGTCACGGTCGGCGTGAATTGCAGGTTGTAGAACGGCTGCTCGCGTCCCGAATTGAAGCCACTCTGCTGACCGCCGAGCGTCGCCACCGTGCCGGCCGTCGTGGCCGTGCTCGATTCGATGCTGTAGCGCGGAATGAATTGATAGCCGCGGAACAGCGCCAGCGTCGAGGCGGGATACCCCAGCGTGGACGGATCGAGGCTGCCGAGCGGAATCTGATCGTCGTTGAACCGCAGGAAGCTGCCTTTGACGTCGAGGAACCAGGAACTGCCCAGCACCGCCGTATGACCCGGCGCGACGTTCAGATTGAAGCGATCGGTCGCGCCGCGCGTGATCTCCGTGCCGTTCTGCTCCCCGGCCCAGTTGTGGCGCTCTTCGCGGCGGAAGTTACGCACCCAGCGCAGGTAGGTGCGATTCGAAGCGCTCCATTGATGGTCGATGCGCGCCATCTCGAAGTCGTAGCCGTAGGTCCACGGCTGCTCGACGAAGTAGTTGTTGGACGTATCGGCGGCGCCCGGCTGGTTCGGCCGCGGGAAGTACTGGAGCACGTTCTGGGCGATCGGGTTCAGCAGCTCCCGCGGAATGATGTTGCCCGCGAACGCGTCGCGCACGACCACGCCATTGACGAGCCGCGCGGAAAACGGATTGTAGATCTGGATGCCGGCCGCCAGGAGCTCGGAGAAGTCGCCGTTGCGCATCTTCTCGGTGGGCACGGAGGACTGGAACGTCTCGATCGTGTCGTCCTGCAGTCGCTCGTACGATCCCATGAAGAACGTCTTGTTCTTGAAGATGGGACCGCCAACCGTGGCGCTGAAGCGATTGTAATTGCGCGGCGAGACGCCGGCGCCGCGCGCGTTCGAGGCAAAGAGATTGGCGGATCGGGAGTCGTCGCGATTGAAGTAGGACGCGGCGCCGCGGAACTGGTTCGTGCCGCTCTTGAGGGCGAGGTTGACGTTGCCCGCGCCCGTGTGGCCAATCTGCGCGTCGTACACCGCCGTCTCGACTTTGAACTCCTGGATGGCATCGGCAGGCGGCTGGATGCCGACGCGCGCCTGGGACACGACGTTGCTCGATCCGTCGATCGTGAATTCGCTGTTGATCGTGCCGCTGACGCTCAGGCCGCGCAGGTTGTCGTTGTCCATCGGCCGCTGCAGGGCGTAGGACCGCTCGAAGGATGCGCCCGCCACGAGCCGCGTCAGGCCGTAGGCCGTGCCGTCCCCAAGCGGGATGTCGCCAATGAGCTTGCTGTCGATCACCTGCCCCAGCGTCGCGCTGCCGGTCTCGAGCAGTGGACGATCGGCCACGACAAGGACCTCTTCGGTGACGCCGCCCGGTTCGAGCGCGACATCGAGCTGCACCTTGTCGCCGACGCGAACCTGCACGGCTGGATTGATCGACTTGCGGAAGCCATCGAGCTGCACCGCGACCTGGTAGGGGCCCGGCATCAGATAGAGCGCGGTGTAGAGGCCGGACTCGTTGCTGATGACCGTCGTGGCCACGTTCGTGTCGACGTTCGTGATCGTGACGGTGGCGCCCGGAAGGACGCCGCTGGACGTGTCGGTGATACGGCCCGCGATCGAACCGCGGGACTCCTGCGCGTAGGCAGGCATCATTCCCGCGATCAGGAGGGCGCCCACGGCGAGAGCCCACCCGGAACAGGAGCTGAAACGACGCACATGGTGTTGACCAGGACGTTCCATCGATCCTTCCTCCAAATCCGAAGGAACCCGGGCTCCCGGCTTGACCGTGACGGGAGCAACTGCGAAGCGGAAACGCGGCAGAGGTAATACCACTACGATCCTACTCAGTCAATAGGCCATTCCACTCGCAATTTTGACTCATGGTCACGTCTCCGAATGCCTGCGATATCGCGCTGATCAGATAGAAAATACTCACTTCACGATCCACGCCTCGTCTCACGAGTCCGCGAATCGGTCATGCAACGTTATCGATGGACGATATATGGTAGGACCACATGCGTTTCGCGACACGGAACTCGCCACACGCAAGCCCGCGGCGCCTGGCGGGTCGCGCGATGCGGTCATCGCTCCGCCTGTCAGGCCGGTTCATGCCACAATGGTGCTCGCCATGAAGTTCGTCACGATGGTCATCGCGTCGGCCGTGTTTCCCGGCTGACTCTCGCCTCTGGCGCCGTCCACCGCCCATCGAGCGGTGGTCCACGACAACCAGCCTGTCCCCGCCTGACGCCGCGTCGGCAGGGGCACGTTCATGCGATGAGGACATTCATGGAAGACATCACGCCTGTCGTGCGTGGGCTCGAGCCTGCGCAGATCGAACAATTCATGACCGACGGATTCGTACGCATCGACCACGCGTTCCCGCGCGATCACGCGGATGCCGCCCGAGCGATGCTCTGGAAGGCAACGGGCTGCCGCCCGGACGATCCCGCGACGTGGACGCAGCCCGTGATTCGCCTGGGCATGTTCACGCAGCCCCCGTTCATCGAGGCCGCGAACACCCCACGGCTGCACGCCGCGTTCGATCAGTTGGTGGGTCCGGGACGCTGGCGTCGGCCGGCGGCGATGGGAACGTTCCCCGTACGCTTCCCATCGGCCGTCGATCCCGGTGACGCTGGATGGCACATCGACGTCAGCTTCGGCACGGATGCGGCGGACTTCCTGTCATGGCGCGCCAACATCCACTCGAAGGGCCGCGCGCTGCTGATGCTGTTCCTGTTCTCCGACGTGGGCGAACGCGATGCACCGACGCGCATCCGTGTCGGGTCACACGCGGACATCGCCCGGCAGCTCGCGCCCGCGGGAGAACCGGGCCTGACGCTGAGGGAGC
>Ga0187894_10001208_pt1 | contig 33729 bp, 27 predicted proteins | sample GBC1701081metaG_FD_136650 | JGI IMG/M metagenome (GOLD analysis project Ga0187894, IMG submission 136650) | White microbial mat communities from a lava cave in the Kipuka Kanohina Cave System on the Island of Hawaii, USA - GBC170108-1 metaG ...
AAGAGGCGCGGCTTCTATGGCTTGGATACCAAGAGTTTGTAGCCCCAAACTCAAAATGTTAAGCGCCGCATTGTGGTCACGGTCTAGTACAAGACCACAGCCTTTACAATCATGAATCCGAACGCTCAAATCCTTCCCGACGAGTTCACCGCAGCCGGAACAGGCTTGGCTGGTATAGCGCGGATTGACTTGCACGACACACCGTCCGGCGCTTGCAGCCTTGTACGCTGTGAATTGAACAAGTTGATTCCACGCCGCATCGGCTATGCTTTTGGCGAGACAATGGTTTTTGAGCATTCCTTTGAGGTTCAGCTTTTCAAAGACAATGACGGCAAAGCGGTTGACCAGTTTGCGGCTTTCCTGATGGGCAAAGTCTCTGCGCTTGTTGGTTATCCGTTCGTGAACGTGAGCCACTACCTGGCGGCGTTTCTGGCGCTCTGGACTGCCCTTTGTCGCGGCGCTCAATTTCTTTTGCACCTTTGCCAGTCGCTTTTCGGCTTGGCGAAAGAATTTCGGATTGGGGATGGCTTCGCCATTCGACAACACAGCAAATTCTTTCAAGCCAACGTCAACACCTATAGACTCTTGAGATTTTGGCAAGGGCTGTGCTTCACATTCAACCGAGAAACCGGCAAACCAGTTGCCCGTAGACGCGCGGGTTATGGTCAGCGTTTTGATTTTGCCTGCCATCGGGCGAGGCAATTTGATTTTGACTTTGCCGATTTTCGACATCTTCAATTTGCCGGATTCAAGAGCAAAGCCGGATTGTGGGAAGGTGAAACTGTCATAGCGAAAGCGCGACCGAAAGCGCGGAAAGCCCGCTTTCTCTCCGGCTTTGGTTCTGCGAAAGAAAGCGTCAAAGGCTTTATCGAGGCGTTTCAAAACGTCTTGCAATACTTGCGAGTGAATGCCTCTAAGGTCTTCACGAATAGCTTTGATTGCTGGCAACTGCATAGCTTGAGTATGATAGTTGATAGAAGTCTTAGAGACGTTGTACGCCTCGCGCCTTTCTTGCAGGGCGGCGTTGTACAGTTCGCAGCATACCCCAAGCGTTTGCTCCAGCTGTCGCTGTTGCGCCCTACTCGGATAGATACGATATTTGTACGTCTTCTGCATCAGTTCGTGAATTATAGCAAAAAACCAGCGAAAACCTCAGTATTTATTAATGTTCTCGCTATGGCAACCAATCATCGCCTTCAGGCGTGCGCAACTTCATCCTCTGCCTGAACTTCGACGGTCTTCTTTGCCGGAATTGATAAAAATTTTTGCGCCGATGCAAAAAGGTTGTGCAGGAGCCGCCGTAAGATAAAAGGCTGGCTTTGTAGTGCGATTGGATTGAATCAGTCGCCAGAGCGTCGCTAATTTTGTCGCCTGTGCGATAGCGAGGCGGTTTGTTATACTCAGTAACTTATGACTGGACACGAAATCAGACAGAAGTTTTTAGAATACTTTGCCGAACGCGGGCATCAGATTGTCAAAAGTTCACCGCTGCTGCCGGCAGATGACCCGACCTTGCTCTTTACCAACGCCGGGATGAATCAGTTTAAGGATGTCTTTCTCGGAGCCGAACACCGCGACTATAAGAGGGCTGTAAGTTCGCAGAAGTGTGTGCGGGCAGGCGGCAAACATAACGACCTCGACGAAGTAGGGCGCACGACCCGACATCATACCTTTTTTGAGATGCTCGGCAATTTCTCGTTTGGCGATTACTTTAAGAAAGAAGCCGTCTACTTTTCATGGGATTTGCTGGTCAATCAGTTCGGGCTTGACCCTAAGCGATTATGGTTCACCGTCTTTGGCGGCGATGCGGAAGTTTCTGCCGATGAAGAAGCCGCCCGCTATTGGGAACAAGTCGGCGCAGCGCCCGAAAGAATTTTACGCTTCGGGCGCAAAGATAATTTCTGGCAGATGGGCGAAACCGGTCCCTGTGGTCCCTGTTCGGAGATTCACTACTATCAGGGCGAACACCCGGAAGACCCGGCATTCAACCGCCCCGAATTGGTCAATGGCGAAGGCGATACGACAATGGAAATCTGGAATGACGTTTTTATGCAGTACAACCGCTTCGTCAAAGCGGGAACCGAAAACGAATATGTACTGGAGCCGTTGCCCGCGCCGTCGGTTGATACCGGCATGGGACTGGAGCGTATCACGGCGGTTGTTCAAGGCGTAAGCTCGAATTACGAGACTGACCTGATAAAGCCGATTATCAATTACATTGCCGCGCTTGCCGGGAAAGAATACATCTACGATTCACCGGAAGGCTTCGCTATGCGCGTTGTCGCCGACCACGCCCGCGCCACAGCCTTTTCGATAGCCGATGGTATCGCTCCGGGTAATGTCGGTAGAAATTATGTGCTGCGGAAAATCATGCGTCGGGCAATCTATCATGGCGTGAAAGGGCTTGGCTTGAAGACGCCGTTTTTCAAATCGGTCTGCAATTTCGTTATTGACTTGATGGGCGAACCGTTCCCGGAACTTATCGCTTCTCGTTCAGCAATTGAGCAGACGGTACGCAGCGAAGAGCAACGCTTTGCCCGCATTCTGAGTATCGGCGAACCGCGCCTTGTGGAACTTTTCGACAGGTACGCACCTGCCGCGCCGCCGATGCCGGAACTGGCGCGAATGTATGACACTTATGGCGTACCGCGTGATTTAATCCGCGTAGTTCTTGGGCAGCATGACGTTGAACTGGAAGAAGACGATTTCAACGACCAGTTCGACGCCGCAATGACTGAATTGCAACAACAGAGCGGCGCTAGCGTGGCTTCGTCGGCAGCGCATCGTAAGACGCGAGAAATTTATTCACAGGTCGCCGCATCAATTCCGGCAACCGTGTTCAGAGGCTACGAAGAGACAGAAACCACCGCTGCCACCATTGTCGCCATCATCATTGGCGATGAAAGCCGCGACAGCTTGAAGACGGGCGAAACAGGCGAAGTCGTCTTAGACCGCACGCCGTTTTATGCCGAAGCGGGCGGGCAGATTGGCGATACCGGCATCTTCGAGAACGATACGGCGATTGCTACTGTCGAAGATACCTATGCGCCGGTTGCCGGTTACTACGTGCATAAAGTCAAAGTCGAACGCGGGGCGCTCAAGGTTGGCGATGGCGTAACGACTCGCGTGGACGGCGAACGCCGCCGCCGCATTCGCGCCAATCATACGGGTACGCATCTGTTACACGCGGCATTGCGTGAAGTCTTGGGAACGCACGTTAAACAGGCGGGCAGCCTTGTCGCGCCTGACCGTTTGCGCTTCGACTTTTCGCACTTTGCCGCGCTGACGGATGATGAAATCACCGAGATTGAACGACTTGTCAACGCCGAAGTCTTGCACAATCGCTCAACCGTGACCGAAGTGAAATCGCTCGATGAGGCGATGAAGTCTGGCGCGATGTCATTGTTCGGTGAAAAGTATGGTTCACAGGTTCGCGTTGTTAGCGTACCGGGATTTTCGACAGAACTTTGTGGCGGTACGCACGTCAAAGCGACAGGCGACATCGGACCCTTCAAAATCATCAGCGATTCTTCCATCGCTGCCGGAGTGCGGCGCATTGAAGCGTTGACGGCAGATGCGGCAATCGCTCGTTTTCAAAATGATGAACAGGTAGTCGCGCAACTGACGCAGAAGTTGAAGGTCATGACCAACGACATTCCGGCACAGGTAGACCGCTTGCAAGAGCAGGTCAAAAAGTACGAGCGTGAAATTGAGCAGTTGAAATTGAAGATTGCTCAATCAGCCGCCGCCTCAGCCGCCGACAATGCTCAGGAGATTGCCGGAGTTAAAGCCATCGCCACGCAGGTATCAAACCTTGATGCTAACGGGATGCGACAGCTTGCCGAATCCTTAGCGCAGAAATTGCAGTCGGGCGTAGTTGTCTTAGGGCAAACAAGCGACGGCAAAGCCTCTATCGTGGTGCGCGTCACGGATGATTTGACGAAGCGACTGAACGCTGGTCAGATTGTCCGCGAAGCCTCTGCGGTAGTCGGCGGCAAAGGCGGCGGTCGCCCGCAGATGGCAACCGGCGGCGGCAATCAACCGGAAAACCTGAAACAGGCTCTGGCAGCCAGTTTGAAGGCTATCGAGCAGACGCTAAATAATAGCTAGTGTAGTAATGGATTGGCAAGAGATTATGTTGACAAGATTGAAAGTATCCGGCTTCAAAAACCTAGTTGATGTGGATATACGTTTTGGACCCTTTACCTGCGTGGCTGGAGCAAACGGAGTGGGCAAATCAAATCTGTTTGATGCGATTCGCTTTTTGAGTACGCTTGCTGATAAAACATTCCTTGAAGCAGCTATGTCTGTTCGTGATGAAGGTGGCAGAGGGGCGGATGTTCGTAGCTTATTCCATCATGTTGAAAATCAGTATACGGAGCAGATGTCTTTTGAAGTTGAGATGATTGTGCCAAGCGAGGGTATAGATGATTTGGGGCAGAAAGCCGAAGCCTCAAAAACATTTTTGCGGTACACTTTAATTTTAGCTTATCGGCAAAGTGACAGTGCCCGCTCTTTTGGTTCATTTGAACTTCTCAAAGAAGAGCTAGGTTACATTGGCTCGAAAGAAACTATCGAGCATTTACGGTTCAATCATTCCCCAACTTGGCGCAAATCTATAGTGCAAGGGAAACGAAATTCGCCTTTAATTTCTACCGAAGGTGAAGGATTCAGCAGAGTCATCAAAATCCATCAGGATGGTACGCAAGGCAGAACTCGTTCGCTTTCTGCCGCAAGTCTTCCCAGAACTGTCTTATCCACAGTGAATGCGGCTGAGAATCCTACCGCTTTATTAGCTCGCCGGGAGATGCAATCATGGAGATTGCTTCATCTTGAACCTTCAGCATTACGCAAGCCTGATGAATTCACTGCTCCTACAAAACTTAGCGCGGATGGTTCTCATCTCGCCTCAACTCTATATCGTCTGGCTCATCCTACAGAAAACGGGATGAAAGAGAAATCTGAGCAAATTTATGCTCAAATTGCTAATCGCCTTGCAGAACTTATTGAAGATGTCCATTCTGCTTGCGTTGACCGTGATGAAAAACGTGAGTTACTAACGTTGCAAGTAACCGGACGTGACGGCACCTTCCACCCGGCACGCTCACTTTCAGATGGCACATTACGATTTCTCGCTTTAGCAGTGCTTGAACTTGACCCGGAAGCACAAGGACTTTTATGTTTGGAAGAGCCTGAAAATGGTATTCATCCCGAGCGTATTCAAGCTATTTTACGTTTGCTGCAAGACATTGCGACGGACGCCAATGAACCAGTCAATGAGGAGAACTTACTCCGACAGGTTATCATTAATACGCATTCTCCTAGTGTGGTTTTGCAAACCTCAGATGACAGCCTGTTAGTTGCAGAGTTAAAGGAACAGATTGATATAAAGTCGAAAAAAAGATACAAGTGTATTCGATTCGGTTGTTTACCTGATACTTGGAGAGCTCGCATTGTAGACGCACATATTGTTTCTAAAGGCAAACTGCTCTCTTATCTCAATCCTCTAGCGAATAAGAACGTAGAAGATGAACAGTCCGTGGAAACAAAAGAGCCGCCTCCTAGAAGAGATAAGTCTGCTAAATCGCGGCGCGTGATGGATAGAGAAGATCTGTATCCCTTACTCCCCTTTCCTGATCGGTTGCCAACAGAACAAAATGAAAGAGATTTCCTACACGCTGCTGACTGATGGTTCTTCAGATAGAGCGTTGATTCCTATCATCAATTGGTTGCTTGGGGAGCATTTACCTGAATACGCCATACAACCACAATGGGCTGACTTATATCGGTTGCCTACAGTGCCTCATGGATTGGTTTCACGAATTTTGACCAGCATTGATTTGTATCCCTGTACTATCATTTTCATCCACAGAGATGCGGAAAGAGAAAATCACAAAACCCGTTTTGCTGAAATCACAGAAGCCGTCGAAACAGCTTCAGCAACTAAGGAATTACCGCGAGCCATCGGGGTTATACCAGTTCGTCTGCAAGAAGCGTGGCTCCTTTTTAATGAGTCTGCAATTAGAAAAGCTGCGGGCAACCCGAATGGGAAACAACCATTATTATTACCGCACTTTACCAGACTTGAAGACCAGCCAGACCCGAAAGAAAGCCTCTACGAACTGCTACGCACAGCAAGCGGGCTTGTCGGTCGCCGTTTGAAGAAATTGTCTGTGCCTCGTTGCGCTTATCGAGTTTCAGAATTCATTAGTGATTTTTCGCCGCTACGCCGTCTACCTGCTTTTCAACACCTTGAATCTGAAGTGGAGCGTATGATAGAAGACCTGCATTTGTAAATTCTGGCGTAAATCTTCCTTAATTTTTCCTTAACACTTGCTATTTTCCGGCTCTTGAAATATAAAAGTTCTGGCTTTAACTCAGAAGTAAAATGCTCGTGCCCTCAAACGCAGTCCCAGCAGGTTTTTGAGTCCGAGAGCGGTATAGAGGCGTACCGCCCGAACTCGGACAGGAAGTGTAAAACGTGAAATGGCTTGAACATCGGGCAGTTTTTCCCGCTTGACGATGCTGCTGCATCACTTCGCCCGACACTACGCTAAGGAGGCACAATGAAGAGAAAACAATGGATAGTGGCGCTCATTCTGGCGCTCACCTTGACGCTACAAACCGGCGCACTGGCGCAAACGCAAATCACGACAGGAGTTATTCAAGGCATCCTGCTCGACCCGCAGGGCGCAGTCGTTGCCGGCGCAACCATCGAAGTAAAGAATCCGGCAACCAATTTCACCAAGACCTTGAGCAGCGATGGCGAAGGGCGCTTCGTCTTTCTACAACTGGATTCCGGGCGCTATGTGCTGACCGCCTCGAAACAGGGTTTTGCGACGCTGATTCAGGAGAATCTCGAACTTACGGTCGGCAAAGCCATCACCCTGACCTTGAACATGAAGGTCTCGCAGATTGAAGAGAAGGTCATTGTCACGGCGGCTCCAACCATTGACACCATCAAGACCGAATCCAGCACGACGCTAAACGAACTGGCGGTCAGCACGACGCCCATCTTAGGCAGGAAATTTGAAGATTTGCTCACCCTGACGCCCGGCGTTAGCATCACGCAAGGACCCGACGGCGACGAAATCAACTTCGCCGGACAACGCGGCATCTTCAATAATGTCAGCCTTGACGGCGGCGATTATAACAACGGCTTTTTCGGCGAACAGGCGGGCGGGCAACGCGCCGCCATTGACATTACGCTGGAAGCCGTCAAGGAATTTCAGGTCGTCGCCACCGGCGCAAACGCCGAATTCGGACGCACCGCCGGCGGCATTATCAATGTCATTACCAAATCGGGAACTAACGACATTCGCGGCAGCCTCTTCCACTTTCAACGTCTCGAAGGTTTGACAGCGAAGACTTCCGATGGCAAAAAGCTCAACGATTTCCGCCGTGAGCAATTCGGCGGCTCCTTTGGCGGTCCGATTGTCAGAGATAAAGTTTTTTACTTCTTCTCCTTCGAGCAGATTATCGAGAAGTTTAACCGCGACAATCTAGGCACACAACTTGGCGCGACGCCCTGCCCGGTTGGCGCTCCGACGGTTCGCAACAATCAGGCGTTAATCAACAGCAATGCCGATTGCCAGCGTCTGGCGTTGCTCAATTTCATTGGGCAAAATGAAGGATTGCCGGTTTCGCATCGCATCCGCAATTCGGCGCCGTTCGGCAGACTCGACTGGACGCTCAACAGCGAAAACAAGTTCAGCCTGTCTTATAATTTCAACCGCTCGCGCAATGAAAATCAGACCTTTGACGTGGAAACCTACGGCGCATCCGCCAACGGTACAGAGGGTCCGTCAAAAATTAACGTCGTCAATTTCAACCTCTTCAGTTCCCTGTCGCCAACGAAATTGAACGAAGCGCATTTCACCTATGCCCGCGAAGCGCGCCCGCGTGCCGCCAATGAATCGAATCTCTTATCGGATACGGCAACGGGCTTTGGTCCGACTTTCCGCTTTGGCAATCCCTTCTTCCTGCAACCGGGCGTTGATGAGTTGTTCTGGCGCACTCAGGTCAGAGATAACTTCTCGATCATCGCCGGAGCGCATACCATCAAAGTCGGCGGCGAATGGATTCACAGCCTTAACGATCAGGTCTTTCGCGGCTTCTTCACCGGGCGCTATATCTTCGACAGCGTCACCGGCTTTTTGCGTTATGCGTCGCCCACCGCCTCAGGTGGTTTCGGACCGAGAACGGTCGGTTGCTCCAACGGCAGTTTCGTGACTGCCCCGGCAAGTTGTCCGGCAGGCAGCACGCCAACTGGCGGCCCCTTGCTCTTCTATTTGCAGGACGGCATTCCAAGCGGACTCTCAGGTGTGCCGCCACCGGGAGCATCGAATATCACCAATAATGATTTCGCTGTCTTTGTGCAGGATAAATGGCAGATTCGCCCGAACTTCACCTTTAATATAGGCTTGCGCTGGGAAGCGCAATTCTTCCCCGATCCGGTTGTTGACCCGTCACAAACGGCTTATGGCATATTCCTCAATAACCCGCGTTTTCCGTCAGACGGCACTTTGCCCGATCAGAAAAAGATGTTCCAGCCGCGTGTCGGTTTCGCGTGGGACATCTCCGGCAAAGCCAAATCGGTCTTACGCGCCAGTTGGGGCATCTACAATGCGCGTCAAAATATGTTGTCGCAAGTCGGCTCGATTACCACCAATGGCGCACAACAGCGCACCAATTTCGTCAATACTGATTTAATCCGCTTGTTTGGCGTTCCTGCGCCGACGTGGCCCAACATTGTTGATCCGGGTCCGGCGACTTCGTGCAATGGCAATCCCTTCCCGTGCTTTACAGGTGTGCGCGTCTTCAGCCGTGATTATGACAACCCGCGAATTTACACCACGAATGTTGCCTTTGAGCAGGAACTGGCGCAAAATCTGGTGGTCTATTTTGACTTCACCCACGCCAAAGGCGTCCATCTGACGCGCTTCATCAATCTGAGCCGTGTAACTACAGCTTTCTCGCCGCAACTGGGCGACATCTTTGTGACTTCCAGTTCAGCAAAATCGCTCTATCGCGGTTTCACCGTTGGCATTCGCAAACAGTTCAGCAATCGCTTTCAGCTTGAGAGCAATTACGTCCTCTCGAAAGACCTTGATGACGATTCCAATGAGCGTGACCCGTTCACGGATCGGTCGTTTGATCCGTTGGACTTCTCTAAGGATTACTCGCTTTCAGACCGCGACATTCGCCACAAGTTCAACTTCGTGACGTTTGTGGAAGCCGGCGCAGGGTTTCAGGTCAATGCCCGTATTCAGGCGCGTTCGGCGCAACCGATTACGCCAAGCCCGCGTGTCGTGAATGGCGTTGATTTGGGGCGTAACAGCATCAGGAAAGATAACAAGTTCTTCTCGTTCGACTGGCGGTTGATGCGCCCGTTCAAGTTTGGTGAGCGCTATGCTCTAACCCCAACCTTTGAGATGTTCAATAGCTTCAACAACGAGAACAATATAAACCCGTTAGTGACACCGGGACTCTTCAACTTCGACGGCTTTTTGCGCGTCGGCGTCGGCGATCCCCGCCAGGCACAGCTTTCGGTACGATTTACGTTCTAAAGCGCGGCGCTGCCCTTGTGACTGGCAAAGAGATTTTGACCTTATTGCCAGCCACAAGGGCTGATTTCCCCGTTTGTCATTGGATGGCTCCTCTTTGATATGCACACTTTCCTTTATGATGAGAAAACGCTGAAACTTTTTCGGCGTTTGAAACGCCAACCGCCGAAACGCATTCTCTCCGACGAGTTTTATCATGTTGGTTTTGATTACGGTCAAAGCCATATTATGGCAACTCCGAAAGATTTTTGCGCTGCTTCTCAAAATGGCGGTGACGAAGCGATTACGATTGAGTTTGTCGAAGTTGGCTCACCGGATAAAAAGCACGAAAGCGAGCGTGTGATTTTCGAGAATCCTGTAATTAGTCGGTTATTCATACTTCGGACTTTGCTTTATTTCACCGACCACATAACGTACAAAAGTAAGGTCGAGGCTCTTTCTACACTGACCGATGAGGAAAAGGCAGACAAGGTTCTTTCACAAATCTTGAGCGAAACAACCGGCAAACACGAAGAAATCCTTTGTAATCCGCAGAGCAAAGAAGCCGCCCAGGTTAATCCGAACTTTGCTAATCTGGTTGACGTAGGAATCTTGCTGGAAATTGACGGCAAATGGTTAGGTTGTTTTTCAAACTGCAACAGCTTTTCGGCGGACGGGCAAGTGTGGACTTATGAAGGAATTTCCAAAGATATAGCGCCATATTATGAGTTCATCGAAGTCCATCCCTAAAATTGCGGAAATTTATGCGACTAGTTCTGCCAAAATACGGTCGGCTTCGGGCTGGAGGTCAAGGGGAAGAAACCAACTTGCCGGACAAACCAGTTTTTCGCCTTCTTCATCCACAACCGCAACGTAATCGGTCTTTGACAATTTAATTTCATACACTTTAAGCGGAATCAGCGCATCATCTTCATCTGTAATACATATTGCCCAAGTGCTTTGCGGATTGGGACGCAGGCGCGGCGTTTGAATTTCATGAGCAATCTCGCGGCTTGGCTGGCGTTCGCCGCGCCTGACTTCACCCATTTCAATAACGCTTTGCTTTAAGTCTTCAAAATCCTTTTGTTTCATAGCCAAGTCTCCACAATCTCGTGTAATTCTTTGAGTTGTTGCGCGGTCAAATCTTCTTGCTCGTTTTTAGCGTAAAGCATCAGCAGATAAATATAGCCTTGCCTATCTGCAAAGTAGTAGATGATGCGCAGCCCGCCAGCGCAGCTTGCGAATTCCTTTGCCACCGGGAATTACATCACCTTCATCTGGATTCTCCAACAAATAATCTTGCAAAGCAAAGTAACCATCTTCAGTCAAATGTTTCGGCAGACGCTTAGTAAAGGCTGCGGACTCTCGGAAACTGAAGTATTCCGTTGGCATGACGCAAATTGTAACAAGAAAAGGGAGCAAAATGGTAACGATAAAGACAGCCAATAATTCAATGGACGTGAGCGCAAACAGCGCCTTTCTTTTCATATTGTCAGCAGTCTCAAATTGGAAAAGACGATTGACATTTGGGCAAGCGGTCTGTTACCTTATGCGTTCCTTCGCAGGAAGGATTTTTCCTGAGTAGCTCAATGGCAGAGCATCCGGCTGTAACCGTTGTTGCAGCTTCCACAGGCGACTGTGGTTGAAAAACCGGGTGAATTCAAGGAACCCTAAGCCAGAAATTCTGGTATGGCAATCTTGAGCGAAGCCTGCTGAATGGTTGAAAGTAAGCAGGAACGCGCAGAGACTAGAGGTTGAGGAGCCTAGCCAATAAGACCTCATTAGCGCCCGGCAACTTTATCAATAAACGACTGATGAAGTTGATGAAATAGTCCGTGCCTTTGTGAAAACAGAGGGTAAGCGTAACCGGAGGGTTGTAGGTTCGAGTCCTACCTCAGGAGTGCAAAAAGCGGTGGTCTTCACTGACCGCCGCTTTTTCTTTGCTTGCCGTAATGCTACTTCAAGGCTCTCTCGGTTGTGATAAACTGCGAAAGCGAATCCACCGAAGCGAAGGCAGACCGTCTTGACAGAAGAGCAGAAAACGCCCGCTCGTACTGATGACAGCGTTATCGGGATTGAGAAGAAGCCGAAAGGTTCGCCGCGTGACCTTTTGCGGTTGGTCGCTTTTGCCAAGCCGCATCGCGGCAGGCTGGCGCTCGCTCTGCTCAGTCTGTTTGCCGGTAATCTCATCGGTCTGGCGTTTCCCAAACTCGTGCAGTTCATGGTTGACGCCGCTTTCATTGACCGCGATTTTACTAAGCTCAATCGCATCGGGTTGATTATTCTGGCAAGTTTTGCGCTGCAAGCGGTCTTTGGCTTTGTGCGTCTCTACCTTTTCTCCTTCGTCAGCGAGCGCGTGTTGGCGGATATTCGCACCAAACTCTATAACCACTTGCTACAGTTGCCGCTATCGTTCTTTGATAACCGCCGCACCGGAGAGTTGGTGTCTCGGGTCACTTCAGATACTACGGTCATTCAATCCATCACCACATCAAGCCTTGCCGAACTGTTGCGGCAACTCTTTATTCTGCTCGGCGGCATTGCGATTATTACCGTCACCAATCCGAAATTAACCCTGGTAATGCTGGCGATTGTGCCACTGGTGATTTTATCCACTGTCTATTACGGTCGTTATGTGCGCCGTCTCAGCACTAAGGTTCAGGATAAGCTCGCTGACGCCAATTCAGTATTGGCGGAATCGCTCTCGGCAATTCGTATTGTGCAATCGTTCACCCGCGAAGCCTACGAGCAAGCACGTTACCGTGAAAAAATTAGCGAGGCTCTCAACCTGGCAATGCGCCGTGCCGTTGCCAATGGCGGCTTTATCGCTTTCATTATCTTCGTCGTCTATAGCGCCATCGGGGCGATTCTGTGGTACGGCAGCCGTATGGTCATTGCCGGCGAAATCACGGCGGGCGAGTTGACGGCGTTTGTATTGTATACCTTTATTGTGGCATTCACGATTGGCGGCATGGCGGAACTCTACGCGCAGTTTCAGCAAGCCATTGGCGCAACCCGCCGAGTCTTTGAACTGTTGGACACCAAACCGACAATCACCGATAAAGCAAACGCTCTGAGCCTGAGCAAAGCACAGGGGCGCGTACAACTGAAAGACGTGCGCTTTACTTACGGCGATGACCGCAACCTCGAAGTGCTGAAAGGCGTAACCATTGATGCCGCCGCTGGAGAGATTATCGCCCTTGTCGGTCCAAGCGGTGCGGGCAAATCTACGCTGGTATCGCTGATTCCGCGTTTTTATGAAGTCAGCGACGGCGCAGTGATGGTTGACGGAATGGATGTGCGCGATGTGAAGTTGCAGGATTTACGCGCCGCCATTGGCATGGTTCCGCAAGAAACCGTCTTATTTAGAGGCACAGTGCAGGACAATATCGCTTATGGGCGATTGGATGCCAGCGATGCAGAGATTGAAGCGGCGGCAAAAGCGGCGCACGCGCATGAATTTGTCAGCGGCTTTCCTGACGGCTATCAAACCATCGTTGGCGAGCGCGGCGTTAAGTTATCAGGCGGGCAACGGCAACGCATTGCCACTGCGCGGGCATTATTGAAGAACCCGGCGATTCTCATATTGGATGAAGCGACCAGTTCGCTTGATTCGGAATCGGAGAGACTGGTACAGGCGGCGCTCAATACCTTGATGCAGGGACGCACAACTTTCGTGATCGCGCATCGGTTGTCAACCGTGCGCCGCGCTGACCGCATTATTGTTTTGAGTGAAGGGCGCATTGTTGAAGAAGGCGCTCATAGCGAATTACTGGCAAAGGGTGGTCTTTATAAACAACTCCATGATATTCAATTCAGAGATGTGCCATCACCGGCGCAGGTTGTGATTGAGAAGTAAGCAATAGAGTGTCACACAGAGATTTATGTCTACGATTACAATTGTCAAGAAAAACGGCTATGCCGCCATAGCGGCTGATACGCTCATCACGTCGGGATCATTCAAACAGTCGGCGGAGTATGTAGTGAATCATCAGAAGATCATGAAATATGGTCATAGTTATCTTGCGACTTCCGGTCCTCGGTCTGTGATTCAAAGCCTCGAACTCTATCTTCAAGGTCTCAAAAGCAGCCCGCAACTCGACAGTCATGCAAATATCTCTGAGGTCTGGCTGAGTTTCCATGAGGCATTGAAAGAGAAATACTATCTCAACCTGGACAGAGATGATGATGATCCTGTCGAATCGCTACGAATTGCGACCCTCATCATTAACCCCGAAGGCATATTTTCAGTGAATTCTTATCGTTCTTTCTCGGAACTGGCAAAATTCTATGCCTATGAAAGCGGTTCCGAGTATGCCTTTGGCGCGATGTATGCAGTGTATAATGATGAACGATACTCGGCTGAAGAGGTTGCCCGTTTGGGTGTAGCGGCGGGCGCGGAATTCGATGATGCTACGGGAACCCCCATCACCTCTTATAGGGTGAAATTAAGAGCGAAGAAGCGATGAGCAAAAAAGATTCACAAACAAAATTGCTGGAGATGGACACGCCGGATATGCACCAGGCAATGTTGCGCGGGCAATGGAAAGATTTTGCCGCCTTTGCCTATGAGAACTATAAGGCGGGCGGACGCGGCGCGATCATCGTTGACCTGAAAAACACCGAATTTCATGGCGATGATTTCACTATCCCAACGTGGTATGTCGCCGAGAGCGGCAAGGATTTTGAAAAAATGGGCGGCTGGGCGAATGACGAAATCACTCAGGCGGTCGCTGATTATGACCCCGAACTCGACGCCGTGATTTTAGTCCACCGACTCGACGGCGACTATTTTCATTACGTTGCTACAGACCAACTCACCCCGCGTCGGGCTTATGAAAAGCGTCGCCGGAGGTGATGCCCTACAGCGCGAAGTTCATTATTTAATGCGAAACGGAGAAACGCTTTGTTCATTGTTGCCATCTTGATTGGCTTTGCTGCTGGCTTTATCGTCTGGCTCATTGGCTCTTACTTCATTGCATTATTCATCAAATGGGGCGACGACCGACCGCAACCTCTGAGTGAAAAATCATCGAAAGTTTATGAAATTGCTCTGTGCGGTATTTTGTTTGTCATCACTTTTGCGGTCTTCTTTTTAGTTGCAAAGGCTATTCTTGATGACGCTTCATAATCCTATAGATTAACTGGGTGATTCTCACTTATCCTCAAGTTACGGCAACCCGGCTAACGAAAAAAAGAGGTGAGTGAATATCACTCACCTCTCCTTCAGGGGCTACCGATGAATATGAAATATCAGCACTCGGAGTAGCCACACGCATAACAGGTTTGACAGCCTTCGACACGAATGAATGTTGAATCGCCACAGTTCGGACAAATATCGGCGGCGGCTCCCGATGCCGCTTTGGCAATCAACTTACGGGCAATTTCCGATGTCGCCACGGCTTGCGCTTCTTCGGCATTTATACCTTCTTCCATCGCATTGAGCGCCACTAAGCCCATCTCTGAGCCTTGATTATCCTGCTCGGTGCCGGACGCAACGCCCAGATAATTTTCTGCGAGAGCCTGCCCGACCGCATCCGGGAGGCTCAGAACGCGGCGTTTGCCAAAACCGTAAGAACGTGCGCCGCCGATGCCGGTAATCTGTTTGACAATCTCCTGCACCCGCTCCGTCGGTGAAATCGGCGATTCAATACGCAGCAGCAACGACATTAATCTGCCCATCGCTTCCGCCATCGCTTTAATATCTGATCCGGCTTTACCGATTTCGACGAAGACCTCAAAAGGCTGCCCCTCTTCATCTTCATTCATGGTGATATGCGCTGTGCCGGAAGGGGTATTTTTGCTCACCGTGTAACCGCGACGTTTATAGGGACGTGGGCGGATTTTCGGTTTTATACCGCCTTCCATCGGGGTGAAAAGCGCGGGTTGTACCGCCGTCACCGGCTGCGACTCAACCGCCGCAGTCTGTTCTTGCGGCGTTATGGTTTCCGTAGCAGACGCTTCGGTTTTTGCGGTCTCTTCGCTCACCTTCTTATCCTCCTTCCTGAGATTCAAGACCTGCACATCACGCGAGCCATCGCGGTAAATTGTGCCGCCTTTACAGCCCAGTTTATACATCATTTCATATAACTCTCGCGTCTGTTCGACATTGTATGAGTTCGGTACATTGCAGGTCTTTGAAATGGCACTATCGACCCATCTTTGGATCGCCGCTTGTACCTGAATGTGCTCTTGAGGTGTCAAATCCATTGCCGTTACAAAATAATCCGGTAACGGCGCACCGGGATTCGCCTGTTGCCATTCTTCAAGAACCTTGACGCGCTCTTCGTGTTGTCCGAGCCGCGATTTTCTGAAATAACTCCAGAAATAGAACGGCTCAATTCCCGTAGATGTACCCACCATGGTACCTATGGTCCCGTTCGGGGCCTGCGTCAACAGCGTCACATTACGGATGCCTTTTTGGCGCACCGTCTCTCGAACATCTTCCGGCATCCGTTGCATATAGCCGGATTGCAGGAATTTCTCAGCGTCAAATTCGGGGAATGCGCCTTTTTCAGAAGCAATCTCGGCGGAGGCTTCATAAGCATTACTGGAAATGAAGCGATAGAGCCGGTCAATAAAGCGTGTGGATTCTTCCGAACCGTAGCGAATCCCCAGCCGAATCATCATTTCCGCAAGTCCCATCGTATTCAAGCCGACGCGCCGTTCATTCTTCTGTTGGTGATAGTTCTCTTCAAAGAAATACGGCGTTGCATCAATCACATTGTCGAGGAAGCGCACCGAGTAACGCACCGCTTTCCCCAGTTCATCCCAAGTGACTTCGCCATCTTCTACAAACTTTGACAGATTGATCGCGCCGAGATTACATACAGCCCAACCGGGTATAGGTTGCTCGCCACACGGATTGGTACAAGATAAGTACCCAGCGTCATAGTACCAGGAATTGGAATCTTTATTGGCGCGGTCTATAAAAAAGACGCCCGGTTCTGCTGACGCCCATGCCGATTCGATAATCGAATTCCAGATGTCACGGGCTTTCACTGTTTTATAAGTGATAACCGGCTGACCGGCGGCTTGCCATTTATCGAGGTTGCCGTCCCACAAGCGTTCAAAATCAGGAGTCGAAGAATCGGGAAAGACCAAATCCCAATCGGCGTCTGCATGAACCGCTTCCATAAACTTATCGGTGATGCCGACTGAGACATTGGCGTTATTGATTTTGCCCATGTCGCGCTTGGCATTGATAAATTCCAGTACATCAGGATGCCAGCAATTCAGAATTAACATCAGCGCGCCCCGGCGACTATTGTGCGTCACCAGCCCATTTGCCAGATAGGTGTGATTATCGTCAACTTCAATGTCTAAGGTCGGCGACCTTCCGGCTTTTTCGACATTCTCTACATAGACAAACCAGGTGTCATTGATGGTCGGAGCATTTTCGGCAAATGCCGCGTGGGTGTCGCTGAGAGTAGCATAAGCGGAAAGCGTAAGATTGCGTTCGCCGCGTTGATAACGCAGCAGCTTGCGACGCAGCGCCATATCGGTAGAAGAGATGCGTTGTCCGGTTGCTCTATGGTCAATTTGTGGCAGAGAAGTTGCCGCCAGCACCGGGGCAACCCAATATCCGGCAGTCGGCAGTCTATAACTTACTTCTCTAGTTAAATCAGGCGTGAAACTGGCGCAATCGGCAAACCGTGAACGCTCGTCGCAACCAATCTTCGTTTTCCAGTTCTCCAGTCCTTTGAACGAATGGACGCGCAAGCGCCACAACGGATGGCTGCCAAAATGGTTTTTGCCAATTGGTTGCAATTCAACCTTGACGGGACAACCAAGACCAATAAGCAGCGTTGCCACCTCATCAATCAATTGCTTTGAGGCGCTGATTAACATTGGATAGCCATGCGAGATGCCGCCATCCGCCTCGAATAGACCGCGCAAATACGCGCCGACAATTTCCGGCGGGCTCTGACGGATGAGTTGCGGCACACGCACGGCGGCGCTTTTTGCTTTATCAAAGCCGTTTACTTGCAGGAACTCTTTAATTGCCCGATTGCTGATAAGATAAATCAGCGAGGCATCATTCTCTTTCTGCTGCACCCGAACATTGACGCCCGGAAACAGGCGTTGCATCAGCGCGGGCATTTCCGTCATGAGGTAACTATCATGCGAAACGGCAACACCGAGCCGCCAGTCTCCTTCACGACTGGTCATAAAGCCATCGCCAGCAAAATAACCGAGAAAGAACGCCAGTTCTTCATCAAGAATTTCCGGCAATTCAACCGCGTCCTGATTGTGATGCCGGTATTCAGGCTTTTGCAGATGGCGCAGTTTGCCTGCGTGTTGTCCGAGTTGAACCAGAATGGCATCGCCGCGTTGCAAGTCATCGAGTCTGCGCCAGACGGCTCCGGCATCGCTCATCACTTTAACTTTATGATTCGGCGTACCCGTGATGTTGATTCCGGCATTGGTCTTGACGCGCAATACTTCAGCAACGCCGTTATTATAGACCTGACGCGACAGGCGATTGCCTTCATCGGTCATTACAGTCATCTGATGTTCGCGCCAGCCTTTCTCCTGATGCATAACCAGTTCATCAAGTCGCAGGAGTCCATCTTCGGTAAAGACTAAAGTATCCGGCGTCAGACAGCCGCCTTGTTCTATAAGCCCTGTAACAAAAGAATATAGCGCTCCCCAGGAGACCGAACCAGATGAGCGACCATTGACCCCTTTGACGTAAGAATGACGTGGGCGCAGACTGCTGATATTGATGCCAACGCCGCCGCCGCGTGACATAATCTCCATCATCTGCGACAGCGTATCCACAATGCCCATGCGCGAATCTTTCGGGGACGGCACCACGTAGCAATTATAAAATGTTAGTTGCTGATCGGTGCCGGCGGCGGTCAGGATGCGACCGGCGGGGACGAATTTCCAGCCATTCAAGAGCCAGCGAAAATTTTCATACCACTCATCAGCTTTTTCGCCTTCAATAGCGGCGATGCCACGCGCTACGCGCTCCATCATCTGTTCCGGCGAGGTCTCTATCGGTTTGGAGACGTGTTCCGTCATTCGCTCAACTACTACGCCATCTTTCAACTCAACGCTGACTTTGCCCGCACCGCCAGATGCTGTCGGGTCATAATCCACAACCGTACCGATTTCGCGCTGCCCCGATTTGTCGTCAACAATGACAATCACCAAATCGCCGACGGCAAGAGTGCGCTTTTTCCCGTCTTTGACGGCATAGCGATCCAGAAAAATCTTCTGTCCCAGTTCGTTCAGTTCATTCTTTTCTATGCTTTGTCCGCCGGGTCGGGCGTCTGCATTGCTGAAGGTAAGAGAGTCGCCTGTCGTCACATTGCCGTTGCTTTTTTGTATATCGCTGATTGTCCTCGTCGCCATCGCTCTTGCTCTCCTGAATCTCTATTCTTGTCACTTTTCGGGGCAGGAAAAGGATCAATTATACGCTTTTGCAGACAGAGACACCACACCCCTGACTGCTTGAACAGTTCAGGGCTGATGGTCTTTTACCTGCTGTGGATGAACTTAACTTTGGCTCGATTCTTTGTTCTCGCCAGTCCCGAATCGAGCGTTGTTCAGGTGGGAGTGGTTTTGATGTAGCGAAATTCGTTGGATGAATCATCCGTAGCCCGAAGATTCACCCAACGACCCTGAGAGATTTTGAAAAATCCCTTGACCCAAACCACCTCCTGCGGCTCGTAGTATTCCCCACGAACCTGAGCCGCACATCTTACATCTTCAAAGCTGATTTTTTGCCAGTTTACTTCCCCACGACGGCTTCGGAGTTTACCCCACAGATAGAACCGTGTCAATCACAAAATACAAGATGTTGTGGTCAATAGTCCCCGAACACAAGCCAAGTTGATGAGCCGCAAGGATTTCGGGAAATTATTATTTTTTCTTTCGCTCCATGCGCTCCTCAATCAGGGTATGAAGTTCGGCAGGCGTATACAGCCCCGGCTTGATGCCTTCGCTGAACATCCGGTTGATAATCTCCAATAAGGTTGAATTATAGGGTGTGGAAAGCCCCAGCTTCTCGCCAAGGGCGACAATCTCGCCATTCAGAAACTCGGCTTCATGGGTGCGGCGACCTAAAACCAAGTCCTGATACATCGAAGCGTGAGTCCGCAACTCTTCGGGCAGGGTTGCCGCCTCCGGGTCATTCTTTTGTGTCTGCCGTATGCGATTCGTCCATTCGGTAATACGGAGCGGCGACGGTTCATCGGCGGGCGGCTCATAGGCTATTGCTGCCGCGTCCAAAACGCGCATCCCTTCTTCGCGCACGGCAATCAGCAGGCGGCGCATCTGCGGGTCAGCCAGTCCGCGTTCCAGCCAATAGCCGGTAATCGTATGGGTGGCATTATTGAGATTGGCAATCAGCTTGCCCCATTTCATCGCCATCACGTAAGCGGAGGCGAGAGCATCAAAGCCGGCTTGTTGCAAATCTTCCGCCATGTAGCGCGACAATTCATCAACGCCTTGCGGGTAAAGTCCAACGGCAATGGATCGTCCGCGAGGCATGGTTACGGTTTGCGGCTCAAGTTGCACGGCGCTCATCAAGACCAATGCGGCATAGACGCGCTCGAAATGTTGTCGGGCAATCTCTTCATTGCGCGTGCCATTTTGCAGGCAGACAACCGGAATACTCGTATCGCAGACCGCCGCCAGTTCTTCTATCGCCTCTGCCATGACTTGTGATTTGACGGCGATAAAAACAACATCCCCTTTTTTGTAGTTTATCTGTGCAGCGGAAGTTACGGCATTCGCCTGAAGCGGAATCTCTTTGCCTTCTTGTTTAATGGTGATGCCACGTTGCAGAGCTTCGGCATATTGCGGGCGAGCGATAAATTCGACGGCTTTGCCAGCCTTTACCAGCAGCCCGCCGACTGCCGCGCCAATCGCTCCAGCGCCGAAGATAATATATCGTTCAGGCTTTTCATTGCTCATTGTCTTTCGATAATATCGGTTACGGCGGCGACGATACAAACCGCCCTAAAAAAAGTTCAATTGTATGGTTATCTCAAACTGTAAAGGACCGTCACACAACCGTCATGATAATTGAAAAATCAATCCCGCAGACCATTCAGATGCACTATGACCTCTATGTGCCGGAGCGCAAGAATACGGACGAATCTTTGCCTCTGCTCATCGCCTTACACGGCTACGAAGGCAACAAAGAATCTATGATGTCATTGGCGCGGAAAATCAATGAAGAGAATTTTATTATCGCTTCGGTGCAAGCGCCCAACGGCTTTTTTATGCGCGATGAAGCAGACCCGAAAAAGGCGCGTGTCGGCTTCGGCTGGATGATGATCTATAAAGCGCATGAAACCATCGCCCTGCACCATCGCACCATTCAAGCGGTAATTGAAGAGACTGCCGCAGAATATCCGGTTAATCAGCAAAAGATATTCTTGCTGGCGTTTTCGCAATCGGTGGCGTTGAACTATCGCTTCACTTTCACCTATCCGAATACCATTCGCGGCGTCATTGCCGTTTGCGGCGGCATTCCCGGTGACTGGCAAGAGGAGAAGTATCACCAGAGCGATACTGATATTCTCATCGTCGCCGGCGAAAGCGATGATATTTATCCAATAGAACGCGCTCGCAGTTTCAAGGATATGCTTTCCATGCGAGCGCATTCCGTCGAATTTCAGAGCTATGCCGCAGGTCACGTCTTTATGCGTGAATCGCTGCCGCGAATCAACCAATGGTTATTGGAACGTCTGAAATAAGCTGAGTAGGCGGATAGAAATAAATTGAAGCGTGGTGGTTTAGAGTTACGCATTTATGCGTGATTTTCACGCATAAATGCGTAACTCTAAACCAATGCCTTAAACTACGCCCATACGCTTGCCGACGCGGTTAAAAGCGTCAAGAGCGCGGTCTAAATCTTCACGGGTGTGGGCGGCGGAAAGTTGCGTTCTCAGTCGCGCTTCGCCTTTCGGGACAACCGGATACCACAAGCCTTTGATGTAAACGCCTTCTTTCAAAAGCTCGTTGCTCATATCCTGCGCCACTGCCGCTTCGCCGAGCATCACCGGCACAATCGGATGATTGCCTTCAATGATGGTAAAGCCGAGATTGACGATTTCGCGGCGGAAGTAAGCGGTATTGTTGTGCAGTTGATTGACAATGGACGGGTCATTTTCGATTAAATCGAGCGCCGCAATCGAACCGGCAACCACGGCAGGCGGCATCGTATTTGAAAAAGTATAAGGACGAGATTTCTGGCGCAGAAATTCAATCAACTCTTTGCGTCCGGCAACGAAACCGCCCGACGCGCCCCCCAACGCCTTGCCGAATGTTCCGGTAATTACATCAATCTCGCCAAAGACGCCTTGCTCTTCGGGAGTGCCGCGCCCACCTTTGCCCATTACGCCGGTTGAGTGCGATTCGTCCACGACGAGCAGGGTATTATTTTCACGGGCAATGGCGACCAATTCCGGCAATGGCGCGAGTTCGCCTTCCATCGAAAAGACGCCATCGGTGACGATGATCTTGATGCGATAATTCTTGTCGCGGTCTTCCAGTAGCAACTCTTTCAAATGGTTCAAGTCATTATGGCGATACGGGCGCGAAACCGTTGGTTTGGCAATCATGCGACAGAGGCGAATGCCGTCAATGATGCTGGCGTGGTTCAACTGGTCGCTATAAATAGCGTCCTGATAGCCTTGCTGTCCGAAGTCGTTTGCCAGTAACGCCGAAAAGAAGGCTTCGTTTGCCGCAAAGCACGAACCGTGCAGAATCGAAGTTTCACAGCCAACAAATTGAGCAATGCGGCGTTCCAATTCAAAGTGAATCGGCTCTGTGCCGCAGAGAAAGCGCACCGACGCCATGCCGTAACCCCATTCATCCAAGCCGCGATGCGCCGCTTCTTTGACTTTTGGATGATTTGCCAGTCCTAGATAGTTATTGGAAGCCAGCATTACGACATTATGATTTTCGACCATTACTGTGCCGTTTTGTTCGCTTTCAAGCGGCACTTCATATTTGAAGGTCTTTGCCGCTTTGATATTTTCGAGTTCGTTGTTAAGAGTGCTGTACAATTCGTTGACATTCATTTTGAATCTCCTGACCTTTCAGATTGAAGCGAGATTATAGTGCGTCCAAAGCCATTTGTGTACCGCCCGATAATTGCTTCTGATGAATTTTGCGAAATTCGACAAGTAAGGAGCCGTCAGGCGGGCATTCAATACTCGATGATTTATTGGTTGTGAGAGCGACCATAGCCGTTTTCATTCTCCGGTTTTGTGAGATAAGCTATCGCTTATGCTTCTGAAAAGCCTGTCCATCAAAAACTATAAATCGCTGCGGGATGTGACCTTCACTCCCACGCCGATTTCTGCATTGGTGGGACCGAACTCTTCAGGCAAGACGAACTTTGCCGACGCCATAGAATTTTTATCTGAGGTCTACAGTTTAGGCTTGGAAATGGCAATTGCTAGAAAAGGCGGCTATGAAAATATAGCCTTCAGAAGGCAGAAAAGATCAAAAGCGCCGATAGAGTTTGAGATTACCTTGGATATAGACGAAGAAGAAAAAGCGAAATTGATAGAATCAACTACAGGATTTGGAGCCGAATTTCCAACTCTTTTTCTTAAAGGGGAAGAGAAAAAGCGGTTCTTTAAGTTCCTTCTAAAATTAAGGAACTTTCAGGCGAGGAGATTTAGGTTATTACATAAATTTTCAATAGTTGCGACAGGCTCAGGAATAAAAGCCGATTTTGAAATGAGAGAAGAAACTATTTGTTTGCTTGTTTCTGATGAGCATAATGAGAATCAATACTCAACCATTTTAACTTCATCTCGGAAATATGATAGCGATGCAATCAAGTCATTGGCACAGAGTGTATCTGAAAGAGGTTCGATTCTAGATCGGTATATGATGGAGAACATAGTTGCAAGTCTTTTTTTGGGGACGTGGGGCTTATTTGGCGGCAGTTTCTACTATCCGATTTCAAATGCGAGAGTTTACAACTTCCCTACACTACACTCTCGAATGCCGGGTGTGCCAACGCCGAATCCAGAGTTATCAAAATCAGGTGAAAATCTTCCGGCATTGGTTGACTGGTTGCAGCGAGAGCATCCGGACCGTTGGCAAATTGTGATGTCAGGGATGAAGGAGATTCTGCCGACACTCAATAATATTTCGGTTCAATATCTGCATACGAAGACACTTGGATTGTTTTTTGATGAAGAAGGATTTGGGCGGGCGTGGGCAATTGAAGATATGTCGGATGGCACGGTTCACGCGCTTTCCATGCTGGTCGCGGCAGTTGACCCGCGCAGCAATCTGCTGGTCATTGAAGAGCCGGAAAATTCCGTACACCCGTGGATTCTCAGAGTCATCGTCCAGAAGTTCCGCGAAGTCAGCGCCACGAAGCGCATCATTCTGACTTCACATTCTCCCGTTCTAATCAATCTGCTCAAACCGGAAGAGATTTGGATTACCTCTCGCAAAGATGGAGAAACGCATCTTGACAAACTCATAGACCTTGCCCCATCGGTGAATGAGAGTTGGCGGGAAGGCGCTTATCAACTGGCAGATTTGCTGGATTCCGGCTCGATTCCTCAAGCTGTACCGGGAGGCGTATATTGAAGATTGGCATTATCGTTGACGGCGACGCGGAATCACAGGCGCTTAAACTTTTAACCCGGCGCGTTGAGATTAAAGATACCCAATTGCTCGACCCCTTATATGCCAATATGCAGCCGAAGGATGCGCCCGGACAAATTGCTCGCGCCGCAAAACGACAGATAGATATTCTTATCGCCAAAGGCGCGGATAAGATCATCGTCTTGATTGACCGCGAAGATAATCGGAAATGCGCGGATGAAATTGCTGGCGAAATTGAGACGGCTTTTGACCGCCTTGGTTGCGCGAATACGACTGTTGTAATCAAGAATCGCAAATTTGAAAACTGGCTGATTGCCGATGTCGGCGTTTTCAGAAAGTTGAAAGCGCGGTACAAAGTGACAAAGAGTTTTGAGACCGCAGTTGTACCGAATAAAGCCGATTCGGTTGCGGATGCAGAAGCCTTGCTCAACCAAATTGTTGTGAAAGTTGTCTATCATAAAAGACGCGATGCCGCACAGATAACCGGACTACAAAAAGTAGCGGAGATCGGCAAAAACTCTCGTTCATTCCGCCGCTTTTTGCGCGTCGTTGGCTATTCAACATATACTAACCAGAGCAAGAACCCGTAGCCGTTATTTCATCTTCCGTTTTAAGGTGGTCAATGATAAAACGTAGGCTTTACAATTTTCTCTCATTCTTCTGTTTACTTATTTCGTTATTCTCTTCGCAGGTTTCAGCGTTTCCGCAAAACCAGCAAGCAACATTCAAACTGGAAGGGCGTATTGTTGATGCAGCCGGAGCACCGGTTTCAGGAGCGCAAGTTCTTCGATTTGCCGGCTCAAGCCGAGTTGAAGAAACCACAAATGCAGAGGGGCGGTTTTCATTTGGCGACGTTGCGGCAGGGCGTTATGAATTGAAAATTACGGCTAACGGCTTCAAAGAAGTAACCCGCGAAGTCAGCCTTCAGGAAGCGACGAATTTGCAGATCGTTCTTGAGCCTGCTTCCATCAATGAAGAGATTACCGTTACCGCAGAACGCACTTTAGCGCGGGTCAGTGATACGGCGGCGAGCGTCGCCGTTTTATCGAAAGAAGATTTGTCAACTACGGCGGCAGTCACTCTTGATGATGCGTTGCGACAAGTACCGGGATTTTCGCTCTTTCGTCGTTCCGGCAGTCGCACTGCCAATCCGACTTCGCAGGGCGTTTCCCTGCGCGGCGTCGGCGCAAGCGGCGCAAGTCGCGCTGTCGTATTGGACGATGGCATACCAATCAATGACCCGTTCGGTGGTTGGATTTACTGGGGCAGAACACCCCGCGAATCTATCAGCCGCGTCGAGGTAGTGCGCGGCGGTTCGTCCAGCCTTTATGGTACGGATGCGCTCGGCGGCGTCATCAACTTCATTCCCCGCGACAGCCGCGATGCTGCTTTCTCACTGCAAACTTCTTATGGAAATCAGCAGACGCCCGAGGCTTCGCTATTTACTGGCGGCAGATTCGGCAACTACGGAGCGCAGATTGCCGCACAAGCCTTTCACACAGATGGCTATGTTCTGGTTTCAGAGAACGAGCGCGGGCGCGTGGATACGAAAGCAGGCGGTGAATTCACCTCGCTTGCTGCAACGCTTGAAAGATTCATCGGCGATGCCGGACGTATCTTTGTGCGCGGTTCCGTCTTTGGCGAATCACGCGACAACGGCACACCGTTGCAGACCAATCGGACGCACATTCGCCAACTGGCATTCGGCTCGGATTTGAAATCCCACGAGCTAGGCGTATTTTCCCTGCGCGTCTACGGCGGCACACAGGTTTTCGATCAGGATTTTTCCGCTGTTGCTGCCGGACGCAATAGCGAAACGCTGACGCGCAGCCAGCGCACCCCGGCGCAACAATTCGGCATCGCCTCGCAGTGGTCACGCCCCGCCGGTTCGCGGCAAACTCTGGTCGCCGGTTTCGATTTTCGCAATGTGCGCGGCGCAAGCGATGAAATCGTCTTTGCGGCGGGACGTGCAACATCGGCAGTCGGCGCCGGCGGACGCCAACGCGCTTTCGGCATCTTCGGACAGGATATGATTCGCGCTACCGATAGATTCTTTATCACCATCGGCGGACGCTATGACAGGTGGCGCAACTATGATGCGCTGTCAGCAACGAAAGTCTTTGCCACACAAGCGAGAAGCGCGACCTTCTTCACCGCCAGAGATGAATCGGCATTCAGCCCGCGTCTTACATTGCTCTACAAAGTGAATGAACACCTGGCGCTCTCGGCATCCGGGTATCGCGCTTTTCGCGCTCCGACCTTGAATGAATTGTATCGCGCCTTTCGCGTCGGCAATGTCTTCACACAGGCAAACGATCAGTTACGCGCCGAAAGATTGACGGGCGGCGAAGCGGGCGCAAGCCTCAATGGTTTCAAGCAACGGCTTAATCTACGCGGCACATTCTTCTGGAGTGAGATTACCCGCCCGGTCGCCAATGTGACGCGCTCAGTAACACCCGATTTAATCACCCGCCAGCGCCAGAATCTTGGGCGCACCCGTTCACGCGGCGTTGAGTTGGAAGCAGAAGCGCGGTTTACCAGTCAACTGGTTCTGACCGGCGGCTATCTCTTTGCTGATGCAACAGTACGAAGATTTCCGGCGAACCTTGCGCTTGAAGGATTGCGATTGCCGCAAGTGCCGCGTCATCAATTGACCTTCCAACTGCGTTATGTCAATCCTTCGATTGTTACGGTTGGCGTACAGGGACGCGCCATTGGCGCACAATTCGACGATGACCAGAATCAGTTAGAGTTAGGCAAATTCTTTACTCTCGATTTGCTCGCTTCGCGGCGACTCTCCCGCAATCTGGAAGTCTTCGGAGCCTTTGAAAATCTCTTCGATGAGCGTTATGCCATCGGACGCACCAGTGTCACAACCATCAGTCCGCCGCGACTCGGACGCATCGGCTTTCGCGTGAATTTCGGCGCACGGTAGAACTATGCCCATACCTGAATTTGATGAAAGAGACGATTTACCTGTCGGCATACACCGCGCCACCCTTGCAGAAGTGATGGAGCGTTTCGGAGGAGTGTCGGCACAAAGACAAGAAGTAACGCAAAGATTGTTGAAAATTTTTACACTGGCAAAAAACACTGGTTATCTTTCACGTTTCATTATTTATGGCAGTTACATCACCGCTAAATCTGAGCCAAACGATATTGACATCTTCCTTGTAATGCACGACGATTTTGAATCAGATAACTGTGTTGGTGACGAAGGACAACTCTTTGATCACTATCAAGCGGATGTGATAGTGGGGGCAAGTATATTTTGGATTCGCCCTTCACATATTCTGTTACTTTCGCTGGAAGAGTTCATCAACCATTGGCAAACTAAACGCGACCAGACAAAGCGCGGTATTATCGAGGTCGAAATATGATTCATAATGATCAGGAACTGAAAGTCACACAGGAGCGCATCGCATTTTTTCAAAGCGTGCTAGCACAGTTGCGAGTTACCGCAAAACCAAGTGAATTTCCTCTGGTTTCAAGCGGCTATAAGGCGGAGATTGAAAAGATGCAAGCTGAAGTTATGGAGTACCTCTCTCATCATTCCAACGAAGTCTTATCTACAGTGAATGCATAATGAATATACTGGAAAGAATTCGCGCTCAGGCGGCGGCAGACCCGAAACATATTGTCTTACCCGAAGGCGAAGATGAACGTACTGTGAAAGCGGCAGCGCTCTGTATGGAAGCGCGGCTGGCGCGACTCACCGTAATCGGACGCGAAGAGGTAATCCGCGATAAAGCTGCGAAACTTGGCGTTAATCTAACCGGCGTCTCTATCATTGACCACCGGCGTTCTAACGATGTTGAACTCTATGCGGCGCGATACTTTGAAGCCCGTCGCGCCAAAGGCGTGACGATGGACGAAGCCCGCGAGCAGATGAAAGACCCGCTCTACTTCGGCAATATGATAGTGCGCGAAAAACGCGCTGATGGCAGCGTTTCCGGCGCGACCCACACCACCGGGCATACCGTCAGTTCGGCATTGCGCTGCATCGGTCCGAAACCCGGTTTGAAGGTGGTTTCGAGTTTCTTTCTGATGCTTGTGCCGCAAACCAAACTCGGCGTAGACGGAGCGTTTATCTTTGCCGATTGCGGCGTCATCATCAATCCTTCGGCGGTAGAACTTGCTGAAATTGCCATCGCCTCGGCGGATTCGGCGCGGGCGCTGCTTGGCGTTGAGCCGCGAGTGGCAATGCTATCGTTTTCAACCAAAGGCAGCGCCACCTCACCGCTTGTGGATAAAGTCGTCGAAGCGACTGCAACGGTTAGAGCCCGCGCCCCGCATATCCTCATTGATGGCGAATTACAGGCGGATGCCGCGTTGGTTGCGGCGATTGCCGAGAGCAAAGCGCCGGGAAGCGTGGTAGCGGGACGCGCCAATACGCTCATCTTTCCGAACCTTGAAGCCGGAAATATCGCTTATAAGCTAGTCGAACGACTGGCGAACGCAACGGCAATCGGTCCCATCTTACAAGGGCTTGCTAAACCGGCAAATGATTTGTCACGCGGCTGCAAAGCCGAAGATATACGCGATGCCATTGCCATCACCGCCGCACAGGCACAGGCATCGCATTAATTATTTGTAAAACAACAGCGATGAATATGGTTTACTATTGCTTGCTTATCTCTATTTCATGGTGAGCTTCTGGACTTATGAGTAATGATACTTTATCAGGTCAAATCTGGATTGAAGAAAGAATAATACACTATGAATTGTCGAATGGTGGCTGGCAATTGCCCATCTCTGCGATCAAAGTTATAGGTGAACACACGGACGATCACGGTCCGCACGTTGATGATTATTTCTTCGTCTTCATAACGGACTCTGATGTTTACGAAGCCTCATTTTATGCCAAAGGGCGAGATGCTTTCTTAGCGCAGTTAAGTGATCTGCTCGGGCGCAAAATATCATGTGGATTGATTGATTCGACAGATTTCCGAAGTCGGGTGATGTGGCCGCCAGATATTGAAGGGCAGCCATTCTACGATTTTATCCCTGTGCCGAAGCCTAAAGGATTTTGGGCAAATTTGAAATATTGGTTATTGCCTGAAGTTTCTTATCATTTAACAGATGTCGTAAAGGAGAAGTTAAAGCTCCATTTCTAAACTCTTGCTACCGCCTTAGCCCTGAGTTATGCTGTTTTGGTGTCGCTCTTACCTCACGCGCCCTCACGATTCTACCGTCGGAGAGTTTCTATGAAGTATCTTATTCGTGCTGTTGCGCTCATTTTTGCTTTGACTGTTCTTCTCGCGTCATTGGCGATTGCCCAGCAGACGCAACCGCGCAAAGTGCCGCGCATGACCTCGGATGATGTCGTCAAAACGCGGTCAGCGCCATCGGCAAGTGAGATTCCGCCGGTTGAAATTACTCCGGCGCTGTCAACTCCGCAGGTGAAGGTAACACCGCCGCCAGTGGATTTGGAGGGCGCGAAAAGCCCGGATGAAAAGGCGTGGCGGGTGAGAATCGCGCAAGCCCGACAGGATGTTGAAGAGACACAACGGGCGGCAGAAAAGGCGGAAGTTCGCACCACCGATATTAGCAACGACTTGAATACGCAGGGGCAGACTTCGCAACAGCGTAATGCCACCGCCCGCGAACTGGACAAAGCCGGTCAAGAAGTCATTGAACTTCGTAAACAAGCGGCTGCCGCAAAAGCGGTCTTGAATGATCTATTGGCGGAAGGCGCAGCAAAAGGCTACAGTGAAGGCGAAGGCATCAAGCCTGTAACCAAAACCGGCAAGCCGAATGAAGAATACTATAAGCAGAAGTATCAGGAGCTTTTACAGGCGGTAGCCGACGCCCAACGCCGCATCAAATTATACGAAGACCGCATTCGGGCGCTCAATGAATTGATTACCAGTCCGAGTCAGGATCGTTTCACCACCAGTCAGTTTGAACAAGACCGGCGGGATGCGAAGCAGAGTTTAGCGGACGCTGAAAAAGCCTTGACGAAAGCTCAGGAAGATATAGAAAAATTGATGGATGAAGCCAGACAGGCAGGCGTCGCGCCCGGTGTCTTTCGCTAAGTCAATAGCCGTCGGCTGGCAAGCGGTGTCGCCTGCCAGCCAACGGCTTTTGACGCTCTGTTTTTCTCTGTTCCGACTGCCCCGTACTGTCCTCCTACCCATAACCCTAATTCCTGATTTATCTCTGTCTTTCCTTCATGAAAGGCAGACAGCACACGGAATCATTTTATAGAAGATGGCAGAAATACTTTTAGTCGAAGATAAAGATAGTTTGCGGCAGATGATGAGCCTGACGCTGCAAACCGCAGGGTACTCAATTGACACCGCTTGCGATGGCGCGGAGGGACGCCGCAAGCTCAATGAAAATCGCTACAATCTGGTGATTACCGATTTGAAGATGCCACGCGCCGACGGGCTGGAAGTGTTACGCGCTGCCAAGGCGGCAGACCCGGATTTGACAGTGATTCTGCTGACCGCTTACGGGACGATTGACGAAGCCGTGCAGGCGATGAAGGACGGCGCTTTCGAGTTTCTGCAAAAGCCGGTTGACAGCCGCCATTTGTTGCTCCTGGTGGAACGCGCCATCGAACAGGCGCGACTCCGTATGGAAAATATCCTGTTGCGCGAAGAACACGCCAAACGCTATGGCTTTCCGCGCATTATCGGCGATTCTCCGGCGATGCAGAAGGTCGGACGCGAGATTCAACAGGTTGCGCCGACGCCAACCACCGTGCTGTTGATGGGCGAATCGGGAACCGGCAAAGAGTTATTCGCCCGCGCCGTGCATCATCTCAGCCCGCGCCGCAATGGTCCGTTTGTCGCCATCAATTGCGCGGCAATTCCCGATACGCTGATTGAAAATGAACTCTTCGGACACGAAAAAGGCGCGTATACCGGAGCCGACCAGCGCCGCGTCGGGAAATTTGAACTTGCCGCCAGAGGCACAATCTTTCTTGATGAAATCAGCGAAATTGCTCCAGCGGTGCAATCGAAGCTGCTTCGAGTCCTGGAAGAGCGTAGAATTACCCGGCTTGGCGGCTCTGCTGATATTGATGTTGATGTGCGCGTCATCGCGGCAACCAACCGCGATTTGAAAGCCTCGGTAGCCACCAAGCAATTCCGCGAAGACCTCTACTTTCGCCTCGCCGTCTTTCCAGTACAGATTCCGGCGCTCCGCGAACGCCGCTCCGACATCCGCGAACTGGCGGAATACTTCACTGTCAAGTATAGCCGCGAGATGCGCCGCCCGCAGTTGAGCCTGTCACGCGAATCGTTGTTGGCGCTCGAAGAGTACGACTTTCCCGGCAATGTGCGCGAACTGGAAAACTGTATCGAACGCGCCTGTATTCTGGCGCTTGGCAGTGAAATCAAGCCCGCCGATTTGAACCTCTTGCCGCCGCAGGATTACTTGTCAAAAGAATCCGACAGTTTGCTGGAAGGCTTCGATATGCGCGGCACACTGGCGGAAGTCAGCGCCCGGGCGCAACGCTTAGTCGAGCGGCGCAAAATCGAAGCGACTTTGAAGGAATGCGGCTATAACAAATCCCGCACCGCCGAAAAGCTCGATGTCAGCTATAAAACCCTGTTGACGCGCATCAAAGAGCTTGAATTGGAGTAAGGTCAATTGCCGCGTCGTAAGGCTGCCCAGTGATCGCTGCTGTCAAATTCAGGATCAACGCCTTCGTACCGCGCTGCCAAATCGGCTTCATTGAGGATGTGACCCTGTAACCAGACTTTCGCTGTCACCGCCGCGCCGACCCGCAAGCGTCCGCGCAACGATTGACGGTTGACCAGGACTTCAAGACGTATCGCGCCGGCATCCACATAGACCCACGCCAGTTCATGTTCGGTTATTGGATTTGTGAAATACCGCCAGACGAGGACGCGCCCGCGAATAAAATAGTCGCTTTCAAAGTAGAACTCCGTCGCTCCTTGCGGACGCTTTTCCGCCACTTCAAAACGCGGCTCTTCCGGTTTCAGAACCGCGCCGGAGCGCACCTCCATTGCATAAGCCAGTCCGGCAAAAGCAACGTGCAGATGCGGAACATCAAACGTCTGCGGCGTAAGCTCGGTAAGATTCTGAAGTTGAAAGATAACTTCTATGCCGCTTTCCGTTATGCCGCGCAGCACCGCGTCGCCGCCCTCTTCGTACTCAATCAACTCCCAAGGTTGTAAAAGGTGCGTGTGACGACTGCGGAAACCGGGGCGGCAATCTTCGTATTCAACGATATTGCGGGCGATAAACGAGAATGTCCAGATTTCCAACCCGTCGCCGACTTTCCAGCAGCTTCCCTGTAGGGCGTAGTCTTCGCGGTTGATAACGCTGTGAAATCCGGCGCTTTCGGCATAGTCGAAGAGGTCAAAGAAATCGCGTTCTTCGAGGACATCGAAACCGATGGCTTCAAAGAGATTGAAGCTCTCGCCCTCGGCATCGTCAGCAATAAAGACTGGCTCGGAAACTTGATTCATATACAGAATTAAGAATTAAGAATTAAGAATAGCGGACAGCCTTTTAATTGTTAATTCTTAATTATAGAGAGCGCCACCCGACGCGCCGTAACCATTGCTGATACTGCTGCTCGCGTTGCGCCCGCGCCGTTGCGCTTGGCGGTTCAACCCAATCAGCGCGGCTAATCTGCGCCGCCAGCCCTTCCAGCCCGACGGACTGCCGCCTTTCATCTACTTTTTCCGGTTCCTCAATTTCATAAGGCTTGGGGTAGCCATCTTCGCCTATATCAAATTGTGTGGCATACAACTGCCGCCGCCCTTCAAAGACGCGGATGCGGTCTTCCAGAAATGCCGCCTGATAAGCCGGGGCGTCGCCTGCCGCCGTCGCCGCTTGCAACAACTCCAGACAGCGACGTTGAAATGCCGGTTCACCGATAGCGTGTTGGGCAATTAGCCAGGCTGCTTCGGCTCCATCTTCGCCAACCAGTTGCCGCCCCGTCCAACCGTAAACCTCTATAATTTCGCGCAGTCGGACAGCATTATGACGATGAACCGCTTCCATACGCGGGTGATAACCGTCAAAAAGCGAGCCATCGGCTGCCAGTTCCGCCCGCACCTTTACGTCATTCTCTGCCAGCGCCAGCAGTTCATCGCGCAACGATTGAATGATGCCACTTTTAGCGGCAGAACTTCCTTCAGTAGTTGGTTGGCTCATATCATATTCACTCAAGTTACGCCGCACAGAGGCAACCAACAAAATTCAGGAGCGGGTGTTAGAGTTCAACCTTCAGGTTGGTCGTAGCTTGAAAAGCAGATCGCTACGAGGTACGGCGAAGGCTATCAACTGTAAGAGAAGCAAAGCAATCTTCGTCGGAAACCAGAAGTTTGTCTCCTCACTCCACTACCAACCTGAAGGTTGAACTCTAACACCTGTCCCCAAGCGGTTCTGTGGCTTCCACCTCATCTTTACAACCTACTTCTTCTCTTCCGCCACCTCAACCGTCAAGGTGTACTCCTTGCCGTCGCGCATAATTTTAATCGGCAGTTTCGTACCCGGCGCTTTATTTGCCACCAGCCGATTGAATTGCACGTAAGACGAGACGTTTTGCCCTTCGACAGAAAGAATGACATCGTTCTGTCGCAGTCCGGCTCTGGCA
>Ga0187894_10001209_pt1 | contig 33715 bp, 32 predicted proteins | sample GBC1701081metaG_FD_136650 | JGI IMG/M metagenome (GOLD analysis project Ga0187894, IMG submission 136650) | White microbial mat communities from a lava cave in the Kipuka Kanohina Cave System on the Island of Hawaii, USA - GBC170108-1 metaG ...
CACTGCCGCCGCGATCGTGGTCGCCGGCACCCTCGCCCTTGTGACGGCCGCGTGCATCGGCCAGACCGCCGCCGAAGACGGCGCCTCAAACGATCCACAGGTCGCCGCCAACCCACCCAATCCGGGCCAGCTCGCCAACTTCCACAAGGCGCTGGGCGACCTGCAGGGCCGCCGGACCGGTCGCGTTACCATCGTACAGATCGGTGATTCTCACACGGCAAGTGATCATTTCAGCGGTCGCCTGCGCGAGCTGTTCCAGCAGCGTTTCGGCGATGGCGGCCGGGGCATGCTGCCGCCGGGATCGCCCTTTCCCTACTTCCGCCCCTACCAGGTCGAGGTCAGCCAGTCCGGCCGCTGGGAGGTGCTGAGCAGCAACAGCAGCGCCAACGGCGATGCCGGCATCTACGGCTTGTCGGGCTTTGTCGTGCGCGGCCGCTCGCCCACCGACACCATGACCCTGAACACCAGCGAGGGCCGTATCTTCGACCGGGTCGAGATCGAGGTCATGCGGCAACCCGGTGGCGGCGCGCTCGACGTGTTCATCGATGGCCGCAGCGTCGGCGTGATCGACACCAAAGGCAGCGTTTACGACCTCTTCCGCCGCGGCTTCGATGCGCCGGGTTCGGCCTACGTTGAGCTCCGGCCGCGCGGCAACGGCACCGTCGACATCGCCGACTGGGCCGTCTACCGCCGCGGCCCTGGCGTGGTGCTCACCAGCCACGGCTTCAGCGGCGCGCAGGTCAACCTCCTGGACCGCTGGAACTTCCAGCTCGTTGCCGACCAGATGCGCAATCTGCGGCCGGCGCTGATCATTCTCGCCTTCGGCACCAACGAGGGCTTCGCCTCGCAGGAGCGGCTGGGTGACTATGCCGGCGAGTTCCGCAGCCGCGTGCAGGCGCTGCGGCAGGCGGCGCCGGGCGCGTCGATCGTGATCGTCGGCCCACCCGATGGCAATCGCTTGCCCTCCTATTGCGGGCGCATCAAGGGCGAGCGTCCCTGCGCGCCGCTGAGCCGCACCGAGGCGGCGGACTACACGCACCGGCTGGCCGGTGGCGATCGCGCGCTCTGCCGCTGGCACACGCCGGCAGCGGTCGACTACGTGCGGCGCGCGCAGCAGCAGGTGGCACGCCAGCTCAACCTCTACTTCTGGGACTGGTCGTCGGTCCAGGGCGGCGCCTGCGGTGCCGACCGCTGGACTCGCCAGGAGCTTGCACACCGCGACCGCGTGCACATGAAGCAGGACGGCTATTGGCAATCAGCCGACGCGCTGTTCGAGAACCTGATGCGCGGCTATCGCGCCCGCTAGCGCGCACCCACACGCGGACGACAGTCAGGGCGGCAGCATGATCTTCCCGACTCTGAACTTCCTGCTGTTCTACCTGCTGGTATGGCCCACGGCCTGGGGCCTGGCGCTGCTGCGCCAGCACCTCTTGCACAAGCTCGCCATCATCGCCGCCAGCTACTTCTTCTATGCCTTCTGGAACTGGCGGCTGGCGTTCCTCCTGTTCGGCAGCGTGCTGCTGAACTACGGCGCCGGCCGCCTGATCGACCGCTGGCGCGGCACCAGCGCCGGACTATGGACCGTTCGCCTGGCGGTGGCGGCCAATCTGCTGCTGCTGGGTTTCTTCAAATACTATGGCTGGTTCATCGAATCGCTTGATGACCTGCTGCGCTCGCTGGCGATGGAGCGCGAACTGCCCTATCTCGAGATCGTGCTGCCGATCGGCATCTCGTTCTTCACCTTCCAAGGCATTTCCTACATCGTCGATCTGCATCGCGGCCACCTCGACCGCAGCCGGCCGCTGATCGACGTCATGTTCTTCATCTCGTTCTTCCCCCACCTGGTGGCCGGGCCGATCGTGCGCGCCGCCAGCTTCCTGCCGCAGCTTGAAACGCCGCCCAACCCCAACCGGGTCTTTGTCGGCCTGGGCGTGATGCTGGTCATCTGGGGCGTGTTCAAGAAGGCGATCGTCGCCAACTATCTCGCCGTGCAGCTGGTCGATCCGGTTTTCCTGGCGCCGTCCAATTACGGCGCGATCGATCTGCTGTTCGCCGTCTACGGCTATGCGATCCAGATCTATTGCGACTTCAGCGCCTACAGCGACATCGCCATCGGCGTCGCCGCACTGCTCGGCTACCGCTTCCAGCGCAACTTCAACCAGCCCTACCGCGCCGAATCGCTGCAGGACTTCTGGCGCCGCTGGCACATGTCGCTGTCGAGCTGGCTGCGCGACTATCTCTACATCCCGCTCGGCGGCAACCGCCACGGCGAGTTCAAGACCTATCGCAACCTGCTGCTCACCATGGTGCTGGGCGGCATCTGGCACGGCGCAGCCTGGAAGTTCGTGCTGTGGGGCGCACTGCACGGCGGCGTGCTGGCGCTGGAGCGCTTCGTCTACAAGGGCCATGATCCCGCCGCCCGCATCGGCCGGCCGCTCTGGATACGCGCGGCGTCGATCGTCGTGATCTTCCACTTCGTCTGCCTGTGCTGGGTCTTCTTCCGGGCCGAGGATCTGGCGCGGGCGAGGGAGTTGCTGGGAGGCCTGGCGAACTGGTCACAGCCGGTGGAACTGCTGAGCCTGTTCCTGCTGGCCCTGATCGCCTTCGGCATGGCGATCCAGTTCACGCCGCAGGATACGCCGCAGCGACTCGACCGCCTCTACCACCGCCTGCCCGCCTGGGGCGTTGGCGTCCTGTGCGGCGTCGTTTTGTTGCTGATCGAGGCGGTCAGCGGCGACGGCGCTGCCCCCTTCATCTACTTCCAGTTCTGACGGAGGCCATGATGGGATCCGCTGCTCGCACGGACACCGCGTCCTCGCTGGGAACGCATGATCTGGAAACCGGCATGCGGCCATCGCGCGCAAGAGCCGTCGTGCCGATCATGGCCATCGCCGTGGCCCTGCTGTTCGTGTTCAACTCCGCCGGCCTCGTGCGCTGGACTCAGAATCTGCCGCCCAGCACGTTCAACACCGCCTTGTCCGATGCGGCCAACGTCTGGCACGACGCCATGACCGCAACCGGGCCAGCACGCCTGTTCGAAGCCGTGACGAATGCGATCGAGGTCGATCTGCGCTAGGCGTATCTACTCAGCGACGGCGGGCGCCGAAGCCGATGCGGCGCTGCGGCCGGTCTTGGCGGCGAACCGCCACAGCAGCAGGACTGCCACCAGAGCCAGGCCGACGGCGAGGCCGGCCCAGACACCCTCGCCGCGCTGCGGCGTGAACAGGCCAAGCCAGATCGCGGCCGGAAAGGCCGCGAGCCAGTAGCCACCGGCGGCGAGCAGCATCGGCACGGTCGTATCGTGCACGCCGCGCAGGCTGCCGTTGGCCACGGCCTGGGCACCGTCCACGACCTGGAACAGTGCCGCCCACGACAGGTAGGCGACCGCCAGGGCATAGACCGGCGATACCGGCGACGGCACGAACACCGAAATCAACCAGTCGCCGGACTGCCAGAACATCAGGCCGGCGCACGCCATGAAGCCCATGCCCAGCGCAATGGCGATCCAGCCGGCCCGGCGCACACCGGGAGCATCGGCGGCGCCCGCCGCGAGACCAACGCGCACGGTGGCAGCCTGCGAAATCCCCATCGGCACCATGAACGTGATGGCCGCCCATTGCAGCGCGATCTGGTGCGCGGCGACTTCGTTGGCGCCGAGGCGACCCATCAGCAAGGCGGCCGCAGAGAACAGGCCGACTTCCGATGCGAACGTCAGCGCGATCGGCCCCGACATGCGGGCGTAGCGTGCCAGGCGCGCGGTGGTGCTGCGCCACCAGCCACGCGCCAAGTGGTAGGCCGAGAACTGCGCATCGGCGCGAATGTACAGCACCAACGCAATCAGAATGCTGATGTTGACGACGCTCGAGCCGATACCAGCACCGATCAGCCCGAGCCGCGGCAGCCCATAGGCACCGAAGATCAGGCCGTAATTGACACCGGCATTGAGGAGCACCGCGATCACCATCAGCACCAGGGCTGGCCGCGGCCGCTCCAACGCCGCCGTGAAGCCGCGCAGGACGGCGAACCAGATCACTGCTGGGAAGCCGACACTCAGCGCACGCAGAAACGGCACGGCCTCGGCGACAAGGTCCGGTGCCTGGCCCGTCCACAGCAATAGCGGCCCAGCGAACCACAGTGCCACCACGGCGATAGCGGCGCCGATGCCGCTCACGATCAGGCCGTCATGCACGGCGCGTCGCACGCTTTCGCGATCACTGCGGTCGTGGCCTAAGGCCTGCGCCGCCAGCGCCGGCGTGCCCATCGACAGGCCCATCCCCATGACCATGAAGAAGCCGTAGATCGAGACGGCAAGCGCGCTCGCCGCCAGCGCACGCTCCGACAGCCGCGCCAGCAGGAAGACGTCCGTGGTGTGGATCGCCATCTGTGCGAGCTGGGTGCCGACGATCGGCAACGCCAGGGCCAGGGTGGCGCGCGCTTCCTTCAGAATCATGGGGGCGCTGTCATATCGACTTGCACCGCGCGCGGCCAGTGCATCGTGCTCTTTTTTCGAGCAACCGTGCCGTGCGCAATCAAATGGCGCGGACAGCGTATTTCAGGTCCGTAAATGTCGTGTATGACTGCCGCTTCCCTTGCCGGAAGTGAAAGAACAAATACCAGACGATGCAACCATGCAGAGCTCTTCTCTAGACAAGGCACACCCAGAATGTACATACTGATTTTCAGTGTCGTTGGGGGAAAGTAGTGACTACCGTTCATCGCTTAATGGCAGCGCTTGCGATGACTCTTGCGCTGACAGCGTGTGGCGTTCAGCAACTGCCGTACGACCGATCCACAGCCGGCATTCAGACGATCGGTGTTGTGACACCGGGTCAGCCTCAGGAGGCCGGTGCCTATCTCGTCCGCAGTGTCGGTCAAGCGTTCGGTCTAGTCGGCGCGCTCATCGATGCCGGAATGACCGACAAGCGCAACACGCAGCTTCGTGCATTGCTGCGCCAACGTGACTTTTCCACGCTGGCCAGCTTTCAGGAAAACCTCGTCAAAACACTCGAAAGCGGCGGCTATACGCTCACGACGATTCCGTCGACCAACGAGCGCGGGGACTTTCTCAATGCGCCGCTGTCCAGCGCGACACCGGTCGACGCCTACCTTGATACGGTCATGCTGCTGCACGGATATTGTGCCGCCGGAATCGGAAGCTCTTCGCCATGGCGGCCTTGCCTCGCCGTGCGTACACGGCTGATCCGTGCGCGCGACCAGGCGGTGCTGATGCAGAACGAAGTTCTCTACAATCCGGCGTTCTCGCGAAACAGTGCCGTCACCATCAGCCCGGATCCCGCCTATCAGTTTCCCGATTTCAACGACCTCGTGGCCAACCCGGACCAGGCCACGCGAGGCCTCAGCACCGCGACCGAACAAACGGCCAAAGCCATTGCGACACTGCTCAGGTAGCCGCCGTGCTGATCTTACGATCCGCAGCCCTGTCGGTCGCGCTCGGCATGTCGGCATGCGCCGAGCAAGGCCCGACGCCGGTTGTAACGCTCGAGGATCGACAATGTGTGGGCGATGCCGAGCTCGTCGGTGGCAGCATCACGCCTCTGGTCATGGGCAGCACAGTCGAAGCCGTCGTGGACTCAACAAAGGGGTGCTGGCGATCCGCGGTCGGCAGCAGCAGCTATGTGGCTTTTCGGCTGCCTGACATCACCACACCATTGATCATCAAGGTGCGCAGTGAGCCCGTCGGCGGGACACTCCTCGTCCCTCGGTTGGTCGTGCTCAACGCGCGGGGCGAGGCGCTACGCGACGTACCGAGGGATGCGTTCTTGTTTCACGGCAGCGCATTGGCGGTCGCCATTCGCCTGCAATCGGACGACCGCTACCTCGTCGTCGCGTCCGATCCTGCAGCCGTTCGCCAGCAGGTCTCGTATACGTCCGGCGGCAATCTCATTGTTCCGATTACGCCGCTGCATTTTGCCAATATCGGCCGCGAAACAACGGCGACCTACACGCTGGCGCACAACGGCAAGGTCAGGGTGACGTTGGAGGCGCTTCCAACGATCTCCCGCTGACGCCAACTCCCGCTGACACCAGGCTTCAAGCGCGGGCCGGCGCATCTGCCGCGTCGGCAGTCTGGCCCAGTGCCTGAAGGACCGTCGCCACGATATGCCGGGCGTTGAGGCCGGCCCATTCGTGCTGCCGGACAGGCGCGGCGTGATCGAGGAACCGGTCGGGCAGGATCATCGGCCGGATCTTCAGGCCGTGATCCAACGCCCCGGCCATCGCCAGATGTTGCATCACCTGTGCCGCAAAGCCGCCGACGGCGCCCTCCTCGATGGTGATCAGCACCTCGTGCTCGCGCGCCAACCGGTCGACCAGTGTCGTATCCAGCGGCTTGGCAAAGCGCGCATCGGCGACCGTGGTCGAGAGTCCCTTGGCTGCCAGCTCATCGGCCGCCTTGAGGCACTCTTGCAGGCGAGTCCCCAGGCTCAACAGCGCGATCTTGCTTCCTTCACGCACGATGCGGCCCTTGCCGATCTCCAGCGGCGTGCCCTTGGCTGGCAGCTCGACGCCGACGCCCTCGCCGCGCGGGTAGCGGAACGCCGACGGCCGGTCGTCGATGGCCGCCGCCGTCGCCACCATGTGCATCAGCTCCAGTTCATCGGACGCCGCCATGACGACGAAGTCCGGCAGGCAGCAGAGATAGGTGATGTCGTAGCTGCCGGCGTGCGTGGCGCCGTCGGCGCCGACCAGCCCGGCGCGGTCGAGCGCAAAGCGCACCGGCAGCTTCTGGATCGCCACGTCGTGCACGACCTGATCGTAGGCCCGCTGCAGGAACGTCGAATAGATCGCGGCAAACGGCTTGTAGCCCTCGCAGGTCAAGCCGGCGGCGAACGTCACCGCGTGCTGCTCGGCGATGCCGACATCAAAGGACCGTTGCGGGAAGCGTTTGGCGAACAGGTCGAGCCCGGTGCCGCTCGGCATCGCCGCCGTGATCGCGACGATCTTCGGATCGGCTTCGGCCTCGGCAATCAGCCCCTTGGCGAAAACGGACTGATAGTTCGGCGCGTTGCTCGTAGCCTTGGCCTGCTTGCCGGTGACGACGTCGAACTTCACCACGCCGTGGTACTTGTCGGCGCTGGCTTCGGCCGGCGGATAGCCCTTGCCCTTGCGGGTGACGGCGTGAATCAGGATCGGCTTGTCGACCTCGCTGTCGCGCGCATTGCGCAACACCGGCAACAGGTGCTCGATGTTGTGACCATCGACCGGGCCGACATAGTAGAAGCCCAGCTCTTCGAACAGGGTGCCGCCCTGCACGAAGCCGCGTGCGAATTCCTCGGCACGGCGTGCTGCGTTCTCCAGCGGCCGCGGCAGCGTCTCGGCGAAGGCCTTGCCGAGCTGACGCAGCGAGAGGTAGGGCCGTGAGGAGATCAAGCGCGATAGATGCGCCGACAGCGCGCCAGTCGGCGGCGCGATCGACATATCGTTGTCGTTGAGGATCACGATCAGCCGACTGCGCAGGTGGCCGGCATTGTTCATCGCTTCGTAGGCCATGCCGGCACTGAGCGCGCCATCGCCGATCACGGCCACGACGTTGCGGCGCTTGCCGTCGAGATCGCGCGCCACGGCCATGCCGAGCCCGGCGGAAATCGATGTCGAGGAGTGCGCCGCGCCGAAGGCGTCATATTCGCTCTCGCTGCGGCGCGTAAAGCCGGACAGTCCGCCTTCCGTGCGCAACGTGCGGATCCGGTCGCGACGGCCCGTCAGGATCTTGTGAGGATAGGCCTGGTGGCCGACGTCCCAGAGGAGACGATCCTCGGGCGTGTTGAAGACGTAGTGCAGCGCCACCGTCAGCTCGACGACGCCAAGACCGGCGCCGAGATGACCGCCGGTCACCGACACCGCCGAAATCGTCTCCTGCCGCAATTCATCGGCGAGTTGCCGCAGCTGATCCGGCCGCAGCCGGCGCAGGTCAGCCGGCAGCTTGACCGTGTCAAGCAACGGCGTTGCAGGTCGAATGGATTCGTTAGGGGGGTTAGCCATGCTCCCTCTTCCGCCGATCATCGCCGGCGGTCGACGACGTAACGCGCCGCTTGTCTCAACAGTTCAGCCTTGTCGCCAAACATGTCAAGATGGCGGCCAGCCTGGTCAGCCAATAGCGACGCCTGGTCGCGGGCGCGCGCAAGGCCCAACAGCGAGACGAATGTCGCCTTGCCGGCGACGGCATCTTTACCGGGAGTCTTGCCCATCTCCTCGCGCGTCCCTTCGACGTCGAGCAGGTCATCGGCGATCTGAAACGCCAGACCGACGTCATGTGCATAGGCGATCAGCGCATGGCGGGCCGGGTCCGATGCCTTGGCCAGGATGGCGCCGGCGCCGCAGGCGAAGGAGATCAGGGCACCGGTCTTGAGCCGCTGCAGGCGCGTGATCTGGCCTATCGACAGGTTCTTCCCGGCCGCCTCCATATCGACCATCTGGCCGGCCACCATGCCGTGCGGACCGATCGCCTGGGCAAGACCGGTCACGAGCTGGATCCGTACCGCCGGATCGCCGTGCGTGTCTTCATGCGCCAGCACCTCGAATGCCAGCGCCTGCAGCGCATCGCCGGCCAGGATCGCCGTGGCCTCGTCGAAACGCTTATGGCAGCTCGGCTGGCCGCGACGGACGTCATCGTCATCCATGGCCGGCAGGTCATCGTGGATCAGCGAATAGGCGTGGACGAATTCCACCGCAGCCGCCACGCGCTGCGCGGCCTGTGCAGAGACGCCAAACAACGTGGCACCCGACATCACGAAGAAGGCGCGCAGCCGCTTGCCGCCGCCCAGCACCGAATAGCGCATCGCCTCGAACAGCCTGGCCTCCGGATCGGTCCCCCTGGGAAGCAGGCGATCCATCGCCCGCTCGACCGTCAGTGCAGTGAAGTCGAGAGCGGAACGGATGTCGGGCTGTTCGATCAATGGCATCGGGGTTACGTGTAGGATGTGCCGCACGGAGACTCTACGCGTCCGATCAACTGAAGCCAGCGCCTTCGGTCGCCACCGTGCCGCCAGCCGTGAGCACGATCTTTTCCACCTTGGCCTTGGCCTCGGCCAGCCGGGCTTCGCAGTGCCGCTTGAGCAAGGCACCGCGCTCGTAGCAAGCGATCGCCTCGTCGAGCTTGACCTGCCCCCGCTCGAGCTGTTGCACGATGGCCTCCAGCTCGCGCAGCGCTTCCTCGAACGAGAGAGCGGCGACGTCCGCCGGCAGCGCATTCTTACTTTCAGCCATGCGTGTTCCTTCCTCGCCCCTCAAGCCGCCAACAATGCCTTTACATGCGCCGCCGCCGAGCGTGCCAGCGCATCCAGGTTGTAGCCGCCTTCCAATGCCGAGACGAGTCGCCCTTGCGCGCAGTCACGCGCCACATCCAGCAATGCTTCCGTTGCCCAGGCATAGTCGGCTTCGGTCAACCGAAGCTCCGCCAGCGGATCGTCGCGATGCGCATCGAAACCGGCCGAGACGACCACCAGCTCGGGCTCGAAAGCGCGCAGCGCCGGCAGGATGTCCGCGTCCATGGCGGCGCGGAATTCCTGCGATCCGGCGCGTGGCGGCAGTGGCACGTTGATGACGTTTGGATGGTCCGGGTCGTTGCCCATACCGGTACCCGGGTAGAGTGGGCTCTGGTGCGTGGAGGCATAAAACAGCCGCTGGTCGGCAAGCGCCTGTGTCTCGGTACCATTGCCGTGATGTACGTCGAAGTCGACGATGGCGATCCGCGACAGTCCATATGCCTGCTGGGCGCGACGAGCCCCCACCACGACGTTGTTGAACAGGCAGAACCCCATGGCACGATCGGGTTCGGCATGATGGCCCGGCGGACGCACAGCGCAAAAGGCATTGGAGGCGGCGCCTCCGACCACGGCGTCGACCGCTGCGACCACCGCACCGGCTGCCCGCAACGCCGCCTCGCGGCTGCCGGGTGAGACCAGCGTATCGCCATCCAGCATGTTCAGCCCGTCGTCCGGGATGGCGGCCAACACGGCCTCCACATGGCGCGCCGGATGGGCGAGCATCAGGTCCTCGGCGCTCGCCAAGGGCGCCTCACGCCGCTGCAGTGCAGCGAATTCGGGGCCTTCCAGCGCTGCCAGGATCGCTTGCAGGCGCGCCGGCCGTTCCGGATGCCCGGGACCTGTGTCGTGCGCCAAGCAGGCAGGATGAGTGAAAAGCAGCGTCGCCATGGTCGTTTCCCCGGCACCGCGTGCATTGTCAGCGCCTGTGCGGTCATAGCGAGCGCGCCTGAGGAAAGAAAGCGCTGCATCGCGGCGATGCGGACATGACGTCGACCAGAGCTGTTTCAATGCGCTCGGTGTGCTTTTTCATCTGCATTTATAGGGAAATTATATTGCGCCCTTGCCAGTACTGCATAGCAGAAGATTATTCCTGGCATGTTGCGCTGCCACATTTGCCATGGCAGATACCCCTCGCTTCGCGAAACAACATTCCGTAGGAAACCCCATGAGCCAGCAGATCCTCGGCGCCCGCCGCGCCACCCTTCCCGTACCACCGACCGGCGCCGCCACCCGGCCGCCCAAGGCCATCGCACCGGCAGCGCACACGCCGGCGCTCGAGGAGGACGGCAGTAAGGATCGCCAGTTCGTGACGGCGCTGGCCCGCGGCCTCGACATCCTGCGGGCCTTCCACGCCGGCGACGGCATGCTGGGCAATCAGGAAATCGCCGCCCGCACGGGGCTGCCCAAGCCCACCGTGGCACGCCTGACGCACACACTGACCGAGCTCGGGTACCTGATCTACATGCGCCGCTTCCGGAAGTACGAGCTGGGACCGTCGGTGCTGGCGCTGGGCTACGCCTCGCTGGCCAACATGGACGTGCGGCATGTCGCGCGCGGGCCGATGCAGCAGATGGCCCAGGCATTGAATTGCTCGGTGGCCCTGGGCGGCCGCGACCGGCATTCGATGATCTGGCTCGAGTCGCATCGCGGCCCCTCGGCCGTCGGCGTCACCTTCGACGTCGGCTCGCGCATGCCGATCGCCTCGACGGCCATGGGCCGGGCCTATCTCGCCGTGCTGCCCGAGCCGGAGAAGAGCCGCCTGATCGACTCGATCCGCCGGCGCTGGCGCGACGACTGGACCAAGACCAAGGCGGGCATCGACAAGGCGGAGAAGGAGATCGCCGAGCGCGGCTTCTGCCTGTCCTGGGCCGACTGGGTTCCCGAGTTGTGCGGCGTCGGCGCGCCGCTGCGCAGCCCCGATGGCGAGACGTTTTTCGGCTTCGGCGTTTCGGCGCCGATCTACCAGGTCTCCCGCGAGCGGCTGGAGCAGGAATGGGGCCCGCGCCTGGTCCGGCTGGCCCGTGAGGTGCGCAACGGCCTTGCCGGCCGCGCCTCGACACCCAACGGCCACCGTCCGGCTGCCCGCAGCTAGCGGAGCAGCCTCGACGACAAGACCCGCACCATTGGTGCGGGTCTTTTTGTTGGAGCCTGGTGAAGACAGCGTGACCGGCAAACAAGCCGGAAATCGACACGCTCAGAGCTTGCTTTCCAGCAAGGTTGCCAGGGCATCTGCCCGCAAGGGCCGGTCATGGACGTTGAAGGGCAGGTAGTCCAGCGTCAGAACGCCGTCCTTCAACGTCGCCCAGCGATCGGGGCGCTTGTTGTCGGCTTCGTTCTGGATGACGACCTTTTTCACCCCGGCCTTGAGCGCGGCGCGGCCCATATCATCCTTGGCGATCCGGGCCAATCCGGTGATCAATGGTTCGAAATAGGTGTCTGGCCAGCACTTGGCGTATTGATCGGACTCGCCCTCGACCGACAGCGTGTCCCACTTCACATCGATCGTGACGGGAAAACCGGCAGCCTGATGCACTTTCTTGATCAGTGCCGGAAGGTGGCGGTCCTGAAAATCGGCCGCCGCCCTGCGCTCAACCAACCCCATCGTAGCCCTCCCGCGATGGCTCCCCAATCGCCTGTTCCGACAATCGACGGGCGGACGGCCCCTCAGCCGTCCACCACAGCCTAGAGTAGCGCAACGGACGACAGCCGAAAAGCTTGCGATGAAAACCGGCCCTCACGGCCTTACATCGTCAGGCCACCGCTGACCTCAAGCACCTGGCCGGTGATGTAGTCCGCCTCCGGCAGGCACAGCAGCAGGACGCCACCGGCCGCCTCCCGCGGCGTGCCCACACGTCCCAGCGGGATTTGGGCCACGGTGGCGGCACGCCCCTCGGCCAGCAGGCCGACCCGATGCTGGCGGCCGTCAATGGCGATGGCCGTCTCGCCTTTGATCTCCTGCGTCAGCCGTGTCTCGATGAAGCCGAAGGCCACGCAGTTGACGTTGACGCTGTAGCGCCCCCACTCCTTGGCCAGCGTCTTGGTCAAGCCTACCAGGCCGGCCTTGGCGGCGGCGTAGTTCGCCTGCCCTGCCGAGCCTCGGGTGCCTGATATCGACGAAATGTTGACGACCTTGCGCTGCACGCGGCGCTGGGCGGCGGCTTCCGTGGCCGCCTGGTCGCGGATGTAGGCGAAGGCTTCTCGCAGGATACGAAACGGCGCCTTCAGGTGCACATCCTGGATCGCGTCCCACTGCTCGTCGGTGATCTTGTGCAGCGGCCCGTTCCAGATGTAGCCGGCGTTGTTGACGATGATATGCAGGCCGCCGAACGCCTCCAGCGCCGTGCCGACAAACCGCTTGGGAAAGTCGGCGGCGGTCACATTGCCTGGACACGCTACCGCCTTGCCGCCGGCGGCCACGATCGCTTCGACGGTTTCCCGGGTCGGCTCGGCGTCGAGATCGTTGACCACCACTTGGGCGCCTTCCGCCGCGAGCTGTCGCGCCAGGCTGGCGCCAATACCGCGGCCCGCGCCGCTTACCAATGCAACCTGCCCGTCCAACCGTGCCATGCGTCTCTCCCGTGCTTCATGGTTCGCCGCGACGGCGAGACCCCATGCGCACCGAGATCGCAATGGCCGTCAATAGCCTTCGGCGAGGAAGCTTAGGACGGCATGCAGGAAAGCATCGCGACCGTGCCCGGGCCGGTCGAGATGGACGTGGTGGGTCGCATCGGGGATGGTCTTGAACTGCACGGCAGCGGCGCGATCGAGGTGTCGCACCAGGGTCTCTGCATCCTCGGGCCGGCTCCAGAAGTCGCGTGCAGAACGCAGTACCAGCACGCGCGCTGCAATCGAGGCCGCATCGAACAGCTGTCGGCCCGTCGCCTGGTAGAAGCTGTCCTCCATGGCGCCACTGGGCGCACGGAAGCTGACGGGATTGCGCGATGCCGCCGTCGGGTCGCTGGCCAATGCCTCCTTCACGTACGCTTCGGCGACACGTGGATCGCGCCATTGCGATTTGTCCTCGACCGGGATCACGGAGTCCCACGTACGCAGCAGGTCCGGGCCGGTGCTGAAGCGCCAGGCACCGGCACCGCGCCGGTTGAAACGCCCGGGGTGAGTCGGGTCCTCGTTGGACGTACCGCTGCCCAGCATGCCGTGCTGCGCAGACCCACCATAGAGCCCGTTGTAGTAGACCAGATGGCTGACCCGATCGGGATTGAGCGCCGCATACATGCCGCACCACATCGCGCCCGTGGCCCAGCCCAGCAGCCCCACCGTGGCCACGCCGGCGCGCTGGCGCACTGCCGCGACGACGGCGTCGATGTCGCGTATCACCGCCCAGGCCCGGACCAGCGGCGCATGGTCCTCGGCTGGTGCATCCATCGCCGCCGGCCGCGTCGAGCGGCCATAGCCCCGCGCGTCCATGACGTAGACAGCATGACCTGCCCGCGCGAGATCGGCCGCCAACGACCCGCCCGGAACCGACAGATCGAAGGAGCCGATGCCCGGCACCCGAGCACCGTGCACCAGGATGACGGGTGGGCGTGATGCACCTGATGTGGCCGACACGGCACGCACCGCGATGGTGTAGCCGTCCGTCGTCTTCACGAAGAAATCCTCGCGCATCACGTCCTCCGTGTGGCTCCTGGCCGATCGACCAGACAGGGCGAGCAGCGCAACAGCGGCGACTGTACCTGCCGCGCCGCGGCGAGAGATTGCGCTCTGCATGGCCCGATCCTCCGTCGACATCGAACGCAATGTCGGTATCGGAGGCTGTGTTGTGAAATATATCTTCAAGCCACTATTGATATGCTCTGCATATCACCAGAGAAGGCAGCCTCGGCTACACCTTCATCTGCCGGACCGTATCGAGGAACCGATCGCGCACCGGCGAGGGCCGGCGGTCATCCCATGCCATGATCAGGTCGAGATGCAGCATGTCGGCGGGCGCGTCGATCTTGAGGGGACGGAAGACGACGCCGCGCCGCTTCGCCGCCGCCACCGAGTGAGGCACCAGCGCGGCCCCGAAGCCGGCCGCCACGAGACCGACAACCGTCTGCATCTGGCGCGCCTGCTGCGCCACGATGGGCGAAAAACCGGCCAGGCGGCACAGACCGAGGACCTGGTCGTGAAATCCCGGCCCCTTCTCGCGCGGCGTCACCACGAACGGCGTCGACGCCAGCCCGGCCAGCGGCACCAACGCGCGGCGCGCCAGTACGTGTTTCTGGGGCAGCGCGACGCGAATCGGCTCGCGCGCGACCAGCTCGACGGCCAGATGCGGCACGACGATGCCCGGCCGGCGCAGGAACGCGACGTCGGCACGACCGTCGAGGATCGCCTCGACCTGCTCCGAGGTCGTGCCCTCCTGCAGGCGCAATTCGACGCGCGGGAAGGCGGTGCGGAACCGGCGCAGGATGCCGGGCAACCGCTCGGCAAAGGACATGTCCAGGAATGTGACGGTCAGTTGTCCCGCCAACCCAGCTGCCACACGCCTGGTATGCTCCAGTCCGTCCGCCAGGCCGGACAGCGTGCGGCGGGCGACCTCGAGCAAGGCCACGCCGGCAGATGTCAACGTCACCTGCCGCTGGGTCCGCACGAACAGCGCCGTTCCCAGCTCCGTTTCCAGCTTGCGAATGGCCTGACTGAGCGGCGGCTGGGCCATATGCAGCCGTTCGGCGGCACGCCGGAAATGCAGTTCCTCGGCGACCGCGACGAACTGCTGTAACAGGCGAAGGTCGATCATCGCTCTGGTTGAACTCCTGCCACGCCGTCATATTCGCACGTGGACGATGCGCCGCCCATCCACGTTGCGGCGCGGCGTCGATCGATGATAGCTGTAGTACATTGCACTGGAAGTCGAGCCTGGTGAGCGAGCCCATTCCCGTCCTGCAACCGACCCCGCCCCTGACGTTCCAGGCGTTCGATGACGTGGCCACGGCGGTGCAGCGGCTGACCGAGATCTATCAGCGCAACACCGCGTTCATCCGCCAGCATTTCGAGCGCATGCTGAAGGGCAACGTACCGCAGGGCCGCGTGCGCGCCTGTTATCCGGCGATCCGCATTGCCACCACCTCGTTCGATCCTATCGATTCGCGGCTGGCCTATGGCTACGTGCCCGGCCCGGGAACCTACCAGACGACCGTGTCGCGGCCCGAGCTGTTCGTCGCCTACCTCACCGAGCAGATCGGCCTGCTGATGCGCAACCACCGCCTCTCGGTCGAGATCGGCGAATCCGAGGTGCCGATCCCGTTGCACTTCGCCTTTCACGAAGGCACTTACCTGGAAGGCACGGTGCCCGAGGCGCTGCCGCGGCCGCTGCGCGACGTGTTCGACGTACCCGATCTTGCCATCACCGACGATGCGATCGTCAACGGCACTTGGGCGCCGCGCGAAGGCGATCCCTTGCCGCTGGCGCCGTTCACGGCGCCGCGCGTTGACTTCTCGCTGCACCGGCTGCTGCACTACACCGGAACGCTGCCCGAGCATTTCCAGAACTTCGTCCTGTTCACCAACTACCAGTTCTACGTCGACGAATTCGCCAACCGTGCCCGCGCCCTGATGGCGGCCAGTACGGAGGATTACACGGCCTTCATCGAGCCCGGCAATGTCATGACGCGGCGTGGTGCCACCAGCCCCGATCCGGCCGAGCCGGTGCAGCGCCAGCCGCAGATGCCGGCCTATCACCTCGTACGACCCGACCATTCCGGCATCACGCTGGTCAATATCGGCGTCGGGCCGTCGAATGCGAAAACGATCACCGACCACATCGCCGTGCTGCGCCCGCATGCCTGGCTGATGCTGGGCCACTGCGCCGGCCTGCGCACGTCGCAGGAACTGGGCGACTACGTGCTAGCGCACGGCTATGTGCGCGAGGACCACGTGCTCGACGCCGACCTGCCGACCTGGGTGCCGGTGCCTCCGCTGGCCGAGGTGCAGGTGGCGCTGGAGGATGCCGTCGAGGAGGTCACCGGCCTCTCCGGCTGGGAACTGAAGAAGATCATGCGCACTGGTACCGTGGCCACGATCGACAACCGCAACTGGGAACTGCGCGATCACAGCGAGCCGGTGCGCCGCTTCTCCCAGTCGCGTGCGATCGCGCTGGACATGGAGTCGGCCACCATCGCGGCCAACGGCTTCCGCTTCCGCGTCCCCTACGGCACGCTGCTGTGCGTCTCGGACAAGCCGCTGCACGGCGAACTGAAGCTACCGGGCATGGCCACCGCCTTCTACCGGCGGCAGGTGCATCAGCATCTGGAGATCGGCATCCGCGCCCTGGAAATGCTGCGCGCCATGCCGCCCGAGCGGCTGCATTCCCGCAAGCTGCGCAGCTTCATGGAGACGGCGTTTCAGTAGGAAAGCCGGCGCTGCGGCGAGAACAGACCCTACCGCCCGAGCCGCCACCCGATTTCGGCCGCCACGCTCTGGAAGAAATCCAGTTCGTAAGCCTCCTCCGGTGCCTGACGGACGCGCTCGTCAATGCGGTGCGCGTCGGCACCCACGAGGATCCGCCAGCGCTCGGCCTTGACGCCGTCGAGGATGATCGTCGCCGCCTGTGCAGCCGTGGTCGGGGCCTCCTCAAGGAAGCGGCGCGCCCGCTCCGCGACCATGCGGCGGATGTCGTCGTCCGTCACACTGGCAACTTCAGTCCCTGCCAGGGCCATCTGCGCGCGGATTTGCCCGAGTTGCCGCGCGTTCAGCTCGCCGGACTCGTTGCCGCTGTGCATCTTGCTGGAGTTGGCGGCGATGGAGGTACCGATGTGGCCGGGCATGACGACCGAGCACTTGATGTGCGGCGCGTTGAGCCGCAGGTCGGTCACTAGCGCCTCGGTGAATCCCTTGACCGCAAATTTTGCGGCGCAATACGCTGTATGCGGCACGCCGGGTCCGATCGATGCCCAGAAACCGTTGACGCTGCTCGTATTGACGATGTGCCCCTTGTCCGCATTGCGCAGCATCGGCAGGAAGGCGCGGGTGCCGTAGTAGACGCCGCCCCAGCAGATGTTGAACGTCCGCTCCCACTCATCACGGCCGTTGGCGATCATGCTGCCGCCGCCACCGATGCCTGCGTTGTTGAACAGCAGATGGACCTTGTCGGTGGCGTGCGCGGCACCGACCTCATCCCGGAACTTCAGGATCTGGGCCTCATCCGCGACGTCGGCCACATGCGATGTGACGCGCAACCCTTGGGGCAATCCGTCCGCTTCGCACAGGCGCCGCGTTTCGGCCATCGCGCCGGCGGAGACATCGCACATCGCAACATGGCATCCCTCGGCGACGAGCTGGCGGGCGAGCTCGCGGCCCATGCCCGTGCCGCCCCCGGTGATGACGGCGATCCTGCCGGCTAGATCATCCATTGTCTGCGCTCTCTCAATTGTGGCCCCGCGATAGTGTCGGGACGCACGTCGCAGTTCAACACCGACCGCGCATTGTCGCCGCAGCCGTTGGTTTCATTTCGCGACGTGATGCGAGGTCGGGGCAACCAGCTCCGATTCACCCGACCATGCTGGCCCGCGGCGACGTCAGACCAGTCATGACTTCTTGCGCACGATGAAATCGGCACTCCACGGCCCACCGCCGGCACAGGCGAGATACAGGAACACAAAACTATAGAGGATCGCCAGCTCACCCGCGTTCAGGATCGGGAAGAAGCCTCGTGGCGCGTGGGCCATGAAATAAGCGACTGCCATGAGTCCCGACAGGAGGAAAGCGACTGGTCGCGTGAAAAGGCCGATAACGATCAGCGCGCCGCCGACGAGTTCGAATATGCCGGCAATGCCTGACGGCGAAAACATCTGAAGATTGTCCATCGACGCGATATGAGGGAGCTTCAGGTACTTGGCTGTCCCGTGCTGAAGAAACAGCAGCCCCGCCATGATGCGCAGCGCGCTCAGCGCGTGCGGCCTCAGGGAGGTTCCAAGTGCGTCGAGGTTCATTGGTAAAATCCCCCTTGTTATATGAGCCGCAAAGATCAGCAGCCCGGTTCAATCCTCATCATAGCGCTGCTCAAGCCACGGATCACCGTCGTTGTGATAGCCGCGGACCTCCCAGAAGCCCGGCTTGTCGTACTGTGAAAATTCAATGCGCTTGATCCACTTGGCGCTCTTCCAGAAATAGAGCTTGGGCATCACCACGCGCACTGGCCCACCATGCTCGCGCGCGATCGGCTCGCCGTTCCACTTCACAGCCAGCAACACGTCGTCGCCGTCAAAGTCGGCCAGCGGCACATTGGCGGTATAGGTGTCGTAAGAATGGAAGATCACGTGCCGCGCGTCGGGCTTCGGATTGACGATCGACAGCAGGTGGCGCGCGCTCAGGCCCTCCCAGTCGTTGTCGTAGCGCGACCAGGCGGTGACGCAGTGGATGTCGCTGGTGCGTTTCACCATCGGCTCGTCGGTGAAGTCGCCCCACTTCCATACGGTCGGGTTTTCAACCAGTCCGTCGATGGTGATGCGCCAGATATCGAGCGGGATCTCGGGTTGGATACCCAGGTCCAGGACCGGCCAGTTGTTCACCTGCCGCTGCCCGGGCGGCAGGCGCTGGGCACGGCGGGCGTCGGGGGCGCCGGTCAACAGACGACCATCCTCGGCCCAGCGCTTTTTGCTCTCGACCAGCTTCTCTTTCAACTTGCCGAACAGGCCAACACCGTCATCGGACATGGGTGCGCCTCGCTACAACGCGATCAGATGCCGGTAACCACCACAGCGGCCCCGGGAAGGCAAGCGCGCAACCGCCATCCCCAAGCGTTCGTGATTGGGCCGCGGCAAACACGCCGACGCCGTTCAGATCGCGCGACCCGCCTTTTCCCAGTAGGGCTGCCGGAGCTTGCGCTTGAAGATCTTTCCCGAATCCTCGCGCGGCAGCTCGTCCTGGAATTCGATAACCTTGGGCACCTTGAAGCGTGCCACACGCTCGCGCAGAAAGGCGCGCACGTCGTCGGCGCCCAGGCCGCCTGTCTTGTCGGGCTGCACGACAGCGCAGATCGCCTCGCCGAACTCATCATCGGGAATGCCGAAGACGGCACAATCGCGCACGCCCGGCATGTCGATGAGCTGACTTTCGATCTCGGCCGGGTAGATGTTGACCCCGCCGGAGATGATCATGTCGCGCTTGCGATCGCACAGGAACAGATAGCCGTCGCTGTCGAAATAGCCGATGTCGCCGACGGTCACGAGATCGCCCAGGGCCACCTCGCGGCGCTTCTCGTCGGCATTGTTGTAGGTGAAGTCCGACAGGTTGGGTGCCCGAACGTAGATCTCGCCGATCTCGCCCTGCTTGACGTCCCTGCCCTGCGCGTCGAGGACGCGCACGATGGCGCCATCCACCGGCTTGCCGACGGTGCCCGGCTTGAGCAGCGCCTGCGCCGATGTGTTCCACACCACGATGCCGGTTTCGGTGGCGCCATAGTACTCGTTGATCACGTTGCCCCACCACGCGATCATCGCCCGCTTGACGTCGGGCGGACAGGGAGCGGCGCCGTGCGTGACGTTGCGCAATGACGAGAGATCGTACTTGCGCTTGACCGCGTCAGGCAGGCGCAGCAGGCGCACGAACATGGTCGGCACGATGTGCATGTGCGTGACGCGATGCTTTTCAATGAGCCGCAGCATGTCCTCGGCGTCGAAGCGCGGCTGCAGCACCGTGGTCATCTGGTGGCGGATCGCCGACATGCCATAGCCGGCTGGCGCCGAGTGGTACATCGGACCATTCATCAGCACCACCGCCGTCGGGTCGGGCAGCAGGCCCCAGAGCGCGCCGATCTGTTGCGCCACCGCATCCATCTGTTCCTGTGTCGGCGGCTTGCGCCGCACGCCCTTGGGCCGGCCGGTGGTGCCCGACGTGTAGATCATGCTGCCGCGCGAGATCTTGGGCGGCGCCGCAAGCGGCGGGCTGGCGGCAATGAAGTCAGACCAGGAATCGCCGCCCGCGGGCAATGCCGCCGCATCGTCAGTGACGTGATAGGCAGTGGCGATCTCCGCCGGCGTCGGCACGACGAAGACGCGCGTCGATCCGGGAATGCCCGACACGATCTGCGGCAACAGGTCGGCGTGCACCACCAGCACCTTGGCGGCGCAGTCGCGCAGGATGTAGCCCGCCTCGTCGGCCGTGGCGTGCCAGTTCATCGGCACGGCGTAAGCGCCGAGCGTGCCGGACGCGATGTTGGCCTCGAACAGGGCGAAGTCGTTGCGCAGCATCAGTGCCACCGAGTCGTCCTCGCCGACACCCAGCGCCGCCAGTCCGCCCGCGGCCTTCAGCGCCCGCGCGCCCAGTTCAGGAAAGGTCAGTTTCCGATCACCCGCTATGATGCTCAATTCTTCCTCCCGCGTGCGCCGCATTGCGTGCCGGCGCATCATGGCTCATGCGTCTGGTCAGTCGCCAAAGACGTCGTCCAGAACCTTGTAGGTCGTGCCGTCGAACCGCTGCAAGCGCAGTTGCCGGTACGGCAGGTATGACTGTGGTGACGTGTTCACGGCCACGCCCGGCAGAGCCAGCGGGCCGACAAAGGCCTGGATACTGGCGGCCTTGCTGATCAGGTTCTCGCGCGACAGGTCATCGCCGCATCGCTCCAGCACATGCGCGAGCAACGCACCGTAGCCGTAGCCACCGGATGCCGACGAATCGAGCGGGTTCTCTCCCGGCAGGTATTTCTGCATGAACGCGAAATAGGCCTTCATGCCGGGATCGCCGCCCCACTGCGGGTCACCGGGGATCTTGCCCAGCGCGATGGTCGTCGCGCCCACGGCGTTGTCGGCGCCCGCCGGCCGCAGCACGCCGGGGATCGAACTGGCGCCGGCGGGGACATAGATCTGCGGCTTCCAGCCGCTCTCGCCCGCCTTGCGGATGGCCATGCTCTGGTGTTTGCCCAGCGCGATGTTGAACAGCACGTCGGCGCCGCTGTTCTGGAGCTGGATCATCTGCGATTCGACCGTGGGATCGGTGCTCTCGTAGGTGGCCTCCGCGACGATCATCGCTTTCGCCTTGTCGCCCAAAGCCGCCTTGAAACCTTCCAGGTAGTCCCTGCCGAAATCGTCGTTCTGCACGAGCACCGCAATCCTGGCATTGGGCCGCGTCCTAAGCATGTGCTGGGCATAGACGCCGGCCTCGGTGCGATAGGCCGGCATGCCCATCATGGTCCAGGGATTGTTGGTCGGGTCGTTCCATTTGGCCGCGCCGCTCAGGATGAACAGATGGGGCACCTTCTTCTGATTGAGGTAGCGATGGATGGCGGTGTTGGTCGGTGTGCCCAGCGTGCTGAAAATCGCCAGCACCTGCTCCTTCTCGACCAGCTGACGTGTCATTTCCACGGTCTTAGGCGGGCTGTACCCGTCATCGAGGCTGAGCAGGCTCACCTTGCGCCCGTTGATGCCGCCCTGCGCATCGTTGAGCATGCGGAAATAAGCCTGCTCGGCCCTGCCGACCAAGCCCAACGCCGACAACGGACCGCTATAGGGCAACGACTGGCCGAGCTTGATCTCGGTATCACTAGCACCGGGCCCATATTTCTTCTGTGCCTGTACCGGCCCTGCCGTCATCAATGCTGCGACCAATATCGACGCCGCCATGCAGGCGCGCCTGGACGCCCATGTCATGGTCTCCTCCTAGTTCTTCATTGGCGCCCGCTCGGATGGCGGCTTGCGCCGTTCGACGGCTGGCGCCGCCGCCCGGTTCGTGCGGGCGCCTTCGATCATCAGGCGCATCATGCTCTTGTGCAGCACGTCGAAATCCGGCCCCTCGCGCAACAGACCGGCCAGCTTCAGCACGACAAGACCATGCACGGCCGCCCACATCGACCAGCCGACAACTTGAGGATCGGCCTCGATCAGGCCAGCACGCGACAAATCCTCGGCCTGGCGCGTGATGAATTGCCGTGCGCGCGCTGCTTCGCGACGAAGGTCGGCGTGACTCATCGATTCCGGCACGTTGAGATCGAACATGATCCGGTAGGCTGCAGGGTTGCCGAGGGCGAAATCGATGTAGGCACGGCCGACGCGCGACGAACGTTCGGCTGGATCCGCACTGGACGCGGCGGCGGCCTCCAGCGCATTGGCAAAACGGCCAAAAGCCGCGGCCCGCACCGTTGCCAGGATGTCGGCCTTGTCCTGGAAATAGCGGTAAGGCGTCTTGGGGCTGCAACCCAGCTCATCGGCGAGTTGCCGCATGGTCACGCCGTCATAGCCGTATTTGGCGAAGCGCTCCGTCGCGACGCGACAGAGTTCGGCGCGGAAATCGGCGATATCGCTGTCCGTCAGTATCTTCGGCACGGCCCATCCGTAATTTTCACGGCGTGAATTTAACCTAGGCCAGCGCGTCGTGCCGGTCAATAGTACCCATGCGCTTGAGAAACCGGAAATGCGAGCGCACCAGGGACGGCAGGGTCATGCAATGGTAGGGCAAACCGAATTCAATAGCCGTCTGTCGGACGATGCGGCTGATGGCGATGTAGTGGACGTGTGACACCGTTGGAAACAGGTGATGCGCGACATGGCAGTTTGCGCCGCCAGCAATGAACAGGGCCAGTCGACTCTGCGGGCTCCAGTCAACCGACGTCAGCAACGCATGCTCGGCCCAATCATGGCCGAGATAACCGTCCTGATCGACGGACGGGAATTGAGCCTCCTCAGCGAAATGCGTACCGATCAACAGCATGACGAATAGCACCGATGCCGAGACGCTCATCGCCATTGCGCCCAATACGACTTGCCACCACGCCACATCGAGAACCAGCATCGGGATACCGACGACGATCGCCAGGTAGGCGAACTTGCAAACAACGAACGCCACGTACTGAGAGCCCGGATGGCGGATATCGCTCATGTTCGCCAGGTGCTTCTTCGCCAAGTAGACGAAGTCCTGGTAGAATACCGTGTGGAGCGCAACGAGCCAGAATACGACCGGCGCGTAGAGATGCTGGAAGCGATGATGCCAGCGGCGTCGGTGGTTCGGCGACAGGCGCAAGAACGGGTTTTCATCGATGTCCATATCGCACCCGTTCACATTGGGAAATGCGTGATGCGATTTCACATGCCGCAGGCGCCACAGGTAAGCGTTGGCGCCAAGCATCGTGAATATGATCGTCTGGACAACCCGATTCAGCCAACGATGCCGGGTCAGTGCGTCATGCGCTGCATCATGGGCGACGTTGATGGACAACAGCAGGATGGCGGCCCCGAATACATTGGCCAGCAGCAGCATCTGCCAGGGACCGAAATGGTTCGAAAGGATGGCGCCGTAGGACAGCGAGGCGATCGCCGCATAAAGCGTCGCCTTGAACCACAGGCGCATGTCGGCATAGCGCGTTGCACCGGATGCCGCGAGGTACGCCGTCACACGCCGCCTGACTTCTCGCGAGAAGCCACGCTGGTTGCCACCGCGAAACTTGATCTTCTTTCCATCGCCCGACAACCCGGTAATAGTGCCTGCCATTGAAACGGACCGCGTGGCGATGGAGCGAAGCATCGCGCCGGCAAATGGGAATGTCGCCGCACAGCGTCAACCTGGCCGGAGGGCTAATTTTTATGAGCCTGCCCGGCATCTCGTATCGACAGTGTGACTTCATGACCGAGTCACTGCCCACCGCCTACGATTTCTTGCCGACAAGCTCCCTGGGAGGTGCCTCCATGCGCACAACAGCGACCATCATTCCCAGCATGCGCTATCGTGATGCGCCACGTGCGATCGAGTGGCTCTGCGATGTCTTCGGCTTTGAGAAGCACCTGGTGGTGCCGGGCGACGAGACCGGCACCATCGCGCATGCCCAGCTCAAGCGCGACAACAGCATGATCATGCTGGGATCGATCTACGACTCGGACTACGGCCGCCTCATGCGCCAGCCTGCCGAGGCGGGCGGTTCGACGCAGAGCATCTACGTCGTGGTCGCCGACATCGATGCGCACTACGCCCATGCCAAAAAGGCCGGCGCCGACATCGTCGCCGAACTCGCCGAGCAGGACTACGGCGGCAAGCTCTATATGTGCCGTGACCTCGAGGGGCACATCTGGGGTTTCGGCAGCTATGATCCGTGGGCCGAGGCAGCACCCGGCCATTGATCGCGGCTGACGCGTTGCGGCGTCAGGCCGTCTCCTCGAACAGCTCGCGGCCGATCAGCCAGCGGCGGATCTCCGATGTGCCGGCGCCGATCTCGTAGAGCTTGGCGTCCCGCAGGAAGCGGCCGGTGGGATAGTCGTTGACGTAACCGTTGCCGCCCAGGATCTGGATGGCGTCCAGCGCCAGCAAGGTCGCCTTCTCGGCCGCGTAGAGAATGGCGCCGGCGGCATCCTTGCGCGTGGTCCGACCGGCATCGCAGGCCTTGGTAACGGCGTACACATAGGCCTTGCAGGCGTTCATGATCGTGTACATGTCGGCCAGCTTGCCCTGGATGAGCTGGAAAGTACCGATCGGCTGGCCGAACTGCTTGCGCTCGTGCACGTAGGGCACCACGACATCCATGCAGGCCTGCATGATGCCCAGCGGACCGGCCGCCAGCACCGCACGTTCATAGTCGAGCCCGCTCATCAGAACATTGACGCCCTTGCCGACGGACCCCAGCACGTTTTCGGCTGGCACTTCGCAATCCTCGAACACCAGTTCGCCGGTCGACGAGCCGCGCATGCCGAGCTTGTCGAGCTTCTGCGCAACCTTAAATCCCTTCCAGCCGGTTTCGACGATGAAAGCGGTGATGCCGCGCGGCCCGGCGTTGGGATCGGTCTTGGCGTAGGCGACGATGACCTGTGCATCGGGACTGTTGGTGATCCACATTTTGGTGCCGTTGAGGACGTAGCGATCGCCCTTCTTGTCGGCGCGCAGCTTCATCGACACCACGTCGGAACCGGCACCGGTCTCGCTCATGGCGAGGCTGCCGACATGCTCGCCCGAGATCAGCTTCGGCAGGTAGCGGGTCTTCAGCTCGTGATTGGCGTTGCGGCGGATCTGGTTGACGCAGAGATTGGAGTGCGCGCCATAGCTCAAACCGACCGCAGCTGACGCGCGGCTGAGTTCCTCCAAGGCCACCGCCTGCTCGAGATAGCCCAGCCCGGCGCCGCCATATTCTTCCTCGACGGTGATGCCGAGCAGGCCCAGTTCGCCCATCCGGGGCCACAGCTCACGCGGAAAACGGTCGGTCTTGTCGATCTCGGCAGCAATGGGGGCCACTTCGTCGGCAGAGAAGCGCGCCACCTGCTCGCGGACCGCATCCGCCGTCTCGCCAAGACCAAAATCGAACGGCGGCAATGCGTTGGGAATCATGTCACAGGCTCCTGCAGTCGCAAATTCGTCTCTTGTGGCCCAGCCAGGAAAGCCGGCGCGCAACGCAAGCCGCGGTCTTTCATCATTCGCCGGGCGGCTTCACCTTGACGTGGATGTTGACCAACTTCCAATCGCCATCCGATTGAATGAAGTCCAACGAGAAGGTGACCCGATTCGGTGATGTGTCGAAATGGCCGCGTATCAGCAGCACACCGCGGTCGTCGATGCGCGGTTCCTCGGTCAGGACCGGCTTCAGCGCCGCAACGATGTCGAAGTCGATACCCTGCTGCGTGAAGCTCTCGAACGACTTCTTCAGCCTCTCCGGACTGAACTGATCGCGAAACGGCTTGGCCAGCTTGGCGTGGAAGACTGTGTAGTTGCCAGTGACGTTGGCATCGTTGAACGTCAGCAGCGTGGCTTTGATCAGCGCCTCCAACGCCACGGGACTCGGCGGCTTCTGTGCCGCGGCTGGCGTGATCGCCAAGCCTGCGACCAATGCGATTGCCCACGATATGGTGATCAGATGTCGGCGCGCTACAGACCAGCGTGACAGTGCGGATGACATGGCCCCAGACCTCCCCTCGAACCCCGCTCAGCACGATAGCTGGTGCGGGCCCGATTGCGAAGGCCGTGACAGGTAACGAAGCAGTGGCGGTCACGCCTGACGGCCCCCCGCGCGCCGGGCATCATCGGGCTTGCCATCCAGGCGCATCAGCGTCTGCAGCGAGGTCAGGCACAGCGTCTCGCGACCGTCGTTGACGGCAAAGACGTCGGCCTGAACCACCGTCAGCGTGCGACCGGATTTCACGACCTGCGCCCGCGCCACCAGCTGCTGGCCCTGGCCAGGACGCAGGATATTGAGCTTGTACTCGACCGTCAGCACGGTGGCGTCGGCCGGCATCAGGCTGTAGGCAGCGTATCCCGCCGCGCTGTCGGCCAGCGATGCCATCACGCCGCCGTGGAAATAGCCGTGCTGCTGCGTCAGCTGCGGTTGATGTGCCGCAGCGACCTCACAGTGGCCAGGCTCCACGCACGTGAGGCGCGCACCGAGATGGTCCATGAAGGCCTGGCGCGCGAAGCTGGCGCGCACGCGATCGGCGTATCCCAGGTCGAGAGCCTCGGTGGTGTTCATGCTACCGGCTCCGTTGATGTTTCAGGCGTCAGATATGTGCGCGCCGCCGCTGCGAAGGGTGCCGGAAAGGCCGTGGCGCGCCGGCGCTCGAGATCCATGCAGACCACGACCATCCGAGCGTCGAGAACCCTGTCCCCGTCTGCGGCGCGTCGGAAGCGATGATGCAGCTGCAGCTTGCGCTCGCCCAGCGCTTCGATCGCCGATTCAGCGACGACCAGATCACCGCCGCGCAGCTCGCCGCGGAAGTCCAGTTCGGCACGGACCGCCACCACGCCCAACCGGGACTGTTCCGCTGCCTGGCGGTCCATGCCCAGTCGTCCGGTCAGGGAGAAGGCCGCGTCTGCCGCCCAGCCCATATAGAACTGGACGTTGCAGTGGCCGAGATGGTCGCAGTGCCATTGCTGGACCATGAAACGCAAGGTCTCGGTGTACATGGTGCCCTCGAATGGCATGACCATAGGCGCGGGCCGATCATTAAGGAAATTGATTGATTTGATCAAAGGCATAGATATCGTCTATCCAATGAATCTCACCTTCCTGCATTACTTCCTGGCCGTGGCGGAGGCCGGCCACTTCACGCGCGCCGCCGAGCGGCTCAACGTGACACAGCCGACCTTGTCGGCCGGCATTGCACGGCTGGAGGACGCGCTGGGCACACGCCTTTTCGACCGTCAGCGCGGGGTGGCACTCACTGCGGCGGGCAATCGCCTGCTGCCCCAGGCACGCGCCATCACCGAAGCCTGGACCGGCGCCCGCGCCGATCTCCGCCAGATGCCGACATCCCGCCGGCCATTGCGGCTGGGCGTGTTGCCGACCCTGCCCGATCGCGTCGTGCTGGCGCTGACCATGCGATTAGCGGGACGGACCGTCGAACTGGTCGAAGCCAATGGCGAGGCTTTGCAGACGCGCCTGCAGCGCAGTCAGCTCGACGCCGCATTGACGGTTCTTCCTCCGGCCGCGCCGTCACAGCGCGTGCGGGCGCTGCATCGTGAGGCCTATGTCGTGGCCGTCCCGCCGGGTCATGTGCTGGCCGGGCACAGCCGCGCGACGGTTGCCGATTTTGCCGCCACGCCCTTCGTGCTGCGGCTACATTGCGAAGCCCACGCCGAGGCGCGCCGGCTGTTCGCGGCCCATCACGCGCGCCCACCCGTTGCTGCCCGCACGGCGTCCGATAGCCGCGCACTGGTCCTTGTCGCTGCTGGCGTCGGCGCTTGCCTGATGCCCGAGAGCCTGATCGACACCAGCGTCAGTGCCGTTGCCGTCACCGAGCTGCGGCTCGAGCGCCGCCTTGGGCTCGTCCTGCGGCCCGGACTTGACGCCGATCTCGCCGAAGGACTGCATGACGCGGCGCGCGCCTTGCCGTGGGCGCTACCGCGTCCCGTGACCGTGATTGCGCACTGACCGCCGGCCGCTCACGGCACGCCGTCGACAACCAGGATCTGATACAGCGCCTCAGTCTGCTGTCGCGGTCGTTGTCCGCCCGAGACCGGATCCGGCACCAACGTCGCGCGCCGATCATCGTCGTGCACGATTAACAGGCGGCGGTCCGGCAGGACGGCCAAGGCTTCCGGCTTGTGCGTGAACATCAATGGCTTGCCGCTATTGTCGCGCACGAGGACGGGCGGCGCGCCTCTCTCGAGCGCTGCCCGATCGACCACCCAGAGGTAGCCGGCCACCGAATCGACGGCATCGTCATCACGCTCGAAGCTGGTCAGCAGCCACAAGCGGTCACGCGCGGCGTCGTATACCAGATCGGACAACCCGACCGGCGCCTTCGGCAGGCCGCGCAAGCCGGCCGGATCGACGCGCCACACGACACGGGGAGCGCCCAGCAGAGTCGGTCTTCCGTTCTCCAAACGCCACGGCAAGGAGAGTACCGTCAGGGTGAAGCGAACATCGCGGTAGGTGGGTCCGGTTTCGCGGATGCCGATGAGCAGCCGGTCCGGCAGCGCCGCGAGACCCTCGATCTTGAAGTGGGCCGGCCCTTCGGGCGCTGATGGCGAAGCCAGTGCCGCGCGCACCTGCTGGCGCAACGCCAGCGAGGTGCCGGGCTTGTCGGACGCTGCCCCCAGCACGCGTACCGCTTGTGGCCGCTCGGCCGGCCAGGTCAGCAGCACATTGAAATGGTCTTGCGCTGATGTCGCCGGATCGTGGCGGTCGAACGCAGTGGTCGCGAACACGTGCTGGCCATCTGGTGTCGTCGTGATGGCTTCGAACTTTTCAGCCGGCACCGCCGGCAGGCTTTTCAGGAACTGCGCCTCGATGCGCGGTGCAAGACCGGATAGCGGCAAGACAAGGATCGAGTCACTGGCCTTGCCGGCCACGGCCCGGTCGTTGACAACCAGCAGCCGGCCGCCTGCCAGCGTCGCACCGGACAGTTCGCACCGCGCCGTCGGCGGCGGGCAAACGATGATCCCCTCGGCAACGATCTGCGCCACCGGCCCGGCAATCGGTTCCTGGGCGCAGGCAGCGACAAGACCGCCCAGGACAACCAGAATCCAGCGGGCCCATCGCCCGCGATGCCATCCCATCAGCGCCCTCCCCTGATCGTTGCCTTCCTGGCTACCCGATCCTAGAGCAGGAAAACAGCCGCCAGTCCGAGAAAGGCGAGGAAACCGACCACGTCGGTCACCGTCGTGAGGAAGACCGTCGAGGAGACGGCGGGATCGATCTTGAGCCATTGCAGGCCTAACGGAATCAGCGTGCCCGCCAGCGCCGCTGCCAGGAGGTTGATCACCATGGCGGCCGCGATGGTGAGTGCGATCCGCGGGTCGTGGAACCACAGCCAGGTCACGGCGCCCACGATCAGCGCGAACATGAAGCCGTTGGCGCCGCCGACAACGATCTCTTTGATGACGAAACGCAGCGCATTGGCGGCGGTCAACTCGCCCATGGCCAGCGCCCGTACCGCCACGGTGACAGTCTGAGTGCCGGCATTGCCGCCCATCGACGCCACGATCGGCATCAGCACCGCCAGTGCCACGACCTTCTGCAGTTCGTCCTCGAACCGGCCGATGACCGAGGAGGCCAGGAACGCCGTGCCGAGATTGACGAACAGCCACCAGAAGCGCGAGCGGGTCGTGCGTACGGCTGGCTCATGGATGTCGATGCCGCTGACGCCGCCCATGCGGGCGAGATCGTCCTCGGCCTCCTCGTCGATGACGTCGACGACGTCGTCGACCATGATCACGCCCAGCAGGCGTCGGTCATTGTCGACGACAGGACAGGACACCAGGTTCTGGTCTCGGAAGATGTGGGCGACCTCCTCCTGGTCAGCCGTGACCGGGATGCTGGGAATGTCCGGGTCCATGATGTCGACCACCGGCACCGGCCGCTTGGTGCGCAACATGCGGCCCAGCGCGACACTGCCGCGCAGCCGCCGCTCGACGTCAACCACGAACAGGTCGTATACGTCATCCGGCAGGTCGGTGGCATCGCGGCAGTAGTCGATCACCTGGCCCACCGTCCAGGTGTCGGGCACCGCCACCAGATCGCGCTGCATGAGCCGGCCGGCGCTGTATTCCGGATAGGCCAGCGTCTCTTCAATGACGGCCCGCTCGGCGGCCGGCAGCTCCGACAGCACCTCACGCCGTTCGACCTCGGGCAGGTCATCGATGATCTCGGCCGCATCGTCGGTATTGAGTTCCTGCGCGGCAGCAGCGATGTCCTTCGGTTCCAGGTTCTCGAGGACCTCGTCGCGCACCTCGGCGTCGAGCTCGATCAGAGTCTCGGGGTCGAGGTCCTCCTTGAGGATACCGACCAGCTGCGCCCGTGGGTCAGCCGCCACCTGCTCCAACAGCCAGGCGACGCCGATCGGGCTGAGCACCGACACGGCGCGACGGATGTCATCGACTCGCCCGTGTTCGAGGTGCTCGAGGATCTCGGCGATCAGCTCGGGCGTCACCTCATCCAAGGTGGTGGTTGGGGCATCGGCGGTGTCGCGCGCGGCGTCGGTCATGGTCCGTCCCGATCCGGTTCTTGCCATCCGCGAGCGGTCGGCAACGTGGTGTCCTGGTGTCGCGAGGATGTCCGCGCGCGATGCGGCAGACCTCTTGTCCATGGGCCGGCCCGCTGGTGTCGGTCAAGCGAAATGACGTCGCGCATCGGCCACTGCCCGACGGAGTCACCAGAAAGTCCCGTGAGGTGGCGCGACAACCAGACCGTTTGCATGATGGCTAATCGTGTCGAGCGAAACTATCGTTTGCCGTCGTAAGGCGACCGTAAGGAGAGGTCGTCCGAACGAGCGAGGAGGCCGATGCGCTTGCCAGCCGCTGCCGTGCTGACCTTGGTGCTGTCGTCAACCGTCGCGCTGGGCTGTGGCGACGTACGGCTGTGGACGGACGCCTACTGGACGCCATCGGCGACCGACCGTAGCCGCTTGGCGGCACTGGTCGAACTGTCCAGCCTGTGCGGCAGCAAGACCGATGCCGATGGAGACCAGCGCCTGTTCGCGGTGGTGCGTGACGCCGAGCAGCGTCAGTACGACCGCACCCTGCTCCGCCGCGTCCTTGAAGCGCACCACTGCCTGCCGACGGTGCCCCGCGCCGGAGGCCTGGCGCAGCTGATCACCGTGACCGGGGCGCGCTGCCCCGGACCCTAGGGCCCTCGCCGCGTCTGATCCTGGGCGTCGACCGCGGCCACCGCCGCCATATTGACGATGCCGCGGGCCGTGACCGACGGCGTCAGGATATGGGCAGGCCGAGTCGTGCCCAGCAGCATCGGGCCGACATGCAATCCGTCGGCGGCCACCTTCAGCAGGTTGAAGGCGATATTGGCGGCATCGAGCGATGGGCAGACCAGCAGGTTGGCGATGCCCTTCAGCCGCGATCGCGGAAAGAGCGCGAGCCGGATGTCCTCGTCCAGCGCTGCGTCACCCTGCATCTCTCCCTCGATTTCGAGGTCGGGGGCACGCTCGTGCAGCAGGCTCAATGCCGCGCGCATTTTTACGGCAGAGGGACTATCCGAGCTGCCGAAGCTGGAATGCGACAGCAGTGCCACCTTGGGCTCGATACCGAACCGCCGGACTTCGTCGGCTGCCAGCATCGTGGTGTCGGCGATCTCTTCCGGGTCGGGATCGTCGTTGACGAACGTGTCGCAGATGAACAGCGACCGGGTCGGCATGACCAGCAGGCTGACAGCCGCCATGCGCTCGACACCGGGCCGCAGGCCGACGACATCGCGCACATGGTTGAAGTGCGTGCGGAAGCGCCCGAAAGCGCCGGCGATCAGGGCGTCGGCATCGCCGCGGCGCACGGCCAGGGCGCCGATCAGGGTGGGGCTGGAGCGCACGAGGTTGCGTGCCGTCGGCTCGGTGACGCCGCGCCGCTCCATCAGCTGATGGTACAGGCCCCAATACGCGTCGAACCGCGGATCGCTCGACGGATCGACCAGGTCGACGTCGACACCGGGACGGAACCGCAGGCCCAGCCGCGCCATGCGGCGGCGGATGATGTCGGGGCGTCCGATCAGGATCGGCTGACAGAGCTTCTCGTCGAGCAGCACCTGCGTGGCGCGCAGCACGCGGTCGTCCTCGCCGGCGCTGAAGATCACACGTTTGGTTTCGCGCCGCGCCTGGTCGAACACCGGCCGCATGATCAGGCCGGAGCGGAAGACGAACTGGCCCAGCTTGTCGCGATAAGCGGCGAAATCGGCGATCGGACGCGTCGCCACGCCGCTATCCATCGCCGCCTTGGCGACGGCCGGCGCCAACTCGACGATGAGGCGCGGATCGAACGGCCGCGGGATGATCTGCTCGGCGCCGAAGTCATCGGCGTGCTGGCCGAAGGCCTTGGCCACGACCTCCGACGTCTCCTGGTGCGCCAGGCGGGCGAGCGCGCGCACGCAAGCGATCTTCATCTCGTCGTTCACGGTCGTGGCGCCGACGTCGAGCGCGCCGCGGAAGATGAAGGGAAAGCACAGGACGTTGTTGACCTGGTTGGGATAGTCGCTGCGGCCGGTGGCGACGATGGCGTCGTCGCGCACCGCCTTGACCTCCTCCGGCAGGATCTCCGGCGTCGGATTGGCCAGCGCCAGGATCAGCGGCTTGGGCGCCATGCGCGCCACCATCTCGCGCCGCAGCACGCCGCCGGCCGACAGGCCCAGGAAGATATCGGCGCCGTCGATGATCTCGCCGAGCGAGCGCTGGTCGGTATCGCGCGCGTAGCGCTCCTTCCAGGGATCCATCAGGACGGTGCGTCCCTTGAAGACCACGCCCTCGATGTCGCTGACCCAGATATTCTCCAGCGTGAGGCCAAGTTTCACCAGGACGTCGAGGCACGACAGGGCCGCGGCGCCGGCGCCGGAGCACACCAGCTTGACCTGGCTGATATCCTTGCCGACCAGTTCCAGGGCATTGAGTACGGCGGCGCCGACAATGATGGCCGTCCCGTGCTGGTCGTCATGGAAGACCGGGATCTTCATGCGCTCACGCAGTGCGCGCTCGACGGCGAAGCATTCCGGCGCCTTGATGTCCTCCAGGTTGATGCCCCCGAAGGTCGGCTCCAGGGCCGCGACAATCTCGATCAGTTTGTCGGGATCGTTCTGGGCGATCTCGATGTCGAAGACGTCGATGCCGGCGAATTTCTTGAAGAGGACCCCCTTGCCTTCCATGACCGGCTTGGCGGCCAGCGGACCGATCGCGCCCAGTCCCAGCACGGCGGTGCCGTTGGTGACGACGGCAACCAGGTTGGCACGCGACGTCATCTCGGCCGCGGCAGCAGGGTCGGCAACGATGGCATTGCAGGCGGCGGCCACGCCGGGCGAATAGGCCAGCGACAGGTCGCGCTGGGTGGCCAGCGGCTTGGTCGGGACGACCTCGATCTTGCCGGGCCGCGGCTGGCGATGGTACCGCAGGGCGCTGTCGGCGAGATCATCCGTCATTGTCGTTTCCCCCGTGCCGGCAGGAACGAAAGGGCCGCCCGATGGGCGGCCCCGTTCGTCTCTGTTGCCCGCGCCGGCGCTGATCGGATTGGTGCGGCCGAGAAGACTCGAACTTCCACGGTGTTACCCGCTAGCACCTCAAGCTAGTGCGTCTACCAATTCCGCCACGGCCGCATCCCGATCA
>Ga0187894_10001210_pt1 | contig 33691 bp, 40 predicted proteins | sample GBC1701081metaG_FD_136650 | JGI IMG/M metagenome (GOLD analysis project Ga0187894, IMG submission 136650) | White microbial mat communities from a lava cave in the Kipuka Kanohina Cave System on the Island of Hawaii, USA - GBC170108-1 metaG ...
CGCATCGGTTTTCGCACTGCGGGGGAGATAGAGTTCGAGTTCTCCCAATAATTGGTCGTAGTGCTCGATGAGGGACACATTGACTGCAATAGTCTTGCGCAGGCTGGGATCGGGGAAATGGTCGGCTACGTCTTCTCGATTTGATTTGTAGGCGAGCCGGTTGCCGATCTCGGGGAGGTTGTACTGACTCTTGGCAGTGTGAATATGGGCCAAGAGTGCGGCGCGTTTGCGCGCTAGGTGACAGCGACGCCGGAGTAAATCGCGCGTGGCGCGCAGCTCTGAAGGAGACACGGAGGCTTGGGGGAACATCCCCCCACGCAGGAGGACAGCAACCTTGTGCACATCAATCTTATCGTTCTTGGCTTTGCCCCCAGGAATCGCTTTCCTATAGAGGGCATGCCCTAAGACAAAGGTAATCCCCTCTCTCTGACAGAGGTCTGCCAACCACTACCACGTGAACATACACTCCACGCCGACGACGAGATCCTCACGATAGGGTGCAATGAGACGCAAAAATGCTTCCGGAGTCGTCGGCAAATTTTTGTGGACCAGTTTCGTGCCGTTTTGGTCCAAGATACAGACGTACATGGCCTTGGCATGTAGATCGATGCCACAATAATGTTTATGTTGCTGTGTGTAAAAGTTCATCCAGGTATCCTCCTTAGGGATGGATTGTTGAGGTACAGCCATCCTACCGCTGCCACTCGCAGCACAGGAGGCCTGGATGAGTATCAACCCACTGCACCGTATTGCCGCCCGGTTGCGGTTCTGACTGAATCTGAAAGGTCTCGGTGTGGGCGACAAACAGTGACTGGGAGCGGTAGACGCTATCTTTCCCTTCCATTTCTGCTGTTGACATAAGGCACACATCATGGAATCGTCCTTGAAGTGAGCGATTTTGATTGGAACGACGAGAAGAATGAGTTCTTGAAAAGCACCCGTGGCGTCAGCTTCGAGGAAGTTGTGTTTCATATCCAGAATGGCGACGTATTGGACGTGCTCAAGCACCCCAGCGTGGATCGGTATCCAAAACAGAACATCATCGTGTTGAATATCGAAGGCTATGTGTACTTGGTGCCCTACGTGAAGGAACGAGGTGTTCGATTCCTGAAGACGATCATTCCCAGTCGAAAAGCCACCAAGGAGTATCTGAGATGAGTCGCAATCCCCTGAAACTGGACGAAGAGGAATTAGAGATCTTACAAGATTTTGAACGCGGAGAGTTCGAGAGCATTGAGGATTTCCGCGCAGAAAAGCGCAGGCTGGAAACAGCTGCGAGAAGAACCCTTCAAAAGGATAAACGCATTAACATTCGCATTTCCTCACGAGACCTGGAAAAGCTCCAAAAACGGGCGGCCCTGGAAGGAGTCCCGTACCAGACCCTGATTGCTAGCACCTTGCATAAGTTTGTGACCGGGCAGCTCAAGGAAACCGTCTAACTTCCCGCGCCACTGCATCGCGGCCACGTTGGGATTCTGCGAACTCTGAAAAGGTACGGTGAGGTGGCTCGCGGTGCGCGGATGGTTAGGCCGCAACACGAGATACCGCGTTAAAGGTGATAGGAATACGAGAAATGGAGAACGAACAAGCTGAGTTCTGGTCCAAAGTCGCGCAAAAGTACGACCGAGTAGTAGATTTATCGATCGGAGCCAAGACCCGATCGATGGTGCGGGAGCGAGTGGCGAAGGAGGGTGGGTTGGGCAAACTGGCGGAGTTCGGCTGTGGTACCGGGTTCTACACGCAGGTGCTGGCAGGTAAGGCGGACACTCTTTTAGCGACTGACATCTCTCCGGGCATGCTCGACCTCGCGAAGCAGCAGGTGAAGGCGGCAAACGTGACGTTCCAGGCCGAGGATTGTCAGCACACGTCCTTGCCAGACGGTGCGTTTGACACAGCCTTCATAAGCCTTGTCATCCACTTCACCGAACCTGACCGTACTGTGGCGGAGATGTCCCGCATCCTACGGCCTGGCGGCACGCTTATCATAGCGAACCTCGACCTGCAGGCACTGAACGGCCTAGCCCGGATCCGCTGCCGGATCCGAATTGTGTATCAGGGGGTTGTTGGTTATCGAGTTAAGCCTCCGAAGGGCTTTGGTCAGAATGTCTTGACCGAAGAGCAGCTTCGGGAATTGTTGGGCGAAGTGGGATTTCGGGTCGACAGCACAGAAACAATCAGAGATCCGTCACGCTCATCGAACATCCCCATCCAATACATCCGGGCCATAAAGGTCTAATATGCAGTGGTGTTCGGGGTACACAGTGGCGGCCTAACTCACGCCCTGCAGCGGACGCGGCCCCTGTTGCGGTTTAGGGCGAATGCGAAAGGTCTCGGGTTAGGGCCTTGCCACTGAGGGCGACCGTTAGACCGTTCGATACAAGCAAAAGGGGGGATTGTGTACGATGCCGTTGTAGTTGGTGCGCGCTGTGCTGGGTCGCCAACAGCTATGCTCCTCGCCCGCAAGGGCTACCGGGTGTTGCTGCTAGACAAGGCGACATTTCCCAGTGCCATGCCTATGTCTACCCACCTCATTCATCAACCCGGGATAGCACGGTTGAAACGATGGGGCTTGCGGGATCGGCTACCTGCCTCCCACTGCTCACCTGTGACCCACTATCAATTTGACCTTGGGGCATGCACGCTCACCGGGTGCCCGCCACCGGCTGAGGATACCACTGAAGCCTATGCTCCACGACGCACCATCCTTGATAAGATTCTCGTGGAGGCAGCGGTCGAGGCGGGTGTAGAACTCCGAGAAGCTTTCGCTGTGCAAGAGCTAGTCAGGGAGGGGGAGCAAGTCGTCGGTATTCGTGGTCATACACCGGGTGGCTCAAACCTGACAGAAAAAGCACGGATTGTGATCGGCGCCGATGGGATGCATTCTCTGGTTGCGCGCGCAGTCCATGCCCCGGAATACAAAAATCTGCCGCCGCTTCAGGAAACATACTTTGCGTACTGGAGCGGAGTGTCTATGAAGGGGCTGGAATTTTACCCTCGGGCATATCGGGCTGCCTATGGTTGGCCGACCCATGACAACCTCGTGCTCGTTGGGGTCAACTGGGTTGCCAGGGACTTTGCGGAAGTTCGCGCAGACATCGAAGGCCATTTCTTTCAGGTGCTTGACATGGCCGCGCCCGATCTTGCCGTTCGGCTTCGTGAGGGGCGCCGCGAAAGCCGCTGGATCGGTGGTAGTATCAACAATTACTTCCGTAAGCCATACGGCTCCGGATGGGCGCTGGTTGGGGATGCCGGCTACAAGAAAGATCCGGGAACAGCTGCTGGCATTACTGATGCTTTTCGGGATGCTGAACTCCTAGTGCAAGCGATTGATGATGGTTTCTCTGAACGTCAACCGCTTGTTGAGGCGCTGGCTGGCTACGAGCGGAAACGTAACGAGGCCGCGATGCCAGTGTATGAATTCACCTGTGAGATTGTGCGTTTCGAGCCTCCCACGCTTGAACAACAACACCTCTTTAACGCCCTACGCAACAACCAGAAAGACACTAATCGGTTCTTTGGCCTGATTGCAAGACTACACCCATCCCAGAGTTCTTCACGCCGGAGAATATCCAACGGATCATTGAAGGAAGGGCAGTGTGATCGGTCAGGACGGGGGTATAAAGTCTAACGGTCTAACCAAGCCGTGCACGTGATCGCCGTCCGCTTAGGGTTCTGCCCAGGACTGAAAGTTTCCGTTTGGGCGGCTCGCGGTGAGCTTTATCGTTAGCCTGCGACCCAACGGTGCCGATAATGCTCCTCTTGCAGCGGCTCTCTCTGATCGATACTGTTTTTGTAATACCAAGTAGTAATCGATGAGGAGCTGAGATGGAAACCGTCACTGTGTCACCGAAGTTTCAAGTGGTGATCCCTAAAGAAATGCGTAAAGCGCTGAAATTGACTCCGGGCCAGAAAGTACAGGCGCTGCTGTACGAGAACCGCATTGAACTCATCCCGGTGCGGTCCGTGAAGCAAATGCGCGGGTTCCTCAAAGGAATTGATACGACCGTTGTCCGCGAAAGGGACCGCCTGTGAATGTGGTTGACTCCTCAGGGTGGCTGGAGTACCTCGCGGACGGACCGAATGCCGACTTTTTCGCCAAGCCGATCACTGCCACAGCGGATCTCGTGGTGCCGACACTGAGCCTCTACGAAGTCTTCAAGCGGGTGGTGCAACAACGCAGCGAAGACGAGGCGTTGCAGGCCGTGGCGCTCATGCAACAAGGAGCCGTTATTGAGTTGAGCGCTTCCTTAGCTTTGAGCGCAGCGCGTATCAGTCTTGCCGAGAAGATCCCGATGGCGGACAGCATCATGCTAGCGACGGCTCGGGCCTATAGCGCGACACTCTGGAGTCAGGATGCGGACTTTGAGAATACCACTGGAGTCAAATACACCCCAAAGAAGTGAGGAGTGTAGTCCATCTGTCTTCGATTGGCTGTGACTTGGTGCTACAAGGCGTCTACGACAAAGTTGAATTTCCAAATACTGAGGCTGAACGTCAAGTCGCGGTGACGCCGTCTAACGAACGCGCTACACTGGACCCCGGCCACGTTGCGATTCTGGATAACCTGAGAGATTTCATTTTGGCCGGGGCCAGTGAGTGCCAGGCGTTCGGCGGCGGGAGTTGAGGTTTAGTCCTTGCCGCCAACGCAGAGTAGATCTTGTGAGGAGAGGACCTCATGGGTGAGGCAATAAACGGGAATCTCTCCATCCGGGCAGTGGCAGACACCACGCGGATGGAGTGGACGCCGAGTCCGGGCGGCTCGGTCTGGCGTAAGCGAGTCCACTTGGTGGGTCCTCCGGAGTCGGGCCAAGTGACGTCTGTCGTGCGCTACGATCCGGCTTCGAGATTTCCGGCACACGATCATCCGGAGGGAGAAGAGATTTTGGTGCTCGAGGGCGTATTCTCCGACGAACACGGGGACTGGCCCGCGGGCACGTTTCTCCTCAATCCGGAAGGCTTTCGCCATGCCCCCTTTTCGGAATCCGGTTGCCTTCTATTCGTCAAGCTGAGACAATTTCCGGGCCGGGAACGGCGCCACGTTGTCATCGACACCCATAAGCTCGCTTGGGAGCCCAGCTCGATTCGGGCCGTGGCTTACAAGCCGCTCTATCAGCAAGCCGGTTTTTCGGACCTGATACGCCTCGAACGTTGGGAGCCCCAAGCAGACTTGAGGGTCTTCTCCTATGAGCAGGGTGGCGAGTTATTTGTGCTCGAAGGTGATTTTGCCGATGAAGCCGGAGCGTACTCTACGGGCTGCTGGCTACGCCTCCCGGCTGGCTCAATGCATCATCCTCGATCCGCCGGAGGATGCACTCTGTACATCAAGCGGTCCGGCCTACCGTATTTGAGGTCGACCGTCGCTTAACATTTTATTAGGCGGCTCTACTCCATCAAGTGAAGATTGTCACTCGACAAACATGATGGAAACCTGATCGAAATCCAAAAAGGAGGAAGACGCTTATGTCCATCCCTTTCTCTGGTGGTTGTGCGTGTCGTGCGGTGCGGTACGAGTGTACGGCGGAGCCGCTAGTCGCCTGGAAGTGTCACTGTCGACGCGATTCCCGGCGAAATGGGTTAGGCAATCAGGGACTTATAGAGGGAGTAGGCCAGTAAACAACACAGCAAGTGAATCGGCAAGGCAGGAGCAGCACGATGGGTGGTGCGCACCGCGCCAAAGGCATTCTTCAAAAATGCGAAGAGTTCCTTCACGCGATGACGCAGTTGTAGGCACGCAAGTTAAAACTGGCTCGCGAGGTGACGCATATTCTTGCGGGTCGGGGTCAGCAGATACACGCCGCGCTGCGCCAAGTCTCGGGTTTTGGCTCGAGAGAGATAACCCCCATCGCCGACCACGATGCCATCTTTGAGCCAGCGGGTGAGCGGCTCAAGGAGCTTACGGTCATCGCCTGTGGCCGTGGCGAGTGATCGCCTGGCGTAAGGCAGAATCAAAATGGAATTCACTATTAGAAAGGCACTACCAGAAGAAGCGGCGGCCTTAAGCAATATTGCCATTCAGGCGAAAGCTCACTGGGGATATGCAAAAGAACAACTTGAGGTGTGGGGGAGGGAATTCTTAACGATGTCCTCAGAGTATATCAGCGATCACTACGTCTGGGTCGCCTGCATTCACTCGGGTGCCGTGGGTTTTTCGGGGGTCAGCATCAACGATGCTGAAGCAGAATTGGATCACCTGTGGGTACTGCCGACATACATTGGCCAAAGAATTGGTACGCAGTTATTATTGTATACGGCCCAAAGGCTACAGGAGATGGGGTATTCTGAGATGGTTTTTACTTCAGATCCGCATGCCAACGGTTTTTATCGCAAGTTGGGAGCCGAGAGAATCGGGGAGTATTATTCGGTTCTGCAGAACACGACGCTCGCCAAATTCAAATTCACTTTCGTTTCTTAGACCGAACCACGCGCTTGCGCTACCCTCCAGCCGAGGGGCCTCGGTAGCTCGGCGTGCTACGTTCATAAGCAGAGAATAAGGAGAATCGCAATGAAAATCGGCATTGTACAAACGAGGCCGATCATAGGCGATATTCAAGGCAATATCGCCAATCACAAACAGTGGATAGAATGGGCGGCTGCGGACGAAGCGGAACTTATTATTTTTCCAGAACTCTCACTGACTGGCTACGAACCGACGGTGGCCAAAGTATTAGCGACGGACCAAGACGACCCCAGATTTGATGACTTGCAAGCCCTGAGCGATGCCAACGGGATCACCATCGGAGTCGGTGTGCCAACGAACAATAAGCAAGGCATCTGCATCACCATGCTCCTCTTTCAGCCGCACAAGGCACGGCGCGTGTATTCCAAAGGTTATCTCCACCCGGATGAGGAGGCGTTTTTCGTTCCAGGCCAGAGTTTTCCGCATTTGCAGGTCGAGCAAACGCATGTTGCTCTGGCGATCTGTTATGAAATCTCTGTCCCGGAACACTTGGAGTCCGCCTTGAAATCTGGACCGGGGATGTACGTGGCGAACGTGGCGAAATTTGTGAATGGGATCGGCAAGGCCATTGAGCGGCTGTCCAAGGTTGCGGCAGACTGCGCAATACCGGTATTAATGTCGAATTGCGTAGGATTTGCAGATGGCGGCCAATGCGCGGGGAAAACCTCGGCATGGAACAAGCGAGGTGCACTCATTGGGCAACTCAATGATTCGGATGAGGGGATGTTGATCTTTGACACCGAAACGCAGGCGCTTATCGAAAGAGTGAGATGAGCGTACAGACGATGTGGTTGCCTAACCAGACGTGCCACCGCATCGCTGCCCGGTTACGGTTTGGAAGAAGGAGAGCGTGGGCAGCCTCAACTCGCCAATCCGCAAATGGATTGCTGAAGCCTTCGCCATTGACCCCAAAACCCCTTGACCCTCTACGCTGGCACTTCCAGCGGCATCATCAAGAGTATAAATGGCGGTGAGAATTGGACTCCGGTGAAATAAGGCTGTGCCCATATGGCTGAACCGACTATCACAAAGAAACCCGGAGTGAGCCCAGTAGTCAGTGTCGTCATCGTTTCTGACTATGCGGGCGGAGGGACCAAAGCGTGGAACGACCTGAGAACCACGCTGACGGCATTCGCACGTCAAGACTTCGACGAGCCAACCGAGCTTTTGCTATCCGAAGGTGCGGAATTTGCCCAGCAGATCCCGTCTGACCTGAAAACGATCCTCCCGCACTTGAAAGTTGTTCTCTCCCCAACTACTTCCTCCTACGAACTCAAGAATGAGGGGGTGCGAGCGGCTTCGGCAGACATCGTTGCCCTGATCGACGCCGATTGCACTCCAGATCCCCGCTGGCTACGACACTTGGTGAATGCCCTACGAGGCCAGTCAAACGTTGCCGCTGTCAGCGGAAGAACTACCTATATAGGGCGCAGTCTCTCTGAGCGGGTACTGAGTCTGCTGTCTCGTTCCTACCTGGACCCGGGTCGCACTGAGGTTACACACACGCAATTCATATCTAACAACAATGCTGGATTTCGACGTGCCGTCTTTCTTACTCACCCACTACCGACCGACGCTGGCCCTTTCGCCGCCCGGATGCAATCTGAAGCCATCCTCCGGAGCGGTGGGCAGTTGCTCTTCGAGCCCCGCATGCGCGCGGTTCATGATTTCGCAGGTTGGGCGATGGAGGGAGATATTCGACGCAACGGCGGGTACGGTACGATCATTACGCGGCTGCGCGACCGCTCGCTGCCTTACGCCTGGCTAACGCGCCTAGGATATGCTTCGATCCCGCTGTTTGTCGCGGGTAAGATACTCAACAGTTGGTCGGATTGTATCCGCTGCGGCCGTCATTACGGGGTCCGATGGTATGAACTCCCCGCAGCCTTTTGCCTGGCGGTCGTCGTCCACCTCATGGAAATTCCAGGAATGGTCAGTGCTTTCCATGGACGGGAGATTACCGCAACTGCTTATCGTTAAACCGGCGGCCCTAGGGCAATTGGTTTTGACCAGCAGAGGTGGTTGTTGAAGGGGGAGGTTGGAGAATGGATCGCATGCCCTTGAGGATTCTCCTACCCTCGATTGTCGATCCTGCGGTCCACCGTGGCGGCGCAGAGACCGTAACCCGTGCCTTGCTGAAGCTGCTCCGACAAGATCCGCTGAGTGCGCGGGTCGAGTTCGTTCTCCCTACTAGTGCTCTCGGTAGATTCCATCGGCTCCGTCAACTGACAAGCGTAGCCAGATCATTCATATCACCGTTACCTGCCAAAGCCATATTTACCTACTCGCGACGTTTTCTGCATGCTGTCAAGCAGTTGCTTCGTGAGCAAAAATTTGACCTCGTTCTGCTTAACGGCTCTGATCTTCTCTGGTTGCTCCCCGAACTTCCACCCAGCATTCCACGCATCTTGTTCGCTCACAACATCGAGCATCGTCTCTTTCTTTCTCAGATCAACAGTCTGGGTCTACCCTCACGTCTCCTCCGTCATGTGTTGTTGCGTGATTGGCGGCGACTGCAAAAGTACGAAATGTCTGGAATGCGACGAATCAAGAATACCATCTTTCTCTCCAACCAAGACGCTGAGTTTGCTCTGCGGGAGTGTCCAGACCTGCGGGCGCTCGTCGTCCCGCCATTGTTTGATTATCCGCCGCTGGAACAGCTTCGTGCAAAGGACTTGACCGATAGTCTCCAGATTGGATTCCTGGCCAATTTCGGTTGGTGGCCCAATCGAGAAGGATTACGGTGGTTCCTCAGAGAAGTTTTCCCCTATACTGACGCTAACCTGCGACTCCATCTGTTTGGCCGACAAAGCCGTACCGCGGCACCACGCCACCCGCGCATTGTGCATCATGGGTTCCTCTCGCAACCTCGAGACATCTGGCCGCTCTGTGACTTCATGATCTGTCCGATTCTTTCCGGCGGCGGAGTGAAGATCAAGTTCGCCGAGGCACTCTACAACGGCGTACCGGTGCTTGCGAACTCCTTCGCAGCACGAGGGCTAGCGCTGGCATCTGACCCGAGCATCGTCTTACTCGACCATGCAGAAGAGTGGGTTCGTTTCCTGCGCTCACCTGCGGCTCTGGAGTTACGCTCCCGGCGCGTGCCGGTATCCCTCGCCAGTACGTTTAGACTGGAGTCGCACACCGAGTCGGTACAAACCTTTATTCACGACGTCATTCAATACGATATGTCCCGTCCCTCGGCTTGTTAGTGTGCTTTCTTCTGAAACCCTGCATAGAATACTGGTCTACCTTCCTCACGATACTTGCGTTCGAAGTCGGTGAGAATGGGTTTTCCTTTTCTCGTTACATGATCTCGCTGCCAAGCGATTTGAGCCAGCTCCGCGACCGTTGAAAATTGATCGATGATCTCGGTGAAATATTCTTGGACGTCTGACGCGAGCAGGATTTTTCCACCTGGGACCAAGGTCTGCGTTAGGATAGCGGCAAAGTCCTCGCGAAAGAGACGTCGTCTGTAGTGACGCTGCTTCCACCAGGGATCAGGGAAATACAGATGATATACGGCAACCGACGCCGGCCAGATCAGCGTCCGTACCAGGCACGTGATGTCGGCATGGATCGCGATGACGTTCGTTGGCCCATCACGCTCAATGAGGGAAGCGAGGCGAAACGCTCGCCGCTTGGCAATTTCTACGCCGAAAAAATTTCGCTCTGGTGTATTGCGTGCCAGCGCAAATAGAAATGCTCCTTTGCCCGGGCCGATCTCAACCTCGACCGGATTATTATTGCCAAATATAGCCGACCAGGTCGGTGACGGGGTAGGAAAATCGGCGGCGATACGCATGCGAAGGACTCATTCTCTATAGCTTTTTCTCACGAGCGAAGCTAGAGAAGCCGAGCCTTTTGAAGGAGAAGCGTAGGGTCTTGTTCGTTTACCAATTCCGGGTAGATTCTTATCCATTACGGTTAGGAGTGCGAGTATGCGGCATCTGGAATTCGGTATTTTTCTTCCCATTGCCAAGAATGGGTTCATCGCGTCAAAAAACACTGCGCAATTCATGCCGACGTGGGAACTCAACCGCGACGTGACGCTAAAGTGCGAGGAACTGGGCTTTGAGTTCGCATTGTCGATGATCAAACACCGAGGCTTTGGCGGGGAGAGCGAATATTGGGACTATGCCCAGGATTCCTATACGCTTACGGCTGGACTTGCCACTATAACGAAGCACATCGAACTCTATCCGTCGATCGCCAATCTCACCATGCATCCGGCCATTTGCGCCCGTATGGCGGTCACGATTGATCATATGTCGCAGGGGCGGTTTGGCCTCAACATCGTCTCAGGTTGGTACAAGGACGAGTACGCGCAAATGGGGTTATGGCCGGGGGATGAGCACTACGAGAGTCGCTATGACTATGCCACGGAGTATGTGACTATTCTGAAGGATCTTTGGCATAATGGCGTCTCCGACTTCAAAGGGAAATACTTTCAGTTAGAAAATTGTCAATGTAAACCGCTGCCGACCCGTGCAATCCCGATCGTCTGTGCCGGACAATCGGGCCGGGGACTGCGCTTCACCGCCAAGATGGGCGACCGCAACTTTGTCATTGGTGACGTAGAGAAACTCAAAGAGATCAGTGCTGACCTCAAGGTCGAAGCTGCCAAATGTGGGCGCACGGTAGGAACCATTGCCCTCAATAATATTATTGCGGCGGAGACAGATGCCGAAGCCCAGGCCCGGTTCGACTATATCGTCGATGGCGCAGACGAAGAGGCGCTCAAAAATATCACGGGGCAAGCGGAACTCGATAAATCCGAGGGTATGTCGCGTAGCCTTAAGAAAAAGGCCATGTTCATGGGCTTGCCGACTTTGGTCGGTTCTTTCAAGGCCGTGGCCGAGTATTTTGATCGCATCGCCGTGGAGACTGATTTGGCGGCGGTTATGCTGGCATTCCCTGACTTCTGCAAAGATCTGGCAGATTTCGAGAAATATGTCTGGCCGCACCTGGGATGTCGACAATACAAGTGGTGACCATGATTGGAAAGAACCAAGAGAAGGTATGACTCACCTGAGAAGCGTAAATGGAGCAGAAATGCTTATGTCAAAGCTCTGCCTCCATCAATATGAAATAGCGAGCCGGTACTGTAATCAGACTCGGCCACGAACACGACTAACTTGGCGACCTCTTCTGGTGTGCCCGCGCGTTTGACCAAGGTCTTATCAATCTCACGTTGGCGGACTTCTGCTGGCGTGTCTTCTTGAAACAAGATCGGGCCGGGGACGATGGCATTGACCATCACCTGCGGTGCGAGTTCCATCGCCAGTCCTTGTGTAAAGGTGATCACACAGGCTTTCGAGATCGAGTAGGGAATATAATCGACCCACGGTCGTAGACCAGCAACGTCAGCCATATTGATAATATGCCCCCAGCCCCACTCGCGCATGCGCAGACCGATTTTGTGAGCGCAAAGAAAGGTGCCAGTGAGGTTCACCTCTAGTGTACGCTCCCACTCTTCGGCCGTCAGTGATTCTACCGGGGTGCGGAAAAACACGGCGGCATTATTCACTAGCACGTCAATGCGACCGAACCGTGCTACTGCTGCTTCGACCATCCGATCAACCTCGCCCTCCTGAGTGATATCGGCTTGCACGGCAATCGCCTCGTGACCGGCAGCGAGCAATTCGCGGACAGTTGCTTCTGCTTCAGTCTGAGAGGTGTGATAGTGCACCGCCAACTTGCAGCCGCGGTCGGCAAGCGCGAGTGCGATCGCTTTGCCGACTCGTTTAGCACCTCCTGTGACCAGGGCGACTTTTCCGGTGAGATTCATAAGTCGAGTACCGAGTAATGAGGCATGAGTGATGAGTAAGAAGTCTACAACTTTAGTGGGTCAAGCTGCGGGTGCAGGACAATTTCCGACGGACAGGTACGAGCCGGGGAGACGATAACATTGTAGACCGCTTCTGCCACGTCCTCAGGGCTGAGCATATTACTACGGTCCAGGCGTCGGTTGGGTGGAATCAGCGCGGTATCAACATATCCTGGACATATAGTGGATACCTTGATGCCATACTCTCGCACTTCTTCGAACAGCGACTGGCCGAAACCACGGACACCGAATTTAGCTGCGGCATAGGCAGCTTCTCCGGCTTTGCCATTGAGACCCGCAAGAGAGCAAATATTAATAATCGCTCCATGCCGACGTTCGATCATTGAGGGTAGGGCAAGCTTTGTGAGCCACATCGTTGCCCAGAGATTCACTCGCAGGGTCTGCTCCCAGTCTGAGAAACGTGCTTTCACGATTGGAGTACGTGGTGGGCCACCTCCTGCGTTATTCACCAGAATATCAAGGTGCCCGAACTGGGCGAGGACGATCTCGATCAATTGCTCTCCCTGATGATCGTTGGTCACATCAGTCGGGACAACCAGAGCTGTTCCTGTCGTAGCCCGAATTATCTCTGCAACCTTCTGGAGGTCAGGCTCGGTCCGTGCTGCCAAGGCAACACTAGCTCCCGCTTGGGCCAGGCGTAGGGCAATTGCACGGCCGATTCCCCGGCTCGCGCCAGTGATGAGCGCGACTTGCCCCGCGAGCGATCTTGCTTCGGCTTGCATTTTATTGCTTTTAACATGTCGGAACGGCGCCATCCAGACCGAGTGGCGACGAATGATGAAGTGGTACAAAGTGTGAGGAAGAGAGACAGAGTAGACGAAATCAAGCATTCCCCTCGCCGATTGTATCGCGCCAATGCCTTGGATTGACAGAATGGCCCAACTGGTCGGTTCGATCCTTGACGCTCGATCTTGCGGTGTTCGGAGCTCTTTGATAGAGGATGTCATCGCCAAGTGGCGGCATCGGTCAAAGTCGCTGTTGATTTTGGCAGGGCAGATATAGTGGAACCTTTCGTGAGGCACGTTAGTCGTCGGCATTTTCTCAAGCAGACGAAGGTGGCAATTGGTGGTTCAGTTGCTTTAAGTGCTGCCGCTTATTTGCCTGATGCATTCGCTGCGAGTGATCCTACCAAACAGCAGGGCGGCCCGGCTCGGGGTTATGGCGACCGTGCATCATATGAGCATAGTGCAAGACTCATAACTCCAGTCGGCCATGATACCACCACCGCGTCGTATACCCCTTTGCAGGACCTCCACGGCAGCATTACGCCGTCCAGCCTCCACTATGAACGCCACCACGCCGGTGTTCCGCAGATCGAGCCCAAAGCACACCGCCTGCTCATTCACGGGCTAGTTGAACGCCCGTTGGAGTTCACCATGAGTGAACTCCAACGTTTTCCTGCCGTGTCACGAGTGCATTTCCTCGAATGCTCTGGCAATAGCCTGACGGAGTGGGCAAAGCCGACGGGCAAGACCGTACAAGAAACTCACGGGCTGACTTCATGCAGCGAGTGGACGGGGGTCCTCTTGGCCTCCGTACTGAAAGAATGTGGGATCAAACCAAGCGCTGCCTGGGTGTTAGCTGAGGGGGCTGATGGTGCGAGAATGACGCGGAGCCTCCCGCTCGACAAGTGTATGGACGATGTCATTCTCGCCTATGCCCAGAATGGGGAGATGCTTCGTCCTGAACAAGGGTATCCCTTACGCCTGATCGTGCCTGGGTGGGAGGGCAGTATCAGCGTTAAGTGGCTGTGTCGCTTAAAGGTGGTTGAGCAGCCGTACCAAACTCGCGAGGAGACATCGAAGTACACCGACCTGATGCCGGATGGGACGGCGCGTCAGTTCACCTTTGTGATGGAGGCAAAGTCTGTCATTACTTTCCCATCCAGTGGACAAACTTTACCTGGGCCGGGATTCTACGAAATCCGTGGCCTCGCTTGGTCTGGACATGGCCGGGTGACCCGTGTCGACGTAAGCGTCGATGGGAGTGCGAACTGGGCTGAAGCTCGACTCCAAGATCCGGTTTTACCAATGAGTCATACGCGTTTCTATTTCCCCTGGCGTTGGGATGGCACGGCGGTCGTCATTGCAAGCCGTTGCGTCGATGAAACGGGATACCAACAGCCGACGCGGGAAGCTCTTCAAGCAGTTCGCGGTGTCAACTCCTTTTACCATTACAACGGCATTCAGTGCTGGCGGATCTCGCCTGGTGGGGCTGTTGCAAATGTGTAGTGGCCTTGCTGCAACGACTCTCTTGGGGATGATAGTAATCGTTGCGACAGGTGCTGGCGGAACAAAACCCTGGCTTGGGCTCGGACGCACTCCAACGCAAGCTGAGATTGCTGCTGAGGACACGGCCATTAGCCCGGATGGAAAAGAGCTGCCGCCGGGGCAGGGAACAGCGAAGCAGGGGGCGGCGCTCTATGCGCAAAAATGCGCCTTTTGTCATGGCCCAACAGGAAAAGAAGGGCCCGATGCAATACTTGTCGGCGGTCAGGGGTCCCTCACCACTGCAAACCCAGTCGAGACCATCGGGAGTTTTTGGCCTTATGCGACCACGATTTATGACTACGTGTGGCGTGCGATGCCCTTCTACGCTCCTGGTTCGTTGGCGCCCGATGAGGTCTATAGTCTGACCGCTTATCTTTTATATCTCAACGGCATCATTGGCGAGAATGATGCGATCAACGCGCAGACGCTGCCGCGAATTCGCATGCCGAACCGCGATGGCTTCCGGCCGGATCCGCGCCCTGACGTAGGCACGGGAGTAAACTCAACGCCATCTCAAGGAATCTATAAAACACATTAGCTCTAGTATGATTCAGTTCCATGGAGGGAGAAGACCTGTGTTGAACATAGCCTCTAGCAATTCCAGGATGCGTTGGGGAATTATTGTATCACTGGTAGTACTTGTGAATCTGCAAGCGACATCGAGCGTCTCCGCCCATGAGGGGGCGCAGCGGCAGGAGTCAAATAATGACCGTATTCTGGCAATCCAGAAGTACGGGGGAGTGCGCAAAGATACGGGCGAGGTGACATTTACCTTCTACGGCAACATGGCTTTTAAGATCACCTCACCCCGCGGGGTTGAAATTTTTATCGATCCCTGGCGCAACGATGGAACTGGCATGTATCCATATTGGTATGAGATGCAAATGCCGATGGTCAAGACCGATATCGGCCTAGTGACTCACGCGCACTTTGACCACGATGCCATCGAGCGCCTTGAAGCCTCCATGATCTTCGACCGCATGGCTGGCACTTACGAACTCGGGGATGTGAAGATCACCGGCATTGCTGAGAAGCATGTGTGCGAAACCCAGGGCAAGTATGCCTACCGTGCGCTGGTGAAGCAGCTGATTGATAAGGATCCCTGCCCGCCTAACGAAACCATGCAGTGGAATAACAGTCTCTACGTGATCGAAACCGGAGGGCTGCGCATCCTCCACTGGGGTGACAATCGTCAAAACCCGCCAGACTACATCTGGGACCAGGTCGGAAAGATCGATGTTGCCATCCTCGCGGTAAGCGACGACGGACATATCCTTAGCCAGAAATGGGCCGATACGGTGATGGACCGCATAGATGCCAAGGTTGTCATTCCTTCGCATTATTACGTGAAGGGAATAAATATCCCAAACCACTATGGTCTGGAATCGGCCGAGACGTGGACAAAGAAGCATGAGCATACAATGCTCGACAGCCATACGATCGCTTTAAGTCCGGCGAAGGTCGCTTCGCTTCACCGCCACGTCATGTATTTTGGCGATCACGTCCCGTTCCCGGTTGCGGGAAAAGCCCCGAAGCCACAAAAAGTTTTACCTGAGGTGCCAGCACCTGACCACTCTTGGGAACGATTCGCACCGAAAGACAATTAGTAAGGACCCTGCGTGAATAGCAGTGCCACGTCATTGGCTGGTGCTGAACTCGGCGAAGTCGTGCACGCGGCGGGCTACTTTCGCCGCCTGTTGCTCTTCATCTGCTGCGCGACTCTTTTCGAAGGCTACGATCTCCTGATTATTAATCTGGTGCTTCCCTCTCTGGGCAAGGATTTCGGGGCAGATTCCCAAACTTTGGGGTTCGCGGTGGGGCTCATCAACGTCGGTACGATCTTGGCGTTCTTGCCGGTTCTGCTCGCCGACCGATTCGGCCGCCGCCCCGTCTTTCTGGCGGCGGTGACTGGTTACACCTTATTCACGGTGTTGACCGTGCTCTCTGTCGGGCTCTACGACTTCGTGGTCTACCAATTTGTCGCCCGGCTGTTCATGGTCACCGAGATCGGCGTTGGCGCCATTATTCTCACGGAGGAGGCACCCGCCCGCTATCGAGGCGCAGCCGTGACATTGATGTTCGCCTTAAGCCTGCTTGGTGGGGTTATTGGCTCATCGATATTTCCGTTCCTCATACAGACAGAACTTGGGTGGCGAGCTCTCTACCTGGCAGGCGGTGCGCTCTGTCCGATCTTGATCTTCTACTGGCGGCGACTTGCCGAAACTCAGCGCTGGCAACGCGAGTACGAGAGACAGGAAGGTCATCGTCCCCCCCTACTGGCAAGTTTTCGGGAGTTGCGCGCAGTGTTGGCACCGAGATATCGGCGGCGCCTCGTGGCGGGTGCCACTATCTGGTTCACTGTCAATGCGTGGAGCTCGAGCTGTCTGTTCTTTTTTGCTTATTACGTCACCAATGAACGCGGTTGGAATGCCAGTCAGGTCGGGCATACGCTCACGCTAGGGTATATCCTCGCGATCGTTGGGTACGCGACTGCAGGCCCTATGCTTGATTTCGCGGGTAGGCGGTTGACCGCATGTCTCTATTTCACGCTCGGGGGCTTGGCAGCGATGACTTGTTTCTTGGCCGAGTCTGTATCCGTCATCACCGTTGCCTATATCCTGGTTCTTGGGATGCACGCGTTGTGGCCGATTGCCGCAACGATTACCAGCGAAATGTTCCCCACTCACATGCGAGGAATGGCAAACGCGGCTGTCAACAATCTGCTAGGAAGAACTGGTATGGTGCTCGCTCCGAGTACTGTCGGAGTGCTGTCGACTTGGCTTGGTTCAGTCGGGCAAGGGGTGGCGGGAGTAGCTGTCATTACGTTTCTTTGCTTGCCCGTGATCCTCGCCCTCGTGGGGGAGAATCGTGGTAAATCTCTAGAGGAGATCGGCTGAGGCATGACAAGGCATATGGCCTGAGGAAAGAGAGAAACAATATGCACTTCAAAACGATCAAAGTAACGCCCCTGATCCCTGCAATTGGGGCGGAGATAGACGGGGTTGATCTAGGCCAGGCTCTTTCAGAGACTACGTTCGCTGAAATTAAGGCAGCGCTTCACCGGTACCTAGTCCTCTTTTTTCATGATCAGCAACTTTCTCACGAAGCACATATGGCGCTTGCCTCACGTATAGGAGAGATGGAGGTGCATGAGGTATTCATGCCGCTGCCTGGACACCCGGAGATCTCCGTGCTCGAACATGATGCCGAGCATCCGCCGATCAGTGATTCCTGGCATACGGATGTCAGTTACCGAGAAAAGCCTTCGCTGGCGTCTGTGCTGTACGCACGATCAATTCCTCCCCTTGGGGGAGACACCTTGTGGCTGAGCACCTATGCTGCATATGATGAACTTTCCCCGTCGATGCAACAATTCCTTTCCGGGCTCTCAGCAGTGCACGATTTCTTGAAGGCATATGGAAGCTATTTCCTGAAGCAGGAAGGCGGAAAAGAGCGCTATCGGCGTGCGCAAGAAGAGACGCCGCCCGTGGAGCACCCAGTCATCGTCACACATCCAGTGACGGGCCGGAATCTACTCTACGTGAATCCGACTTTTACTAGTCACATCGTCGGACTGTCTCCGCTCGAAAGCAACGCCGTTCTCAGCATGCTGTTTACACACTTGCTGAAACCGGAATTCCAAGTGCGGTTTAAGTGGAAAGTGAACGATCTGGCGATGTGGGACAATCGCGCAACACAGCACTATGCAACTGGTGACTACTACCCTGAATACCGTCGCATGCACCGTATCACTGTCGGAGGGGACCGACCCGCATTCCGACCCACATAAGCAGCAGTAGGCAAAGTCGATGAAGCAGTCGGTGCCTATGACTCACTGGCTGATATAGCGGTGTCACCGTCCGATCTCACGCGCCGCAACGGTTCGAGCTACCCTCCCTCTCGCTGCCACTGGGCAACCATCTCTAACTCACTGATTTCCCTTGTAAGCCGCAGTAGCGGAATCGGGAACGGTACGGTACTATCCAAGCCGCGCTGCCCCTACAGCTGAGAGTAGTGAATCCACAATCTATCGCATAGGAGGGTCCATGGCATACGAATACGCCATCTACGAAAAGAAAGGTCATGTCGCCACGATTACGATGAATCGGCCCCAGGTGATGAATTCGGTTCATCCACCGGCAACCGCAGAACTCTCAGCAATCTGGGATGATGCCATCGCCGACGATAACGTCTGGGTTATTATTCTCACAGGGGCTGGAGATAAAGCCTTTTCGGCTGGCAATGATCTCAAATATACGGCAGAAAAGGGTCTGCCGGTGGGGCCTCGTCCTCGCGGTGGATTCGGCGGTATCACCGACCGGACCGATGTATGGAAGCCGCTGATCGCTGCGGTCAATGGCTTTGCGCTTGGCGGCGGATTCGAGATGGCGCTGGCATGTGACATCATTGTCGCTGCTGATCACGCGCGCCTCGGCTTACCGGAGCCGCGTGTCGGCCTCGCTGCGGCTGCCGGTGGGGTGCATCGCTTACCGAGACAACTTCCGCTCAAAATTGCAATGGGTTATATGCTCACAGGTAAGCATATGACCGCCCAAGAAGCGCTACGTCTGGGGATTGTGAACGAAGTAGTTCCACTAAAAGATCTCATGCCGACGGCAGAGCGATGGGCCAACGAGATCCTCGAATGCGCCCCACTTTCGGTGCGAGCAACCAAGCAATGCGCGATGATGGGTCTCGGGTTACCTCTCGATCTGGCCCTCTCTCGTTCTTATTCGGCGCTGCAGCAAATGATGTACTCTGAGGATGTCAAAGAAGGGCCGAAGGCGTTTGCGGAAAAGCGCAAGCCAAACTGGAAAGGGAAGTAAATCAGAAAGGGGCTAGGGATTGGGGTTTAGGGGTTAGTAAAGACACAAGAGATAACTGCGGCAATGAAATCTCACACGCAGGCTCTCCCTAACTCCCAATCCCTGACCCCCAATCCTTCCTTCCACACTGTCCGCGTGCGCTATGCCGAGACAGATCAAGCCGGCATGGCGCACCATTCCGTTTTCCTCCCCTGGTTTGAAGCCGGGCGGGTCGAATTACTGCGTGACCTCGGCAAGCCATATCAAGAATTCGAGGCAGAAGGACTCCATTTTCCAGTGCGCGAGGCCTTCTGCCGCTACTGGGTGCCAGCCCGCTTCGATGATACTCTTTTGATCGCTACGACAATCGCAGAAGTCGGTGGTGCGAGCGTTCGTTTTGGCTATCGCATCACGCGAGAGACTGATGCCGTACTCATTGCTGAGGGGTACACCCTCCATGCCTGTGTGGATGATTCAGGAAAAGTGAAACGGCTGCCGTTAGCAGTGAAAAAAATATTAAGTCAATAGGGAAGGACACTAACGGTTATGGTTGGACGACGTCTCGCGTAACTGCGCAAGATAGCGTTTCCGCACCCGCTGAAGGAATTGGTGGGTTTCGGGCCAACGGTAATCCTCGTAAGTATAGATAAACGGATGAAATCCGCCGTGATGATAGAGCAGCGTAACTTCGGCATAGATGCCCTGCGAGAGATACAGCCGATGGGCTTGGTTCTTGGTTGAGGCAAGCACCAGCTTGGTCGCATCAAGGTAACCCGGGTCAAGGTTGACACAGCGTCGAGCAGGAAAAGAGGAGTTGTCTGCGAGCGCTATTTCGAGGGCATTGGTCTCCAGCTTAATGTGCGCAAGTGCTTCAGGAGAGGTGAGGGGAGTGACCGACACAAATTTGCGTAAGAGCTTCTCTCCCATCTCTTCTCGGTAATAGTTCGTTGTATTCCACGCAAAGACATCACTTTCGACGTCGATAGCTCCGTATGACGACTCGATACGGGTCATGGCGTGTGTTAATTGCGCGGAGTCGGCGGCGAGCAGCGCGATGAGTAGCTTGACTGGTGGCGGCGGGGTAGGGGTGCCCATAGAAGAAACGGTTACAACGGTGAACACGAGAGCCAAATGCTCAAAAGTCTGTTTATGACTTGTTGCTCGCCGTTCCGTTCTTCAATGCTAACAGACGATCATAGACGGCATGGGCAACCTCATCTTTACTCATGAGTGGCAGAGTTTCCTGCCGTTCGCTGCGATCAATGAGGGTGACGATATTGGTATCGTGAGCAAACCCGGCGCCTTCTTGCGTGACATCGTTAGCCACGATCATATCGAGGTTCTTATTCCGCAGTTTACGGGCGGCATTCTGTATGACATCTTCGGTCTCAGTGGCGAATCCCACCAGCAAACGATTGCCTTTCTGTTGACTGAGCTCGGCCAGAATATCAGGATTCCGCGTCAATTCGATGGCGAAATTGCCTGCCTGTTTTTTCAGTTTCTGGGGCGCAACCTGGGCGGGACGGTAGTCAGCGACGGCGGCCGCTGCAACCACCATAGTCGCTTGCGCATACTGCGACAGCACTGCCTGTTGCATTTCCCGCGCTGTCCGCACTGAAAGAAATCGGACTCCACGCGGCGGAAGCAGGGAGGTCGGCCCACTGACTAAGGTTACTTCGGCGCCACGGTGGCGCGCCACGCGGGCCATGGCAAAGCCCATTTTGCCGGTTGAACGGTTAGTGATGAAACGGACTGGGTCAATCGGTTCGGCATTCGGCCCGGCCGTGACAATGATGCGTTCCTGGCCGAGATCTTTTTTGGTGAGCGCGGCACGAACCTCTTCAACAATGTCTTCGGGATCAGCAAGCCTGCCTTTGCCTTCATAACCACACGCCAGAAAGCCTTCTCCCGGCTCGACGAAGTGGTAACCGCCACGAGCAGTGAGGGCGTGAATGTTCGCTTGTACGGTTGGATGCGCATACATGTGGACGTTCATGGCCGGCGCGATGAGCACCGGGGCAGTCGTCGCAAGTAGTACCGTGGTGAGCAGATCGTCGGCTAGTCCATGGGCAATTTTGGCGATCACATTCGCAGTAGCGGGAGCAAGGAGAACGAGATCTGCTGTATCAGCAAGGCGGATATGGCCGATCTCGGACTCTTGCGTCAAACTAAAAGTCTCAGTCGAAACCGGGTTGCCCGAAAGGGTTTGCAGCGTGAGGGGGGTGATAAACTCCTGGGCATTCTTGGTCATGATGACCCGAACCAAGGCTACTTCTTTCACCAACAAACGGGTGATTTCCGCCGCTTTATACGCAGCAATGCCACCGGTGACCCCAAGCACAATCGTTTTTCCACTTAACATACGCAGCGCCTGTTCTCTTGCTTGTTATCAATCTCGCAAATTTGAGGGCGCACGCCGTGCGCCCCTACACAGAAACCGCATGACTATCCAACTCCTTATTTAATTTGCGACTCGTGTTTTCCTTTCCACAACTCATTCCAGCCTAGCACGACCAGGAAAATGCCTAGCATTATTATAACTATTCCGGTCCTCTGGTAAGAGGTCTCCAAGACGAAACCACCACCGAGCAAGAGGATCATCGAGCCCAAGAGCCGCCGAGCGGCTCCTGGCTGGGGAGCCAACGGAACCGGAGAACTCATCGTTCCTCCAAGGCCGCTGAGATCACGCGTATCCGGGAAAACGCGGTCAGGTTACTCAAAATCGTCAGCAGGGTTAGCCCGATGACGAGGACAACATGGGTCGGTCGACAGAAAAGGTGATTGAAGACCACGCTCAGAAATGAACTCACCCCAAGCAGAATATAGCGTTCCCCTCGCTGCATGAGACCCCCCCGACATTCGATTCCTAGCCCTTCCGCTCGGGCGCGGGTATAGCTCACCATGACAGACCCAAGGAAACCAAAAGCGACAATCCATAACATCCACGAACGAGAGAAAAAAGCGCCAAGTCCACAAAAAGTGAAAAATTCGGCATACCGGTCAATAACGGAATCGAGGAATGCACCACGCCGGGATACCTGGGCGGTATGACGGGCAAGATTTCCATCGAGCAGGTCGAGCACACCGCACGCCAATAGCAGCCAGCCGCCGAGAAAGATGCAGCCATTCGCATAGGCGAATCCGGCAATTATGCTGGTTCCGAGTTGAGCCAGAGTGAGATGAAGAGGTTGCGCGCCGAGGCGGATCAGGGTCGGTTCAAATGAAGAAAGAGCCGCGCGAAGCCACTGCGCAACTCGGTCTCGGGTTGCGAGTGCGTTTGGCCGTTCGCGACGAGAAATCCCGCGAAAATTCCACAAAAGAGCAATCACTGTGTAAAGAACGAGGCCCAAGGCGAACCAGGGATGACATGGAAAAAGAGAGGTCACCATTGGCAATGAGCTCTGACCTTCAGCATCTGTCGGTATGCTATTTTCCTGGCGCGACTCTAGATCTGATGGCTAATTGCCAGGCACTTCGCAACTAGCGATCGATTTCCCCACGGATAAATCGTTCTACCAACGTGCGTGCCTCTACGTCTGGCACCTGCTGTGGCGGATGTTTCATCGTATAGGCCGAAATAGAGGTCAATGGGCCACTAATGCCTCGATCGCGAGCGAGTTGACAGCAACGAATGGCATCGATGGCTACCCCGGCCGAGTTGGGAGAATCTTGTACGGCTAAACGCGCTTCAAGTTCGATTGGGATGTTACCAAAGATCCGCCCTTCGAGTCGCAGAAATCCGATTTTTTGATCTTCTTGCCAGGGGACATAGTCACTCGGGCCAATATGGACCTGGTCCGCTGGAAGAGGGTCCGGCAGAATACTTTGTACTGCGGCGGTCTTCGAGAGTTTCTTTGAGGAGAGGCGACTACGGTTCAGCATATTGAGAAAGTCAGTGTTGCCGCCAGTATTCAGTTGATACGTCCGGGTGATTTTGACGCCGCGGTCGACAAATAACTGGGTGAGACTACGATGGAGAATGGTCGCTCCCAATTGTGACTTAATATCGTCACCAACCACCGGGATTCCCCGGCGACGGAATTGGTCTGCCCATTCAGGGTGGGAAACAATAAACACCGGCATACAATTAACAAAGCTCACTCCGGTTTCTAAGCAGGCGCGAGCGTAGTATTCGGCTGCTTGTTGGCTACCGACCGGCAGATAGTTCAACAAAATATCTACGCGGCTCTCCTTGAGGACCTGGGCGACATCGACCGCTGGCTGGTTCGCTGCCAAGAAGCGTCGATCTTCTGGGTACTCCTCCATATGCGGAGAGACACCATCCAGCACTGGGCCCATATATACTGTGACGTTAGACCAAGGGAGTTCCGGCCAGATCAAAGTGGTATTATTCGGCTTGGCGAACGCCGCCTCTGCCAAGCAATGGCCCACCTTCCGGACGTCGATGTCGAACCCACATACTGGTTCGAGATCCGCCGGTGTGTAACCGCCGAGCTCAGCATGCATTAATCCGATAGGTGGGATACTGTCTTCTTTTTGAGCGTGGCGATAATATTCGATCCCTTGCAATAAACTGCTCGCGCAATTTCCGACACCCACAATGGCGATGCGGATCGCTCTACCCATTCCTCACCCCCTGTGTTATTTTGTGACCTCTCTGAAAGGTAAGCACAGGCGTACCCGCAAGTAAAGAGACTCTTTTTTAAGAGATCAGCAGGGGAAGATCGTACGGTGCTCTCCTTGACCTTTTCCCTACCTTTGGCATTATGGAAACAAGCCTACAGACGTTGCCAATAGGTAGCATGACTTCTTGAGTTTTCTAGTGCCACTTTCAGCCCCCCTTTTCCCTTCGACTGCAACGGCTCCGCACCTCTTGGTTGCAGCTGAGCTTGAACTTGTTGAAAAGAAGCTTGGTAGTCAAATCAAGTCGCGCGAACCGCTGCTGAATCAAATTTCCCATTATCTTGTGAGTGCAGGAGGAAAGCGCGTTCGTCCTGCCGTGGCAATCCTTGTCTTCCGCGCCTGTGGCGGGGAAGATCCCCAGGATATCATCGATATTGCTACGGCACTCGAACTCATTCATTCGGCATCGCTGCTTCACGACGATATTATCGATGGGGGAGAGACACGCCGAGGAAAACCTTCAGCTTACCGGAGTTTTGGTTTAGCCAATACTTTGGTGGCAGGGGATTTTCTGTTTGGACGGGCATTCGCGCTTTGTGGCCGCTTTGAAGAAAAGGTCATTACTTGGGCGACGGAGGCATGTATTAGTCTAACCGAAGGGGAAGTTATGCAGGGACGTTTTCGGCGTAACCCTGTGGTTACCCTTGAAGACTACCTTGAGATTATTTCACGGAAGACCGCCGCTTTATTCTCCCAGGGAGCACGATTAGGAGCCTATCTTGCTGGTGCTTCCGATGTTGTGGTCGAGAGTCTTGCGACCTGCGGTTACTGTGCGGGAATGGCGTTCCAGATCGTCGATGACCTCCTTGATGTCGAGGGCGACGGTGATCTTACCGGGAAACCGATTGGGATTGATTTGAAGGATGGCAATCCTTCACTGCCATTGGTCATGGCCATTCCGCTTGACGCGGAGATCCGCCGTGTCTTTGAAAAGCAGGAGCCGACTCCGCAGGAGATTCAACTGGCTCTGGAAAAGGTACGCCATTCTGGCGTCCTCACTGAAGCGGAGCGACTCGCACGTTCTTATGGACAACAAGCCCTTGCCGCGCTTGAGCATCTTGAGCCATCCCCCTACGCTGAGAGTTTGGTTTGCTTTATCCACCAGTTGATAGACCGGACGGCATAAACACGATAGCTGGCGATGGAACCGGATATCTCGCTTGATCTGCTGCGGCAACTCAATGACTCTCTGTATCGCTATGTAGAATCACTGCAGGAGAGCGGCGTGGCCGGATTTCCTCCAAGAGCGGTTTCCCCGGAACTAATGCTTGCTACGCTATCGCCAAGTTCGTCTGCGGCGCCTCAGTCAGGAAAACCTCTAGTGCTACAAGAGGAATCATCTGCTATGTCACCTCAGACTGGAGACCTTTTCTCTTCACCTCACCTGCAAAAAGTGCAAACCCTGGAAGAACTCCGTGCGGAAATTGGTGACTGCCGTCGCTGCAAACTCTGTCAGGGACGGACCCAGATCGTCTTTGGTGTCGGTAACCCTCAGGCGGAATTAGTGTTTGTTGGCGAGGGTCCAGGTCGTGACGAAGACCTCAAAGGTGAACCCTTCGTTGGCCGCGCTGGACAGTTGTTGACGGAGATCATTACCAAAGGGATGAAGATGCGGCGGGAGGATGTCTATATCGCCAATGTGGTGAAATGTCGGCCTCCGGAAAATCGTAATCCGGAACCAGACGAGATTGCAGCGTGTCAACCGTTTCTGCTCAAACAGCTCGAACTCATCAAGCCACATATTATTGTCGCGCTCGGGACCTTTGCTGCACAGACGTTACTACAGACAAAAACCCCGATTTCGCGCTTACGCGGAGTGTGGCACAGTTATCATGGTATAAAGCTCATGCCGACCTTACACCCGGCGTACCTCTTGCGAAATCCCAATGACAAACGGTTGGTGTGGCAAGATATTCAAGCCGTGTTACGAGAAATGGGAAGATTATAGAACCTGCTTCAAAACCTCCACAGGCTGTCATTCTGAGCCGTGCAACGGTGAAGAATCCCTCGACAAGCTCAGGACAGGTCTTGGTTTGAGACCTGACGCCGTACTCAAGGTGCAAACAGGAAGGTTTTGAAATGAGTTATAGATTGAGGCTACTCCGTTGGATCGCCGTTCTCTTGCTGCTCTGCTGTTTTCCCTCCCCACAGGCAAGCTTTGCTGAGGTCAATTCACCTGCTGCCCACGTCAATCAGATCGTTGTTGATGCAACGATCAATCCGGCTATTGCCGACTTCATCCGCGAGAGTATCGTTCGCTCGTCTCAGGACGGGGCGTCGGCTCTGATTATTCAGCTCGATACCCCTGGCGGACTGTTGAACTCTACGAAAAGTATCGTCAAGGAGCTTCTCAGTGCACCACTGCCAGTGATGGTCTACGTGGCGCCGAGCGGAGCGAGTGCGGGCTCGGCTGGAGTCTTTATTACGATGGCCGGCCACATCGCTGCCATGGCGCCAGGAACAACGATCGGCGCGGCGCACCCGGTCGGTAGCGGAGGACAGAATATCGAAGGGGATATGCGCGAAAAGATCGAAAACTTCACCGCCTCGTTTAGTCAGACGATCGCCCAACGGCGAGGGCGCAACGTTGAATGGGCGGAGAAAGCCGTGCGTGAAAGCGTCGCGATTACTGAAAATGAGGCCCTCCAGAAAAAGGTCATCGACGTCGTTGCTCGTGATATTCAAGAATTACTGCGCAAAGCCGAGGGTCGCAAAGTCGAAGTTGGTAACGCTCAGGTGACGCTCGACTTTAAATCAGCACGAATGGCAGATGGCAGCTTCGAAGTGCGTCCCTTAGAGATGCGACTCAAACACAAGGTCCTGAATATTATTGCTGATCCCAATATCGCGTATTTGCTGATGATGGCGGGCATTCTTGGGCTCTATCTGGAATTCTCCCATCCTGGCGTCGTCTTCCCTGGTCTTGCCGGAGGGATTTGTTTATTACTAGCATTGACTGCCTTCCAAGTCTTACCGATTAATTATACTGGTCTGCTCCTGCTTCTCCTTGGTATTGGTTTGTTAGTCGCGGAATTGTTTCTTCCTTCGTTCGGCATTTTGGGAGTAGGTGGGATTGCTGCCTTTGTGCTGGGATCACTCTTCTTATTCGATACCCCCGAGCAAGAGGTCTTGGTTGATCGAGGCATCATTTTTTCTGTTGCTCTGACTGTGGGTGCCTTCATGCTATTGATTGGCACTCTAGCAGCACGGACGTGGCGGCAACGGCCAGTTGTTGGTGTCGAAGGGTTAATCGGTAAAATCGGCGAGGTGCGAGTTCGCTTAGCGCCTCGCGGGCAGATATGGCTCAACGGAGAGTATTGGAACGCTGAGAGTAATGAAGAGATCGAGGTCGGCCAGCAAGTTCAGGTTGTCGGCATTAATAATTTGCTTTTACGGGTGAACAGGGCGAGACAGTAAAAGCAGAAGAGGGAGCTGTTATGCTGAATTTTGGCCCAATCGGAGCCGCCTTGTTAGTAGCGTTAGTTTTATTAGTCAGCGGGGTGAAGATTCTGTCCGAGTACGAGCGCGGCGTGATCTTTCGTCTTGGCCGCCTCCGTCCGTATCGTGGGCCGGGTATGACGTACGTCATTCCTTTACTTGAACGAATGGTCAAAATTGACTTACGTACGATTACCATGGACATTCCTCCGCAAGATGTGATCACCCGCGACAACGTCTCCGTGAAAGTCAACGCGGTGCTGTATTTTCGGGTAGTCGATCCCAATAAAGCGACGGTGCAGATTGAGAACTATTTGTTTGCCACCTCACAGCTAGCGCAGACCACTTTACGGAGCATTTGTGGTCAAGAAGAACTCGATGATCTGTTGTCCGAGCGCGACAAGATCAACTCGCGCCTGCAAGAAATCCTCGATGCTCAAACTGATCCGTGGGGAGTCAAGGTCTCTCTGGTTGAGGTGAAACACATTGACCTCCCGCAAGAGATGCAACGCGCTATCGCCAAACAAGCTGAAGCCGAACGTGAACGCCGCGCTAAGGTCATCAATGCCGAAGGAGAATTTCAGGCCGCTCAGCGCTTAGCCGATGCCGCATTAATCATCGAGCAACACCCGGTAGCGTTGCAGTTACGCTATCTTCAGACCCTTTCCGAAGTCGCGACGGAGAATAATTCCACAACTTTATTCCCGGTTCCAATCGATCTGCTCTCGCCATTTTTAACGCCGAAGAAGACGACGTGAAGGTGTTGTGCAGAGCTTTTGTCTGGCTCCCTCAACCCTTTACAGGTTTCCCTTTGTCGCCCGATAAATACTCTCGTGAATTTGAGTGCTTATCGAGATTAACAAAGGTAAATCATGTCTACTGCTGTTCGTGTATTAATTCTGGAAGACCAACCTGATGATTGCATCCTCATGCTGCGTGAGCTGCAGCGCGAAGGGTTTGCTCCCGACTGGCAACGTGCGGAGACCGAGGCTGAGTATGTGGCGCTTTTGCAGCAGCCCTTCGATTTGATTCTGGCAGATTATTCCCTGCCGCAGTTTGATGCTTTGCGCGCCCTTCAATTAGTACGAGAGCAGGGCTTGGACATCCCCTTTATCATTGTTTCCGGAACCATCAGCGAAGAAGTTGCGGTAGAGTGCATGAAGAACGGCGCTGCGGACTACCTGATCAAGGACCGCCTCATGCGACTCGGGCCGGCGGCTACCCACGCCCTGCGAGGGAAGCAACTCCGTGAAGAAAAGCGCCAAGCCGAATCCGCGTTGCAAGAGAGCGAGATGCGTTTTGCCCTGGCCATTCGCGGCGCCAACGATGGGTTATGGGATGCGAAGTTCACTTCAGAGAAACCTTGGCAGGATCCAGAAACACCGGTGTATTACTCTCCGCGCTTTAAAGCCTTATTGGGGTACCAGGACTACGAATTTGGCAACCAGTGGCGAAGTTGGATTGCCTGCCTCCATCCGGACGATCGCGATCGCGTGATCCACGCACTCATGGCCCATCTCGGCGAGCAAGTTCCCTATAACATGGAGTACCGTTTACGCACGAAAAGCGGTCGCTATCTGTGGGTGAGTGGACATGGACAGGCGCTGTGGAACGAAGAAGGGTATCCCATCCGCATGGCAGGGTCGATTCGTGACATCAGTGAACGGAAGTGGGGAGAGGAGGCTCTCCAACGGGCTTATAATGCACTCGAGTTACGCGTCCAGGAGCGCACCGCCGAACTAGCCCAAGCGAATGAGGCCTTGCGCAAAAGTGAAGAGCGTTACCGTAGTCTCGTGCGAAACTTTCCCAACGGGATAGTTGCTTTGTTCGACCAGGATCTCCGCTTCACGTTGGTTGAGGGAGCTGGCCTTACTCAGTTTGGCTTTTCCAATTTGACGTTGGAAGGAAAAGCTCTCGAAGAAGTGTGGCCGGCGGAAAATCGCGCGACTATCGAAGAAAAATGCCGCGCGGCATTAGTTGGCGAGACCACGGTGACTGAGTTCTCGCATAATAACCAGGTTCACCTCGTGTATGTCCTTCCTTTGGCGAGTGGTCAAGGGGAAACGTATACCGGGATGATGATGACGCAAGACATTACCGACCGGATAGAGGTCGAGCGGCTCAAAGAAGAACTGATGGCGATGGTCAGTCATGAGTTGCGCACACCGTTAACCAGCCTACGGGGGTTTTCTGAGCTGCTGCTGCACAGAGAATTTCCGCCGGAGCAACAACGGCGATTCCTCGGCATTATCCAACAAGAATCGACTCGACTGGCTGAACTGGTGAATGACTTCCTTGATCTTCGTCGTGTCGAGGCTGGTCGTTACATTTTCCAGTGCGAAGCGATGGACCTCGAAGGGTTACTGCGCGAACGTATCAACATGATACCTTCGGACGATGGCAAACTTTCTGTGCGGCTGGCGATGTCGAACCCAGTTGCTCCGGTCTGGGCTGACGGAGACAGCATTCGTCAAGTGGTGACGAATCTATTGTCTAACGCCATCAAGTACTCGCCGCACGGAGGCGAGGTGACGGTTGGGGTACGGCAGGAAGGGGAAGAAGTGATCGTTTGGGTGGCCGATCAAGGGATAGGGATACCGCCGGCGGCGCTGCCGAAATTGTTCAGCAAGTTCTTTCGCGTGGATGATGAGCAGACGAAAAAGATTCGCGGCACCGGACTGGGATTAGCATTAGTAAAAGAGATTATTGAAGAACACCAAGGCCGCGTGTGGGTCGAGAGCGAACTCGGCAAAGGGAGTACGTTCTTTTTCTCTTTACCGGTGGCGACACAATTCCTATCTGAGAGCGACTTTCTTCCGCTTGCGGCAAACGGGTGAGCGGATACTTTTCAGCGCACGACACACAGAAGATGTCTATCTCTCCTATCTATGTCCTTTGCCTTGCAACACAGTTGCTATCTCAGCCAAGACCTCTTCGACTGACACTCGCGCGCTGGGTCTGACTTGCTCTTCTTCATGCTTGTGGTCTGGATGTGTTGAAATCTGAGGATGGTGAGGGGCATTGTCCCAACGAAGCAGGAGTTCTCCTCCTCGCGTCTGCCAGTGGTAGGAGTACTTACTGGCATCAGAGAAGAGGGCTTCTCTGATATGGAGCAAGCTACCGTCTATGAGCTCGACTTTGACTCGTAGGAGTTGAACACTCTCTTCTTCGACGAATTCGACTACCTCCAAGTCTCTCACGAGAGAACTACGCCGCAGGACGGCAATTATTTGCCCGACCATTGCCGCAACTCAGCGTGGCGTTTTTTCCACTCCTGGTAGCCCTGGTAGTAAGCCTCCCACTCGATTAGGTCATCCCAAGCAGCAAAGTCTTCTTTGGAGTTTCTTTCCACGCGACGCTGAAAACGTGGAAAGGTGGTCCCATATTTGACTGCAAAGGGCCTCATTTTACTGCGGTAGAATTCCATCTTAAGCAAGGCACGGGCGCGTAAGTCTCGCACGACTTCTTCCTGCGCCTCGTCTTTGCCGATCCAAGCGGGAAGGGTAACAGTCACTTTCCTCATAAGATCCTTACTCCTTATTCATTATTCTAGCTCTTCCAGCAATACCTTCGCTTCTTGCAAATCTACTGTATCAAGCCCTTCGGTGAACCAGCCATGAATGTTTGCCAATCCTTGTCGGGTTTCTTTCTTGCCACGGATCTGCATGTATGATTGCCGATTGCTTTATGGTGCCACATAAGACACCATAGGTCGGTGCAGGTAGTTTTAGATACCAACGTACTACATTCGGGCTTGCTTTCAGCCACAGGAGCCTCACGTGAGATTCTGCATCTGGTCGATGAGGGGGTAATCACTCCGGTTGTTAGTGTTCCTCTCGTTTTGGAATATGAGAGTGTCTTAAAAAGAAAAGAATTTCTCCAAGAAGTTGGCCTTTCTCCGCGAGAGGTGAACGCGATCGTAGACTACATTATTTCTCGGGCGCATCTCCAGCAGATTAACTTTCTCTGGCGCTCTTTTCTTCCTGACCCGAAGGACGATTGTGTCCTGGAGTGCGCCGTAAACGGAAGGGCGCAGATAATTTTGACCTTTAACAAAAGACACTTTCCCGCCGTGCAGCGACAGTTTGGCGTCGCAGTCTTTACGCCGGGAGAGTTTCTACGGACGGTAAGAGGTTACTGAGTATGGCTAAACGGACGACTATTCGGCTAGTGCCCCCGCTCCAAGACGATCTCTCGAAGCTCGCCGAAGAACTGCGGGTCTCTTACAATCAGCTTGTCAACTATGCCCTGGCGAGGTTTGTTGAGGCGCAAAAAGGCTTAGCCATTTTAGAAGAACGGGCACGCCGCGGGTCTCGCTCTGCGTTCCTAGGTACCTTGAAGAAAGTTGATCGCAAGAAAAGATTGCCGGAAGCAGGGGATACTTTGCCAACGGGTTACTCACGACAGGCGGTGATTGCAAGACTCAAGAGGGGTACGGAGTAACTCGATTCGCCAAGCCCTTTATCAAGTTCCATGATTCTCATTTTGTGCAGGGGCGCAGCGGTGCTGCGCCCGCGCCAGGGTGTCTCATTGAGTTATCTGTGTACTCTCAAGCAGCGAGTTTTCTGAAATCCGTACGAGATACCTCCATCACGACGAGAGTTCATCCAACAGCGCCTTCGCCTCTTGCAAATCCGCCGTATCAAACCCTTCGGTGAACCAGCCGTAAATGTCTGCCAACATCTTGTGAGCTTCGCTGCGCTTCCTTTGCCATTGCCATAGTCGGCTGAGGCTCATCGTTGCCCGGAGCGCCCATGATTTCGCTTCTTGCTGCTGAGCGATCTCTATAGCACGCCGAAAAGAGTCCTCAGCTTCCGACTCCAAACGCCAGACTTCGGACTTGTTTTGATCTCGACGTGTTTTGAGATGCTTTGACTGCAGAGCCAATTCCCCTTTAAGCCGATAGAGTTCAGCTTCGCAATAGTGCTCCTCATTGCGATGGACCATCGTCAGGGCCTCCTTCAGTACCTCCACTCCTTTCGTAATTTGTCCCTCTCGTCCATATGCCTCTGCGAGAAAAGCCATCGCTAACGGCTGTGACGCTTCTGCCCCTGTGTCTTGCCACACCATCAAGCCCTGATGTATCTGTGTGAGACCCTCTTTCACCTGGTTCTGCATACACAAGACCCGACCATAAAAGATAGTGGCAAACGCGAGCCACGAGGGGAACCGGTGCTCTGTACAGAAGCTCATTGCTTTCTTCACACGTTCTTGCGCAGCGGTTATCTCTCCGCGAAAACAAGAAATTTCGGCTGCGAGCGTCAAGGCAAACGCTTGACTAAAGGGGTGGACCAGTTCATCTGCCAAACGAAGCGCTTCCTCAGCTTTTGCTAAGGCCTGGTCTGGATAGCCGCTTATCCAGAGAGCCGGAGCTAGATAGGCGAGACTGGTCACACCAGGATCCTGCAGAGTGGTAGAGCGATGGTGACGAGGATGATAAAGGACGAGAGCTTTCTGCAGATGTTCGCGTGCTGAGAAAAACTCTCCCATGTGGGATAAAAGTTGCCCTAATGCCCAGTGGGCTTGGAGCAGGCGTGCCGAATCACCTTGATGCTGGGCTAATTGCAGGCATTGCTCACCGATTTGTCTGGCCATCTGCCACTTCCCGCGCACGGCATAGAGAGATTCCAATCCCCACAGCACTTGGAGCTGCTGCGGGGACTCCTCCACCTGATGGCAGAGCTCAAATGCACGGGCGTATGTTTGTTCCACTTCCGGCACACCGTACCCTTTCGTCGCAATCAAGGTTGAGCCGAGTGTGAGGCGTAAATTCAGTTCTTGCTGGGTACGTTCTTCGTCGTTTGACAGGTGCTGGAGAAGTTCAAGCCCTTTCCTCAAGTGGGCGATTCCCTCTTGATGGGCAAATCGGCGCAGCGCGTTACGTGCCGCCTGCTGGCAATAGTGTAATGCTTTCCGGTAATTGTGGCCTTCCTCAAAGTGGAGAGCGAGCTCGGTCGCGATCTCTGAGGCGCGCCCGTTATACGCCAGTTCTTTGCGCAGTCCAATGCGTTGGTGCCACTCTTGCCGCTGCGTCACTGTTCCCTGCTCGTGCCACAGCTCTTGATACAGCGCATGACGAAAACCGTACCGCGCTGCCGTTGTCCCATCCGGCCACTCACTCAGCCCCGCCAGGCGTAGAAAGTGCTGTCGGTTCACTAACCCTGCGCACTGCTCCTCTATTGCGACGGTGCTCTCCTCCAACGCTGCTGCCACCGCCGCGGCAGAG
>Ga0187894_10001211_pt1 | contig 33661 bp, 8 predicted proteins | sample GBC1701081metaG_FD_136650 | JGI IMG/M metagenome (GOLD analysis project Ga0187894, IMG submission 136650) | White microbial mat communities from a lava cave in the Kipuka Kanohina Cave System on the Island of Hawaii, USA - GBC170108-1 metaG ...
CCGCACCGGATACAGCGCCGTGAACCAGCCCACCGTCCGCGAGACATCGACTCCATCTCCCGGCAATCCCTCGCGGCCGTGGCCTTCGAGGTCGATGCGCCAGGCCTGCTCACCAGTCCAGGCCGCGAGCGCCTGTACGAACGCGGCCAGCAGCAGTTCCTGTGCATGACCCACGCCGCGGCCCGGCAATTCCTGAATCAGCGCGGCGGTCTCGTCCCGCTCGAATGTCAGCGCATGCGTCCGCGTGGTGCGCGCCGCGTCGATCGCGGTTCCCACCTCGCTTGCCTCGCGCGGCAGCAACGCCGCGGGCTCGCTCATTCGGAGCCAGAAACCGGTCTCTTGCGCGAGCGACTCGGAGGCCGCGAAGGCGTGCAGCGCGTCGGCCCATTGCCGGATGGACGCGGTCCGCGGTGGCAGCGCGGGCGTCTCGCCGCGCTGAAGCTGCCGGCAGAGCCCCTGCAGATCGCCGAGCAGCACGCGCCACGAGACGCCGTCGATGACGAGGTGATGCGCAACGATGAAGAGATGCGTCGCGCGGCCGGGCGCGATCAGCAGGACCGGACGCGTGAGCGGTCCGTGCTCCAGGTGAAGACTGCCCTGGACCGCGGACGCGACGCGCGTCCAGACCGATGGCAACGATGGACCGGCGATCTGCTGGAGATCGATGGTCGGCATCCGCGGCGGCGCGCCGCGCCCGCCGCCGCCTGGCGGTGCGCAGTCCTGCGTCCAGCGGACATCGTCTACCGTAGACACGCGCGTGAAGCGGACGCGAAGCGCATCGTGATGCGCGAGCAGCGCCGCCCACGCACGATCGAGGATGCGCACGGGAGGCGGCGGCACGAGCTCGAAGAGGACCTGCTGGTTGTAGTGGTGCAGCGCCGAGGGCGGATGCGATTCGAAGAACCACGACTGCATCGGCAGGAGCGGCACCGCGCCCACGAACGGACCAACGGTCCGCTCCGACGTCGATGCAGGCTGCGCCAGCGTCGCCAGCGCCGCGACGGTCGGCGCTTCGAAGATCTGGCGCGGCGTCAACCGCCACCCGGCCTGCAGCGCGCGCGCGACAATCTGAAGGCTGAGGATCGAATCGCCGCCAAGCGCGAAGAAGTTGTCGTGGACGCCGACGCGCTCGATCCGCAGCACGTCCGCCCAGACACGCGCGAGCGCCGCTTCGGCGTCGGTGCGCGGCGCCGTGTAGGCCGCCGCGGCCGCCGATCGCGCCTCCATCGACTTCGGCGCGGGCAGCCGCCGCCGATCCACTTTCCCCGCGGGTGTGAGCGGGAATACGGACAGCTCGACGATCTCCGCCGGCACAAGCGCGGGCGGAAGCAGATGTCGCAACCGCTGGATCAGCGCGTCCGGATCGATTGCATCGATCTTGTCGAACGCGCGATCCGTCTGGCGATCGCCTTCGTGCGGTTGTCCCGCGGCGGCGTCGCCTGACGCGACATACGCCACGAGCCGACGCTCGCCCGGTGCGTCCTCCCGCAGCAGCACCGCCGCATCGCGGACGCCGGGCTGCTGTCTCAGCGCGGTTTCGATCTCGCCCAGCTCGATCCGATGGCCGCGCAGCTTGACCTGCTGATCGGCGCGCCCCACGAAGTCGAGCTGTCCGTCCGCGCGCCAGCGCGCGAGGTCGCCGGTCCGATACATCCGTCCGCCCGGCGGTCCGAACGGATCCGGAATGAAGCGCTCCGCGGTCAACTCGGGCCGCTGCCAGTATCCGCGCGCGAGACCGAGTCCCGCGACGAGCAGTGCGCCAGCGACGCCGATCGGCGCCGGCTGCATGCCGGGGTCGAGCACGTAGACGCGCGTGTCGATGATCGGCGTCCCGATAGGCGCTTCCCCACCCATCAGCGGCCCGCTCATCGTCGCGCAGACCGTCGTCTCCGTCGGACCGTAGGCGTTGATCAGCGTCCGACCCCTTCCCCACTGCGCCACGAGCGCCGGCCGGCATGCCTCGCCGGCGACGATGAGCGTCGTTGTCGGCAGTGTGGAATCCGCCGTGAGCGTCGCGAGGACGACCGGCGGCAGCGTGGCGTGCGTGACACCGTTCGTCATCAGCTCGTCTTGCAGCGCCGTGCCCGCTCGCGCTTCGTCCGGCGCCACGATCAACGCGGCACCGGCACTCAGCGCCATCACGATCTCCCACGCGGACGCGTCGAAGCTGAGGCTCGCGAACTGGAGAATGCGCGAAGCGTGCGTGACATTGAGCCGCGCCGCCTGCGATGCCGCCAGCGATGCGATGCCCGCGTGCGAGACAACGACGCCTTTCGGGCGGCCGGTCGATCCGGAGGTGTAGATCACATACGCGGCATCGGTGGCGCCGACGCGGACGCGCGGGCGGTGCGTCGTGTCGCGATCAGCCGGCGGCGGCACGCGATCGACGCAGAGAAGCGGGATGCCGGCGCGCTCGATCGCGCCGAGCGACCGGCCGTGAACGATGGCCGTCTCGGACACGATGACGGACGGACGGCCGTCCTCGATCATGAACGCGAGCCGGTCGGGTGGATACTCCGGATCCAGCGGCAGATACGCGGCGCCGGCCTTCCAGATCGCGAGCGGCGCGGCCATCAGATCGAGCGAGCGCGGCAGCATGACGCCGACGCGATGCTCCCGGCCGACGCCGAGGGCAGCCAGCTCGCGCGCAAGCTGATTCGCTCGCGCCAGCAGCGCGCCGTACGTGAGCTGCCGGTCCGCGTGAACGACGGCGATCGCGTCGGGTTGCCGATCGGCGTGGCCATCGAACACATCGGCGATCGCATCGTCCGAGACGACCTGCGCCGTCTCATTCCATCGCGTCAGGATCTCCGTCCGCTCGGACGGCGTCGGCAGCGACACATCGGCGATCCGCCCGTCCGGTTCCACCATCTGCCGGAGCACCTGTGTGAAGTGGCCCAGCAGCCGGACGATGGTGGCGCGATCGAAGAGATCGGTCGCGTAGCGCAGCGGGCCGATGACGCCGTCTGGCGTCTTCATCACGCCGAGCGCGAGATCGATGCTCGCCGTCCGATCCGCCGTCGCGACTTCGTCCACGACGAGATCCTGATCCGCCGTTGCGCGGCCGCCGCCCGCGCGCGGGCCGCCCGGCAGGTTCTGCAGCGTCAGCGACGTCTGGAACAGCGGCATCTGATCGCCGCGGCGCTCCGGCTGGAGCTCGCTGACGATTCGCTCGAACGGCACGTCCTGATGCGCGAACGCGCCCAGCGTCAGCTCGCGCACGCGTGCGAGCAGCTCGCGGACGGTCGGATTGCCGGCCAGGGAGACGCGCAGCGCGAGCGTGTTCACGAAGCAGCCGATCAGCCCTTCATACTCGCGCCGCATCCGTCCCGAGGACGCGGTGCCGATGACGACGTCCCGGCACCGCGAGTACTTGTGCAGCAGCAGCGCCCAGCCGGCCATCAACGCCATGAACAGCGTCACGCCGTCTTCCTGTCCAATCGCTTCGAGGCCGGCCGCCAGCGGCTGCGGCAGCGTCCACAATTCGTCCGCGCCGCGATACGTACGCGGCACGGGCGGCGTCCTGTCCGCTGGCAGTTGCAGCACCGGCACGTCGTCACCTAGCGACGTCCGCCAGTACGTCAGCTGCTCGTCTATCGCCCGGTCATGAAGCGCGCCGCGCTGTGCGCGCGCAAAGTGGCGATACTGCGTCGGCAGGGGCGCGAGCGCGAACGGCCGGCCGTCCGCGAGGCCGACGTAGAGCGCCGTGAGTTCCGCGAGGAACACGCCGCGCGACCAGCCGTCATAGACGAGGTGATGCCAGGTGATCAGCAGGACGTGGCGATCCGGCGCCAGCCGCACCAGCAGCCGGCGCCACAGCGGTCCGTGCTCCACGTCGAAGACGCGCCGCACTTCTCGATCCAGCACACGCTTCCGTTCGGCGTCCTGACGCGGCGCCCCGACGCGTTCGACATCGACCCGTTCGACATCGGCGCTTTGGACATCGACGCGTTCGAGATCGACGAACCGGATCGGCGCGCCGGCAGGCCGCGCGACGTGTTGCACGGGCTGACCGTCGATCGCCGGAAAGCTGGTGCGAAGAATCTCGTGACGCGTTTCGATGATCGCCAGACTGCGCGCGAGCCGGCCGATGTCGAGCCTCCCCGTCAGCAGCAGCGGGAGCGGCACGTTGTAGACCGGCACGCCGGGCGCGAGCTGGTGCAGGAACCAAAGCCGCTCCTGGATGAACGAGAGCGGATCGAGACGCCGCACCAGCAACTGGCGCTTCTCGGTGCTGAGCGTCGCGACCCGATCCAGGAGCGTGCTCATGATGGTGATGATCCCACCAGCTCCGACAGCGGCCGATCCCACGCGGACGGCAGGGAGCGCAGTGCGGTCAGGAACGACGAAACGAAGCGGTCCACGGTGGCGCGATCGAACAGTTCGACCGGATAGAGCACGCCGCCGGCGAGCCGATCGCCGGACACGGTGAAGCTGATCGTGAGATCGCAGCCGGCAATCGCATCCGCGGGCTCGAACGGCGTCAGCGTCAGGCCCGGCGCCTGTCCGCCAGCCACGCCTGATGCGACCGATGTGCCGGCGTCCGTTTCATCTTCGAAGCTCGCACAGGCGCGGAACAGCGGCGGCGCGTCCGCCGGTCCGTAGTTGTCGAGCGCCCGCCCCGGCGCCAGCGCCGCCAGGACATCGTCGAACGGCACGTCGCGGTCCGCCAGCGCGCCCAACATCGCATCGCGCGCGTGCGCCACGACGTCGCGCACGCGCATGCCGGCCGTCGCGCGCAGCGGCACGACAAGAATGTTGATGAACGGACCAATCGTGCGTTCGGCCTCGACCGACATGCGGTTGGCGACGGGAATGCCGCACGCGACGTCAGCCAATCCGCTGGCCCACCGCAGGACGATGGCCAGCGCGCCGAGCAGCAACATGAACAGCGACAGCCGTTCGGCCCGGCACACGTCGCGCAACGCACGCACGACGGCGTCCGGCACGTCGAAGACGATCAGATCGCCGCGGCGTGTCCGATAAGCGGACCGCGGTCGATCGGACGGGAGTGTCGCGGGCGGCGACGGCAGATCGCGCAGTCGTCCGGCCACCGTCCTGGCGCGCACCGCGTGCGGGACCAGCGTCTCCGGGCGCGTCTCGCGCCTCATCACGTCGCGGTACTGCGGCGCCGTCGCGTGCGGCGCAGACGGCGACAGAAAGATCGACTCGAGATCGCGCATGAGGACCGCCCGCGATCCACCGTCGAAGACAAGGTGGTGGACACACGCCAGCCAGAGGTGGTCTGTCGCAGACATCTGGAACAACGCTGTCCGCATCGGCGGTCCGCGTCGGACGTCGAAGGCTGGCTGCCGTTCGCGCCGCGTCAGGCGCGCGGCGGCGCGCGCGCGCTCGTCTTGCGGCAAGCCGCGCAGGTCGACGATCAATAGCGCGGCGGCGGTGGAACGGACGCACTGGACGACCTGTCCGCCCGCGTCGAAGAACACCGCGCGCAGAATCGCGTGCCGCCGGCCGACAGCGTCGACGGCGCGCGCGAGCGCCGCGACGGGCAGCGGTCCGGCAATGCGCACGCAGATGCGCTCGTAGAGCGCGCGCTCGGCGTGCGTGCCCACGAGCCGCCACACGCGCCGCTGATACGACGAGAGCGGGCTGACCGCGCGCGCGAGCGCATCGCGCAGTGTCGTCTCGCGCTGAAGGGACGCAGTCTGCATCTTCGTGTCGATCGGTGGACGCGTAACGGTCGCGGCGCGCGGCGCTACGGCTCGCCGCCGAGCAGCGCGCGGACTTCGTCATCCGGCAGGTCTTCGAGCTGATCGAGCAGCGCGTCGAGGTCCGGCGTGTCGTCCGTCGACGCGGTCTCGGTCTGCGCGGCGGACGGCAATCGGCCGCCTTCGCGATGGGCGTCGATGACCGGTGCGAGCCGCGCGATGGTTGGCGATTCAAAGAGCGGCCGCAGCGGCACGTCGACACCGAGCGCGTCGCGGAGCCGTGCGACGACCTGCGTCGCGCTCAGCGAGTGTCCGCCCAGCGCGAAGAAGTTGTCGTGGATGCCGACGCGATCGACGCGCAGGACGTCGCCCCAGATCCGCACGAGCGTCTCTTCCATCTCCGTGCGCGGCGGCTCGTAGTGCTGCGTCAGGTCCGGACGCTCGCCGGCTGGCGCCGGCAGCCGCAGGCGATCGATCTTGCCGTTTGGCGTCAGCGGCAGCGCGTCCAGCGACACGATCACCGCCGGCACCATGTGTTCGGGCAGGCTCGCCCGCAACAGCTGCTGCACGACGTCCGTTTTCGGCGTTTCGCCCGGTGTGGCAACGATGTAGCCGACGAGGCGACGATCGCCGGGCTCGTCTTCGCGCAGCAGGACCACAGCGTTGCGGACGCCGGGCTGGGCGCGCAGCGCGATTTCGATCTCGGCCAGCTCGATCCGATGACCGCGCAGCTTCACCTGTCCATCGCGCCGGCCGACGAACTCGATCCGGCCGTCGGCGCGCAGACGTCCCCAATCGCCCGTCCGATACATGCGGGCGCCGGGCTCGTCTCCGAACGGCGCGGGCACGAATCGTTCCGCCGTGAGATCGGCGCGGCCGAAATAGCCGCGCGCGACGCCGTCGCCCGCGATGCAGATCTCGCCGACACGTCCCGGCGGCGCGAGGTGCTGTGCGCGGTCGCAGGGGACGCAGTACTGGTTCGCGAGAGACCGGCCGAGCGCAATCGCATCGCTGTCGGCGACGAGATCGCTGGACGACCAGATGGTGGTCTCCGTCGGCCCGTACATGTTGTGCAGGCGGCCGCCGACGCGAACGCGGAGATCGTTGGCCAGCGTCTCGGGCGGCGCCTCTCCGCCGACCAGCAGATGATCGAGGCGCGCGAGCGCGTCCGTCGCCAGCGGGTCGGCGAGCAGGCGCCACGCGAACGACGGCGTACACTGCACGTGCGTGACGCCTTCCGCGCAGATCAGATCGGCAGGCGATCGATCCGTGGCCGCCGCGTCGGCCTCCCCTACATCCGGCAGCCCTGCGTCAGGCAGCGCTGCGTCCGGCAGCAGAACGACGCGCGCGCCGCGTGCGAGTGTCCAGAACAGCTCCGCCACCGAGATGTCGAACGAGATGCTGGTCACCGCCAGCCAGGACGCCCGGTCGAGCGGGCCCACGCGGGCATCCATTCCCCGCATGAAATTGCGCACCGCGCCGTGCGGCACCATCACGCCCTTCGGCCGGCCGGTGGATCCCGACGTATACATCACGTAGGCCAGATGTCCGGCGCGGACGCGCGCGCGCGGCGTGGCGATGGACGACTCGTCGGCGGGTCCAGAGACGAGATCGACGAGGACCAGCGCCGCCTCGCTTGCGGGCAGTCGCGCGGCCAGCGCGGATCGCGTGACGATCACCGTCGGCTGCGCGTCTTCCACGACGAGCGCCAGACGCGTCTGCGGATACGCCGGATCGAGCGGCACGTACGCGCCGCCGGCCTTCAGAATCCCGAGCAGCGACACCAGCAGATCCGGCGATCGATCCAGGCAGATGCCCACCCGGTCGTCCGCACCAACGCCCAGCGCGCGCAGACGATCGGCGAGTGCGTCCGCACGCGCGTGCAGCTCGCGATAGCTGACCGACGCGCCGCCGCTCGTCACCGCAACGCCGTCCGGCGTCGCCTGCGCCTGCCGCTCCAGATCGTCCAGCAGCGATTCGTCATCGCCTGGCTCCCAGCGCCGCGCGGTCCGCGGCTGTTGCGCAGCGGCCACCTGTTCGCGCTCCGCGGACGTCAGGAAATCGGCCGCGAGATGCGGCGCGTCCGGATCGGCGGCCATCGCCGCGAGCACCAGCCGGTAGCGATCGGCAAGGCGCTCGACATCTTCGTGCTTGAAGAGCCGCGGATGATACGCCAGCAGCAGATGCATCTCGCCCGACTGCGGGTCCAGCGAGAAGTTCGCCATCAACGGGACGTCGGTCTCTTCGTAGCCGAAATAGCCGTCGACCTGGATCGTCTCCGACGGCTGCACGCCCCGGTAGACGTGGTAGTGCATGAAATTGAACGCGACATCGAACAGCGCGCCTTCACCCCGCTCGCGCTGCATGCGCGCCAGCGGATAGCGCCGGAACGGCAGCAGCCGGCGCTCCGCCTCGAAGGCTTCGTGCGCGAGGTCGCGCCAGCGGCGTACGTTCGTCGGAACGACGCAGGGCACCGTGTTGAGGAACAGCCCGAGCACGCGGTCGCCGTCCGGCGTCTCCGGCCGGCCGTTCGACACGAGCCCCGTGAGGACGCGTGCCTGATCGGTCTCGATCGACAGCACCTTGACGTGCGCCGCGAGCGCGATGCTCTTCAACGGCAGCGCGGCGTCGCGCGTCAGCTTGCGCAGGCCCTGGACGATGGCTGGATCGATCGGCACTGGCACGGAGCCGATTTTCTGCGGGGACGCAGCGTCCATCGACGCGGCGCCGGTCGTGCCCAGATGGATTGGCTGCACGGAATGCAGCGTCTCCCGCCAGAACTGCTGGCAGGCCTCGGAGGTCTCGGCCTGCTGTTCGAGGGCGACGAAATCGCGGAACGAACTGCGCAGCAGCGACGCTGATCGCGAGGATTCCGGCGGCGCTGATTCCGGCGGCAGTACTCCGCGCGCGTCGAGCGGCGCCTGATACCGCTGGAACAGATCGGTGAGCAGCGATGCCGCGCTCCATCCGTCGAGAATGGCGTGATGGAAGCTCAAGGTGAACTGAAACGCCTCGGCTCCCAGCAGGTGGACGTGGAAACGCAGCAGGGGCGGCTCTCGCCAGTTGAACGGCCGCCGCCGCTCCTCGTCCAGCCACGCGTCGACCGTCGCTCGCTGCTCGTCCACATCAAGCGACGAGAGATCGGTGACGTCGAGCGGCGGCAGCACGTCGCGATAGACGATCTGCAGCGGACGGCTGTAGCGCGCCAGCTCGAACGCCGTCCGCAGCGTCGTGTGCCTCTTCGTCACATCGATCAACGCCGTCCGCAACTGCTCGACGTCGGGCCGCGCGTGCAGCGTGAAGCTGTGGATGTCGTGGAAGACGGCCGTGTCCTGCGCCAGCTCGCTGTGGAAGATCATCCCCGCCTGCAGCGCGGCCACCGGATACGCATCCTCGACGTCGACGCCACCCGGCGCGCGCTGCGCGAGATCGGCGGCGAGGCGCGAGCGGTCGTCGTCGGAGATCAGCGCGAACGGCGTCAGCGCGGGCATGGCATCAGCCGCCGGCGCGCCGAAGCGGACGCCGCGCGCGATGGAGGCGATCGTCTGATGCTCGAAAATCTGTTCGAGCCCGATCTCCAGTCCGCGCGCGCCGCAACGGGCGCGCACCTGGATCGCGCGGATCGAATCGCCGCCGAGCGCGAAGAAGTTGTCTTCGACGCCGACGTCATCCAGCTCCAGGACATCGGCCCAGATCGCCGCCAGCACTTCCTCGACCTCCGTCGTCGCGCGGACCCGTTGACCGGACAAAGCCGCGGCACCGACCGGCGCCGGCAGGGCGCGGCGATCCACCTTGCCGCTTCGCGTCAGCGGCAGCGCGTCCATCCAGACGATCGCGCCCGGCGCCATGTACTCCGGCACGGATCGGAGCAGCGCGGTGCGAATGTCTTCCACGGACGCCCGCTCGCCGCTCGATGACACGAGATACCCGACGAGCTGCGCAGCGCCCGGCTGATCCTGGCGCAGAGTTGCGGCCGCGTCGCGGACGCCGGGCAGCGCGCGCAAGGCGGCTTCGACGTCGCCCAGCTCGATCCGATGGCCGCGCAGTTTGACCTGCTGATCGAGGCGTCCCACGTAGACCAGGCGGCCGTGCGCGTCGTAGCGGACGGTGTCACCCGTGCGATAGAGGCGCGCGCCGGGATGGCTGCCGAAGGGATCCGGCGTGAACCGCTCCGCCGTCAGATCCGGCCGGTTCAGATATCCGCGCGCGACGCCGGCGCCGCCGATGAACAGCTCTCCGTCGTTCGCGAAACCGGTTCCGGCCGCAGACGCCGGCAACACCGGCACGCCAAAGCGATCGAGCACGTACGTCTGCGTGTTCGCGATGGGCGCGCCGATCGGCACGGAACTGATCGGCGGGGGGGTGCTCGGCAGGAGACCCGTCTGCGTCGCGGCATCGTTCACGTCGATCTCGACATCGAAGATGCAACTGCCGACGACGGTTTCGGTTGGACCGTATTCGTTGAAGATGCGCATGCGGGGCGCGGCCACGCGCCAGACGCGCAGCGCGTCGGCGGACAACGCCTCGCCGCCGAGGATCAACGCGCCAGCGCGGGACGCCAGCGTCTCCGGCGGCACCTGCCATGCGAGCGCCTGGAGATGCGACGGTGTGAGCTTGACGAAGTCGAAGAACGCGCCGGTCTGGAGGACCTGCGCCAGCGCCTCGCCAGCCGACACGTCCGGCGCGAGCGTCACGGTGCCACCGACGAGCAGCGGCGCGAAGAGGCTCGTCACCGTCAGATCGAACGCGGGAGACGAATGCAGCGGCGCGCCGGCGCCCTGCCCGCTGCTCGACTTCATCCCGTCCAGCTCGTAGTGTTCGACGCACCAGAGCAGGTAGTTCAGCAGCCCGCCCTGGGTGATCAGCGTCCCCTTCGGCGTGCCGGTCGACCCCGAGGTATAGATCACATACGCGAGGTGATCGCGCCCGATCGCCGCAGGCGGATCGCTGCGGACATCTTCACCGAGCGCAGCGGGAGCGGGATCGGCGACCGTCAGCCAGCGTACGCCGGGGACGTCCGGCGGATGGACGCCAGGATCGATCAGCGCAAGATCGATCCCCGCATCTTCGAGGCAGGCGGCGATGCGGCCGGGCGGGTCCGTCGGCTCGATCGGCACGTACGCGGCGCCGGCCTTCAGCACGCCCAGCAGCGCGGCTGGCAGCCGCGGCGACCGTCGCAGCAGCACTGCGACGCGCGATTCCGGCCCCACCGCACGCGCGCGCAGATCACGGGCGAGCCGATCCGCCACACGCACCAGCGCGGCATACGTGAGCAGGCCGGACGGCCCGGCAATCGCGATCGCGTCTGGTGTGCGCGCGGCCTGCGCGTCGATGTGCCACGTCAGCGGGCGATGCGCATCCGGCCAGTCGATCCCGGTCTCGTTCAAGGCCGCCAGCGTGAGCCGCTGCGAGGCTGTGACCAGATCGACCCGCGCGGCGGAGCGCTCCTCGTCCTGCAGGACGGCGGACACGATGAGGTGCAGTTGCTCGCACAGGACGCGTGCCGTCTCCAGCGACAGCCGGCTGACGTCGACGCGCAGTTCCGTGCTCACGTCCGACTCGCCACTGACGCACGCCAGCGTGAGCAGGAACGGTTCCCCCTCGCACGCCTGCCGTTCCGTCGCGAACGTCGTGCCGCCCACGGCCGCGACCGGCGGCAGCGTCCGCATCTCGAACGCGTACGCCCACTCCGGCGCGCCGCCGCTCCCGGCTCCGGCTGAAGACGCTGACACGTCGTACAGATCCTGCCAGTTCTCGGCCTCGGTCATCGACGCGTCCAGGTGCCCGACCTGTTCGGCAAACGTGCGGCTCCACGGTCCGCGACAGCGGATCGGGACGCGCTTCGCGAAGGGACCGACAGCCGTCCGCATCTCGGCGTAGCGCCGCCCGTCCAGCACCCAGCCAATCGTCACGTCGGCCTGACGTCGGACCCGCCACAGCAGGAACGACCAGCAGGCCATCCAGAACGCGGCTTCCGACACCTGACGCCGGGCCGCGAAGGCCCGGATTGCACGCGTGCGATCCGCATCGACGTCGCGGACGAGGACGCGCGGCGCAAACGCGCGCCCGGCCGGCTCTCGATCGCGCGCGCCCGCCTCGATGCCCGTGCCTGCCGTCTGACGCTGCCAGAACCGGCCCGCGGCTTCGTTCGCCTCGGACTCCGGGACATTGCGCTGCCATTCGCAGAAGTCGATGTATTGCAGCGGCCCGTTCGACTCGTCTGTCGGCTGGCGCGGCCCGCCCGTCGCGGCCGCGTAGTCGTCCGTCAGCTCGCAGGCGATGTTGTCGAGCGCCTGACGGTCGGCGCACAGACTCGGCAGCGTCAGCACGAGCGTGTGCTGCTCAGGCGACCGGACGAGCAGCGCACACCGCAGGATCGGTCCGCGCGCGGGGTCGAACGCGACACGGGCGTCGGCGGCCAGCAGCGCGCGTACGAGCGCGGCTTCGGCGAACGCCGGGACGAGCTGCACGTCGACCCGGCACACGTGCGCGCGGCTCGACACCGGCGCCGCGACCTGCAGCGGCACGTGCATCCCCGGCAAGGCCTGGAACGTCGTCCGCAGGATCTCGTGACGCTGCACGCAGCGATCGATCGCCTCCGCGAGCGCGCGTTGATCGAGCGGTCCGCGGATCGCGATCGCCACCTGCGCACGCCGCGCCGCCGCGTGGGGCGAGAAGGCCCACGCGCGCGCCTGCTGCGCGGAAAGCGGGAAGCCTTCGATGACCGGAACAGATGTCGTGGACATGGTCGTCGGACCGCCAACAAAACGGCGGAGTGCGACTTCTGGATCTGGTTCGCTGGTCTGGCGTGGTTCGTCTGGCGAGTCAGGCGGTGCGGGACGTCGTCCGCCGGCTCGCCTGGATCGCGAGCAGCCGTTCGCGCGAGGCGCGCTCGCGCTCGTGCGCGCCCGACATCCGCTCCGCCCGCGCCGCTTCCGATTCGAGCGGCAGCGCGCTGACGCGTGCGGCCGGATCGAGCGCGATGGCGGCGAGCAGCGCGGTGTAGCTGTCCATCATGACGGCAACCTGCGCCGCGTCGAACAGCGCGACGTCGTATTCGACCGATCCGTACAGCGCGCCATCGTTGCCGTGCCAGAGATCGACGATGAGATCGGTCTTCGAGGTGGCCAGCGGCAGCTCGAACGGCTCGAGCTGCATGGTCGCGTCCGCGGGGGCCGCGGTGCGCGGCGTCGTGTTGAAATCGAAGAGCACCTGGAAGATCGGCGTGTAATTCGCGTGCCTGGGCGGCCGCAGTTCCTCGACGATCTTGCCGAACGGCAGCGCCTGCCGCGCGAACGCGTCGAACATCGTTCTGCGCACGCGCACGAGCAGATCATGCACCGTGGGATCGCCGACGAGATTCGCGCGAACGGGCAGCGTGTTGATGAAGCAGCCGATGAGCGGTTCGAGATCCGGATCGAGGCGTCCCGCCGTCGGCACGCCGACGCAGAAGTCCTCCTGATAGGTCAGCCGATACAACAACGCCTGGAACGCCGCGAGGACGACCATGAACAGCGTCGCCTGTTCGCGCTTCGCCAGTTCTTGCAGGCGGCGCGTCACGACGGCATCGATCGAGAACTCGTGCCGTGCCCCGCTGTACGCCCGCACCACCGGACGTGGACGCCGCGACAGCGTCAGCAGCGGAGGCACGTCCGCGAGCTGCCGTTTCCAGTACGACACGAGCGTGGTGCCGTCCTGATCGATGGATGCGCGCTGGCGCCGCGCGAAGTCCTGATACTGGACGGGGATCTCGCGCAGGTTTGGCTTGCGTCCGTCGCGGGCCGCGAGATACGCGACCGCGACCTCGCTCACGAGGAGGCCCATCGACCACGCGTCGGAAATGATGTGGTGCAGCACGAAGGCCGCGACGTGATCCTCGGCGTCGAGGCGAACGACGCACGCGCGCCAGGCGGGCTCGGCGGCCAGCTCGAACGGACGCAGCATCAGCGACTTGACCACGCGCTGCGTCGCCTTCACTCTCGACGCCGCGTCGCAGGACGACATGTCGACCATCGGCAGCGTGACGGACGAAGGCGGCCGGATGATGGCGGCGGGACGCTGACTCGCCGGCGTGAAGACGGTACGCAGCGTCTCGTGCCGGCGGACGACCTCTCCGGCCGCGCGCGAGAACAGCGGCGGCGTGAACGGCCCGCGCAGACGCACCGCCACCGGCAGATGATACGCGGGACTCTCCGGCGCCAGATTGTGCAGCGTCCAGAGCCACTCCTGCGCGAACGACACGGGCTGCGCGCGATCGTCGCGGACGTCGAGATCCACGTCCACATCGACATTGCCGTCGACAGCGGCTTCGACTTCTGGCAGCGCGGGTGCGGCGGCGGCCTCGTGCGGCGGGTGCGACGCTGGTGCGATCGCTTCCGCCAGCGCGTCGATCGTCGGCAGCGTGAGCATCTGTTCGAGCGGGACGTCGATGCCGGTCGCCTGCAGCAGGCGCGATTGGATCCGGATGGCCGCAAGCGAATCGCCGCCCAGTTCCAGGAAGTTGTCATGGACGCCAATCGCAGGACGTCCAAATACCTCCCCCCAGATCATCGTCAGCGCATGCGCGATGCCTTCGCGCGTGTCTACGCCCGGCGCCGCGTCCGCCGATGCCGCCGCGTCGACACGCACCGTCTCGCGGCTGATTTCTTCCCGTGCCTGCGGAATCTCCGCGGTCGCGACCCCAATCGTGGCTTCTGTCGCGCTCTCGACGGCGGACGCGGCTGGCGCCGTCGTCCGGACGGTGGCTTCGATCCAGTGACGCTGCCGATCGAACGCGTATCCGGGCAACGGCACGACCCAGCCATTCTGATGCTGTTCGAGCGCGCGCCAGTCGATCTTGACGCCGCGAAGCCACAACTGGCCGACCGCGGTCAGCAGCGCGTACCAGTCGGCGTCGACGCCATCGTTGCTGGCAAGCGACGCCGCGACCAGCGCGTCCTTGCCGAGCGCCAGACGCGCAAGCGAGGTGAGCTTCTGCCCCGGACCAATCTCCACGAAGCACGCGTGGCCCTGCGCGCGCAGGTGGCGAAGGCCCGCGGAAAAGCGCACCGGCTCGCGCATCTGGCGCGCCCAGTACTTCGGGTCGCTCGCGTCCGCATCGGTCAGCCAGGCACCGGTGCGGTTCGAGACGCACGGCGTCCGCAGCGATCCGCGCGGCACGCGCCGCACGAGCGCCATATAGTCGTCCAGCAGCGGATCCAGCAGCGGTGAGTGATACGCGTACGGCACGTCGAGCCGCCGGCACGGCACGCCACGCGCGCCGAGCAGCCGCTCCACCCGTTCGATCGCACTCGTTGGTCCTGACAGGACCGTACGGTCATCACCATTGATCGACGCCAGCGCGACGTCATCCGCCAGCAGCGGCGCGACGTCCGCCTCGGACAGCGGCACCGCCAGCATCAGCCCCGGCGGCATCCGCTGCATCAATCGTCCGCGTTCAACGGCCAGCGCAATCGCATCTTCCACCGAGAACACACCGGCCACGCAGGCCGCCACGAGTTCGCCGTAGCTGTGTCCGATCACCGCGTCCGGCGTGACGCCCCACGCCGCCCAGACGCGCGTCAGCGCATACTCGACGCCGAACAGCGCGGGCAGCGTCAGCTCCGGCTGTGCCAGCAGCGCGCGCGCGGCGGCGGCGTCCGCGCCGCGCGCGAACATCACATCCGCCATCCGACGACCCAGCCGCGCGTCCGCGTGGGCGAAGCACTGGTCCAGCGCCTCGCGAAATACCGGCTCAGCGTCGTATAGCGCCTTGGCCATGCCGACCGACTGCGCGCCCTGGCCGCCGAACATGAACACGATGGACGGTGGCGCGTGTTTGACCTCGGCGGACAGGTCGGCGGACGAGGTCAGCGTGTGGCGGAGAGCCTCCGGCGTCGACGCGACGGCGAAGCGGCGGTGGACGAACGGGGTCCGCGCAAGATTCAACGTGCAGGCAACGTCGCGGAGGTCGATCGACGGATGTCCTTCGAGATGCTGCGCGAGCCGCGCGACCGCCGCATCGCGGGCCGCGGCCGTCCGCGCGGACAGCGTGATGATCTGCACCGGCCGCGCGGGCTGCACCGGCCGCACGCGTGCCGGCGCCTCTTCCAAAATGATGTGGACGTTCGTGCCGCCGACGCCGAAGCCGCTCACGCCGGCGCGCCGCGGCTCGTCGCCTTCTTCCCACTCCTCCGCGGACGGATTGACGTAGAACGGGCTCGCCTCGAAGTCGATCGCCGGATTCGGCCGATCGAAATATGCCGCGGGTGGAATCTGCCGGTGGTAGAGCGCGAGGCTGGCCTTGATCACGCCGGCGATGCCGGCGGCGGTGTCCAGATGACCGATGCTCGCCTTGACCGCGCCGAGGGCGCAGAACCGACGGCGGCTCGTGTGATGACGGAACGCCCGCGTGAGCGCCTCGATCTCGATCGGATCGCCCACGGGCGTGCCCGTGCCGTGCGTTTCGATGTAGCGGATCGTCTCTGCGCCGACGCCGGCCATCGCCAGGCTTCGCGACACGACGGCCGCCTGCGCCTCGACGGCCGGTGCGGTGAAGCCGACCTTCCCGCGTCCGTCGTTGTTGATCCATGATCCCTTGATCACCGCATAGCAGTGATCACGATCCGCCATCGCCTCGTCCAGCCGCTTCAGCACCACGAGACCGACGCCGTTGCCAGGCACGGTGCCGGCGGCGCGATGATCGAACGGCCGGCAATGGCCGTCCGGCGACGCGATCATGCCGGCTTCGTAGCGATAGCTCGCGCGCTGCGGAATGCGGATCGAGACGCCGCCGGCCAGCGCGAGATCGCTCTGTCCGCTCAACAGGCTCTGGCACGCGAGGTGGATGGCGACGAGCGACGTCGAGCAGGACGTCTGGACCGTGATGCTTTCGCCGTGCAGATTCAGCTTGTAGGACACGCGGGTCGTCAGGAAGTCCCGCTCGTTGCCCATGATGATCTGCATGAACTGGATCTCGTCCTTGTTGGCGAGCTGATCGAGCCGCGCCGGCAGGTACGAGTTGAAGTTCGTGCCCGCGTAGACGGACACCGGACAGTCGATCCCCGCGGGCGGCCGGCCCGCATCTTCGAGCGCGAGCCACGCGCATTCCAGCAGCAGCCGGTGCTGCGGGTCCATCCACGCAGCTTCGGCGGGCGGCACCGCGAAGAAATCCGCGTCGAAGCACTCGACGTCCTCCAGGACGCCGCCCGCGCTGACCGTCCAGGCGCGCAGGCCGTCCTGCCGCATCGACGCGGCGTCGATCTCGCGATCGCGCGTGATGCTGTCCACGCCCGCCAGCAGGTTCGCCCAGAACTCGCGCACGTCGTGCGCGCCCGGAAAGCGCCCGGCCATGCCGACAATGGCGACGGCGTCGGTGTCGATCGATGAGGAAGACATGCGAAGAAGGCTGGCGAGAAACATCGAACGCTATCGTCAGGACGCGCGGGCCGCACGCCGCCGGCCGCCGAGCGCCTGCCGGCGCGCGCGCGCATCGGCTGCGGACGTCGTCTGTGCAGGCGCTGCCGCATCCGCGGCATCAGCCGTCTGTTGGCCGTCAATCAACGCCGCAAGCGCCTGCACCGTCGGATGCGCGAACAGATCCATCAGCCGCAGCGACGGCGCGGTGGACGACTGCAGGCGGTGATGCACTTCGATCGCGAGCAGGGAATGGCCGCCGAGGTCGAAGAAGTTGTCGTGAAGACCGACGTCCGCGCGCTCCAGCAGCTCACCCCACAGCGCGGCAATCGTCATCTCGGTCGCCGTCATCTCGATCGCGCTCAGGGGACGATCGGCGGCGGCCGCCGGCCGCTCGTCACGAAGACGCCGCAGCGCCGGGAGCGCGGCGCGATCGATCTTGCCGTTCAGCGTCTTTGGCAGCGCGGGCACGAGCAGGACGTCCGACGGCGTCATGTAACCAGGCAATCGTCCACCGACGAACGCGCGCAGCTCCGCGATGAGCGCGCCCCCATTGCCGCCATCGCCGTCGCCGCCGCTGTCTGGACCCGGCACCACGTAAGCCTCGATCCGCTGGCCGTCCGCGTGCACGGCGACGGCGCATTCGCGCACGCCGGCGAGCGCGGCGATGACGGATTCGATCTCTTCGAGCTCGACGCGATAGCCGCGCACTTTCACCTGTCGATCGAGCCGCCCGAGGAAATCGAGCGCATCATCCTGCCGCCACTGCACGCGATCGCCCGTGCGATAGAGACGCGCGCCCGGACGTCCGCTCCACATGTCCGGCATGAAACGCTCGGCGGTCAGATCCGGCCTGTGCAGATAGCCGTCCGCCACGCCGTCGCCGCCGACCAGCAATTCGCCAGGCGCGCCCCAGGCCGACAGCTCCCACGGTCGATCGGCCACGAACGCACGCGCCCGTGCAATGGGTCGTCCGATGGGCACGCGCTCCCCCGCATCCTCCGCTCGCGCTTCGTGGACCGTGCTCCATACCGCGCATTCGGTCGGCCCATACTCGTTGTGCAGCTCGACGCCTGGCAGCGCTCGATGATGACGGTCGACGAGCGGTCTCGGACAGGCTTCGCCGGCAACGATGACGACCTGCAGCGATGACAACTGGCGGCGGCCCGCATCGAGCTGGCCCGGATCGAGCTGCGCGTCACCGAGCGCCCCTCCGAGAATCCATGCGTACAGCGACGGCAGGCACAGCGCATGCGTCACGCCATGCCTCTCGATCAGCCGTCGCAGCGCCGCCGGATCGCCGTGCTCGTCTTCACCTGGCAGCACCAGCGTGCCGCCGCAGCACAGCGTCCAGAACAGGCCCGCGAGCGCGCTGTCGAACGCGAGCGTCGAAACGAGCAGGAAGCTTTCCACCTGGCGCCGGTAGCCGGTGCGGCGCGCGTCGGTGGAGTGGACGAGGCTCCGGTGCGACACCACCACGCCCTTCGGGCGGCCGGTGGAGCCGGACGTGTAGATGACGTACGCCGGCTGCGCGGGATCGATCAGGGCGGGCAGCCGCCGCGCGCGCGGCAGGAGATCGAGCCGGTCGGCGTCGACGCGCAGCACGCGGGCGCCCATCTCCGGCAAGTCGCGTGACAGCCGATCGTCGGTGATGATGGCGGAAACCTGCGCGTCGGCCAGCAGCCACGCGAGGCGGTCGGCGGGCTGCGCGGGATCGAGCGGCACGAACGCGCCGCCCGCCGCGAGCGCGGCCAGCACCGCGACGATTTGATCGCTGCCTCGCGGCAGGCAGACGGCGACCCTCGCGCCGGGCGTCGTGCCCGCGGCGACGAGCCGCTCCGCGAGATCGATCGCGCGGAGGCGGACCTCGGCGTAGGTCAGACGCGATCCATTCGCGGCGACGGCCGTCCGCGCCTGCGCGGCCGCGGCCTGCCGCGCGAAGAGCGCGAACATGCTGTCAGCGCGCGGGTAGTCGTCTTCGCGTCCGCGGCCCGCCGCGAGGACGCGCGTCAGTGCGTCGCGATCGATCATTGCGGTGCTTTCGCTCTGTCGGGCGATCTGTCTGGCGATCTGTCGGCCGATCTGTCGACGCGGTCGGCTCGCACGCGTTCGACGAGCGTCGACACACGGACGTCGGGATTGCGGCGCGCGTCCCCCAGCACCTGCAGAAACGCTCGCACGAGCGCCGGCGCGGCCTCATCGTCGAACAGATCCGCGTCGTATTCGACGCGCCCGACAACGCCTTCCGATCGATCGGACAGGACGATGTTGAAGTCGGACTGCGTCTCGGAAATGGTGAGCCCGAACGGCTCGACGGCCAGATCGGGCATGTCGAGCGCCGCGGTCGGCGTGTTGTCGTAGACCACGCTCGCCTGGAAGATCGGATGCTGTCCCACCGCGCGGCGCGGCTGCAGCGCCTGCACCAGCCGCTCGAACGGCAGGTCCTGATGCTCGTCTGCCCCGAGCACCGTCGCGCGCACATCGGCCAGCAATTCGGCGAAGGAGATGTCGTCGCGCAGGTCCGCGCGCAGGACGAGCTGATTGACGAAGAGGCCCACCAGCGGCTCCACGCGCGCGTCCCGCCGGCCCGCGACGTCGGTGCCAATCACGAACACCGAGCGTCCCGTCTCCGCGTGCAGCACGATTTCGAGCGCGGCAAAGAGCGTCATGAACAGCGTGACGTCGTGCTGTCGGGAAAGGTCCCGGAGATCCTGCGTCAGCTTCGCGCCCGCGACGATCGATTCGAGCCCGCGCCGGCGACTGGGACCGGAGGGCGACGTCCTCGCGGGGAACAAGGGCTCGTCGTGATTGACGTCCGCGAGCTGCCGACGCCAGTAATCGAGCTGGCGTTCGAGCACGTCCGGCGAGAGCCACGCCCGCTGCCACATAGCGAAGTCGGCGTACTGCAAAGCGGGCGGCGGCAGCGGCGACGGGCGTCCGGCGATGGCCGCGCGATAGTACGCGCTGACGTCGCGGATCACGATCGCCGTGGACCAGGCGTCGGTCGCGATGTGATGGATCACGCACACGAGCACGTGATCCTCCGGCGCCAGCCGGACGAGCAGTGTGCGGAACACCGGCCCGCGCGCGAGATCGGCCGGCCGACGCGCTTCCATGTCGACGAGACGCCGCGCGGCCGGCGCCCGCGCCGGTTCCGGCAGGTGTTCGAGCGACACCGTCGGCAGCACGGGGACGGGCATCGGCTGGACGCGCTGCGCGAGCGCGCGGCCTTCGAAGGCAAACGTCGTGCGCAGGATCTCGTGGCGTTCCAGCAGCGCGGCGATGCTGTCGCGCAATGCGGGAATCGTCAGCGGTCCGTGGAGCCGCAGCGCGAATGGAATGTTCAGGAAGCCGCTCTCCGGATCGAGCTGCTGCATGAACCAGAGGCGTTGTTGGGCGAAGGACAAAGGCGACGGGCCGCCGCGCGTGCCGGCCACGATGGGCGGCCGCTGCACGCCGTCCTCGGACGCCATCGCCTCGGTGACGCGCGCGGCGAGATCCGCGATGGTCGGACCGTCGAACATGGCCCGCAGCGGCAGATCGATGCCGAACACCTCGCGCACGCGGGACAGGACGCGCGTCGCCAGCAGCGAGTGTCCGTGCAGCGCGAAGAAGTTATCGTGGACGCCGAACTGCTCGACGCCCAGGACGTCCGCCCAGATCGCGGCCAGCAGTTCCTCGATGGGCGTGCGCGGCGGCCGCACGGTGTCCACCGCCGCCCCCGCGACGGCCGGCGCAGGCAGGCGGCGGCGATCGACTTTGCCATTCGTCGTCAGCGGAAGCGCCGGAAGCGTGATGATCGCCGACGGACGCATGTGCTCGGGCAGGCGCTCGCGCAGCCACTCCTGCACGCTCGCGTCGCTCGATGGCGAATCCGTGTTCGGGACGATGTAGGCGATGAGCGTGCCGTCGCCTGGCCGATCGTCCTGGCCGTCGGTGCGCACGATCACGGCGACGTCGCGGATCTGCGGCTGCTCGCGCAGGACGGCTTCGATCTCGCCCAGCTCGACGCGGTGTCCGCGGATCTTGATCTGATCGTCTCGCCGGCCGAGATACTCCAGCGTCCCGTCCTCGCGCCGGCGCGCGCGGTCGCCGGTGCGATAGAGCCGCGCCCCCGGCACGACGCCGAAATCGTCCGGCACGAACCGCTCCGCGGTCAGATCGGGCCGATCGAGATAGCCGCGCGCCACGCCGGCGCCGCCAATCCACAGATCGCCCGCGGCGTCGAGCGGCGCCAACTGCCAGTGCGGCGTGGTCACATACAGCGTCGTGTTCGCGATCGGCGATCCGATCGGCACGGGATCCGTCCACGTCTCTCCCGCCCGGATCTCCTGGACGCAGGATCCGACGACGGTCTCGGTCGGGCCGTATTCGTTGAACAGCCGGATTCCGGGCGCCGCCGCGAGCCAGCGCTCCACGAGCGCGGCGTCGAGGGCTTCGCCGCCGACGACGAACGACCGCGTGCGTCCGGCGAGGGCGGACGGATCGTGGAGATCGGCGAGCGCGCGCAGATGTGAAGGCGTCAGCTTGATGAAGCCGAGATTCTCGCTCGTGCGAAACGCGCGCACCAGATCGTCGATGCCGTTCGCGCTCGTCTCCGGAACGATGAGGACCGTGCCGCCGCAGACGAGCGGCGCGAGCACGCTCGTGACGGACAGATCGTACGCGAGCGGCGAATGGAACAGCGTGACGTCGCCCGGTCCGAGCGGATACGTCTCGCGCGCCCAGCGCACGTAGTTCGCGAGGCCGCGGTGCGTCACCATCACGCCCTTGGGCACGCCGGTCGACCCCGACGTATACAGCACGTACGCGAGATCCTCCGGATCGACGGCTGTCGTCTCTCCCGTCGGCCCGTGTGCTTCGGCACGTATCGATGCGGCTCGCGCCTTTGCCCGGACCTGAGTCTCGGCGATCGGCAGGACGGGCAGAGTCGACGGCGCGAACGCGGACGCGTCCCGATCGGCCAGCAGCAGGTCCACCTTCGCGTCGAGCACCTGCGTCCGCAGCCGGTGCGGCGGCGAGCTGACGTCGAGCGGCACGTATGCGGCGCCCGTGTTCAGCACGGCGATGACGGCGGCAATCGTCTCCGGCGATCGGCCGGCGTACAAGCCGACGCGGGACGCGCGGCCGATGCCGCGCAGGCGCAGGGCGCGCGCCACATCGCCCGCGTGCTGCCGGAGCGTTGCGTAGTCCCACGTCTGCGCGCCGGCAACGACGGCGGGGGCGTGCGGGGTCCGGTCACTCTGAGCATCGATCAGATCGACAACGGTCCGTGCGTCCCAGGCGCGGTGCGCGGCGTTCCACGATCGGATCTGCGACTGCTCCGCCCCGGACAGCAGCGACAGCGACGCGATCGGACGCAGCGGATGTTCGCTCCCCTGCAGCATCACCGTCGTGAGATGTTCGAGCATCCGCGACGCGGCGCCGGACGGGAACAGGTCGCTCGCGTAGAGCAGCGATCCGCCGACTCTGTCGTCCGACTGCCAGACGTCCAGTTCGAGATCGAATCGCGCTGGTCCGCTGCCGGCCCCGAACGGCGCGACGCGCAGGCCCGGCAGATCCAGCCGGCCGGGTGGGACGTTGTGGAAGACGCACACGACGCGGAACAGCGGCCGGCTCCCCGCCTCGCGCGGCGTGCCGACGCGCTCGAAGATCCGCTCGAACGGCACGTCCTGGTGCGCGAACGCGTCGAGGGAGATCTCGCGGACGCGGCCCACCACCTCGTCGAAGCTCAACCCGCCATGAATCGGGATGCGCAGCACGAGCAGATTTACGAAGCAGCCGATCGCATCTTCGAGATCGGCCTGCAGGCGGTTCGCGGCCGGCATGCCGATCGCGATGTCGCGCTGACCCGTGTAGCGGTGCAGCCACACGGCCATCGCCGCGACCCATGTCACGAACGCGGTCGCGCCCGTACGGCGGGCAATCGTCTGCACGGCGGGCAACAATCCCTGCGGTGACGGCAGCGACTCGCTGGCGCCGAGGCCGGTCCGCTGAGCGGGCGCCACGGGCACGCCCGGCAACTCCGTCGGCGGCAGATCGGCCAGGCGTCCGGTCCAGTGCGCGAGCATCCGATCGAACGCGTCGCCGCCGGCCTGCGCGCGCTGCCACACGGCGAAGTCGGCGTACTGGACTTCGGGCGCGGGCAGCGTCACGGGCTGGCCCGAGATCAATCCGCGATAGAACGTCGAGAGCTCGCGCACGAGGATGCTCATCGACCAGCCGTCGGCGACGAGGTGGTGCAGCGTGAACAGCAGCACGTGGTCCTCGGCCGCGAGACGCACGACGAGCGCGCGCAGCAGCGGCGCGCGGTCGAGCGCGATCGAACGACGCGCGTCCACGCGGGCGACGCGGACGGCGGCGCGCTCCCGCTCGTCCGGCGGCAGCGCGTGCAGATCGATCAGCGGCACGTCCGTCCGGACCGACGCGTGGACGTGCTGCCACGGCTCGCCGTCGATCACCGTGATGCTCGTGCGCAGCGCTTCGTGCCGCGACACGACGGCCGCGAGACCGGCGCGGATTGCGGCGACGTCGAGCGGTCCCCCGACGCGCAGGCGCGTGGGGATGTGATAGGCCGCGCCCTGCGCATGGAGCTGGCCGGCAAGCCAGAGCCCCTCTTGCGCGAACGACAGCTCGCACGGGCTGAACGTCGCGCGCCGTGGAATGCGCGTCGTGCGGGCGCGGCGAATCCCTTTGCGATTGAGCAGCCGCTCGATCAGTGCTTGCCGATCGGGGGCTTGCCGATCGGGGCCCTGCCGATCGGGCGCCTGGCGCTCGGGCTCCTGCCGGGCGGGCGCGGCTGTGGACTCGGGATTCATGATCGTGGTGAATGGGGCTCGAGTGACGTTGACGTCCGCGGAACGAGGCGGCCGCGGAGGGCCGTCCGCGTCACACGTTGAGCCGTGACGCCGCGCGCGCGGATCCGCGGGCGGCCTGCGGACGTGACGCGGGATGATTGAAGTTGTGCAGGTCGATCAGCATCGGTCCGGCCGCTTGATGCTCCGTCCGCCAGCGGGTGTCGGCGTCGGCGATATCGGCCAGGCTGTACGGATTGGCGACGCCGCGCTCGCGGCAGAACGCCACGAAGCGCGACATGCGCGCGAGCGTCTGCGCGCGGTCCGGATACGCGTTCAGGATCCACGTGCGGGCGACGAGCATGTCCGCGTACTGCTCGCCGTACAGGTCCACGGCGCCGTAGTCCTTGCCCCACTTCTTCGAGTAGACCTGGCCGAGCGGGTAGTAGTAGAAGGCGTGCGGCTCCGCTTCGTACAGGGCGCCGGCGCAGTCGTCGATCACGCTGAGGCTGTCCTGGAAGTCCTCCTCCGTCTCGCCCGGATGCCCGACGACCCAGTACGTCGTCGTCTTGATGCCGTGCTCGGCCAGCGTCCGGATGGCGGTGCGGATCTGCTCCGGCGTGGTCTTCTTGTGCATGGCCGCGAGGATATTCGGCGACCCGCTTTCGATCCCGAGCCGCGCGCGGTAGAAGCCGCCCTTGCGCCACTTCGCCACGCGCGCCGAGTCGCACACTTCGGGATCGGCCCTGAGATACGTGTCGAAGTACAGATCGAGCGACGCGTCGGACGTGGCGCCGAAGACGTCATCGGCCACGGGGTTGATGAGGGAATCCGCGAGCAGGAACGCCTTGCCGCCATAGCGGTTCTTGAGTCCGGCCAGCTCCGACACGAAGAAGTCGCCGGACTTCGCGCGGTATTTGCCCCACTGCACCGTCTCCGAACAGAAGCTGCACTGGAACGGGCAGCTCCGCCCGACGTACGTGGCCATCTGCGGGTAATCGGTCATCCGCAGGCCGGTGAAGTCGGGGATCGCGGGGCTGCCGAGATCCACGAGGCGATTGCCAATCACCGCGGCGTTGTGGACGCGGCCGTTGCGGAAGCCTCCGGCCAGCAGGTGCTCGAAGATCAGCTCGCCTTCGCCGACGACGATGGCGTCGAGATAAGGCTCTGTCACCTTCAGGACGGCTTTGAAGTTCTCCGAGCCGGGCGCGAGATGATCGGCGAACACGCCGCCGCCGAGGACGGTCCACACGTCCGGATGCTCCCGGCGGACCGCACGCAATGCGGCCAGCGTCGAGCCGAGCGTCGTGGTGTAGGTCGAGACGCCGAACCAGGCCGGATCCGCCCGCTCGACCGCCGCCAGCACTTTGCGTTCGAGCACGCTCAGATAGTGATCGACGCACTCGACGAGCTGCCTGATGGCGTCCGCCGCGGGCGGCGCGACGAAGTTCTTCTGGACCAGGACGGTCACCAGCTCGTGATACCGCCCATCGTCCGTGCGATGGATGTGCGCCATGATGTGGTTGTGGATCACATCGTAGGCATAGTCGAACAGGTTCCCGTGGAACTGCTCCGGCACCCACCGGCGAAGGATGTCGACGTACTTCGACAGCGTCGCCCACAGCGCGTGATCACCGTTGAAGTCCGCCAGGACGACCTCGAACCCTCGCGCCTGAAGGTGTCCCTTGAGCACGGCGATCCCGAGCGGCGGCGTGAGCGGCGACCAGAACGGCAGCAGCGCGAGCAGGATGCGATTGTTTTTCGGATCGGATACCGGGGTCATGCCGACCTCCGTCTGCATGCAGGAAGCTGATGGACGACGAGGCGCGTCATCCGCCGGCGCGCGGGGACGCCACGTGAACGGGACGCACGGCCGCGGGCTCGCGGCTGACGAGAAATTCCGGCCGTTTCGTGCCAGGCTGCAACGCGACGTTGTGGACGCTGTTATACGTCACGACGACCATCGTCCGGCTGAAGGGCGAGATGTTGTTGGGCGAGCTGTGCACGACGTTGGCGTCGAACAACAGCACGGATCCGGCCGGCCCCTTCGGCGCCACAATCCCGTGCGCGGCGCAGAGCTCGGCGACGGTCTGGCGATCGATCCCGTATTTGAGGCTCGCGGTGACGTTGGCAATCCAGCCTTCGCGCGTATCGCGCACGCCGGACCGATCGCCGTCGCGCGACTGGACGTCGATCACGCCCCGCCGATGCGATCCGGGAATGAAGAACATCGGCCCATTGAACTCCGTCACGTCGTCCAGGAACAGCGCGACGTTGGTCACGCGCGGCGCGGGCATGCCGTCTTCGTTGCGCCAGAAGATGTAGTCCTGGTGCCACTCCCACACGTCGCCGTCAAAGGCCGCTTTCGCGTTGATCTTGAACTGGTAGATGTAGACGTCGTCATCGACGACCTGCATGGCCGGTTCGACCAGCCGGGCATCTTCCGACAATTGCCGGAAGGTGTCGTGCGTGCGGTGCGTGCCATAGACGGATCGCACGATGGGACCACGGTCCTCGACCACGCGCGCCGGCGTGTCCTCGGCAAAGACGCGCGGCACGTCGGCCCGCAGATGCGCGATTTCATCGCGCGAGAACACGTCGGGCACGAGCACGACGCCGTCGTGTTCGTATTGTCGCAATCGATCGGCGGTCAACCGCATCGCGCCTCCTCGCTGACGGAATGGAACGTTCAGGACGTGATCTGCGCCAGCGGCGGCGGCCCACCCAGCGGCGACCCCGCCAGCGGGTCCGCGTCGGCGGCCAGCCGCGCATCGACGTCCGCGTCGGAGAGACTGTCGACTTCGAGCACCGTGGACGCGATCTCTTCGATCGTGGCCGCGTCGCCCAGCATGTCGCCGAGCGCTTCCACCAGGCCTTCGACGGTCGGATGCTCGAACAGCGCGCGCAGCGGGATCTCGAAGCCGAAGATCTCGCGCAGGCGGATGACGGCCTGCGTCGCCAGCAGCGAGTGGCCGCCACGATCGAAGAAGCTCTCGTCCACGCCGAAATCGGCGACCTGCAGCAGCGGACGATAGACGCCGACGACGATCCGCTCGGCGGACGTGCGCGGGGGGCGCCCCGCCCGCTCGACGTGGCCAGACGCCGCGTCTTCCGGCGCGGGCAGGCGGGCGGTGTCGATCTTGCCGTTACGCGTCAGCGGGAACTCGTCCAGCCGGACGAACGCCGCCGGGATCATGTAATCGGGCAGCGATCGCGCCAGGCGCGCCCGCAGATCCACGCTGGAGAACGCCGCGCCCTCGGCCGGCACGACGTAGGCCACGAGGCGCGTGTCGCCCGGCGCGTAGGCGCGTGCCACGACGAAGGCGCTCCGCACGTCGGGGGAGCGGTTGAGCGTCGCTTCGACTTCGCCGAGCTCGATCCGATAACCGCGGATCTTCACCTGGTGATCGATCCGCCCGAGGAACTCCAGCTCGCCGTCCGCCGACCAGCGCACGAGATCGCCGGTGCGATAGCAGCGTCCTCCAGGATCGGCGCCGAACTGATCCGGCACGAAGCGCTCGGCCGTCAGATCGGCGCGGTTGTCGTAACCCCGCGCGACGCCGACGCCGCCGATGAACAGCTCGCCCGGCGTGCCGACGGGCGCCGGCTGGCGGCGCCGATCGAGGACGTAGAGCGTGGTGTTGTCGATCGGACGCCCGATGAGCGGATGCGCGGGCCACGTCGACGCATCGGCCGCGAGCGCGTGCGCGGTCACGACGTGCGTCTCCGCCGGGCCGTAGTGGTTGTGCAGCGCGCAGAACGGGAGCGCGTCCATCAGGTCGACGATCGGCTTCGTGATGCGCAATTGCTCGCCGGTCGTGATGATCTCGCGAAGGCTCGCCAGCAGATCCGGCTTCGCCGCGCAGTGCTCCGCGAGCTGCTGCAGGACGACCACCGGCAGGATCGCCTTCTCGATGCCATGCGCGTGCAGGTAGCGCGCGAGCGCCCAGCTATCGGCGCGCTCGTCTTCGGCGACGAGATACAGCGTCCCGCCGGAGCACCAGGCCGCCGCCATCTCGTGGAGGCTCGCATCGAAGCCGAGCGACGCGAACTGCAGCGTGCGCGCGCCGCGGCGCAGCGTCGCCTGGTGCCACGCGATCAGGTTCGTCATGCAGCGATGCGGCAGGCCGATCCCCTTCGGCTTCCCCGTCGACCCGGAGGTGTACATCACGTAGATGAGATGATCCGGATCGACACGCACGGCGGGCGGCGCCTCGAACGGCGTCGCGGCATCGGCAGACGCGTCCATCGCCGGATCGTCCAGACAGACGATCGACGCCGCCAGGTCCGCGAATCGCGGCGCGAGCGCCTGCGCGGTGAGCAGCACGCGGATCGCCGCGTCCGACGCGATGAAGGACAGCCGCTCGTCCGGATACGCCGGGTCCAGCGGCACGTAGGCGCCGCCCGCCTGCAGCGTCCCCAGCAAGCCGGCCAGCGTCTGCGCATCGCGCGGCGCGCACAGCCCGACACGCGTGTCCGGTCCGACGCCGGCACGCTGAAGCACCGCCGCTACCCGCGACGCCCGACGCGCGAGTTGCGCGTAGGTCAGGCGCTCACGCGCGTCCACGACCGCCAACGCATCCGGCGTCTGCCGCGCCTGCAGGGCAAACTGCTCGTGAATGGCGCAATCGAGGCGATGCGGCACGGCGGTCGCGTTCCAGGAGACGAGCACCTGCTCGCGTTCCGCCGGAGAGAGGAGCGGCGCATCGGCGCACGCGGCGCCGGGATTGTCCGCCATCGCCTCGTAGGCGCGCACGTAGGCGTCCAGCAGGTGCGCGATCCGATCGGCCGTGAATTGCGTCGTGTCCGCTTCCAGGCGGATCTCGATCTCGCCCGCGCCGTCGTTCAACGTGCATTGCGTCAGGAGCGGGATCTCCGTCTCGGCGACGCTGCGTCCGCCGAGGACTTCGACGAAGCCGGTCCCGCGGAGCGCCTGGTAGACGTGGAAGTTGATCAGATTGAACGCGGCGTCGTAGAGCTGCTGGCGCTGCGTGAGCCGCCGCAGCAGCGCCATCGGGAAGTGCCGGTGCGGCGCATGACCGGATTCGATCGCGAAGACGCGCCGCGCGAGGTCGATCCAGGATCCGCGCACGGCGTTGCAGCGGAAGGGCGTCGTATTGAGGAACACGCCCAGCACGCGGTCGCCGTCGACTTCGCCCGTCCGTCCATGCGTCACCACGCCCGTCACCACATCGGTTTCACCCGCCACCAGCGCCAGCACACGGAGGTGTCCCGCCAGCAGGACGCTCTTGATCGGCACGCGCGCGTCCGCCGCCACGCGCCGCAGGCCGTCCGCCACCGACACCGGCAATAGTGCGGCGTGCAGGTCGACGCGCCGCCGCTCGTGCTGGCCCCGCTCATCCTGGCGCAGACGCGCATCTTCACGCGGAATCATGGTCGGCGGGGCATCGCCGAGGTGCTGCATCCAGTACTCGCGCGACGCGGCACTCTCCGCGGCGGCACGCTCACGGGCAACGGCGTTGCGGAACGTCGCCCGCGGCGCAGGAATGATCGGCGCGGAGACGATCGGTGCGGGGACGATGGGCGCGTCGGCCGACGTGAGGCGGCCCATGTACGTCTTCACGAGCCCGGAGAAGAACGTCGCGACGCTCCAGCCGTCGAGAATGGCGTGATGGCAGCAGAGCGTGCATTGGACGCTGTCGTCCGCGCGGCGATGGAGGTGGACGCGGAAGAGCGGCGGCGACGTCCAGGTGAACCGGGCCCGGCGCTCCGCGTTCACCCACTCCGCCAGGAGCGCGTCATGATCGCGTTCGGTCCCCGGCGGCAGATCGTGGACGTGGAGCGGCGGCTCGCAAGTGCGACGGACGATCTGCAGCGGCACGCTGTAGCCGGTCAGGTGGACGCTGGTCCGCAGGATCGGATGCGCCTCCATCAGATCCGCGAGCGCGGCGCGGAGCGCGGCGATGTCGCAGCGCATCCGCAGGTGGAACGACTGGACGTCGTGATAGACCGCGCTTTCGCGATCGAGCTCGCTGTGGAACAGCATGCCGGCCTGCAGCTCCGTCAGCGGATACGCGTCCTCGGCGTCGGCCGGCAGGCGGCCGCGATCGGCGGCGGCGATCAGATCGAACGGCTGCGAGACGATGGACGCGTCGGATTGCGCCGGTCCGGACCGCGCCGGTTCGGACTGGATCGATTCTGGCTGAATCGATCCAGCGGGCGTCGACACCGGGATCAGGCGCGCGAGCTCGTCGATCGTCTGATAGCGCATCAACTGTTCGATCGACAGATCGATCCGCTGCTCGCGCGCGCGGGCCTGCACCTGCAGCACGCGCATCGAATCGCCGCCGAGAGCGAAGAAGTTGTCGTGGACGCCGACGCGATCCAGCCGCAGCACCTCGGCCCACACGGCCGCGAGGGCGCGTTCGCCATCCGTGCGCGGCGGAACGAAGCCGCGCGCCAGGCTCGGACGCGCGCCGTCCGGCGCCGGCAATTGCCGGCGATCGACCTTGCCGTTGGGCGTCAGCGGCAGCGCGTCCAGCAGGACGAAGACGGACGGCACCATGTATTCCGGCAGGCGTGCGCGCAGCGCGTCCTGCCGCGCCTCCGTGCGTACTTCATGCGCCACTTCGGGCGCCGCATCGGCGGCCGGCGCGAGCACGAGATAGGCGACGAGCCGCGGCGAGCCGGGGTCGTCTTCGCGCAGCAGGACCGCGGCATCGCGGACGTCATGCTGCTCGCGCAGCGCGGCTTCGATCTCGCCCGGCTCGATCCGGTTGCCGCGCAGCTTGACCTGATGATCGACGCGGCCGATGTACGCCAGCACGCCGTCCGCGCGGGCGCGGGCGAGGTCGCCCGTGCGATACAGCCGGGCGCCGGGTATCGTCCCGAAAGGATCGGGCAGGAACCGCTCCGCCGTGAGATCGGGACGCTGCCAATATCCGCGGCCGACCTGCACGCCGCCGATGCACAGCTCGCCCGCAACGCCGGCCGGGGCTGGCTGACCGGCGCGATCGACGACATACAACTGCGTGTTGGCGACGGGACGGCCGATCGGGATCACGCCGTCCGCCTGCGCGTTCGCACGATCGCACGCGTGGAACGACACGTCGATCGCGGCCTCGGTCGGGCCGTAGAGATTTTCCAGCCGGCCGGGCCAGACGCGCTGGCAGCGCGCCACGAGCGGCGCCGGCAAGGCTTCGCCGCTGCACACGAGGAGACGCAGGCGCGCGCACGACGCCAGACCGCCCGCGGCCGCGAAGGCCTCCAGCATCGCCGGCACGAAGTGCGTGACGGTCACGCCGGCGCGCGCGATCAGGTCCGCGATGTAAACCGGATCCTGCTGTCCGCCCGTCTTCGCGAGCACCAGCGCGGCGCCCGCGCCGAGCGGCCAGAACAGCTCCCACGCGGACACGTCGAAGCTGCAGGAGGTCTTGTGCAGCACGCGGTCCGCGGGCGTCAGGCGATAGGCATCCTGCATCCAGCGGAGCCGGTTGATCAGGCCGCGATGATCGTTCATCGCGCCCTTGGGACGGCCCGTGGAGCCGGACGTATAGATCACGTACGCCAACTGCCGCGGCCGGATCGCCGGCGCGACGAGCTCCGGCGTTTCCAGCCGCCATGCGGCCTCATCGGCGTCGAGCACGTCGATCGCGTACGATCCCGCCGGCACTGCCGACGCGCACGCCTGCTCGGTCAGCACCACCGCCACCTGTGCGTCGGCGATCTGGAACGCGAGCCGCGCCGCGGGATACGCGGGATCGAGCGGGACGTACGCGGCGCCGGCTTTGAGCGTGCCGAGCAGCGCGGCGACGTAGAGCGGCGATCGCGTCATCCAGACGCCGACGCGTGATTCCGGCGCAACGCCGAGGCGCTGGAGCCGGCGCGCGATGCGGTTCGCGTGCGCGTGCAGCGCGGCATAGGTCCAGCGCTCGCTGTCGCCGTCTGTCCACGCGGCTCCCGCCTCAGTCACTCCCGCGGCTTCCGCCTTGGGTGCCCACACGGCCTCTGCGTCGGGCGTGCGTGCGGCCTGCGCGTCGAGCCATGCGACGAGCGATTCGCGGCCCGCGTCCGGCCACGCGCGATCGGTCGCGTTCCACGCCGCGACGATTTCCTCGCGCTCGACCGCGGACAGCAGCGACACGTCGGCCAGCGTCGCCTTTCCTCCGATCGTCAAGCCGCGCAGCGCGCACGCGACGTGGCCCAGCAGCCGGGGAACCGCGTCCGCGTCGAACCGTGCCGGATCGTACGTCGCGGTCACGACGAACTCGCGGCCTGGCGCTGCGACCAGCGTCAGCGCGTAGTTCGTCTTGTCGAAGCCCTGCACGTGCGCGACGTCGAGCTGACGGACGCCCGCGCCGCGTGGTGTTTCCATTGCGGCGTCGACCGGGAAATTCTCGAAGACGACGATCGTCTCGAACAGCGGCGTGCCGGGAGGCAGGCTCGTCCACTGGTGCAGGCGCGCGAGCGGCGTGTGCTCGTGCTCGCGCAGCTCCGCGGCGCGGTCCTGCAGCGCGCGCAGCCACGGGAGCACATCCGCGGACGCCGGCACCCGCATGCGCAGCGGCAGCGTGTTGATGCAGAGGCCGACCAGCGATTCGATGTCGTCGAGCGGCGCCGATCGGCCGGAGACCGTGACGCCAAAGACGATGTCGGAGAGGCGGCTGTAGCGGCTGAGGACCACCGCCCAGGCGGCGGTGATGAGCGTGCCGAGCGACAGGCCCTGATGCCGCGCCCAGAGCTCGATCGCCGTGGAATCCGCCTCGGGCAGGCCGAGCGCCGCGCGGCCGTAGCCCCCGTACCCGACGCCAGCTCGCGCGACGTGCCGCTCGGGCGCGCCCTCGATCCCGATCGGCGTCGGCTGCGCGACGTCGCCCACCTGCGCGCGCCAGAACGTCTCGGCGCGATCGAGCGAGCGCGGCAGCCGCGCGATGTAGTCGCCGTACCGCGGCGCGTCCGGCAGGAAGACGTCGCGCCCCGCCGCAAACGCCTCGTAGCACCGCCACACCTCGGCGAGCAGCACCGGCTCCGACCAGCCATCCGAGATGAGATGGTGATGCGTCCACACCACTTCATGCCGGTCATCGTCCAATCGCACGAGCGACACGCGCATCAACGGCGCACGCGATAGCGTGAACCCCATGTCCCGATCGCGCCGCGTCCACGCATCCAGCCGGCGCCGCTGCGCACGCGCCGGCAGGCCGCGCCAGTCCTGGTAGTGGAACGGCATCCGCACACGGCGCCCGATCACCTGCATCGGCTCGTCTACGCCTTCCCACACGAACGCCGCGCGGAGCGCCTGATGGCGATCGAGCACCCGCTGCCACGCGCGGCCGAACGCCCGGACGTCCAGCGGTCCGCGCAGCTCGCCCCTCAATTGCAGGACGTAGACCGCCGTCCCGGGCGCGCCCAGCGAGTGGAAGAGCATGCCCTGCTGGAGCGGGGACAGCGGAAACGCCGTCTCGATGTTGGTGACCGGCATGGATGTCAGCCTTCGAGCTGCACACGCGAAGCGAGCAGCGCCATCTGCTCCGGCGTCAGCGCCGGCGGCCCGGACGGCGGCGGCCCGGACGGCGCAGTCCGCGGCGGCGCCGCGCCGGACTTGACGGCGTCCGCCCGGGTGGTCAGCGCCGCGGCCAGCGCCGCCACCGTCGGATGCTGAAAGACGAGCAGCGGCGTCGCGGAGAGTCCGCGCGCCGTCGCGCGGCCCGCGACCTGGATCGCTTTGATCGAATCCCCGCCGAGCGCAAAGAAGTTGTCGTCGCGGCCCACTTGCGGGACGCTCAACACGTGACGCCAGACGTCCGCAATCGTCTGCTCCGTCTCGCTGGCGGGCGCCGCGTA
>Ga0187894_10001212_pt1 | contig 33642 bp, 22 predicted proteins | sample GBC1701081metaG_FD_136650 | JGI IMG/M metagenome (GOLD analysis project Ga0187894, IMG submission 136650) | White microbial mat communities from a lava cave in the Kipuka Kanohina Cave System on the Island of Hawaii, USA - GBC170108-1 metaG ...
AGTGACGACGGCGGTGGCCAACGGCGATTTGTCGAAGAAGATCACGGTGGACGTGCGCGGCGAGATTCTCGAACTTAAAAATACGATCAACCGGATGGTGGATCAGCTCAACTCGTTCGCCTCGGAAGTGACTCGCGTGGCCCGCGAGGTCGGAACCGAAGGCAAACTCGGTGGCCAGGCGCAAGTGCTCGGCGTCGGTGGGACGTGGAAAGACCTGACCGACAGCGTCAACTTCATGGCCGGCAACCTGACGGCCCAAGTGCGCAATATCGCTGACGTGACCACGGCGGTGGCCAACGGCGACCTCTCGAAGAAGATCGCGGTGGACGTGAAGGGCGAAATCCTGGAGCTGAAGAACACAATCAATCGGATGGTGGATCAGCTCAACGCCTTCGCTTCGGAAGTGACACGCGTGGCCCGCGAGGTCGGAACCGAAGGAAAGCTCGGCGGCCAGGCCCAGGCGCCTGCCGGCGTGGCCGGAACGTGGAAAGACTTGACCGACAATGTGAATTCGATGGCCGGAAACCTGACCGTTCAACTCCGCGACGTGTCGAAAGTTGCGACGGCCATCGCCAACGGCGACCTGACGCAGAAGATCACCGTGGATGTGCGCGGCGAGATTCTACAGATCAAAGAGGTCTATAACCGGATGGTGGATCAGCTCAACTCGTTCGCCTCCGAAGTGACGCGCGTGGCGCGCGAAGTGGGAACCGAAGGCAAACTCGGCGGCCAGGCTTATGTGCGCGGCGTCGGCGGCACATGGAAGGATTTGACCGACAGCGTCAACTTCATGGCCGGCAACCTGACCAGTCAGGTGCGTAACATCGCCGAAGTGACGACCGCCGTGGCCAAGGGCGATTTATCGAAGAAGATCACGGTGGACGTGAAGGGCGAGATTCTTGAGTTGAAGAACACCATCAACATCATGGTGGATCAGCTCAACGCCTTCGCCTCGGAGGTGACGCGCGTGGCCCGCGAGGTCGGAACCGAAGGTGAACTTGGTGGCCAGGCCCAAGTGCCCGGCGTGGCTGGAACGTGGAAAGACCTGACCGACAGCGTGAACTTTATGGCCGGCAATCTGACCAGCCAGGTGCGCGGCATCGCGCAGGTGGTGACGGCGGTGGCCAACGGTGACCTCAAGCGCAAACTGACCATCGAATCGAAGGGCGAGATCGCCGAGCTGGCCAATACCATCAACGCGATGACCGACACGCTGGCTACCTTCTCCGATCAGGTGACGACGATGGCGCGCGAGGTGGGCGTAGATGGTAAGCTCGGCGGCCAGGCCAATGTGCCCGGCGCTTACGGCACGTGGCGCGACCTGACGGACAACGTCAACCAGTTGGCGGCGAACCTGACCACTCAGGTGCGCGCGATCGCGGAAGTGTCAACAGCGGTGACGCAGGGCGACCTGACACGTTCGATCACGGTCGAAGCGCAGGGCGAGGTGGCGGCGCTCAAGGACAACATCAATGAGATGATCCGCAACCTCAAAGACACAACGCAGAAGAACAAGGAACAGGATTGGCTCAAGACCAACCTGGCGAGTTTCAGCTCGATGCTGCAAGGCCAGCGCGACATGACGACCGTGGCCAACATGATCCTTTCGGAGCTTGCCCCGCTCGTGGACGCGCAGCAGGGGGTCTTCTATGTCAACCAGCCGAACGATGAAGGCGAGAGCGTAATGAGGCTGCTCGGCGGCTACGCCTACACCGCGCGCAAGAATCTTGCCAATGAATTTCGCCCCGGTGAAGGATTGGTCGGCCAGTGCGTGCTCGAAAAGAGGCGCATCCTGCTCACCAACGTGCCCGACAATTACATCGTGGTCAGTTCGGGTTTGGGTCAGGCCGAACCGCTCAACATCGTCGTGCTGCCGGTGCTCTTTGAAGAAGAGGTCAAGGCGGTGATCGAGTTGGCGTCGTTCAACCGCTTCAGCGAAACCCACATCGGCTTCCTCGACCAGTTGACCGAGAGCATTGGCATTGTGATCAACACCATCGAGGCCAACACGCGAACCGAACGGCTCTTGATCCAGTCGCAATCGCTCGCCGGCGAACTGCAAAGCCAGCAGGACGAGTTGAAGAAGACCAACGAACGGCTCGAACAGCAGGCGCTCACACTCCGCGAATCGGAAGAGCGGTTGCGCACGCAGCAGGAAGAACTCCGGCAGACCAACGAGGAGTTGCAGGAGAAGGCGGAACTGCTCGCCCAACAGAAATCGGAGGTCGAGGCCAAGAACCGCGAGGTGGAAGAGGCGCGCTGGGCGATGGAGGAGAAGGCCGAACAGCTCGCGCTGACCTCGAAGTACAAGTCCGAATTCCTGGCTAACATGTCGCACGAGCTGCGCACGCCGCTCAACTCGATGCTCATCCTCTCGCGCCAGCTCGCCGAAAACAGCGATGGCAATCTGAATAGCAAGCAGGTGCAGTTCTCCGAGACGATCCACTCTTCGGGCAACGACCTGCTCTCGCTTATCAACGACATCCTCGACCTGTCGAAGATCGAATCCGGAATGATGGCGATAGAGGTCGGCGAGACGCCATTCACCGAGATCGCCGAGCAGATCAACCGCAGCTTCCATCAGTTGGCGGCTGACAAGGGGCTGGAGTTCACTATCGACGCCGCGATGAATCTGCCGCCGGTCATCAACACCGATCAGAAGCGCCTGCAGCAGATTCTCAAGAACCTTCTCTCGAACGCGTTCAAATTCACTGAAAGGGGTCACGTCTCGCTCAACATCAAGACGGCCGACCGCCGCGGCAATTACGCTCATGAGGCGCTCAACCAGGCCGATCAGGTCATCGCTTTTTCGGTCACCGACACCGGCATCGGCATCCCGGTCGAAAAACAGCGGATCATCTTCGAGGCCTTCCAGCAGGCCGACGGAACGACCAGCCGCAAATACGGCGGCACGGGGCTTGGCCTTTCGATCAGTCGCGAGATCGCGCGGTTGCTGGGCGGTGAAATTCGCGTCTTCAGCGCGCCGGGCGAAGGCAGCACGTTCACGCTCTACCTCCCTCGCGCCTACAAGGCGCCCGCGCAGGAAAGCGCCAGGCAAAACCTGCGTATGGGGGGAGCCGCCAGGCGGTGGCCGGAGCCGAGAGCAGGTTCATTCGATGGAGCGGAGGCGTTTTCTTCCAGCGACTATGGCGAGATCATCGAAGTCGCCGACGACCGCAACGACATCGTGCCGGGTGATCGTGTCGTGCTGATCGTCGAAGACGACGCTCTGTTCGCTCAAATCCTGCTCGACTTGGCGCATGATCGAGGCTTTAAAGGCGTGGTCGCCGCGCAAGGTGATGTCGCGCTGCGACTGGCCCGGCGCTACAAACCCGCCGCGATCACGCTCGACATCCGGCTGCCCGACCGCAACGGATGGACGGTTCTCGACCGGTTGAAACACGACCCGAAGACCAGTCACATCCCCGTCCACGTCATCACGGCGGACGACCGCGAATGCCACCCGCGCAAGCTCGGCGCGCTCACACACCTGCGCAAACCCGTCACGCGCGAACAACTCGTCGGCGCCTTCGACCGGATCGCGGACTTCGCCCAACGCAAGGTCGGGCGATTGCTCGTGGTCGAAGACGACGACGCTCAACGCATGAGCATCGTCGAGTTGATCGGCGAGGGCGATGTGCAAACCACAGCCGTCGCCACTGGCGAAGAGGCGTTGACTGAATTGCAGAACCAGCAGTTCGATTGCATGGTGCTCGACCTGAAGTTGCCCGATATGTCCGGATTCGAGTTGATCAGGATGATTCAGTACGAGCTGGGCCTGCTCGACCTGCCGATCATCATCTACACCGGTAAGGATCTGACCGAAAAGGAAGAGACACAGCTCCGGATAGTAGCTGACGCGATTGTCGTCAAAGAGGCGAATTCGCCCGAGCGGCTCCTGGCCGAGACTTCCCTCTTCCTGCACCGCGTCGAGACCAGTCTGCCGGAGCCGAAGCGCAGGATTTTGGAACAATTGCTGCGCCGTGACCCGGTGCTCCAGGGGCGCAAAGTGCTGATCGTGGACGACGACGTGCGCAACATCTTCGCGCTGACCAGCGCGCTCGAAGCCTGTGACATAGAGGTTCTGCGCGCGGAGAACGGGCGCGAAGGCATTGAGACGCTCGAACAGAATCCTGACATAGATGTGGCGTTGATGGACATCATGATGCCGGAGATGGATGGGTACAAAACGATGCAGGCCATCCGGCGGATCGAACGATTCAAAGACCTTCCGATCATCGCCTTGACCGCCAAGGCGATGAAGGCAGACCGCGATAAATGTATCGAGGCCGGCGCTTCCGATTACATCGCCAAGCCGCTCGACATGGATCAACTCCTTTCGATGCTGCGCGTCTGGCTCTATCAGCGCAAAGGCGCCGGCGTTTAGTCGAAGAGAGTAGCGCAAACTGTCTAGCTAAGGTTTCTACACAAGTCGAGATTTGTTCGCTTTCTTTGCGGCTGCGGCCGCCCGATGTGCGGTAAGTCTTTGACTTACCGCAAGCGCTCTCTCCTTCTCCAGGGGGCTATGCCCCCAACATTGCGGGCATAGCCCGAAGAGTAATCCGTCGCGATCTATTGACTATTTCGAGCATGCTCTGTCAAGACGACAAGGAATTGGAAGAGATAGAGATCGAGTTGCTGATCGAGGGACTCTACCGGCGCTACGGGATTGATCTGCGCCATTACGAGCGCGACTCGCTCCGGCGGCGAATCCACGAGCGCATGCTCCAGGAGCCTGTGACGACCGTCTCCGGGCTTCAGGAGAAGGCGCTGCACGAGACTGAATGTTTGGAGCGGTTGCTGCTGGCTCTGGCGAGTAACGGTGGGACGATGTTTGGCGACCCGGGCTTCTATTCCGCGTTCCGGGCGAAGGTCGTCCCATTGCTGCGCACCTACCCGTTCGTCCGAATCTGGCACGCTGGGTGCTCGACGGGCGAGGAGGTCTATTCGATAGCTATCGCCCTTGAGGAAGAAGGCCTTTACCAACGCAGCCGCATTTACGCTACGGAGATCAGCCGCGAGTGCGTGTCTCGAGCGAGAGAGGGAACGTTCCCATTATCGGAGGCGCCGCAATACACGAGCAATTATCTGCGATCGGGCGGCAGAAAATATTTCTCCGACTATTACACAACACGCGGCGGACAGATATGTTTCGATCCCGCGCTCAAGAGAAATGTGACATTCCTGGAGCACAACCTGGCGACGGATGGCTCTTTCAATGAATTTCAAGTGATCATCTGCCGCAACGTGATGCCATATTTCGACCTGGAATTGCAGGAGCGGGTCCACGAACTGATCTACGAGAGCCTGATCATATTCGGCGTCGTCGGCCTGGGCAAAGGCGAATCGCTGAGGTATTCGCCGCGCGAAGCCTTTTACGAGGCGTTGGACGAAGGGATTTATCGAAAAGTTTTATGAACGAACCCAGGACACAAAAAATCAACATCCTGCTTGTGGACGACAATCCTGGCAACCTGCTGGCGCTGGAAACGATCCTGCAAGCGCCGGACCGCAACCTGGTGAGGGCGTCTTCGGGCGAAGAGGCGCTCAGGTTCCTGCTCGACGAGGACGCGGCCGTAATTCTGCTGGACGTGCATATGCCCATCATTGACGGGCTTGAGACCGCGGCTCTGATCCGCGGGCGTGAACGCACGCGCAACGTCCCGATCATCTTCCTGACCGCTTACGACAACGCGGGTGATTCGCACATCTCCAAAGGATATTCGCTCGGCGCGGTGGATTACATCATCAAGCCGATTGACCCGGAGGCGCTGAAATCGAAGGTCGCGGTCTTCGTCGAACTCTACCGAAAGACCGAACAGGTCAAACAGCAAGCCGATTTGCTGCGCGAGCAGAACATCGAGATCGAGAACGCCAACCTTCAGCGCCTTTCACGGCTGATTGATCTGGGGCAGCGATTGGCGGCGGAGCGAGACCCGGAGCAGGCGCTCGAGAAGTTCTGCGGCGCCGCGCGCGAGATCGTGGGCGCGCGTTACGCCACTGTTGGCATACTGGAAGAAGACGGCGTCACGCTACGCCACTTCCTCACCAGCGGGTTTGACCGCGCGACGGCCATTCAGGCCAGCGTCCCGCAGTCCTGCCAACGCTTCCTCAAGCAGCGTTTCAAGGGCAATCGGTCGCTTCGTCTCGCCAGGTCGAACGGGCTGCGCATCCTGCCGAAACAGTTGCTCATCAAATCGCTCGTCGGCGCGCCCATTCTGCAGCATGGTCATCCGGAGAAGATATGCGGGTGGCTCTATCTGGCCGAGAAGATCGGCGCGCCGGGGTTCAACGAAGCGGACGAACGTTTCACTGTCACGCTGACCCAAGCCATCGTCTTTTACGAAAACGCGCGGCTTTACGCTGATCTGCAACGCCACGCCGCCGCGCTGGAGCAGGAGATCGCGGACCGTAAGCGGGCGGAAAAGGAGCGCGCCGAGATGCTGGCCCGCGCGCAGGCGGCGCAAGCGGAGGCCGAAGACGCCAACCGCCTGAAAGATGAATTTTTCGCCACCGTCTCGCACGAGTTGCGCGCGCCGTTGAACGCCATGCTCGGCTGGGTCTCGCTCGCCCGGGAAGGAATCCTCGACGAAGAGAGCAAAGAGCGCGCCCTGGAGACCGTCGAGCGCAACGCCCGCGTGCAGAAAAAATTGATTGACGACTTGCTCGATGTTTCGAGCATCATCACCGGCAATTTGTCCCTGGACGTCGAACCGGCCGACCTCGTCTCCGTTATCGAGTCGGCGGTCGAATCCGTGCGCCCGGCGGCGGAGGCCAAGGGGATAAGTTTGCAAACAGCGCTCAACCCGATGCCAACCCCGATAGCGGATGCGTTCCAGCTTGACCCCAACAGATTTCAACAGGTGATCTGGAACCTGGTCCACAACGCCGTCAAGTTCACCCCCGCGGGGGGCGACGTGAAAGTTAGCCTCAGGTATCTCAACGGACAAGCTGACATCGAGGTGATTGACACCGGCATCGGAATCGCGCCCGAATTCTTGCCTTTTGTCTTCGATCGGTTTCGTCAAGCCGATGGCAGCATTACCAGAAAGCACGGCGGATTGGGACTGGGCCTGGCCATTGCGCGGCGCCTGGTGGAGATGCACGGCGGGACGATCGTGGTCGAGAGCGCGGGTGAAGACCAAGGCGCGACTTTCAGAATCACGCTCCCGCTGCCACTTCCATACGAGGCTCCCCCGCTGGCTCCGGCGAGTAGTAATATCGTCATCCCGGATTCGGCGCCGAAGCTTTCAGGGTTGCGCGCGGTGGTGGTGGACGATCAGGCTGACGCGCGAGATCTGCTGGCGACCATTCTCTGTATGAAAGAAGCCGAGGTGCGAACCGCCGGCAGCATAACCGAGGCGATGAGGATCATAACCGACTGGCGTCCTGAAATCGTGATCTCCGATATAGCGATGCCCGGCGGAGGCGGTTACGAGTTGATCAGGCGTGTGCGTGGCGGCGGAAGCAAAGTGCCCGCCATAGCGATAACAGCCCACGCTGGCGACGAAGATCGCATCCGCGCCCTCGCCGCTGGCTTTCAGTTGCACCTGGCCAAACCGGTCGAGCCATATGAGTTGGTGATAAGCATCGCCAGTTTGACCGGTAGATTGCGCTAAATCCATTTGATCGTAATCAGCAATGTCAGTATCGCTAGCGCCAAGAAATACGACCCGGCCAGAAATAGCCCGACCCTGGGCCACAACCCCGGCTTCAATTCATCAGGCAGCAATGTCGAATTAACGTAGAGCGTGTGCCAGCAGCTAATGCCCAGCGCGACGTTACCCAGGTTTCCATAAACCACGATCAACCACCGCGGGCTGGCGAATGAAAGGAAGGTCACGGAGATTACGAAGTACCCGATCAGAATTCCGAAATAGAGCTTGCCGATCTTGCGCGGGTCAATCTTTCGCATCCATCTCGCCGAAGACCAGCAGACATCAACCCACCGGCGCATAAACCCGTCGGCGTTCGTGGTCGAGTTCGGCAACAAAGCCAGGAAACCGCAAAACAAAATCATATACCAGCAGAACGAACCGAGCGCGCCGCCAATCCGTGTCATCACACCATCCGCGGTCATCCCCGCCAACACCCAACTGTTAGCGCTCGCGCCGCGCGGCAGGAATTCGACCGAGAGCATGCTCGGCATCGCCAGCCCAATGAACGCAGCGGGCATCCACAGCGCCAGTTGATCCCGCCTGACGTGTTTCATCCACCGTTTCCATCGCGGCATTGACTCCTCGTTCACCTCGAACACCATACCTGAATGTGACAACGACAGGTCGCGCCCGCCGATGATGCTCGGGATCGCGCCGACTTTGCCGCCCATTCCCCAACCCTGGTCGCGCGTGTAATTGCTGATCGAAGTCTGCGCCATCCCGCCCACGCCCGCGATGGCCGCGAAAGAAGTGAGCAGCGGCAAGGCCTCCGCGCTGAGTTTCGGCAAAGCTTCGCCCCGCCAAAGCGCGGTAAAAACATTGCTCACGCCGCCGCCCTCAACCGGCACATTGCCGAATTTGAAGAAGCCCGTGAACAGTTCGATCCACGTCTTGGCCGACGAGAAGAAGACGCCGAGAAACAGCAGGAACCCGAGCACGACAACGATCTTCACCGTCACCACCGCCTTGAGCGAGTTGTAAATCTTACCGCCGAATAACAACGGGATCAGCGACAGGATGAGCATTCCGAAGGTCAGCCAGTAAAGCAGCGAAGCGTCCGCCGGATTCTTGCCGGGGTCGGGAATGCGCCCCATCCACATAGCCGCCACAGTCGTTGAAACGTTGCCGATCTGATACGGCAGTATCGCGCCCAGATCCAGGACCAGATAAAACCACAGCCAGAAGGCCGGTCCCGGCAACGTGCGGAATTTGCCGTTCATGATCGGCTCGCCGCAATAAAGCGTGTAACGGCTGATTTCGAGGTTATAGACGACCTGCGCCAGAATACTTAGCGTCGTCACCCACAACAGCGCGCCGCCATAACGCGCCGTCACGGCAGGCCCCAACAACCATTCGCCCGCGCCAATCGAGGCGCCGGACATGAGCAATCCCGGCCCGAGCATCGTCGCCCAGTTGCGCACGGTGAATCTCGGCGCTTCGGCGAGTTCCCCCACATCCCATCGTGGCATTTCGCGCGAACCTGGCCACGGAGCTTCTTCGACTTGCGTCGCTACAGCATTGGTTTGTTCCATAGTTTGATCGTGAGTTTTACCGCATTGTGGTTAAGCAAAGCGTATCGACGGAGCGGCTATTGTAATTGAAATCACGCCGTTGTCACGGAGAAGAGCTTAGGTTACAAACATTCCGTATCTTAAACCCGCTATTAATCAAATGAGTAAAGTAAGTCCGCGACGATTAGAAGCAAATGTTAGCGCGCCGCCCAATCATCTGAAAGGCTATCTGCTCGTGGCCGGGGCCGCCGTGCTGTGGGGTTTTTCCGGCGTGGTGACGAAGTATTTGCTCCGGCGTCAGGTGCGCACGGATGACCTGCTGGTCTTCCGCACATTGATCGCCACGATGATTTTGTTTGTTTGGCTGGGGGTGAAATCGCCGCGGTTGTTGAAAATCCGCCGCGCCGATCTTCTCTCACTCATTCTGCTCGGCGCAATCGGGTTGGCGTTGAGCCAGGGTTTCTACTATTTGTCATTGACGATGGTCAGCGTCGGTTACTCGCTGCTGCTGCAATATCTCGCGCCGGTTCACCTGATGGTATACGGTGTGTTGTCGAAGACCGAGCGAATGACCGGCGGTAAACTGGTGGCGGCGTTCACGGCGATTTGCGGTTGCGTCTTGATGGTCTTGGGGCAACAGGGCGGGATCGCGCGTGTGTCGTTGGCCGGAACGCTATGCGCCATCGGATCGGGCGTCTGCTTCGCTTTCTACACTGCGTTCGGCAAGCAGATTATGAAAAGATACGATCCGCGCACGATGGTCGCGTATGCGTTTCTGATAGCGGGCGTGGTGTGGTTGACGATTCGTCCGCCGTGGAAGATTGACTGGGCGAGTATTGACCTTTCGATGTGGCTCTTCTTCATCTACCTCGCCAGCGTAGCGACGATATTGCCGTTCGCGCTCTACTCGGCCAGCCTGCGCTACCTGGAACCCAGTCGAAGCTCTCTGACCTCGATGCTCGAACCCGTCGTCGCCGCGTCAGTCGCGTGGCTGTGGCTTGGCGAGGAGATGGAACCGATGCAGATCGCCGGCGGCGCGGCAGTGGTCGGAGGCGTTCTGCTATTACAGATCGAAAGCCTGATGCGTGCGAGAGCGTCGCAGTAGCCCGACCTATGCTACCGGCGGATATGCCTGTCGTGATACCCGGGTTCATCTCAAAGTAGCTTCGCCTACCGATTACAAATCCGCGAAAATACTTTCAAGTCCCCCCACCCTCTCTGTGCTAACATCCGTTTGGCCTTGGCGGTCTTGGCCGCTTTTCCAACTCAAACTTGAATCCTGTTGTGATCCTTTCACCGTCGGAGACCGGAATGACTCTCGATCAGCCGACAGCCAGGAGGAGGAGTTTATGCCCGGAACAGGTTCACGAAAGCCCATGAGCGATAATATGGAGACGCTGTTTCGAGAAGCGCTTCGCCATATTCCAACCGTCATTTCCCAGGTCTGCGCTAGTCTCAACCATCAGTTCGATCAGACGGAACCTGAGAGATTCGCTCAGCAGATCCGATTTAAGTTATGGGAAGACAATTACCGCCGGCTGCGTACGTTTAAACACCAATCTGATCTGCCGACGTGGCTGTATAAACTGGTAAAACGCCATATTAAGGCCCAGCTTCGAAAGCAGAGTAGAATGGTGAGCCTAGAAGAGTTGCTGCCGGGCTTTCTCGTCTCTCAGCCTGATCATGACCAGAGACTGCTCAACGAGGAGATGGAGAGAATTCTATTCACTGCCGTCAGGAAGCTGACCCTTCGCAAACAGAAGCTGTTCTGTTTGATGTACCAGGGACTGAAGGACTCTGAGATTGCGCGGAGAATGAAAATCAGCGTGGAGTCTGTTTACGTGGAGAAAAGCAAACTAATCAGCAAGTTAAGAAAGATGATCAAACGAGATATTGGCGAAGAGGGTTAAGGAGACAAAAAAAATGAAAAAATTTCCGTTCGAGCATTAAGATTTGCGGTCGAGACGCCTCTAAATGAGTGGACGGGTTTTCAATCATCGCTTTATTGTGTTCGCAGACATGTCATGTGTGGATATGGAATACTTAAGGATACAAATCGTGTGTGGATATGGAATGCTAAGGATACAAATGAGACAGCCGGAGCGAGTGTCAGGCATATCCGAAGTAGTTGATGATATTCGTGGCCGGTTCGCGCATTGCGGCTATACCTTCTCACTCATTTGAAAACCGCTATAAGCGAATTTTGCTTTGCCTCGCTCTGGAAGCGAGGGAAATTTCGAAGGAGAAAGCTTATGCTGAAAGCGATTCTCATTCACAGATGGCGAATCGGCATTGATGTGATAGTTAGCATTGCATCAATTGTATTGGGAATCTGGCTATTTACTCCAAAACTTGAGGCTGCCTGCGTTGACACGCCTTCTTGCCTCCAAACGAGATGCTTTAGCACCAACGAATGCACGGGAGAATATGGCTGTCTCTCTGATTGCTGTCCAAGGACAGGTAAGTGCTGTTACGAGCAATCATATTTTTGCGCGACTAACGCATGCACGTGTAACGTAAATTGTACATTTACCTCAACAGTGATTGACAGAAGGTGTGAAATTAAGAGACCCAACATACTAGGTCCATGTGATTGTGGCGGCGAAGAAGACCCTTGCGACCCGGCGCAGTGCCTGGCAGCGGGCGGCGTTTGTGTTGACGGGCTCTGTTCGTTCTCTACCCCTGTCATCTTGGATGTTGCTGGTAACGGATTCAATCTAACGAACGCGGCCAATGGCACCAGGTTCGATCTCAACATCGACGGAACCGCTGAGCAGCTATCCTGGACCGCTGCGAATTCAGACGACGCTTGGCTTGCATTAGACCGTAATGGCAATGGGCAAATCGATAACGGCACTGAGATGTTCGGCAATTATACCCAACAGCCTCCTCCTCCTCCGGGGAAATTGAAAAATGGATTTCTTGCTCTTGCTGAGTTTGATAAACCGGCAAATGGTGGGAATGGGGATGGCCAGGTTGATAATAGAGACGCTATCTTTTCTTCGCTTCGGCTTTGGCAAGACACTAACCGTAACGGAATTTCAGAGCCAAACGAACTTCACACGCTGACTGAGCTTGGGGTTGCCATGCTGGATTTGGACTATAAGATGTCGAGACGGACAGATCAACACGGGAATCGGTTCAAGTATAAAGCCAAGGTGAAAGACGCTCAGGGGGCGCAAGTAGGGCGTTGGGCTTGGGATGTTCTCTTAGTTACAGGAGGTCAACAATGAAACGAATTGCTTTTACGGCGCTAATCGGTTTGATAGCTTTTACTTCTGCCGGCTTACTTGCTCGCTCGCTTGGAAAGCGTCAGCATGAGCGTTATGTCGGCGCGAAGGGCTGGACACTCAAACAAGATGTCAGAGATGTGTATCCAGATAAAGAATCACGTGTAACGCAGCGGCGAGTAGAGTACTTTGCGGCTGACGGTCGTCAGCGCTCAGATGTATATATAGTGGAGGCTGATGGTAGTGAGAGCTGTCAAAGATCAACTATTTATGATCCCAATTTGGGTATGTTTCGCGAAGACCCAAAACACCGACAGCTTATCTATGAAGAGGATAAGATGGCAAATTTCGGAAATATTGATATAGACTTTATCCGTACATTGCCGAACTATGTCAGGGATCAAGAGATATTAGGGTACAACTGTGCGGTTTTTCGCATAACTCTCCCTGACGGCGATGTTTATGAGCGGTATGAGGCTTACAAGCTAGGCCGTTATCCAATTAAGAGAGTCTCTTACAAGGCGAAAGCAATTCATATGACCGAACCTACCGCAATTGAGCTTGGCGCGCCTTCCGAAGCTGAATTTATACGCAATGATAAATGGCCTATAAATTTCAAGTGGTTTGAAGCTAAGATTGAAAGTTATTCCACTGAGGCCGCCCGAACTAAAGAGCCGAAAACCATTGAAGAAGCTAATAGGTTGCGCCAACAACTGGAACGAGCCAAACAACGACTTGCCGCGCAAGGGTATGCGATAAAGTAAGTCTCACTCATTTGAAAACCGCTGTAACACAACCGGGAACTGGAAAACGGTAACCGCTTTCCAGTTCTTGATCGGCGTCGTCCAATTCCGCCTGACCCACATCTCTGTCTCTCAATCCTTTTCAACCCTCAACTCGTTCTTGACCTCGAATAAGCCCGGAACGCCGTTGGCTTTGATGTTGGCGAGATCGCTGTCGCCTTTGTTCGCCACCACACCCTTCAACGTCAGCCTCCCGCGATTGACGATGATGTGAATCGGCGGGACGGCCTGTTGGCCATAGCGGAAGAGAGGCGAGTTGGAGTTGAAAAGCTCGCGGAAAACCGCTCTGCGCAAACGGTCATCGTTCGGCGAGAGCGGCAGGACCTCGATCTGGTTAATGACTCGATCCACGCCTTCGACTTTCTCGACTCGTCGCTGCGCGTCTTTCTTCAATGTCGGTCGGGTCACCTGCCCGCGCAGATGAACCGTGCCGTCCGCTTGGACGTTCCCTTCGAGCCAATCGAAGACGCCGAAGAACGGCAAGGTGACAAGCTCTTTGCGAATCTCTTTGGTCAGATAAGCCAGGTCGCGGGCTTCGCTCGCCCCGCGGGAAGACCTGGATTCGAGCTTGGCTTTCTTGCCTTTTTGCGGCGCCGGTGAAGCGGGCGCCGAGATCGAAGCGAATGCGACAGCCGCGACGGCGAATGCTGTGATCAGTGTTCTTTTCATTGTTTCTCCTCCAAAGCGATTTGTTCGTTTGCGTCACAGAGTACGCATGATCGCCTAGATTCAGTTTTCAAAACGCCTCAACGCTTTAACACTTTACTACCAATCGCAATCGCGGCGCCAAATGATTTGGATGACGGGGGAACTAGGAGAGAATACGGAACAAACGGAAAGGCTATGACCTTGCGCCACTTCCGTTTGTTCCGTTATTTCCGTCTTTTCCGTATTCTCCCCGATTCCTCTTTATTACCTTACCCAATTTTCGACGCCGCCTTCAACGCGCGTCTCCCAACATTGCAAACCCAGCCCAGAAATATGGATGCCGATACTCTTCGCGGTTGAGTATCCGCCGAACCGCAGCCTGCCAGGCTGCGGCCTTCGATTCTTTTCGCCAGGATGTTTTGATTCGGCGATGGAATTCGAGCGCCAGATCGGATGATCTCTCGTCGCGCCAACGGCTCACAACGGTCGCCGGACAACCCGCGACGAACCATGCCCAGGTCAGCCCGGTCATGCTTCGGATGGCGCCGGCTTTCGGCCAGGCCAGTTCGCTCCCGGACATCACGGCCAGCTCGGCTCTCAAATCGAGGTCGAAAATCTCTCTCACTTCGAGCAGCCCGTCTTCTTTTGATTCCACATTCGATGAAAGCGCCGCGAAGGAGAAGAGCGGCGCGGTCTCGTTCAACGCGCCGCGAACGTTCAGATGCAGCAGATCGTATTTGCTCGATTCAACCTTCATTCGGTCTTCGCTCGCGCCGGCGCCAACCAAAACGGCGATTCGCCGCTCGCCATAAAGCCGGTTCAACTCATCAACTTCATTTTGCGCATCCGGCGCCGGACCGGCCTGTTCGGCGGGAGGGCCGGAGATTATGGATTTGATGCGAGCCTCCGTCGCCGGACTCAACGCCGGATTTACGAAAGCGAGCAGCGAGGGCGGGAACACTCGGCGAGCCGCCGGACGAGCGCGCAACTTGGAGATCGCGCTGAGCGCGGTCAGCGAAGGCGTGTAAGAAACCGCGTGGTTCTCGATCAGGTAACGATCATCCTCGGTTCGCAGAGCATGAAAAGGCAGATTCCATAAAACCGCGTCTGGCGCGATGATCAGATGCTTGCGCGCGGTGATCTGCTCTTGCGCCGGTTTGAGCAGGAGGTCGTAAAGCTCGCGCGCCTGCGCCTGCGCGTCGGCGCTGCGCCCGGCAATCGCTTCCTGAAACTTCGTCACGCGGGCGTAGAGACCGGCGCGATCCGCGCCCAGAATGTAGATTTTCAGCGGAGAGACCCGTTGTCGTGATCGAGAACGTCCGCCAGGTTTCGTGAACGCGAATAGGTAGACGCTTTCGTCTGTCTCCACGAAATCGAGCAGCGCCGTCTCCGCGTCGGTCAGCAAAGCCGCCGCGCGCGCCGCGTCGAGCGGCTTGCCCTCGCCGCGCAGCGTCTTCAATTGAGGGCGCAGCGCGAAGAGTTTGTCGCGGAACGCCGTGTAATCCTTCTGTGTCTTACGCAGCTTTTCTGTCAGATCGTTGAGGCGCGCATTATTCGGAGCCTGTCGTTCCCGTTCGCGGTAAAGCTGAGCGTTGAGTGTGGCTACGCCGGTCAGGAATTTGCGCTCCTGCTCGCGTTCACGCGGAGTCATCGTTTTATTGATCCACACCTTCGCGCTTTGCAGCACTCCCAAAAGCACACGCGATTTCGCGCGCTCGGCGTAATCGAAAGCCTCATTGCCTTTGCCCTCGCTGATGGCCACATCAACCATCGCCTGATAAGGCGCGAGCTTGCTCTCGTAAAATCGCGGCTCGTGCCCGCGTTTCTGCTGCGGGCGAAGCGTTTCAATCGTCGCGATGGCTTCGACGAAAGCCTGGCGCGCGAGGTCGAGCTTTTCGGATCGGTACTGCGCTTTGCCCGCGCGATAACACGCCTGCCAGAAGAGGTCGCCGTCCTGAAACTGTTTGGCGAGCGCCGATGCTTTATCCGCCTGCTCAATCGTCTTCGCGTAATCGTTCTGCGCATAACTGATTAGGCTCTCGTTCAACAACACCACCGCGACGCCTAACTGGTTGTCCGCCGATCCGTACAAGGCTTTGCTTTTTTGATAAGCGTCGAGCGCGTTCATGTAATCGGCCTTCGCCGCGTAAGTCACACCGAGATCAATCAGCGCGTTGGCCGTCTCCTGAACATCGGCGGCCTGCTCGCGCAGAGCCAGAGCCTGTTTGAAAGCTTCGAGCGCCTGATCCAACTGGCCCAGACTGTAATGCTCGCCGCCGACCTTCTGCCAGGCGGCGGCGATGTCCGCTTTGTCGCCGAGCGATTCGGCGACGCTCAGATTCTCGCGATAGGCTTCGAGCGCGAGCGAGTAATTGCCGTCGAGCGAGTGGATCAATCCGATGCCCTGTAGCGCGCCCGCCACGCCTTGCCGCGTGCCCGCCTCTTTTTCGGCCGCGAGGCAGCGGCGGTAGTAAGTCATCGCCTGAGCGTAATCGCCCTGCGAGTAGTGGATGTTGGCGATATTGTGCAGCGCGTAACCGATACTGCGTTTGTCTCCTGCGGCTTCAAACCTGCTCGCGGCTTCGGCGTAAAAACCAATCGCGGCCGCGTCATTGCCCTGCTCGTACGCGGTCTTCGCGGTCTTGAGCAGGAGGCTGGCATAGGCTGTTTTCGCCCCGGCGCCTTCGAACCATTTCAAACTCCTCCGGTAATGGTCGGCGGCGAGCGCGTAATCTCCCTGTTCGTAGTGGACGTTGCCGATGTTTTCGAGCGTCTGCGCGGCCGCGCTCTTCTCATCCAGTTCTTCGTGAATTGCGAGTCCGCGTTGAAAGTATTCGATCGCCTGTTGCGGCTTGCCGAGGGCGGATAAAGCGAGGCCGATGCTGGTCAGAAAGCCCGCGGATTCCGACTTGCGGCCGAGTTCCTCCTCGATCGTCAAGCCTTTCTGATATGCGTCGAGCGCCTGTTGATAACGCTTCTGCATGAAATGAATGATGCCCGTGTTCATCCAGGCGTGAGAGGTCTCTTTCCTGTCGCCGAGTCTCTCCGCGACCAGGCGTTGACTCATCAGGACCGAAAGCGCGCGCGAATAATCGGCCTGCGCGTAAGCGCGGTCGCTCTGATTGTTGAGCAGCAACAGCAATTCGCGGTTGATCAATTCCTGATCGCCTGTCAGCAGCGCCTTGCGTTCAGCGTCGGTCTTCGCCGTGGCGAGGGCGTTCGCCAGGCCGGCGACCGCGGGAGTCTCGCTCCAGAATTTCCATTCGCCGTTCTCTCTGACAAACGAGAGATCGGCGCGAACCGAGCTCTTGCGGATCGAAGTAGATGATCCGCGAACGCTGATGGCGTCCCGTTCAATGGCCACGCGCGCCGAAGCCTGGCCGCCTTCGATCTTGATTCGCGAAATCGTGGGTTCCGAGAATCTGTAATCCTCGATGGCAAACATCCGCTGCAGCAGTTCGCGGCGAGAGGCTCCGGTCGGCGAATCTTTGCTCCACAGGGCCGCGATGGCGTCCAGGTCTTTCTTCGCGTAGGCGTCGAAATATTTAACGACCAACGCTCGCAACGCTACTTCGTCCGGCGATGAAGCGCCGCCGGGCGCCAGTTGTTGAGCGGAGGCGGAGAGACAAAGAAAAATGATGGAGACGACGATCAACAGAAATCTCGCCCTGTTAGGCATAATGTGGAACCTCGTTTATAAACACAAAGAGGCGAAGCGGAATTCCCGCTTCGCCCGCAACATTCGGATCGAAATTCCGCCAGATTTTACTGGTTGCTCGGCATTCGCGCCACTTCGACATTCCTTCGCATCTCTTCGAGTTTCTTTTTATCCGCCTCATAATCGCCATCTATGAGATCTTGCCTCAGACTGGTGATCATGTAATCGGATGGAATCTGGAAGAGCGCGCCGTCAGGCTCGGAGCGGTTGATGTTGGTGACGCGATAGGTTGATTCGCCGAAACGAGGATCGTTGCGTCTGGATAGGATCATCATCTTCAGTTCCGGCGAGTACCAGGTCTCACTGACCGTTTCAATCGGGCGTTCATTGCCGACCGCGCCTGCAGGCATGGTCGTGACCGCGCGCGTCCCCTCGCATTCGACGCCTTCGACCATTTGTTTGCCGAGTTGTTCCGTGCCGGTCGTGTATTTCGTGATGCGTCTTGTAACATCATCCGGCGGAGTCGGGCTGTCTCCAATCGTGAAGTTGAAGGTCAGAATGCCTTGGACTTTAACAGCCTTGCCCCCGAGTTCAGTCGGTCTAAACACCCACTGGCGCGCCGCTTGAAGCGCGGCGTCTCGCAGTAACGGATGGCCACTGATGACACTCGCTTCGATAACCTCTCCGGTTTCGCTGACCAGCACTTGAATTTGTACCGCGCCCTCGGCCCTCGCGGCTTTCGCTACCGGAGGATAAGGTGGTTGCACTTTCCTGAGTGCGCTGCCCTGCAACACTCCGCCCGACACTGTAATCTTCTTGGGAGCCTCCGCGTTTGCCGATGCGGTCGGAGAACCAGGGGTCGGAGAAGGAGAAGATTGCGGCGGCGCGACCCTGATGTAAGAATTCGTTTTGCGAGCGGTTCTGGTTTCGGGGTCGAGGGCGTAACTTATGCCTCCGACCGGATCGTTGATGTTGATCGTCTGCTTCTGCTCGCTCGTTCCGCCCATCTGGAATGTCCGCTCGTTGCGGGTGCGCCCCTGGCTGTCGCGGTAAAGGCGACCTTCGATACGCTGAACGATGCGGTTTCCGTCCGGTAGGGTCTGAATTGTTTCAGAGACAATATCGGCTGAAAACGGCGCGCCCTTGACCAACCGGTTGTCGAAGCTCATCTCCTGTGAGAAGAACTGGAAGGCGCTGTCGCCGCCCTGCTGAGCGCCGTTGTTCAGTCCACCATTGAAACCTTCGGGAAAGCGAAGCGCGCCGCCGGTCGGATCGGATGTGGTGACCTCGACCGCCGCGACAAGTTTGACGCCGGTTTGAACAGCGCCGGTCTTCCCATCGCTCTTCCTGTCCTGCGCCATTACACCGGCGAGGCCGTTAGCGGACATCGCCAACGCGCAAACGGATGATAGAAGCCTTCTTCCGATACTTTTCATAGTTATCTCCTCTCTATTTTTCTCTCTTTGGACGACTCTTCCTTTCAACGGACGAAGCGAATGGCGCGGGCCAGCCCATCCTCACCAACCAGCAGATCGGCTTTGACCGGCACATCGGCGCGTTCGATATTCACGGGCAATCCCAATGTGATGAGAGCCGAGCGCGGCATCTGCACCCGTATCACTTCACCGCTCTCCATAGGCTTCTGATCGTCGCCGTAACTTAGCGGAAAGAAATCGGTCGTGTATTCGCTGTCATTGGCATAAGCGGTGATGCCGTCGCGAATGAAGAGTCTGGCGCCGCGCGCCCGATTGCCACGACGCTTTTGCGGCGCGCTCGATTCACGACCCGGCTCAGGTTTGACGATCTCTCTCACGATCTGCTCTTCACGTTTGACGGAAGGTTGCGGCGACGGAGCCTCTTCTGTAAGCGCCTCGTCGGCTTTTTGTGGTTCATTTTGAATCGCGCGATAAACGATGAAACCGAAAGCGATGAGAATCGCAACCGCCGCGGCCAAAGCCCAACGCGGCCAGCTCCTTGATTGAGATGGTAAACGTCGCGCGATCGGATTTGACGCCTGCGCGCGAAAAGCTTCGAGCAAGGCGGCTTCGACGCTATCTGGCGCGTCTTTTCCTTCATCGCTCGCGGCCAGAGATTTCAACCCCGCGCTCAGCGCGCGTTCATCCGCCAAACGCGACGCGCAACGCTCACATATTTCGGCGTGAGCAGATCCCTCCACGCGCGATGCGGCGTTGATCATTTTCGCGCGGGCAAGATCATTGACGATGTCTTCAAATTCTCTGCAGTTCATATCTCACACAAAGCAGTTCTCGGTATCCGTTTGGCCGACCTCGGCGGTCCGATGCGCCCGCAGCTTTTCGACGAGCAAGGCGCGAGCGCGGTGCAGCCTCGACCTGACGGTTCCCACGGCGCATCCCAGGGCGGCGGACGCGTCGGCGTAACTCATCTCCTGAAGATCGCACAACACAACGACCTCGCGGTAATGCGCAGGCAGCGCCAGCACCGCCTGCCGAACTGAAGCGATCACCTCTTTCCGAGTCAGACACGTGAGCGGATCAGCAAATGCGGTCAAACTCTCCGGCGTTGACGAATCCGGATCTTCATCCACGTCATAGATCGGCGAAAGGAAGCGATCTTTTTCCAAACGGCGCAACACCTGATTGCGCGCAACACCGAAAAGATAGGCCGAAAAAGAGCCGCGCGACGGGTCGTAACGGCTATCGCCGCGCATCAAGGTCATAAAGACCTCCTGGGTGACATCTTCGGCGATGGTTTCAGATCCACTCATCCGCAACGCGAAACGATAGACGCCAGCTTGCCGCCGGCGATAGAGCGCTACAAACGCGCTCTCGTCCCCCGCGCGCAACAGCGTAAGCAATTCGTCGTCGCTTAAAGTTGAATGCATCACTGGAAAATGTAGGGCAAACTGCCTCGGTTTGCCTGGCGTCCTCGAAATGCGTCTTTAAAGAAAGCAAGGCAAACCGGACAGTTTGCCATACATTTGATTTAACCTGCCGACGCTCGTGATTCAGATTTTCCGGCCTGAAAGTTCCAGAAAAAAGCGTGGGGAGTGGGGAATGGGGAATGGGAGAGCTTTATAACCCCTCTCCCACTCCCTACTCCCCATTCCCACTCCCCAATCTTCCTACCGGCTGACAGTGTTTCGTCGCTGCTTCAACTTGATCTCGAACAATTTCGGCCAGAGTTTGCCGGTCACGAAGAGCCTGTCTGAGGCTTCGTCGTAGGCGATGCCATTGAGCACGTCCACCGGACGAGCGAGGTCTTCGGGCGAAAGCAATCCTGATAGATTGACCCAGGCGGTCACTCTTCCGCTTTGCGGATCAATGCGCGCGATGCGGTCGGTCTGCCAGATGTTGGCGTAGATCTCACCCTTGATGTATTCGAGTTCGTTGAGCTGAGCTATATCGCGCCCGTTGTCCTGAACTGTGATCACGCGCTGAACATCGAACGTGTCAGGATTGAGAAACCGAATCCGGTTGGTGCCGTCGCTCATAATCAGCGAACGTGTGTCATGCGTGAGTCCCCAACCCTCGCCCGTGTAGCTGAAATCGCGAAGTATGTTGAACGAATCGAGGTCGTAAACGAACCCCCGTTGTGTCTGCCAGGTCAGTTGGTACAGGCGTCCATTGAACAAGGCCAACCCTTCGGCAAAGAACTCAGCGGGCACAACCTTCTTATTCAAAACCTTCCCGGTCTCAAGCTCGACGCGGCGAAGCGACGACGAGCCGTTCAACCCGGTGCTTTCATAAAGCGCGCCTTGGTGAAAGACCAGTCCTTGAGTGAAGGCGGCGGAGTCGTGCGGATAGACGTTGATAACTTCGTAAGTGTAGGTCGGGACTCTGGCTGGAGCTGTCATTTGATTCGGTTGTTGAGTTTCGGCTTTTGACGTAACAGCGTTGGCGCTACTGCAAGCGGCGATAATCAGTGATGCGGCGATCGAAAAAAGAGTCTTTGAATTGAGCATTAGGGCGCCTCGGTGTAAATTTTGTTCTATGCCATATGAAATATGGCATATGGCATATGGCTAACGGAGACCACCTGAAGGCGGAACTCCAAATAATCAGGGGAGTACTCAATGTCGGAAAACAACTGCCTCTTCTGCCGGATCATCGCCGGCGAGATTCCTTCAAACAAAGTCTATGAAGACGATCTGGCGCTCGCGTTCCGCGACATCAACCCACAAGCCCCCACGCACGTTCTGATCGTCCCGAAAAAGCACATCACCTCGCTCAATGACGCTACACAAGACGATCAGTCGTTGCTGGGGCATCTGACGCTGGTCGCGTCGAAGCTCGCGGATCAACTCGGCGCCGCCGTGAGCGGCTACCGCACAGTGATCAATACAGGCGCTGGGGCGGGTCAGAGCGTCTGGCATATTCACGTCCATCTGCTCGGCGGGCGGGAGCTTGGTTGGCCTCCGGGCTAAATCGAACGGGCAGGTTTCACCACAACCTGCCAGCGGCCTTGAGTGAATGGTAGATCAGCGCGATCCCGCCCGCTATCAGCGATACGAGCGCGCCGATCACAACAACCACGAACAGATAATCGGAAAGGACTGGCCGGCGGCGTTCCTGCGCATACCTTCGAAACAGGTTCATATTCCACCTGTTCGACTTGACAAAGAAATCCGACGCGTCGCCGACGAACGGAATGACGCCGAGCAGATAGTCGAAAGCCACGTTCATCGCCATCCGCAGAATAATGACCTTGGGCAGCCGGTATTGGATCGCGCTACCGATCAGGTATAGTGAGAAGATCGCAGTCAGCGTATCACCCACCCAGGGAAGCAATCCCAGAATCGGATCGAGGCCAATGCGAATGTTGAGAATCGGAATGCGTATAAAGTCATCCAGAAGACGCGCGATGCGGTCCAAACGAAGATCCGGGCCTTCAATTTCCATTTCCTCTTCGCGGCTCGCAATCCGACGTGGCGAATCGTAAAGGTCGATCACTGAATTCGGTTTGCTCATTTCAAATCCTTCTGGCGCCGCCGCGCGCGTAAGCAAGCAATCGTCCCTGCGCATAGGCGCCTGCTTACGCGTGGCGCCGCGTCAGTCTCCCAATCAGAACGGTCTCGCAGCGGTCTTTCCGATCTTCACAAAAACCCGCCCCAGCGCGCGTATCTTTGAAACCCGTGGCGGGACCAGAGTCAGGTCCGGCGCGCCGATGTCCTCATCACCGCGCTTCTCTTTCAACCATCGCTGAAAAATGGCCCGCACCGCGCGCGGATTTTCCGACGCGGTGATGAAGGTATTGCGCAGATGATCCGGCGTGGCGACGCGGGAATTGTGTTTTGAGAAGTACCGCCGCAACGCGTCAAAAAACCGCTCATCGCCAAGCTCCTTGCGCAAGGCCACGAAGAGCAGTCCGCCTTTCGCCTGCACAATCGCTGTGTACTGCAGTGAGTTGCGGAAATCCTTTATAGGCTTTTCAGCTTCAACGTCCACACCTCCCAACATTCGATAGGCCTGATAAGCACCGCGCAGTTGTTGGTCAATGATCAAATCGCCCAGCCTCTTTCCGTAGACAGCCTCGTGATAGTAGGCCGCGGAAAAATTGGCCAGAGCTTCATCCAGGTAGGGAGCGCGTTCGGAATCACTGCCAACCGCTTCGCCCCACCACTGTTTTGCGACGCCATGCGCAATCGTGAACTCAAATGATGACTTAATGATATCGGCCTGCTCGCGCAAAACGCCGGGCAAACGCGCGGCCTGCGGCGTGTCGAAATCAACGTAGTAAGCCTGTGCGATGACCACCATCCCCGGAAACTGGATGCTGCTGTACCCCGCAGCCAGCGGCGCCTCAACCACCTGAAGAAGCGCATATGGATAATCCCCGAAAGATTTCTCATATACATTGATCGCATTCACCGCGAAGTCGAGCGCGCGTTTGCCAAGGCGTTCGTCACTCTCGCGGAAGTAGGAAACTGCGCGCGAAACGCCAGCCTTCTGCTCTACGCTCTTCATTCGCTCAACAACGGCGATGGCGAATCCTCTCAACTTTTCCCCACGAAAAGTCTGCGACTTACGCTTGGGCCCCTCGCCGGGCGCGCCGGGTTCGGAGTGGGATCCCCTCGATTCGACGTTTTCCGCCGAAGCAATCAGTGTCAGCCCTTCGTCAGTTTTGACAGTAACCTCGTAATCCGCGACCTCGCCGTTGACTAGGCAACCTACACTAACCGCCAGGTTCTGTTCGATCGCCTGCTGCTGTCGCGGCGCTAGCATCGGAAAGAAGTATCCCAATAGCATAGCCTCCTCTCCAGCAAAGAAGATGTCGCGCGCATCTCTGGGCTGACGTTCGTCGTTGAGGGCGTCGCTGACTTCCTGCAGGAAATGGGCCAGCAGACTCGTTTCTTCGCGCTGCACACGCGGAATGCGCGCGTTGAAATCAAGCGTCAGTTCGATGCTCTGACCGGGTTGTAGTTTCTGTGGCAGTTCCACCCTGAGCAGAGCGTTACGCGAACGCAGGCTGAAATACAGATCCCGGCCACCGGAAGTGACCCTTTGCACTGTCAATGAAGGCTCATCTTCTTCCAATAGGCCGAAGTTGGGATAAAGATAAAAACCGAGAAAATCCAGGTCTTCGCGAGTGTTATTTGTAAATCGAAGAATTTCGCGCCCGGTGTAGCTCGCCTTTTGATAGTCGAGATCAATCTCAACACGGTAAATATCTCGCGGCGACGAGCTATCAACAGGATTTGCAGGTTTTGCCGCTTGATCCCCAAACTTCGCCGTCTGGCCGTGGGCCGTGGAAATTGCAGCAAAAGCAAGGAACGCAATGGCATAATATTGCGCCGCCGGAAACATCGTGGGAAATTGGGAGTGGAGTGCTTTCACGCGCCCATTCTACTTCAACAGCGATCAAACCGTTAATGGCTTATCGGCGCGCCTTCATAGGCAGGCGATAGATCATCGAGGCTCGGCAATGACGCTTCTGCAGACCGCACAATTTTTACTCCACATCACTTCTTCTCAAAAAATCAATTGACAACTTCCTCGTATCAATCTACTATCCGCCTATCTTGAAAATGACTTTCAACATCACATCAATTTTAAGCAATCTCGGAGAGTGCAAATGAGCAAGAAGTCTAAGTGCTGTAAGAGTTATAAGAGAAAAGGTAAGCCGTGCAAAAATTGTCCATTGTTCAAATGATTCATATTTCCCGGTCAAAAATACTAATCAATCGCTGAATATCAAATCCCATTACAAAATATAAAAGCCTTCAGCGTTGCAGCGCCGAAGGCTTTGTCGCAAACCAACCCAGTCAGTTTCTGGTAACTTAGCGAGCGGTATGCGGGCGAATCCTATCACGCCGCCGCTAATAAATCACATCCGAATCATCACAAGTTCGGCGTGAAAGGAGACCCTGTAATGAATTCGCATGGTTCTCTATCTCCAGGGCGAGGCTTTCCAGCATCACCTTCCCGGCTAATCGCCGCAGCTTTTCTGCTCTCCACTCCTCCCGCGCTCTTCGCCCAAATAAACGACAGCGCAGTCATCTTGCGCAGACGCGTCACTGACACTGCGGGCGCGGCATTGACTGGCGCTTCGGTCACGCTTGGCAATCTGACTAGCGGACTCGGCCGCGTCGTAGCGACGGACGCCAATGGCAATTTCGCTTTCGCCGCTTCGAGCAGCGGGCGTTATCGTCCGACCATCAGCGCCGTTGGATTCGCGCTAATCTCTGAAAGCGAATCATTCGGTTCGCTCGATTTTGCGCTCGAACCGGCTGCGTTGGCCGAAAGGATCACCGCCGTTTCCGGCTCACGGCAGGACGTGGGAATGCGTTTTACGCGGACACAAGAGCGAATGTAGTACTGCAAACTCTCGCGCCCCCCACAACTTTGCTGTCTTCGCAACGAGTTTTTGAAGGAGGGAGTGAATTTTATGAAACACGAAAACGATCAGGAGCCCCGATTAGAAGGAGGCTATCGCTTGCCAGTCAATTGTTTCAAATGCTCCGAAGGCTGCGTGCATCTGGAGTACGGCAATATCCTTTTCACCTTTACCCAGCCGCAATTCCGCGCGCTGGCTGAAGTCATCGGCAGAGTCTACAGCGAACTGGAAGCGGAACGCGCCGAACAGGATTTTTCGTATTACGCCGAGTCGCTCGTGATGTGAGGGAGACCGTCAATAGACCTGCTATTCATATTGCCCTCATCTTCAACAAACATCACCATAGGAGGCAAACCATGCCCTACAACAATTCACTTCCTAGCGCCTTCAGGGCGCTATGCATCAGTCTGCTGTTGATGATGTCAAGCGCCATCGTTTCAGCCCAAAGCAGGATTTCGCTTACTGGACGTGTGACCGATCAAACGGGCGCGGCGGTCGGCAATGCGATAGTGACGGCGCGGCAGGTTGGCACGAGTTTTGAACGATCCGCGAAAACCGGCGACGACGGCGGCTATCGAGTGAACGATCTGCTGCCCGGCGAATATCAGGCCAGCGCGCGGCGCGAAGGCTTTTCGCTCGCCGCGCAGACTCTCATGCTCTATTCCGAGCGGGGAGTTGAGCGTGAACTTGATTTCGTACTGCGTCCTGGTCAACTTGCCGCTGATGTCAGCGTCGTTTCGACTCAGATCGCCGCCACTCAGGAAGAGCAGATGCGCATTCCCGGTTCGGTCGAGATAATTGACGCGCGCACACTCGAAATCTCGCGCCCGTTCAATTTCAACGAAGCCCTACGCAAGGCTCCCGGCGTTTACACTCGCGATGAAGAAGGCTTCGGGTTGCGCCCTTCAATCGGCATTCGCGGCCTCGATCCGAATCGCTCGGCGAAGGTCCTGCTGCTGGAAGACGGCGTTCCGCTCGGCCACGCGCCTTATGGCGACACCGACGCCTACTATCACCCGCCCATCGAGCGTTACAACGGCATCGAGGTTCTCAAAGGCTCATCGCAGATAGCTCACGGCCCGAACACGCTGAGCGGCGCCATCAACTATTTGACGCCGAATCCTCTAAATGGGGCGGATGGAGCTGAGAATTTCAGCGGCTCGCTCACGCTGCTCGGCGGCAATCGCAACTACTTCAATGGCTACGCGAGCGTTGGCGCGACGCTCGGACGCACGGGATTGCTTTTCGATTTTCTGCGCAAGCAGGGCCAGGGCGCGCGCGAAAACATGCGCTTCGGGCTGAACGACGTCCTCATCAAAACCGTGACGAAGCTCACCAAAGACGGAGGGCAGACCCTCAGCTTCAAGTTCAACTATTATGGCGAAGACTCCAACGTCCCGTACTCCGGTTTAACGCTCGCCGAGTTCAGCGACAATCCGCGCGCCAATCCATTCCGCAACGATTTCTTTGACGGCGACCGCTTCGGCGGCTCGGTGATCTACACGAACACGATCAATAGTCGCGCGGTCTTCACCACGACGATCTATGGGTCGGACTTCAACCGCGACTGGTGGCGGCAATCGTCCAACTCCGATCAACGACCGAATCGCCGCGGTAACAACGGCTGTAACGGATTGGCCGAACTCAACACGCTCTGTGGCAACGAAGGTCGTCTGCGCAATTACGACGCGTTCGGCGTTGACCCGCGATTGAAGCTCAGCAGCGGACTCGGCGAGACCGACCTCGGCTTCCGTTATCACCGCGAAACGCAGAACCGCATACAGCAGAACAACAACACAGGTGGGCCAAACGGGCGCGTCGGCGTGACGGTGGAAGACAATCTGCGCAGGAATGACGCGGCGTCGGGTTACATTCAACATCGCTTCCTGTTCAGCAAGTTCGCCGTCACGCCCGGCGTCCGCATCGAACACGTCAATATCGAACGAACCAACCGGCTGACAACACCGATCACAGGCAAGACCGATGTGACTCAAATCATTCCCGGCCTTGGCTTGGCCTACAGCCCGTCGTCTCGCTTCACGATCTTTGCTGGCGCGCATCGCGGATTCTCCCCGCCGCGTCCGGCGGACATCATAGACAACAATACAGGCGGCGTCATCGAACTCGATCCTGAGCTGTCGTGGAATTACGAGGCCGGCTTCCGTTCGACGCCCGCGCGCGGCGTGAAGTTGAGCGCGGCCTTCTTCCGGCTTGATTACGAGAACCAGATCGTTCCGGCAAACCTCTCGGGCGGCGTGGGGGCGACGCTGACCAGCGCGGGCGAGACGTTGCATCAGGGCGTTGAATTCGACGGGCGCTGGGACAGTGGCGCGACCTTCAATTCACCGCACAATTTTTACGTGCGGACGGCCTATACCTATATCAGCGTGGCGGAATATCGCGGCACACGCTTCAGCAACGTCAGCGGCTTCAACACCGTCAGCGTCAAGGGCAATCGGTTGATCTACTCACCGAAACATCTGGCGGCGACGACTGCAGGTTACTCGCACGCGAGCGGCTTCGATGCGCTGATCGAGGCCGTCCACACCGGTGAGCAGTTCGGCGACGATCTGAATTCGGTCGAGGTTTCGCCGAACGGTCAGCGCGGATTGATCCCGGCCTACACGGTCTGGAACGCGGCGGTCAACTACCGAATCGGCAAACTGGAGCGCTACGCGCCGACGGTCTTCGTCGCGGTGAAGAACCTCGCTGACGACACGTTCATCGTTGATCGGCGGCGCGGCATTATGGTTGGCGCCCCGCGCCTGGTACAGGGCGGCGTGAAGATCCGGTTCTGATGATCGGCGCAGGCTAAAACCACCGGATGCGCGCGACGGAATACCACGCGACATTTCACATTCAATTTTTCACTTCAAAAGCGTAAATAACAAAACCACTCACGCCAGCAATGTTGAGCGCAAGCTGACAAATCACTCATCAAGCGTTGGCTCATTACCGGAGGTATGCACTATATGAAGCTGAGATCAAAGAAGAACGCAAAGAAGAATCGGAAAAGGAGCGGAAACAGATCCGGGCAATGCAGCCCCAAGTATTGGATGACGATAGGTACGATGGGAGCTTTGTTGACGTATGCGCCTGTCGCCGCTCGCCCGGCCATGCGCGCTGGCGCAATGGGCGTTCGCGGCGTTTGGGAAGCTATTTATACACAAGACCCGGCCGAGGCGTCGCAAACCCAGCGCTTCGACATTCCACCTGGCCCGCTCGAAACAGTATTGACCTCCTTTCAGAGTTTGACCGGGCTGCAGGTGTTGGTTCCGAACGAGAAGCTGCGCGCAATTCCCTCGCCCGGAGTTTCAGGCGTCCATACGGCCGAACGGGCGCTGACGCAGATTCTGGCGGGCACAGGCGTTATCTATCGTTTCAGCGGCCCGAAGATCGTGACGCTGGAATTGGAAGGCGTGGCCGCGTCGGTCGAGGTGCTGGGCCGTATCACGCCTTCGTCGCCGAAATATACCGAGCCGCTGCGCGACACGCCGCAAACGATCACCGTCATTCCCAAAGCGGTGATCGAAGAACAGGGCGCGACGACGCTGCGCGACGTGCTGCGCAATGTTCCCGGCCTGACGATGACCGCTGGCGAAGGCGGCGTTCCGGCGGGCGACAACTTGACGCTGCGCGGGTTCAGCGCGCGCAACGACATCTTTATTGACGGCGCCCGCGATCTTGGTCCGCAATCGCGTGATCCCTTCAACCTCGAACAGGTAGAAGTCGTCAAGGGACCTGGCTCGGCCTTCACCGGGCGCGGCTCGGCGGGCGGTTCGATCAACCTGGTGAGCAAGGCGCCGACCGTCAATCGCTTCTTCGCAGGTACGGTCAGCTTCGGCAGCGACGCGACCAAACGATTCACTGGTGACGTCAATATCCCGATCAAAGATCGTACGGCCTTCCGCTTAAATCTGCTCGCGCACGATTCCGGCGTGGCTGGGCGCGATGTGGTCGAAAACCAACGCTGGGGCGTTGCGCCGTCCGTCCTGTTCGGGCTGGGGACGCGGACGCGGCTGACGCTCAGCTACTTCTACATGGGGCAGGACAACATCCCGGATTACGGCATCCCGTGGGTGACGGCGACGCACAACGTGTTGGCGAACCTGCGCGATAAGCCCGCGCCCGTGCCGCGCGAAAACTTCTACGGTCTGAAATCGCGAGACTTCGAGAAGATGCGCTCCGACCTGGCGACGGCAAAAATCGAGCGCGACTTCAACGATTCAGTCACGCTTCGCAATCAGTTTCGCTTCGGCTATTCGACGCGCGATTCGGTCACCACCTCGCCGCGTTTCGCCAGCCCAGACTCGCTGGTCATCAATCGCAACGGCCCGTCGTGGATCACTGAGGACAAAGTCTGGGATAACCAGACCGATCTGCGCGCGCGTTTCTCGACCGCCAGGATCGAGCACTCGCTGGTCACCGGCCTCGCGCTCACTCACGAAAATAACCTGCGCCGGACGCGCGCCGTCACCGGTACGCCGACTACCACGCTGAACAACCCCGATCCCTATCAACCGTTCACCGGCGTTATTTCGGTGGGGCCGAACGTTGGCGATGTCACTGGGAAATCGGTCTCGCTTTACGCCTTCGAAACGGCGAAGCTCGGCAAATATGTCGAGCTGAACGGCGGGTTGCGCTTCGATCGTTTCGACGTGGATGGCGTCAACACGGCGCTCGCTCCGGTCGAGCGCGTGGACGAGATGGTCAGTTGGCGCGCGGGCGTGGTCGTCAAGCCGAAGGAAGAGGGCAGCGTTTACGTCTCCTACGGCACGTCGCTCAGCCCATCACTTGAAGGTTTGTCTTATGGGACGGCCAACACCGCCATCGAGCCGGAGAAGACCTACAACCTCGAAGTCGGCAGCAAGTGGGATTTGATCAGCGAACGATTGTCGGTGAATGGCGCGATCTTCCGCGTGGAGAAGACCAACGCGCGCACGCCGCCCCTTCTGCCGGACGATCCGCCACAGGTACTGCAAGGCCGCCAGCGCGCGCAGGGAGTCGAATTAGGCGCAAGCGGCGGCATCACCCGCGCCTGGCGAGTCTTCGGCGGATACACGTTTCTCGACAGCGAGATCGTGAAGTCGAATAACGCGGCGGAGGTAGGCAAAGAAATTCAGAATGCGCCTCGTCATTCGTTCAACATTTGGACGACATACCAACTACCGCATCGGATCACGCTCGGCGGCGGCCCGCGCTTCGTCGGACGCCGATTCGGCAACAACACGAACACCCGGCAAGTCGAGAGCTACTGGATGCTCGATGCAATGGCCTCGTTCCCGGTATCGAGGCGCCTCGATTTGCGACTCAATCTCTACAACCTGACCAACGAGCATTACTTCGACCGGCTGGGCGGCGGACACCTTATTCCGGGCGCGGGCCGCTCGGTGATGGTTAGCACGGGCTTCCGGTTCTAACAGCACACGGTCAGTAGATCACAAAAAATGAAACTCCTCATTCATTTCGTGATCTGCTGACCATACCTAACGGAGCAAGAAAACAATGCTGCTGCATATTCCCGATGTCCTAGCCGCCGAGCAGGTCTTGCATTGCCGGCAAAAACTGGATCAGGCCGAGTGGGTTGACGGACGGGTTACCGCCGGGCGCCAGTCGGCGCGGGCGAAAGACAACATGCAATTGCCGGAGGAACATCCGGTGGCGCGCGAACTGGGCGATCTGATCCTTATGGCGCTGCAAAACAGCCCGCTATTTATGGCGGCGGCGCTGCCGTTGAAGGTATTCCCGCCGCTCTTCAACCGTTATCAAGAGGGGCAATCGTTCGGCACGCACGTGGACAACGCCGTTCGCCAGGTAGCCGGCACACCGCATCGCGTGCGCACTGATCTGTCGGCGACGCTGTTCCTCGCAGCGCCCGAAGAGTACGACGGCGGCGAGTTGTCGGTCGAAGACACTTATGGCCTGCATAACGTCAAACTACCTGCGGGCCACTTGATCCTCTATCCCGCATCGAGCCTGCACCACGTGCGCCCGGTAACGCGCGGCGCGCGGCTGGCGTCATTCTTCTGGATTCAAAGCATGGTGCGCGATGACGGACAACGCACGCTGCTCTTCGATCTGGATATGGCGATTCAACGCATCGGCGGCGAAGCGCCCGATCACTCATCCGTCATCCAGCTCACCGGCGTCTATCACAATCTGTTGCGCCGTTGGGCGGACGTTTGAACCTCATCCCCAGGATTCGCTCCAAATGAAACTATTTCGCAAAGTACTCTTCTGGTGTCACCTGACGGTTGGCGTTATTGCCGGCCTGGTCATATTGATTATGTCAGTCACCGGCGCGCTGCTGACTTACGAACGGCAGATTACCTACTGGGCCGACACGCGCGACTATCGCGTTGCGCCGCCTTCTCCGGGAGCGACGCGCCTTTCGGTGGAGACACTGCTCGCTCGCGCGGGCGAGGCGCATCCCGGAGCCACAATTACGACTGTTACCATGCGTTCCGATGGTTCCGAACCGGCGGCTATCACTCTGGCGAGCAATCCCGCCGCCCGACCGGGAGGCGGGCGCACAATCTTCGTCAATCCGTACACCGGCGCCGCGCTGGGCGAGGGATCGAAGAGAGTTCGCGACTTCTTCCGCGTCGTCACCGATTGGCACCGCTGGCTGGGCGCTCACGGAGCAAGCCGCAACACCGCGCGAGCCATCACCGGCGCGTGCAACCTCGGCTTTCTATTCATTGTGGCCAGCGGCGCCTATTTGTGGTGGCCACGCAAACGGAACTGGACCCAGTTCAAAAACATCATGTGGTTCAAACGAGGGCTGCCTGGCAAGGCGCGCGACTTCAACTGGCACAACGTGATCGGCTTCTGGTCTTGCGCGCCGCTTTTCATTGTCGTGCTCTCCGCCGTCGTGATTTCGTATCAATGGGCCGGCAATCTTGTTTACCGCATGGTTGGCGAAAATCCGCCCGCGCGAGCGCCGCAACCAGGACAACCGCCCGGAAACGCCGCGCCGCAACGCGGCGGACCGGAGCGTCGCGATACGGCCGTGTCGTTGGATAACCTCGACGGGTTGTGGGCTCGCGCGGCGCAACAGGTCTCCGGTTGGCGCAGCGTCAGTCTGCGGCTGCCCGCTTCGTCTGACGCGCCATTGACGTTCACGATTGACCAGGGCGATGGCGGCCAACCGCAAAAACGCGCCCAACTCACGCTGGACCAAAAGACCGGCGAGGTCGTGCGCTGGGAGCCGTTTTCGAGCTACACTACGGGCCGCAAGCTTCGCTCGTTCCTGCGGTTCGCGCATACCGGCGAGGTGGCGGGCATCACAGGCCAAACCATCGCCGGTTTGGCGTCGTTGGGCGCCGCGTTCCTCGTCTGGACCGGGCTGGCGCTTGCGTGGCGGCGCTTCCGCGCGTGGGCGCCGAAAAGGTCCAGAGGAGCTATTCCTGCCGCTTCGCCACTGGCGGAGGAAGTGGCTCACAGCCGCGCCGACAACCCTGGCGCTCAACCTGAGACGCAATTCTTTTCCGGGTCGAGCGCTGACTAAATCCGTCAGCAACGCGCTGTCAAACTCGAAGAACTTCGGATAAGCGCTTACGGAAAATTTCTGATGAGCAATCCGCCGACAAAACCACGCGAGCAGACCGGCGCCCTGCGCGGCATCCTTTTGACCATCTTTCTCCTGGGCGTACTCGGCACGGGCGCGGAGTTACTCTTGCTGGAACACACAGAGAGTTTATGGCAACGGGTTCCGCTGCTGCTCATCGTGTTCAGCCTTGCCACGCTCATCCTGCACGCCGCCATTCGACGGGCCGCAAGCGTGCGGATCTTTCAGGCGACGATGATCCTCTTCCTGCTCAGCGGCGTCGCCGGATTGCTGCTCCATTACCAGGGCAATGTGGAGTTCAAGTCGGAGACCAATCCTTCCCTGGCCGGACTGGAGTTGTTTTGGGAAGCGATGAAGGGTAAAGCGCCTCCGGCTCTGGCCCCCGGCGTGATGATTCAGATCGGGCTGCTGGGGCTGGCTTATACCTACCGTCATCCGGCGTTGCGCGTGTCAACTGAAAAAACCGAATCCACCAACAAAGGAGAATAATGATGAACCTGCTAAAATCGCTTGCCTTCGCCGCCATCACATCGCTCGCTCTCGCAACCGCGGACAGTGTCGAAGCCCAGGTCGGACGCTCGCAGGGATTGGTTGATCCGAACCTGGCGGGCGAGAAAGAACTGCTTGCGCTGCCGCACCTCAATCCAACAATTGTGAAGGGCATTCTGGAGCGTCGCCCCTTCCTGAGCATGACCGATCTGAACGCCTTCCTCAGTCAGTCGCTCAAGAAAGAGCGACTGACCGAGCTG
>Ga0187894_10001213_pt1 | contig 33583 bp, 36 predicted proteins | sample GBC1701081metaG_FD_136650 | JGI IMG/M metagenome (GOLD analysis project Ga0187894, IMG submission 136650) | White microbial mat communities from a lava cave in the Kipuka Kanohina Cave System on the Island of Hawaii, USA - GBC170108-1 metaG ...
GAGCATCGGCTGCGGAGGCGGCGACCCGCAACCTCTTGTGCGCCTCGGCCTCATCACCCAAGGCAAGAGCCGGATGCGGTAATGCCGCACCTCCGGATCTGCGGAGGGGGTGATCAGCGATGGCCATTCCTACTCCAACTCCGTTCGCAAACGATACTCCTTCAAAAACCCCTGTGGCCTCCATACTAGAAGCGCTATGAGTCCCGCACCAATGATGATGATGCGGATCGCCGCCAGCTGGTCCGAGTTGAGCGACGGGATCGCGTCCTTCAGGAAGCGCGAGCCCTCGAGCAGCACCATGACCACCGCCGCCCCGGCGATCGTGCCGAGGTGCGCGCCGCGCCCGCCCGCGATCACGGCCATGAACGCGTAGGCGATGACGATGTTGGTGAACTGCGTCGGGTCAATGTATTGGTAGTAGAAGCTGTGCATCGAGCCGGCGAGGCCGATGAAGGCGCCGCCGATCGCGAAGATGCGCACGCGCGCCCAAAGGACGTTCTTGCCGAGCGTCGCCGCGACGACGTCGTCTTCCCGCACCGCGCGCACCAGCCGGCCGAACGGCGAGCGGGCGATCACCGTGAGAACGGCGTAGGTGCCCGCGAGGAGCAGCAACGAGACCCCGAGCAGGAAGTACAGGTACATCTCGGGAGGCACACTGTCGCCCAGGGGACGCGGAATGCCCGCGAGGCCCAGCGCTCCCTTGGTCAGCCAGTCCTCGTTCAGCGAGACGAGCCGCAGCATTTCACCCACGCCCAACGTGACGATCGCAAAATAGTCCTCTTCAATGACACGCAGCGTCACCAGCGCGACCAGCCCGCAGACCGCCGCGACGATGAGCATCGCGCCGACGACGGCGAAGAACGTGTTCGCGCCCGCCTTGAGCATGAGCAGCGCGGCCGCATAGGCGCCCAGCGTGTAGAAGCCGGACAGGCCGAAGTTCACCATTCCGCCCTGACCCCACTGGAAGTTGAGCGCCAGGGCCAGAACGGACGAGAAGCAAACGACGATTGACATCAAAATCAGAAACGAAATCATTTTCTTATGTAAGGTTGTCCAAACAGTCCCTGCGGGCGAAAAATCAGCACCAGGGCGATGGCCACGAGCGGAATGCCGATCCGGTAGTTCGGCGGCAGCACCAGCGTGGAGAGCTCGCTTACCACGCCGATGACGATCGCGCCGACGAAGGCGCCGAGCGGGCTGCCGAGGCCGCCGAGTATCGCCGCCGCGAACACGCTGATCAGGTAGTTCGAGCCCATCGGCGGCTCGAGCGCGCGGTCCATGCCGATCAGCACGCCGCCGCCGCCGAGCAGGATGCCGGCGATGAACCAGGTCCAGCGGATGACGCGCGGGCTCTCGATGCCGCGCACCAGCGCGAGCGCCGGGTTGTCGGCGACCGCGCGCATCGCGCGCCCCATCGGCATCTTCGTCAGCAGCACGTACATCGCCAACATCGCCGCGGTCGACACGCCGAGAGTGATCATCTGCTCCCAGTTCATGCGGATGTCGGCGACGCGGAAAGGGCGCGCGAGCTCGATCACGTAGCTGCGCGCAGAGTTGCCGTAGGCGAAGCGCGCGATGTTCTCCAGGATGAAGCCGAGGCCGAGCGAAGCCACCATCAGGGTAATGCCGCCGCGCTCGCGCAGCGGCTTGAACGTGACCTGGTCGAGCGCGATGCAGACCACGCCCATGGCGAGTGCCGCCGTGAGCGCCGCGGCGAGCAGCGGCCAGCCGAGCTGCGCGTTCAGGGCGAACGCCATGTAGGCGGCGACGGTCATCATCGCGCCGACCGCGAAGTTGGGGAACTTGAGCACGCCGAACAGCAGCGTCACCGCGAGCGCGGGCAGGGTCATGATGACGCCGGTGATGACGCCGTTGAACGCGGTCTGGACGATGTACATGTCAGAGGCCCGCGCTCATTTCTCCGCCACCGCTTCGCCGAGGTACAGGCTGTTCAGGTCCTTCATGCCGAGCACCTGGTTCGCCGGCGCCACCGCGCGCACGCGCCCGCCGGAAAGCACGATACAGGTGTCGGAGATGCGCAGCGCCTCGATCGCGTTCTGCTCGACCATCAGCACGCTGATGCCGAGCGAGTTGACCTTCTTGATCTTGTCGAAGACCGTGCCCATCAGCAGCGGCGAGAGCCCCGCCGAGGGCTCGTCCAGCACCAGGACTTTGGGACGTACGGTGAGCGCGCACGCGAAGGCGAGCATCTGCCGTTGTCCACCGCTAAGCGCGCCCGCGGGTTTGCGGTAGTGAATTCCCAGCTCGGGAAAGAGCTCCTCGTCCAGGCCGAAGCCGCTTCGCCCCACGCCCATGAACTCCCGGGCGATCGTCAGGTTCTCCAGCACGGTCAGGTTGCGGAAGACGTTGTATTCCTGCGGCACGTAGGCGAGGCCGGCGCTGACGCGCTTGGGCGGGGTGAGGTCGTTCAGGCACGCGCCCTCGAGCTCGATCCGGCCCTGGCGCGCGGCGAGGAGCCCGACGACCGTTTTCACGAACGTCGACTTGCCCGAGCCGTTCGGCCCGATCATGGTGACGATGGCCCCCTGCGCGAGCGCCGCGTCAATGCCTTTCAGGATGTCGCCCGCGCCGTAGCCGGCATGCAGGCCCTGGACGCTCAGGATGGTGCTCATGCCGCCTTCCCGAGATAGGCGCTCATCACCTCGGCGTTGCCGGTGATCTCCCGGAAGCTGCCGTGCGTGAGGTTGCGGCCCTGCGCGAGCACGTAGATCGGCGCGCACAGCCGCGCGATCACGTCCATGTCGTGCTCGATGATCGCGAAGGTGAGCCCCTGGTTGCGCAGCCCGAGGATCGTCTGGCCGAGCGCCTCGGTCATCGCCGGGCTCACGCCCGCGGTCGGCTCGTCCAGCAGGATGATCTTCGGCTCGAGCATGAGCGCGCGCGAGATCTCGAGCAGCTTCTTCTGGCCGCCCGAGAGGTTCTTCGCCGGCTCGTCGGCGTGCCCGGCGAGGCTCACCTGCTCGAGGAGCTTGCGCGCCCTCGCGATCGCCGCCTGCTCCTCGGCGCGCACCCTTGCGGGCTGGAGGAAGCAGCGCCATGCCGTCTCGCCGCTCTGGTGCGGGCCGGCGAGCAGCATATTCTCCATCACGGTCAGCTCGCCCAGCTCCCGCGAGATCTGGAAAGTGCGCACGACGCCGATCCGAGCACGCTCATCGGCGCGCAGGCCGAGGATGCTGCGACCTTCGAACACGACATCGCCCGATTCCGGCGCGAGCAGCCCGCCGAGCACGTTGAAGAGCGTCGATTTGCCGGCCCCGTTCGGGCCGATGATCCCGGTGATACTGAGGCGCGCGATCTCGAGCGAGCAGCCGGAAAGCGCCTCGAAGCCGCCGAACGTCTTGGTGAGGGCGCTTGCGGTCAGCATCGGCGCCACCCGCGCCTAGCGCTTGAGTTGCACCACACTCTGCGAGTGGCCCCACACCGCGGCGACCGCCTCGAGCAGAGCGGAGATCACGGTGTCGCCGTCGCGGCCGCGCGCGTAGATGAACGACAGCGGCGTGACCGGCGCGGCGCCTTCCCAGACGTGGAGCTCGCGCGTCGCCGCCGCGGCGCGCGCCAGGTCCTCGCGCATGAGTCCCAGGCCGACACCCGCCTTGACCAGGGTCGAGATGCTCACCTCCTGGTCGGCCTCGACCACGCTGGCGGGGTGGATCGCGAGCGGCTCGAACAGGCTGTCCTGCATCCTCTGGTGCGGCGAATGGCGCGGCGGGCGCACCCACGGCAGCGCGGCAATGCCGCGCAGGTCGGCGGCCGCCACGCGGTCGGCCCAGGCGAGCGGCGCGACGATGCGGTACCGGATCTCGGCGAGCTGCAGCACGCGCAGGTTGGCGGGGAAAGCGCCGCCGAGTGAGAAAGCGGCGTCGAGCGTGCCGTTGCCGACGCACTCGATCGCCCAGGTCGAGATGCCGTGCTGCAGCCTGAGATCGAGCCACGGGTGGCGCTCGAGCAGCGCGGCCACCAGCGCGCCCAGGCGGATGATGGGGGGATCGACGATCGTGCCGACGCGCGCCTTGCCGGTGAGGTGGCCTTCGAGCTGCTTTGCCGCCCGGTGGAAATCCGCCGCGCCGCCGACCACCGCCTTCGCGTAGGGCAGCAGCGCTTCGCCCGCCTTGGTGAGGCGCGTGCCCGCGGGGCCGCGCTCGAACAGCTTCAGCTCGAGCTGATCCTCGAGCGCCTTGATCTGGCCGCTGACCGCGGGCTGGCTCAGGTGAAGCAGGGCCGCCGCCTTGGTCAGGTGCCCCTGCTCGGCGACCGTGACGAACGCTCGTAGCAGGTAGAGCTCGATGGTCAGGCCGCCTTCTGCTTGGTGACGGTGCTCGGCGTGCCCTTGTTGCAGCGCTCCATGTCCTCGAGGATCTTGCGGCAGCGGATCAGCGCCTTATCCGAGCGCAGGTACACCTCCTGGTAGCCCTCGTCGGGGTACTCCATCATCTTCTGCTGGCGCTCGAGCGCCCACAGGTCCTCGTCCATCACCTGCGGGAAGGTCTTGGCGATCTCCCCCGTCAGCTCCTTCGAGCGCGTGCTCACCCACAGGCGCCAGGTGTGGCTGACCGCGTCGATCGGCGTGTGCGCGTGATGGATGACGTAGCCGCGCTCGTCGGGGGCATTACCCAGCTTTCCGGGCGGGGCGACGCGCAGCTCCACGCGCGTCAGCGCCGGGCTCACCATGTGATGCGTGTGCCAGCGGTCGACCACCGGGTAGCCGAACCACCCGGCGAGGAACGGCGGCTGCTTGTAGTTCTGCACGTTGCGCACTGTCTTCACCGTGTCGACGCCGTTCAGCTTCTCCTCGACGATCTCGATCGGGATCTTGCTCTGCTCCATGTCGCCGATGTTGCCATCGTGAAGGGGATAAAAATGCGTGATGTCCATCAAGTTCTCGATCAGCAGGACGTAGTTCGCCGGCACGCGGATCGGGTCGAACATGTGCGTGTGCCACTCGGCGATCTCGGGCGTACGCGGCGGGACGCGATCGGCGATCTGCGCCGGGTCGCCTGGCCAGACCCAGACCAGCCCGTCCTGCTCGAGTGTGGGAAAGGCGCGGAGCTTCGCGCGCGTCGGGATCGGCAGGTCGAGCTGCGACGGGATGCGCACGCACTGGCCCTTCGAGTCGTAGCAGAAGCCGTGGTACGCGCACTCGAGCACGCCGTCGGCGAGCACCACGCCTTCGGACAGCGGCATGCGCTTGTGCACGCAGCGGTCGTCGAAGGCGGCAACGCCGCTATCCCTGGCGCGCCAGACGAGCACCGGGCGTCCGGCGATCTTCAGGCCCTTGGGCTGGTCGACGGGGAATTCGCTCGAGCGCCCCGCGACGTACCAGGCATTCTCGACAAACGTGTTGGCCGGCATTGCGCCTCCTTGTGACGGTGTTCCAGCCCGAACGACTTTAGGGGAAGAACCCCCAAAAAGCCAGCGAGCTTCCCTGATGGGGGGCATCGGTTTCCGCGATGATCGCGGGCGCGCCGTTCGCCATCGTGCGGGCATGAGCCTTCGCACGCTGACGCTGGACAAGCCCGAGAAATCGAACGCGCTGTCGGCCGCTGCGGCGGAAGAGCTGCTCGCAGCGCAGCTGAGGAAGACCTGATGCCGCGAATCACCGCCGGTGCGCACGAGCTCGAGGTCGTGAGCATCGAAGGCACCGAGCCGGCGCTCGTCTTCCCGCACGAAGGTCTCGGCTCGACCCGCCTCTAGCGCGACTTCCCGGCCAAGGTTGCCGCGGCCACTTGCCGTCGGACCATGGTCTATGACCGGTATGGACATGGGAATTCAGAAGTCCTTCGCGGATCGCGTGCGGACGTACGGCTCATGCGTCGGGAGGCGCAAATTTAGCTGCTCTCGCAGAGCCGCCCCATCGATGCAAGCCGCGCTCTGGAGCTCGGCCTCGGCAGCGCAATTGAGCCCGCGACGCGCTGGCCCGAGCTGATCGAGCAGCGCCACTCGGCGCGGCGCATCAAAGGGGACGCGCTCGCGCGCCTCGCCGCCCAGACGCGGCGGCATGCGTCGCCGAGGACATGAAGGCGCTCGTCGCTTCCGCATCGGTACCGGGGCTCGTAGAGCGCATCCGCCGCTACCGCGCGAGCCTGAAGAAAAACTAGACCTCGGATTCGATTCGCAAGGCGTCGTTCATGCGGTTGAAGAGGCCGCATAGCGCGATGCGCGCGGTCAGCTCGACGATCTGGCGCTCGCTGAAGTGCTGGCGCAGCCGCTCGAAGACGTTGTCGCGGATTCCCCACGGCCGCTCGGTGACTAGCACCGCATAGTCGCGCACGAGCCGCTCGCGCTCATCCAACCCCGGCACGTCCGGCTCGAGGATGCGCGCCACGGTCTCCGCGGCGAGGCCCAGGCCCTTCAGCACCGGCGCATGATGCGCGACGCAGTACTTGCAGCGATTCGTCTCGCTTGTCGCGACGACCGCGATCTCGACCAGACGCAAGGAGAGCTCGCCCTCCTCGCGCAGATCCCTGACCATGCCGTAGAGATGGCGTAGCACCGGCGCGGAGTGCGCAAGCACTGCCGCCTGGTTGCCGAAGCGGGCCGCCGAGAATTCGTCGAAGAGCGTCCGCAGCTCGGAGCCGATCTTTTCGCGACCGACGTGGGAAACGCGCGCCATCGGGTTTTTCCTTTCGCCTTCAGAGTATCCTTGCGCCAAGATCATTGTGCTCGCTGCGTGGCTCTCTCGACCGCAGGAAGCGTTCATCGAATACCTCAAAGCCGAGAACCGGCTGCTCAAGGCGCGCCTCGGTCGTCGGCGACTTATCTTCACCGACGCTGAACGCCGGCTCCTTGCTCGGCATGCGAGGGCGGTTGGCCGCAAGAAGCACCTTTACCGCGGTCTCCTCATCCAGCCGCACGTCGGCGTTGATGCTGGGTGTCCCAACTAGCGATCTCCGTCAGATCGCAGACGCCGCTCACGAAGAGTGCACCCGCGGATCGAAGTCTTGAACCATGTCGTTTCGCCTGATTCAATGAGCTCATTTCGAGCCGCTGGCGCGGTCGCGAGAAGCCAGCAGCAGCGCGACGATGACCGTGGCGACACCGATCAACTGCCATGCACTCAGGATCTCATGCAGGATGACGGTGCCGAAGAACACGGCCGCGACGGGCCCGAGATCGAGAAGGGTGGCCGTTCTGGCCGCGCCGATGCGGCCCACGGACCAGAACACCCCGACGAAGCTGCAACCAGCGCGTACGCGAGGCCGACGGCGTGCCAGCCGCCATGCTGAGCGTCCAGCACGAGAACGATCCCGACGGCTGCGAGCAGCACCGGCCACAGCGTGGCGAAAGAGATCGGCCTCCGGTCAAGCAGGGCATTGCCGAGAACCACCATGAGGGGAAACGAGTAGTACGCCGTGATCGCAAGACCAACGGGCATGAGCTCGACGGCCTTGTAGAGGCAGTAGACTTGTACGCAGAGGACGAGCCCGAGCACCGCGGCGGCGCGGCGCTCGGCCCCGGTGAGCACGGCAGCCCCGGGGCGCGATCGGAGCAGGAGTGCGAGCGCGAGGAGCGCGAACGCGGTACGTGCCGTGGTCAAGGAGATGACGTTCAGGCCGCTGGTCAGCGCCAACCGCGCCAAGGTCGCCGCGAGGCCGAAACAAGCGGCGATGCCGAGGGTGGGGCTTACGGCGATGATCGCGGAGCCCGAACGTCGCAGCGCACGAGGGGTGAGCACGGGAGGGATCGTCGCACGAAGTGTTGACAATCGGGCGGTTCGCCGACGCGTCCACATCAGGCGGCGCTCCCGACCGGTTAGGTTGCGCGCCGGTGGGCCGATCGTCGTTCACGAGGGCGCCTTCTCCTTCGGCGCCGCCCTCGCGACGATCGCGCTCTTGTATCGCAGCCGTTCTGCCCGCCCGGCCGGTCAACGGCCGGGCGGCTCCCCGAGTTAGTTACATCATCGAAGCTCGGTCGTCGACTTCCATTTCGCCAGAGCGGGATCCAATTCCTCGAGCAGCTTGGTGTAGAAGACCGTCTCGGCCGGAAACTTCTGCTTGATCCGATCGAGCGAATGCAGGAAATCGACGAAGTCGGCCATCCCGCGGTAGACGTTCGGCGTCATCTCCATGGAGTAGATGTTCAGCGCCATGATGTCGCGCGTCGGCCCCTCTTCCAGTTTCATCTCCCTGGCGATGATCCTCACCGCGGCTTCGCGATCCGTGTTCACGGTCGCAGTGGCCTTGTTGAGCGCGCGTAGCACCGCTCGCAGCGTATTGGGGTTCTCCTTCAGCATCTTGCCGCTCACGACGACGCCGGCATGGATCCGAGCCCAGTCCACCTTGCCCTCCCGCCCCGGGATGAAGCTGCGATTGCCTGTGAAGTACACCTTGCCTCCGGCCTGTTTCACTGCGTTGAACACCCACGGCGCCCAGGCCGCCATCGCATCGATGTCGCCCTTGGCGAGCGCGATCACGGCGTCGGGCGGCGCGAGGTTCACGAACTGCAGCTTGGAGAAATCCACGCCGGTGTCCCGGGCCATGTTCTCGATCGCCATCGTGACGGAGGCCCCTTTCGGCATGCCGATCTTGAGCGCTTCGAGGTCCTTGGGAGAGCGGACCCGCGCCTGGGCGCTCTTCCCGAATACCACCTGCTGCGTGCCGGCGATGTCGCTCTGCGGTGCGATGTTGTAGATCGCCAGGCCGGCGGCGGCGATCGGCACCACCATGGTCGCCGTCCCCGTTGCGAGATGAATGTTGCCGGCGCCCCACATGGAGGGCAGATCGGTGCCGGAGATGTACCACCGCAGATTGACCTTCAGACCTTCGGCCTTGAAGTAGCCTAGCTGGTCCGCGACCGTGAACTGGGCCGACATCTGGGGATCGCGGGACAGCCAGGCGTCCACCTCCGTGACTTCAAGCTTCGACTGAGCGCCAAGGCCCGGCGCTACGGCAAGCGTAGCCAACAGGGTGGCGGTGGGAAGCAGTGTTCGCATGGTCAGCTCCTTTTCTCCAGTGGTTTAAGAGGCGACGCGCCCACGCAGGAAGCGCCGCTCGACTGCGAGCAGCAGGGCGTTGATGAGAGATCCCAGTGCTCCGAGCAGAACGGCTCCGAGGACGATCTGGGCCGGATCGAAGAACGTGCGGCCTTCCATGATGAAGTGGCCAAGGCCGGCGTCGGCCCCGATGAACTCGGCCGCCACGATCACGAACAGCGCGAGCCCGAACCCCAGGCGCAAGGCGACGACGATTCCGGGCATCGCGGCGGGAAGGATGACGCGCCAGACGAGATCGGTCCGCGAGGCTCCGAGGCTTGCCGCCGCGCGAAGCAGCATCGGATCGATTCGAAGGACGCTCGCCGATATCGCGACGAACATGGGGAAGAACGTCGCGTAGCCGATGAAGACGACCTTCGACGTTTCGCCGAGCCCGAACCACGCCAGGAAGATGGGCAGGAACGCGAGCGGCGGGATCGGGCGAATGAACTCGACGACCGGTTCGGCGAGCAGCCGCAGGGGCATGCAGAGCGCGGCGAGGATTCCCAACGCGACCGCCAGCGCGGCCGCCACTCCGAAGCCCTGGCCGACGCGGAGCAACGAGAGCGCCACGTGCCGCAAGAGCTCTCCGCTTCGAACGGTATCGATTGCGACCTGTGCGACGTCCGCGGGCGTGGGCAGGAGGACCGGGTTCATGTACTGCGCCAGAGCGTTGCCCCAAGAGAGCGCGGCCCACAGACCCAGGACGCCGAACAGGGCGAGCGCGCGGGTTGCCGCCGGATTCATTCGTGCACCTTGGCGACTTCCGCCTTAACGAGCCGCGAGATCTCGGCCTCGTACTGCGTGAACTTCTGCGAGAAGCGATCGCGGCCCGCGGACAGTCCGATCGGAACGATCTCCTTGATCCTGCCGGGCGCCGATGTCATCACCACGACGCGATCCGCGAGGTACACAGCCTCGCGGATGGAATGCGTCACGAAGACGATGGTCCGTTTCTCGGTCCGCTGGATGCGAGCGAGTTCGTCCTGCAGCACCTCGCGGTTCTGCGCGTCGAGCGCTCCGAACGGCTCGTCCATCAGGATGATGGCCGGGCCGTTGGCGAGGGCGCGCGCGATCGCCACGCGTTGCTTCATCCCTCCCGACAGCTGCCCGGGATATTTCTCGGCGTGTGCGGTCAGCCCAACGAGATCGAGGTACCGTGCGGCGATCCGGCGGCGTTCCGCCGCTTCGACCCCCTTGAGCGCCGGACCGAACTCGACGTTCCCCGCCACGGTCAGCCACGGGAACAGCACGTACTCCTGGAAAACGACGCCCCGATCGGCCCCCGGCCCGTTCACCGCCCGGCCGCCGACCAGGATCGTGCCGGTTGTTGGCGGAACGAAGCCGGCGATGATGTTGAGGAGCGTGGACTTGCCGCATCCGGAAGGCCCCAGCAGGCACACCAGCTCCGCGTCCTCGATGTCGAGGTCGACCTCAGCAAGAGCGATCGCCCGGTTCGGGCCCGCGCCGAAGGACTTGGAGACGCCCTGCATCTCGATTCGTGACGAGGAGGCTGCGCTCATCGCTCTCCGGGCGCCTGCCACCGCAGCACGCGGCGCTCGAGCAGCCGAATGAGCGCGTTCGCGCCGTACCCGAGAGCCCCGAGAAGGACCGCCGCGCCCAGCATCTGGGGGACCAGATAGAAGTTGCGGCCGTCGTTGATCAGGAAGCCCAACCCTTCCTCGGCGGCGATGAACTCCGAAATGACGATCACGAAGAACGCGAGGCCCATTCCGAGCCTTAACCCCGTGAAAATCTCGGGGAGCGCCGCGGGAAGAATGACGCGGACGAAGAGCTGGTGTGGACGGGCGCCCAGGCTCCGGGCGGCGCGGAGCAGCAACGGGTCGACGTGCCGCACCGCGTGGACCGTCGCGAGAAACATCGGAAAGAACGTCGCGTAGGTGATGAATCCGGTCTTGGACGCCTCGCCGATTCCGACCCAGATGATGAACAGGGGCAGGACGGCGAACGGCGGGATCGGGCGAAGAAGCTCGACCGCCGGCTCGACGAGGTTCCGCACCACACGGAACTGCCCTGCGGCGAGGCCGGCGACCGTCGCCAGCGCCATGCCCGTTCCGAAGCCCACGATCACGCGCTGCAGCGTCGCTGCGACATGCGGCCAAAGGGCATCCTTCTGCCACAGGTCGACCACCGCGCCGAGGACCAGCCATGGTCCCGGCAGAAAGATCGGGTTGAAAAGGTCGAGAACGACCACCAGGCCGGAGATCAGCGCCCACACACCCAGGAAGCCGAGCACCGCTCCGAGGCGCAAGGCGATGCTGCGGCGGCGGGGTAGCGGCCGCCCGCGCACGCCGGACTCCATCAATTCCGGAAGCCCGGCGAACAGCCCGACCCCTGATTTCGCCGCAACGCTTGGCATCGACGTGTCGATCACATACGATTGTCTACGATTGTACACCGAGACTTTCGTTGGGCGGCGCGCGAGCCGCGAGGTGAAGTTGCGAGAGGGTGCGCCGCCGTGCCGGAGGCGACGGTGACTCCCGGAGGCTCAGTCGAATCGTCCGCGGGTTTCAGCGCTGAGGGGACGCTGCGAGAGGTCAGGCGCCGAGATAGTGGCGAACGAGCTCGCGGTTTCCGACGAGCTTCGCGGCGTCCTCCGCCATGGCGATCCGGCCTTCGCGAAGGACGTACCCGAAATCGGCGACCGAGAGCGCAAGGTGCACGCTTTGCTCGACTAGCAGGATCGTTGTGCCCGTCTTCCGGATCTCGGCGATGATCTCGGCGAGGCGCTCGACCAACCGGGGGCGAGACCCGCCGACGGTTCGTCCAGCAGCAGGAGTTCGGGGCGCGCCGTGAGGCCGCGCCCGAAGGCAACGAGCTGCTGCTGACCTACGCTGAGCGCCCCCCCCCCCGCGGCGGTCAAGCCAATCGACGATCTCGGGGAACCGTCCGAGCACCCGCCCCAGATCGGCTCGATAGCTTGCTTCGGCCGGATCATGCGTATCGCTCGAGCTGAGTCTGAGCGAATGCTGCCGCCCCGCTCCCGGCGATTCGGCCGAACACCGCGCCGTTCGTGAGACCGGCGCCGCCGGGATAGTTGAAATAGAAGATCCCGCCGACGAGCTCGCCCGCCGCATAGAGCCCGGGAATCGGGTCACCTTCGGTCGACAGCACCTGCGCCCCGCCGTTGATCCGCAGACCGCCGAACGTGAACGTGATGCCGCACGTCACCGCGTATGCCTCGAACGGAGGCGTATCAAGGGCATTTGCCCAGTTCGACTTGCGCACGGCCAGGCCTTCGGTGCAGCGGCCGTCCTTGACGTTGGGATTGAACGGAATGTCCAGTCGAACCGCCCGGTTGTAGGCCCGAATCTCCTCGAGCGCCGCCTCGGCGTCGACGCCATCCAGACCCTGCACGAGCTCTTCCAGCGAGCCGGCGACGTGCTTCGTCACCTGCCTGATCTTGTATTCGTCTCGCAGGAGGTGCTTCACCTTGGCGTCGAAGAGCTGCCAGCAGAACTGCCGCGGCTGCTCGAGGATCACGCCCCCGTACTTGGCGTAGGTGTAGTTGCGGAAGTCCGCCCCCTCGTCCACGAAGCGCTTGCCCTCGCCGTTGATCATGATGCCGAAGGGGTAGGAATGCTTCTGGAACTGGTCGCCGACCGCCAAGTCGCCGAACTCGGGCGCATTGCGGTCCCAGGCGACCGCGTGGCAGCCCGACCAGTTCCCGGCGGCCGACGCCCCGACGTCGAGCGCCATGCGGATGCCGTCGCCGGTGTTGAACCGCGTGCCGCGCACCTTCGCGAGATCCCAACCCGCGCCCAGATACCGAGTGCGCCATTCGACGTTCGACTGAAAGCCGCCGGACGCCAGGACGACCGCGCCCGCGGGTACATCGAGCATCTTGCCCGACCGCCTGACGCGCACCCCGTGCACACCATCGTCGTCGGCGATGAGCGACATGGCCCGCGCCTCGTACCAGAGCTCCACCCCGTTCTTGTGCGCAGCCGTCGTGAGCCCGTCGACCAACCCGGGACCGCCGCCGACCGCCTCGATCGTAAGACCCCCCCAGAACTTGAACCGGCCCTCGACCTTGAACGCTTGACGTCCGTACGCCGGCACGAACCGCAACCCCTTCGATCGCATCCACAGCGCTACGTCGAAGCTGCTCCTGACCAGAATCTCGGTGAGATCGGGGTCGCAACGGTACTCGGTCACCCGCGCCATGTCGTCGAGGAACTGTTCCTCGGTATAAGCGCCGAAGTCCGTGCGTTGGATCTCGTCGGCGGCGAGGTCCGGGATCAGGCGCATTAGGTCCTCCGCCCCGCGATAGGCGATTCGCAGCAACCCCGCGGAGAAGCGCGAGTCGCCGCCCGCCTCGTCTTCGGGTGCCCGCTCCAGCACGAGCGCCCGCTCGCAGCGCTCCTTTGCTGCGAGCGCCGCGCACAGCGCGGCGTTGCCGCCGCCCACGACTATGACGTCATATCGCTGCATACGATCCGTTTCGGCGCGAGTTGTTCAGCGCATGAGATAGAGTAGGATACTCTTGTATACTTACGCACCGCTGCGAGCGGAGTGCGCGACAGGCGCGCCGTCCCCAGACAACGAGACCGCACGCGCGTCCAACCAGCGAACGCTTAGGGAGCGAGCCCGACTGTGCCTCTTCGAGCCTTGACGAGAGACGACTTGCGAAACGCAGGGCGCGGCGAAGCAGCCTATACCCGTCTTCGGGAAGCGATCAATCAGCGCCGTCTCCTCCCCGGTGATCGCGTGACGGAGGCGGCGCTCGCCGACAAGCTGGGGGTCAGCAGAACGCCAGTGCGGGAGGCCATCCGGCGGCTGATCGCCGAAGGTCTCCTGTCGGTGGGGCCCTCGCGCGGGCTGATCGTGACGGAACTCAGCCGGGAGCAGGTGATGCAGCTCTACGATCTGCGCGAGGTGCTCGAAGGAGCCGCCGCAGGTCTCGCGGCGCGGCACGCGCACGAGGCCGAGATCGCTGGGATCCGCCGTCGGCTGAGCGAGATGGAACGAATGGAGTCCGCCGAGGAGCTTGCCGCGGCGAATCGGGAGTTGCACCGCGCTATCTATGCTGCGGCCCATAACCAGTACCTGATTCAGGCGGCGAACAACCTCGCCGACTCGCTGAATCTCCTGCCCGGGACGACCTTCTCCGTACCCGACCGTCCGAGAACCGCGCACGCGGAACACGTCGAGATCGTGCGCGCGATCGAATCCGGTGATTTCGCACGGGCCGAGGAGACGGGACGACGGCACATCCACGAGGCTCAGGCGCATCGGCTGCGCATGCTGTTCGGTGGGAGGTAGCCGCGGCGTCCTCGTACTCATGCCACGGCGCCCCGATACCAGTCGTGTATCTGCTCGCCGCTCCAGAACAGCACCCCTTTCTTCCTCATGTACGCGAGCATGGCGTCGAAATACCGGATGCGGTGGGCCGCACCAGTGACACCTCGCTCTCCCTGAGCGTATACTGTTGTATACTTTCGTGCGTACTTTGGCAATAGGCTTCCACCCCGAGGGGGTCGCCGACGACGCTCGCGCGGTCGGCCGACGCCCCGCCCGGCGAATCGCGAGCGACGCGGGCGAGCACGCCGAGGGCGCGAGAACGCGCCCGAGACGCTTTTTTGGGCAGGAGAAGGCCACCCAATGCCGATCTACGAGATTCGTACCTACGGACTTGCGCCAGGCAGCGTCGCTGAGGTCGAGGCGCGATTCCAAGAGCACTACGAAGCACGCCAGAAGTATTCCCCGCTTGCCGCGTTCTGGCACACGGAGATCGGCCCGCTGAACGAGATCGTTCACGTCTGGCCCTACGCTGATCTCGCCGAGCGAGCGCGCGTCGGAGCGGAAGTGGCCAGCGCCCCCAAGTGGCCGCCGAGGATCGGGCAGTTCATTGTTTCCATGCAGTCGGAGATCCTCGTGCCCTTTCCGTGCTCACCGCTACTCGCCCCCGGCAGGCTCGGCCCGGTGTATGAGATGCGTTACTACGCGACGCGGGCAGGCAGCCTGCCGAAAGTGATGAAGGACTGGGAATCCATGCTTCCCGGACGCGTGAAACTCTCCCCCCTCGTGCTCGTGGGGCACGTCGAGCTCGGCGAGGTCAACCGCTTCATCCATATCTGGGCCTATGAGAGCCTCGACCATCGCGCCGCCGTGCGGGAGAAGGCGGTCGCCACCGGGGTCTGGCCGCCCCCGGGCGCAGCCGACACCCTGCTCACCATGGCCAACAAGATCCTGCTGCCAGCGACGTTCTCGCCGCTTTGCTGAACGACGCGTCCCTCGCCCAACCCTCCTCGGAAGACGTCGACGGAGGTTGACGGTGGCGCTGCTCTTGCTCGAAGCCGACGTGCACCGGTTGCTGTCCATGGACGAGGCGGTGGCCGCAGTGGAGGCGGCCTTCAGCTCGGTCGCGACGGGCCGCGCCGCGAACTTCCCAAGGCAGCGGAGCACCCATCCCGCAGTCACGCTGAACGTTCTGGCGGCGATCTCCGAGGAGCTGGACGCAGCCGTTGTCAAGAGCTATCCGGTCGTGCGCCGGGATGTCACCGTCGGGTCCAGCTTCACCGTGCTCGTCTATCGGGTGTCGACCGGTGTCCTGGATGGGATCCTGGAGGCACGGATGCTTGGGCAGATTCGGACCGGCGCAGCGAGCGCGGTCGCGGCGAAATACATGGCGCGTCCCGACAGCCGCACCATGACGATGTTCGGGGTCGGTTTTCAGGCCCAGGCTCAAGTTCAGGCCATCGCCAAGGCGCTTCCGGCGCTCAGGCGCGTCAGCGTGGTCGGCCGCTCGTTGGAGCGCGCCCAGCGATTCCGTGACGATTTGATGGCGTCCACGAGTCTCGAGGTCGTGGTCGTCGAAGACGTCGAGCGTGCGGTCGCTGAAGCGGACGTCGTTACGACCGCCACCGGGGCTCGACGCCCTCTCTTCGACGGCGGGTGGCTGCGACCCGGCGTGCACGTCAACGCGATCGGATCGAACTTCGCCGAAAAGCAGGAACTCGACGCAACCGCAGTGCGGCGCGCCGGCCGAATCGTTGTCGACGACATGGAGGTCGCAAGAATCGAGAGCGGCGACTTGATCACAGCGGAAGCGCAGGGCGCCCTGGATTGGGGATCGGTCCGGCCGCTCAGCGATATCGTGGGCGGGCTCGCGCCCGGGCGCGCCTCCTCCGAAGAGATCACGCTGTTCGAATCGCAGGGCGTTGCGTTGGAGGATCTTGCCGTCGCATGCCGCGTGCTGGAACGGGCACGTCAGCGCGGAATCGGGATCGAGTTGCCCATCCGGTGATCGGGTGCGAGGCGTGGAAAGCGCCGTACGCGCCGCGGCTATAGCGACGGATGGCGGTCGCGCCAGCCGGCCGCTTCCTCGTAGGCTGCGGCGAGCTGGTAGAGGAGCTCCTCCTCGAAATGATCGGCCGCGATCTGCAGGCCCAAAGGCAGGCCGCGTGAGCTGAAGCCCATCGGAAGGCTGAGCGCCGGCAGGCCGGTGAGGTTGTACATGCGATACGTTACACCGCGCTTCGTGGGGTTCGCGAGAAGCTCGTCCATCGTATCGGCGGGCCTTTCGCGACTCGGGCTGATGATCAAAGCCACGCCCGATGCGAATGTCGCCGCATACGCGGCGCGGAGCTTCGCCGCCTCGCCGATCGCTGCGTGATAGTCTGCGCTCGCGTACTCGGCGCCCTTCGATATGCGCTTCCTGAACGCCGCCCCGAAGTTCGCCGGCTCCGCCGCTAGACTCGGCCGGTGGTAGCGGTAGGCCTCGTAGACCAGGATGAGCTTCGCGACCTCGTCGGCCTGGTCGAGCCCGGATACGTCGACGTCGCGAATCTCGGCGCCGAGCTCCCGAAGCACCCGCTCAGCGCCCGCGAACGCGGCCAGCGTCTCGGGATCGTGCGGAGTGGACTCGATCAATCGGCGCGGGACTCCGATGCGCACGCCGCGGACGGGCCTGCCGATCAGGCGCTGGAAATCGGGCACCGGCTGTTTCGCTGAGCGTCGATCTCTCGGGTCGTGGCCCGCCATCGCCTGGAGCATGAGGGCGTTGTCTCTTACCGTCCGGGTCAGCGGGCCGGCATGATCGAGAGTGGACGACAACGGAATTACGCCATGCATGCCGACGCGGCCGAACGTCGGCTTCATGCCGACGACGCCGCAAACGGCAGCCGGATGGCGGACGGACCCGCCGGTGTCGGTGCCGGTCGCACCCATGCACAGCCCGGCGGCGACCGCGGTGCCGGAGCCGCTGCTCGAGCTGCCCGGGGTGTAGTCGAGGTTCCAGGGATTGCGCGCGGCCGGGAACGCTTCGTCCGGACCCGGCGAGCCGAATGCGAACTCATGCAGCGCAAGCTTGCCGAGACTGATCGCCCCAGCCTCCTGCAGCCGCGCGACCACGCCCGCGTCCTCCGAGGGCACCCAGTCCGCGAGCAGGGCCGAGTGAGCAGTTGTGCGAACGCCGTTGGTCCAGAACAGGTCCTTATGAGCGATCGGAATGCCGTGCAAAGGGCCCCGGCACTGCCCGCGGTGAAGTTCCAGATCCGCCTCGCGCGCCTCCGCCAGGGCGCGGTCCGCCGTCACGGTAATAAAAGCGTGGAGCCGAGGATCAAGCGCCCCGATGCGATCCAGATGAGCCTGGACGAGCTCGGTCGCGGAGAGTCGCCGCGATCGGATCAGGCCTGCGGCCTCGGCGATGGAAAGGTAGTGCAGCGATCCCACCGCTAGCCCGAAGCCGTCGCCTCGCTGCCGGGCACGATCCCCGGCCGGAGCGCCATGACGTGATCGGCGATCGCGCCGGGACGCGTCATCCACACCGCCTCGCGCTCGCGATGGCCGACGATCGCGCTCAGCGCTTGCCGCAGAACGCCGATCCGGTGCGGCTGACCGAAGATCATCGTGTGCAAGGAGATCGCGCAGACGAGCGGCTGGCGCTGCGACTGACGCAACATCTCCTCGAACTGATCCACGATCATCTTGGCGAACTCGGTCGCGGAGTGGTGCTGGACGAGGACCTGCGGCGAGTCGTTGATCTCCAAGGGATAGGGGATCGACAGCAGCGGGCCCGCGCGGGTGCGCAACCAGATCGGCTGGTCGTCGCAGGGCCAATCCATGAGAAAGCTGTAGCCCGCCTCCTTCAGCAGATCGGGCGTCACCCGACTCTGGGACATCCACGGTGCCATCCAACCGCGGGGCGGCCGGCCTTCGTGCCGGCTGATCGTGGCGTTTACCTCCGCGATCATGCGCGCCTCATCGGCTTCCCACAACAGGCCGGGGCGCTCGGAGTTCGTGCGGCCGTGCCCGATGACCTCGTCCCTGCGCGCCCGGATCGCCTCGGGTATCGCGGGATAGTGGTCGTAGACGCTCGAGTTCACCAGATGACAGGCCGGCAGGCTCAACTCGTCCAGGAGCTCGAGCAAGCGCCAGAAGCCGATCCGGTTGCCGTAGTCCCTCCAGCAGTAGTTCCTGTGGTCGGGCGGCGGCCCCTCCGCGCCGAGGAGGTGGCCGAGGCCCTGGCCGAAAGCGTAGTGCTCGACGTTGAGGGCGACGTAGAGCGCGAGTCGCTTGCCACCCGGCCATTCGTACCGCGGCCGCTCGGGGATCGGCGAGAAGTCGTAGCGCCCATGGGCGGGCAGTCGCATGCGGCTTGTCCTCCTAAAGCAAACGGTGTACATTAGTATACAGTTCAGGGATGCAGAAGAGGAGGGTAGCCACATGACTGCGTCGTCTCGTCTCATGCGGTGGATCCCGGCGGCGCTGTTGGCGTTTGCGCTGCTGCCTGCTCCTGCGTACGCCCAGAACACCAAAATAAAATTCGTCTTGGACTGGGCATGGCAGGCGCAGCACGCGATATGGACCCTTGCCCAGGACAATGGCCATTTTGCGGCCGAGGGCCTTGATGTGACCATCGACCGCGGATTCGGCACCGGCGACACGGTGACGAAGGTTGCAGCCAAGGCCTACGACCTCGGGTTCGCGGACGGCAGCTTCCTCATCAAGTTCAACAGCGAGAACCCGGCCGATCAACTGGTCACCGTTGTGGTGCTCATGGATGCATCTCCGAATGCCGTCGTGTTCATGAAGAGCACCGGCATCAAGGTGCCGAAGGACCTTGAGGGCAAGACTCTCTCGACAACCAAGAACGACGGCCCCAATCTCATGTTTCCCGCGTTCGCACGGCAGACCGGCATCGACACCAGCACGATCAAGTGGCAGCACGTGGAGCCGAGGCTGCGCGACGTGCTGGCGCTCAGGGGTCAAGCCGATGCGACGGTAGGATGGGCTACCACGACGGTGATGAACATGATGGCGACCGGGGTCGAGCGCGACAAGATCGCCTACCTGCTCTTCAATGATTACGGTCTGCAGCTTTTCAGCAGCGGCATCCTCGTTCGCAAGGAGTACGCGGAACGCAACCCCCAGGCGGTGAGGGGATTCGTCCGGGCGACCATCAAGGGGTTGCAGGACCTGGTGGCCAACCCAAGGGCCGGCATGGCATCCCTGTTGAAGCGGGACAAGCTCCTGAACCACGACATCGAGCTGCTGCGCTACGAGCTGATCAGGGACATCAGCTTTCTAACGCCGCACGTCCTCAAGTCGGGTATCTCGACCGTGGAGCGAGGCAGGTATGAAAGCGCGGCGAAGCTGGTCGCGCAGGCCTCCGAGGTCAAGGCGACGCCGAAGATGGAAGACACTTACACCGATCGGTTCCTGCCGCCACAATCCGAGCGCATGCTCAAGCAGTGACTCCGTTTCGCGCCTCGCAGCCGGTCTAACTGCCGGCTGCGTAGTCGAACTTGCGCGTCGCCCAGTAGGTGAAGCGATCCTCGATCAGCGCGAATGCGACATAGATCAGCACACCCATGATCGCCACCACGACAAGTCCGGCGAAAGCCAAAGGTACGTTGAACTGCGAGCTGGCGGACAGCATCAGATAGCCGATCCCATAGTTGGAACCGATGCTCTCCGAAACTACCGAGCCGACCAGCGCCAGCGTGATGGCGATCTTGAGCGACGCAAAAAAATACGGCAGCGAACCGGGAATGCCGATCTTGACCAGGATGTCGCGCTTCGACGCGCCGAGCGAACGCAGAACGTCCTCGACTTCGGGCTCGATCGTCGCAAGACCCGTGGCGACGTTCACCACGATCGGAAAGAAAGCCAGCAGGAAGGCGGTGATGATCGCCGGCACCGAACCAATGCCGAACCAGATGACGAGAACCGGGACGACCGCCACTTTCGGAACTGAATTGAAGCCGATGAGGATCGGATAAAGCCCCTTGTAAGAAAGGCGGGAGGCACCGATCACTATGCCGAGCAGCATGCCTCCCGCCACGGCGACGGCGAAGCCGACGACTGTCGTGTAAAGCGTCTGCGCAGCATGGCCCCCGAGCTGCTCGCGGAACTGCCACATGCTTGCAGCGATCTGGGTGGGCGATGGAAGTATGAATTTCGGCACCGCAAAGAGGATGCATCCCGCCTCCCAGGCGACAAGCGCGCCGATCACAACGAGCCACGGCATTGCGCGTTCCAGCATCTGATGCCTGGTCATGCCCCGGCGGCCTCGCCAACCCGACCGCCCAGCTCGTCGCCGATGCGGCGGCGCAGATCGTGCACGATGTCGACGAACTCGGGCCGAAAAGTATCCTCCAGGGTGCGCGGGCGCGGGAACGGCACTCTGCGGCTGAGGATGACGCGGCCGGGCCGCCGCGACATCACGTGCACGGTGTCGGCCATGAACACCGCTTCGCGCAGGTCATGCGTGACCAAGATCAACGTGAAACGCCGCTCCAGCCAAAGGCTCTGGAGCACTCCGCATAGCTCCTCTCGCGTGAACGCGTCTAGAGCGGCAAACGGCTCATCCAGCATGAGCAATGACGGCTCGTGGATAAGCGCACGGCACAGCGACGCGCGCTGCTGCATGCCTCCGGACAGCTCCCACGGATGGCTGTTCTCGAAGCCGGCGAGACCGACCGTGGCGAGCAGCTCCTTCGCAGTCGCGGCATAGCGGTGGAAATCGCGCTTCAATTTGCGCCGGTGCGGCTCCACGATCTCCAACGGCAGCATCACGTTTTCGAGCGTCGTACGCCAGCGCAGCAGAATCGGATTCTGAAAAGCCATGCCGACGATCTTCGCCGGACCGTCCACCCGCTCGCCGTCGAGCGCTATGGTTCCTTTGCTCAAGCGCACGAGCCCCGTTACGACTTTGAGCAGCGAGGACTTTCCGCAGCCGCTGGGGCCGACCACTGCGACGCATTCGCCTTTGTCCACCGCAAAGGTCGCGCCCCGAAGCGCGGTGACCGGCCTGGCGCCCCCGTATGTGAGGGTGGCGTCCTCGAGTTCGACGAATCGAGCCATACTAGTCGTGTCCGTGTCCGTGTCCGTGTCCGTGTCCGTGTCCGTGTCCGTGTCGCATTGTGTACTACAGTATACTATGGCAGGATTGCGCGGCCCGAATGGGGGCGGAACCGTACCAGCCCGGACTCAATCTGCGCCGAGCTTGTGCGCAAGGGCTGTACCGCGAGCTACGACATGTTCGCGGAGGTCCCGCTGCCGACCCAGGACGGGGTCGAAGCGGTCGCGCGCGCGTACTCGGACGTGGGCATGCGCGCCACGATCGCGCCCATGATGGCGGACCGCACGCTGTACGAAGCGATCCCCGGCCTCGCGGAAGCTCTGCCCGAACCGATTCGAGCTCAGGCTCTCGCGACCAAGGCGGCCTCCCACGAGATGTCGCTCGCGGCGTGCCGCAAGATCATCGGCGGATGGCGATTCGACCGTAGCCGCCTCCGGCCCGCACTCGGACCTACGATCCCGCATCACTGCTCCGACGCGTTTCTCACCGGATGCCGTGACCTTGCGGTGGAGTTCGACCTCGGGATGCAGATGCACGTGAGCGAGTCCCGGGTACAGGCGGTGGTAGCGAAAGAACGCTATGGCAAGACGCTCGTCGCGCACCTGGACGCGCTCGGGCTGCTCGGGCCGCGGTTCTGTGTCGCCCACGGGGTGTGGCTCGACGAAGACGATCGGGCGCGGCTCGCCGACCGGGCTGCGTCGGTGGCTCACAACCCCGGAAGCAACCTCAAGCTCGGCTCGGGCGTCGCGGATGCGCGCCGGCTGCTCGATCACGGCGTCAACCTCGCCATCGGGACCGACGGGTCGTCGGCTTCCGACAATCTGAACCTCTTCGAGTCCATGCGGCTTGCCTCGTATCTCTCTCGCGTGCAGGATCACCCGGTCGAGCGATGGATCAATCCGCGCGAGGCCCTGCGCGCCGCGACCGAAGGCGGCGCCCGCGCGCTCGGGTTCGACAAGATCGGCAGGATCGAGAAGGGCTATTTCGCCGACCTCGTTTTCATTGACCTGGCGGCGCTGCACTACGTACCGGTGAACGACCTCGTCGCGCAGCTCGTGTTCGGCGAAGACGGCACCGGCGTCGCGAGCGTGATGATCGGCGGCCGGCTGGTCCTCGACGAGCGCCGGCTCGTCAATGTGGACCTAGCGCGACTGCGGGAACAGGCCGAGGAGGCCGTGCGGCGCCTTAACGAAGCGAACGCGCAGGTCCGGGCGCTGTCGGACGCGCTTGCCCCCCATGTCGCGCACTACTGCAGCGGCCTTACGGCTGCGCCGCTTTCCATTCATCGCTTTTGCGGGCACCCGCGTTCTCAGTGAGGAGGCCTCTCCATGAAAGCTCGCTGGCTGTACCTGATCGCAACGATGATGTCCGTTACGGCGGCACACGCGCAGACCGCGTCCGTCTCCCCATATCCGTCCAAGCCGGTCCGCATGATCGTCCCGTTCCCGGCCGGGGGTGCCTCCGACACCTCGGCGCGCATCGTGGCGCAGAAGCTCTCCGAGAGTCTCTCCCAGCAGGTCCTGGTCGAGAACCGGCCGGGTGCGGGCGGCACGATCGGTGCGGCGGCCGTCGCCAAGGCCAATCCGGACGGCTACACCCTGTTGATGGGGTCGTCTACCGAGCTCGTGACGAGCCCGCATATCTACAAGAACGTTCCCTACAACACGCTGCGCGACTTTTCTCCGATCACTCATGTCGGCTCGCAGCCGCTCATTCTCGCGGTGCATCCGTCGGTGCGCGCCGAGTCGGTGACGGAGCTGATCGCGCTCGCGAAGTCGAAGCCAAGCGGCCTGAACTGCGCCTCATCGGGGAACGGCTCGACTCTTCATCTTGCCCAGGTACTCTTCGAGAACGCGGCGCAGGTCAAGTTCTTGCACGTGCCCTTTGCCGGGAGTCCCCAGTCGGCAATGGGCACCTTGAGCGGAGAAACCCAGCTCACGTTCGGAACCGTCCCGGCGGTGCTCGAGCTCGTCCGCACCGGGAAGCTGCGGGGGCTCGGGGTGACGGGCGCGAAGCGGCTGGCCGCGATGCCGGACCTGCCTACCGTCAGCGAAGCGGGGGTGCCCGGTTACGAGATGCTGATCTGGAACGCGCTCCTCGCCCCGCGCGGCACGCCCTCGGAGATCGTCTCCCGGCTGAACGCCGAAGTCGTGCGGGCGCTCGACGCGCCGGATGTGCGCGCCGGGCTAGGCAGGCTGGGCATCGAGCCTTCGAGCAGCACCCCCGACAAGCTGGCGGAGTACATCGCGTCCGAATGGACGAGGACGGAAAAGCTCGTCGCCGCCTCGGGCGCAAAGATCGAATGAGCGCGGCGATTCCGCGAAGGGAGGGCCCGCGGTGGGTGCCTTGCCCGCGCATCACGCCCCGGTCCGCGCACGCTCGGCGGCGAAGCACGCTTGTGCACAACGGTATACAATCGCGCAAAGAACCCGGATTCGGCGGATAACCGGACAATGCGGCAACGGACGAGGAGGGTGTGACATGCTCAAGCGGTCGCCTTGTGCGCTTTGTGTCCTCTTGGTTGGACTGGCGCTCGGCTTTCCCATGTTCGGCGCTTCGGCGCAGACCTTTGACAGCTTCAAGCTGAATTTCCTCGGCGGGATAACGAACCTCCCCCAGACGACGGTCATCGAGCGCCCGACGATCGAAGGCCTGCCGAAGAAGAGCAACGGCCGCATCGACGTCCGGTACCGAACGTTCCAGGAGCTTGGCTTGCAGGGCCCGGAGCTGCTGCGGCTCGCGACGCGCAGGAGCTTCGATGTCGTCTACCTCCTGGGGGGGTACGCGAGCGGCGACGCCCCGTTCCTGGTGGGGGCGGATCTGCCCGGAATCTCCCCAACGTTGGAAGAGGCGAAGGAACAGGCGAACGCCTTCCGGCCGGCGCTCGCCAAGTTTCTGGAGGAGCAGTTCAGCATCACGCCCTTGACGGTCTGGCCGTATCCCCACCAATACCTGTACTGCCGTGAGCCAGTGGGCAGCCTCGATCAGCTCGGCGGCAAACGCGTACGAGTTCACAGCTCCGCGCTGGCGACGCTCGTCAAGAATCTCGGCGCCTCGGCGCTGACCATGCCGATCGGGGACGTGTACTCGGCGCTGCAGCGCGGGGTGATCGATTGCGCGACAAACAGCTCCGTCGCAGGCAACGCCATGAAGTGGTTCGAGGTGAGCACTACGATGGTCGACCTCCCGCTCGGCTGGGCGATGAACGTGCACCTCGCGAACAAGGGCTTCTGGGACGGCCTCGAGCCGGGCGCCCGGTCCTTCCTTCAGGACCAGATGAAAACGATGGAAGCTGCGTTCTGGGACATGGCGCGCGAGCGCGGCGAGGACGCCCTGAACTGCAATACGGGTCAAGAATGCAAGGCGCACACCAAGGCCGCGATGAAGCTTTACCGGCTGACTGCGGCGGAAAACACCAGGGTGCGCGAGGTCGTCTCCCGCGCGGTGCTACCCGAATGGGCAGGAGTGTGCTCCCAGAAGTTTCCGGCTTGCGTCCCTGAGTGGAACCGCACGGTGGGGCGCGTCGCGGGCGTAACCATCAAGCAGTAAGGCCCGACGAGCCTTGGGCGCGGTCCGACGTCTCGTCGATGCGGTGGGGGACATCGCAGGCGCGGGGCTTCTTGTCTACTGCGCGCTCGTAATCGCCGATATCGTTTCCCGCCGCGCCTTCGGAGTTTCGTTTCACGGCACGGACGAGATCGGCGGCTACATGATGTCGGCCGTCGTCGCGTTCGGCTTTTCCGCGGCGCTTTTCGACCGAGCCCACGTTCGTATCGATCTCTTCCTGCCGCGCCTGCCCCGCATCGTTTCCCACTGGCTCAACGTCGCGGCGTCCGTCGCCCTGCTCGCATACGCGCTTTTCCTCATGTGGGGCGGCGTCGCCGTGTTTCGCCAGTCCTACTCGATGAGCGCCGTCTCGCCTACGTCGCTGGCACCGCTGACGATCCCGCAATTCGTCTGGTTGTTCGGATTGGGGCTTTTCGTCGTAGCCGCGCTTGTCTGCGTCGTCGCTTGCGTCCGGCCCCCGGGCCTTCGCGAGGAGAGCGGACTCGAGGAGGGTCCCGCCGGTTCCGGACACCGCGGCAAGCGACCCGAGGAAAGCCGGCTCATAGGGCCAGATCCGGTGCGCCGAGGCTCGCGCGGCGATGGAGAAGGGCATGTCTGACGCCCTCATCTTCTGCCTGATCTATCTTGGGGCCCTTATCGTCTTCGGCGCGACCGGCTTTCATGTCGCGGTAGTGATATTCGTCGTCACCCTCACCAGCGTGCTCGCGTTCTTTGGGCCGGCGATGATCAGCCCGTTGGCCGATCTCAGCTGGACCGTGATGAACAATTACGTGCTCGTGTCCATTCCGCTGTTCGTCCTGATGGGTGACATCCTGCTGCGCTCCGGGGTTTCGGACCGCCTGTACCAGGCGCTGGCGATGTGGGTGGTAAGGCTGCCTGGGCGGCTGCTTCACTCAAACATCGCGGCGTGCGCGCTCTTCGCAGCCTCGACCGGTTCGACCGTCGCCACCGCGGCGACGATCGGCACGGTGGCGTTGCCCGCACTGAAGTCGCGGGGCTACAACGCGCAGCTCTCCTGCGGCTCTCTCGCCGCCGGCGGCACGCTGGGAATCCTGATCCCGCCGTCGATCAACATGATCATCTACGGAGTGATGACGGACACGTCGATCGGGCGATTGTTCGTGGCGGGCGTGGTGCCGGGACTGCTGCTCGCGGCCACGTTTTCGTTCGTGATCGGAACGATCGCGATGTTGAAGCCCGAAGTCGCGCCGCTCCGCGCGGTCGACGTCAAGCCGTTGAGGCAACGCGTCGCCGTCTTGCCGTCTATTCTGCCTTCATTGCTGGTGGTGCTCGGCGTCATCGGGAGCATCTATGCCGGCCTCGCTACCCCCACCGAGGCGGCGGCCGTCGGAGTGCTGCTGGCCTTGGCGATCGGCTCGTTCTACCGAAACGCCGAGGGGCGCAGGAACCTGTCTGCCGCGGCGCTAAGGCAAGCGGCCCGGACCACCGTGCGCGTCACCGGGATGATCATGTTGATCATCGTGGCCGCTTTTCAGATGAGCTTCGTCATCGGTCTTCTCGGGATCCCCCAGACGATCTCCGCGTGGGTGAGCTCGCTCGGATTGACGGCGACTCAGGTTCTATGGCTCTTGCTTCTCATCTACCTCATACTCGGATGCTTCCTGGAAGGCCTGTCGATGATGATCACCACGATTCCGATCGTTGCGCCGCTCGTCGTCGGACTCGGGGTCGATCCAGTGTGGTTCGGCGTGTTCATCGTTCTGGTGACCGAGCTCGCTTTGATCACGCCCCCGGTGGGTATCAACCTTTATGTGATTCAGGGGTTACGCGCGGACGGAACGATCGCGGACGTAATCATCGGGGCGATTCCCTTTGCGGCCGCGATATTCGTGTTCACGGGAGCGATGATCCACCTTCCCCAGATCGCGTTGTGGCTTCCCGGTCAGATGTCGCCGTAGGATCCAGCGACCGGTGGCCTCGAGGGCCGCTGCTTGATCGAGGTCGGCGAAAAACGTTAGGTCGATTGCTTGAGCTCGCCGAACGAAAGACGCGGCTGGTGCCGCATCGTGTGTTGAAGGAAGTCTCTGAGCTATCGCTCCGCGGTCCGGAACGCGTCGGCGTGATCGCGGGCGAACTGATCATGGCGGATCGGTAGCTTGCCGGTAAGCCGCTGCACGGTGTCGGTGAGCGCCGCGCTACCGCCTGCTTGCAGGAACCGCGCGAAATCCCCCAAGGCTTCGACGTGCCATTCGGAGGCGCCCGCCTCACGCGTCGAGCGCCTGAGCTCTTCGATCGAGACATCGACGTACTTCACCGTCTTACCGGTAGCCGCCGAGATCTTCTGCGCGACTTCCTCGAAGCTAAGGGACTCCGGGCCGCTCATCTCATAGACCTGCCCCTCGTGCCCGGCCTCGGTCAACGTGCGCATCGCTACCTCGGCGATATCCCGCACGTCGATCTGGCACGCCCGCGCGCCGTTGCTGGGGAAGGAGAACGTCCCGTGCGCCTTGATGCTCGCGGCGAAAAAGGTGATCGCATTCTGCATGAAATAGTTGGGCCGCAAGAACGTGTACGGCAACCCGAGGGCCTGGATTACCTTTTCCACTGCGTGGTTTGCCCTCGCGAAGGCGTGCGCTTCGCCGGTCCCCCGCCAGGAAGACAGCTTCACGATGTGCCGGACGCCTTGACGCTTCGCCTCTTCGGCGAACGCCGATTCGAGTGCGATTTTTTGCTCGCCGTCGGGCGACAGCAAAAATGCCCGGTCCACACCGCTCAACGCTGCGCGCACCGTGTCGGGACGGGCCAAGTCGAACGGCACCGGCTCGAGGCCGGGCAGATCGGCCGCCTTGGACGGCGCGCGATATCCTGCCCGAAAGACAAGTTTGCGGTCGCTCAGCCGGCGCACCAGTTCTCGCCCGATGTTCCCACTTGCGCCCGTGACCAGAATCATGAGTTCCTCCACGAAGAGTGCAGTACGCGTCGAACCGCCACGTCAGGCTGCGCGAGCCGAGCTTTGGGCGATGCGTGGATACGCCGCTAGACGCGCCACCAGTGCTTGACCCGTTCGGGTAGCCAATGTACACAGCAGTATACATCGACCAATACTGACGTGCCGGCGCCGATGCTAAAGGGCGCAGCCGCCCTGGGCCGCCCCGCATCAGTTCGGTTGGTGCCGAGAGTCGGTGAGGTGGTTCTGCCGGCTTGGCGGAGGTGGTTTGATTTTGCGATTGCTCGTTTGTGTACTATAGTATACGTCCGTGTGCTGAAGAAGGCTCGACGACCGCGCGATCTCTCCACGCAAGGGCGGAGGCGCTCTGGTGGCAGACTCAGCTACTTCAACCAAGGAGGACAAAAATGCGCACCCGCTTTCGCAGGCACCTGATCGGTTTCGCCGGTCTAGCAGTAACGTCGTTGGCGGCGCCGGGCCTCGCTCAAACGCCGGCTGCTCCAAAGTTCGAGATGACCAAGGTCGCGGACAACGTCTACAGCTTCAGCTTCGTGATCTTTCCCCCAATCCTTCATCGCAACATGGTGGTGGTGACCAACGACGGCGTGATCGTCACCGACCCGATCAGTCCATTGGCGGCCGGGCTCATGATGGACGAGATCAAGAAGCTCACCGACAAACCCGTGAAGCTCGTGATTTACAGTCACAATCACTGGGACCACATTTCCGGCGCCAGGATATTCAAGGATCAAGGCGCCAAGGTGCTTCAGCACGAATTGGCAGCAAGAAGCACCCGGCCGCATCCCAACGTGGTGCCAGCGGACGAGATCTTCGCCGGCGAGAAGCATGTGGTCACCCTCGGAGATGAAATCGTGGAGTTGTACTATTTCGGCCCTACCCACGGATCAGGCATGGTAGTGATGCGCCTGCCGAAGTCGCGGATTTTGCACACCGTCGACGTGGTGGCGCCGAACCGGGTTGTGTTCGCCAACATGCCCGATTGGCATCCGCATAGCTGGATCCCGGCGTTAAGAAAAATGGAGCAGCTTGATTTTGACCGCGTCATTCCCGGTCACGGTCCGGCCTCGGCACCGAAGTCAGCGGTGACCGGACAGCGAGAATACCTCGAAGACTTGGGCAAGGCGGTGGCCGAGGGCACCAAGAAAGCGGGAAGTCCATATGCCATCGACAAGATCACTGAATACGTCAAGGAAGATCTGCGGCCGAAGTATGGTACCTGGGGGCAGTTCGACTCTGAATGGCTGAAGCAGAATGTTGACCGTATCACCCTTGATCAAAGACTCGGCTGGTAGGCGCGCTTGCTTCGCAACGGCCGCATGCTCCGACTGCTCCCCAGGATGAGAGCAGTTGGACAGCTGCCTTGCGCTCGCTGGTTCGTGTGCTGAAGAAGCCTCGACGACCACTCGATCTGTCCACGCAAGGGCGGAGGCGCTCTGGTGGCAGACTCAGCTACTTCAACCAGGGAGGACAAGAATGCCCACCCGCTTTCGCAGGCACCTGATCGGTTTCGCTGCTCTAGCGGCAACGTCGTTGGCGGCGCCGGGCCTCGCTCAAACGCCGGCTGCTCCAATGTTCGACATGACCAAGGTCGCGGACAACGTCTACAGCTTCCGCTTCGTGATCCATCGCAGCATGGTGGTGCTGACCGATGACGGCGTGATCGTCACCGATCCGAGCAGTCCGCCGGCCGCCCGTCACATGATGGATGAGATCAAGAAGCTTACAGACAAGCCGGTGAAGCTGGTGATCTACAGCCACAATCACTGGGATCACATGGCCGGCGCCAAGATTTTCAAGGATCAGGGTGCGAAGGTGGTGCAACACGAATTGGCGGCGAAAGATACCCCGCCGCATCCCGACGTGGTGCCGGCGGACGAGACCTTCGCAGGCGAGAAGCATGTGGTCAGTCTCGGCGGCAAGACCATCGAACTAATCTACGTCGGCCCCAGCCACGGATCCGGCATGGTGGTGATGCGCCTGCCTAATGAACGGATTCTTCATGACTCCGACCTGGTGATCCCTGGCCGCGTGGCGTTCCGAGGCATGCCCGATTACTCCCCGAAAAACTGGATCTTGGCGCTGAAGAAAATGGAGCAACTTGATTTTGACCGCATCATGCCCAGCCACGGTCCGGCTTCGGCGCCAAAATCAACGGTGACCGCATTGCGGGAATACCTCGAGAGCCTAGACAAGGCGGTGGCCGACGCCACCAAGAAGGCGGGAAATCCGTGGAATCCCTCCGCCTTCGACAAGATCACCGAATTCGTCAAGGAGGACCTGCGGCCGAAATACGGCACACTGGGGCAGTTCGACGCTTGGATGTTGATGAACGTCGAGCGCGTGATTTACGAGCAGCAGATCGGCTGGTAAGGGCGGGTGATCGCCATGGGGACGTTCGAGTTTATGGATCGGGCGCACTGTATTTCAGCAACGCAGAGCAATATGCGTACAACGGTTCGCAGCGTGCTGGCCGGCCTCATCGGTCTGGCGGCGTTGGCGCTGGCAGCCCGGCGCTCGCCTCGGTGGTGAACGGCGTCCGCAAGTGGCAGATCGAGCCGACCCGCTTCGCCGGCGGGCACGGCTCGGTGAGCGACTACCAGCCGCTCGAGAAGCTGGTAACGGGCCAGTGAGCAGCGTTATCGCAAGCGAGACCGGAACCCGCGCGTTTGCGTCGATGGTGGCGAACCCGCCGGGTCAGCTGAACCCTTCGATCTCCTCCTTGCGAGGGTCGCTGGCCCGGCGGAGCCTTTCGTTTCCAGGTGATACGAGGAGATCTTCATGAGCAATGCGTTGCGTCCAGGCCAGCCGATGCCCGAACTCGACCTCGAGCGGGTAGGCGGCGGCAAAGCGAGAGTCGGCGGCAAAGGCCGTTGGCAGCTTGTCGTCGTGTACCGCGGGAAGCATTGCCCGATCTGCAAGTCCTATCTCGCCAACCTCGAGCAGTTGAGGGGCGAATTCGCGAAGCTCGGCACCGAGGTCGTCGCGATCTCTGCCGACCCGAAGGAGAAGGCCGAACCCCACGTCGCCGAGATCGGGTTGACGGTGCCCGTGGGTTACGGGCTCTCGCTTGAGCAGATGCGTGCGCTCGGGCTCTACATCTCCGATCCGCGCGACGCGAGCGAGACGGATCGACCGTTCGCGGAGCCGGGCCTCTTCGTCGTGAATCCGGAGGGACTCGTTCAGGCGGTGGACCGGTCGAACGCACCATGGGCGCGGCCGGATCTCGCAATGGTCGCCCGCGGCATCGGTGTCGTTCAGACAAAGTTTCCGCAGATTCGCGGCACTGCGCGTTAGCGGCTCGTTGGAGTCGACACGATGGCCGCACGGGTTCCCGAGAGCGTCGCCTGCCTCGCGTTCGCCTCCGTGCTCGTCGCCTGCGCGGGCGGGCCCGACCGCAACGCCGCCGTGGTGGCCCGGGGTGAGCCCGAGGTCGTGGTGATGGACTTCACGCGGCCGCCCACGCTCGAGCCATTACCGGCGGGCTGGCATCGCCGCACGTTCTGGACGCGAGCGCCAATGGAGATGTCGCTTGCCTCCAAGGACGGCGTTCAGGCGATCCGGCTGGCTACGCGGGGGAGCGCCTCCATGCTGCTGCGCGCCGTAGACATCGATCTACGGCAATACCCGCGGCTCGCCTGGCGCTGGTACGTCGAGCAGCCGATCGAGAGCGCCGCGAGCGAGCTGACGCGGGCAGGCGACGATCATCCGGCACGTCTGTTCATCGCCCTGCGCACCGAACGCGGTGAGCAGCGCAACCTGGAAATCATCTGGGGTAACCGGGACCTGAAGGCGGGCGACGTCAAGTATCTCGGGAGTTTCCCGCACTACGTTGCCAACGGCGGCAGCGCGAACGTCGGCAAGTGGCACGTCGAAGAAGTCGACTTGCTGAGGGTCTACGCGCGATTCTGGCCGGACGCCGCCCCGGCGCGCGTGATGGAGATCGCCCTGTTCTGCGATTCCGACGAGACCGGGAGTTCGAGCGTCGCCTGGTTCGCGGACGTGAGGATGCGACGAGGGTCGTAGCCGACGGTTCAACTACCTAGCCTTCGGAGGCTGCCATGAAACGCACCATTTCTACCTTTGAGGTCGCGATTGCCGCGGTGATCGCTGCGGGCTACGCGGGCGCGCCCCTCGAAGCCGCCGAACCCGCGAGCCTGCTCGCGGAATCGCAGAAGCGCGTGCCCGCGCCGCCGTGGCCCGCCGGTGACGAGCGCGGCATGGCGAACGCGATCGGCCCCGGCACGTGGTCGCGCTGCGCCTGGCACCTGGGTCAGCCCCGGGCGAAGGCCTACGAGGTCGCGCAGGTGCGCTCGAACACCTCGCCGAAGACGCCGTTCGCCGGGCCCTACGTGACTACTCCGAAGCCGACGGGAGGGCTGCCCCGCACGTCCCACGCCGTCAACAGCGAGCGATCGAACGAAGGGGCGGAGTTCGGGCAGGAAGGCACGCAGATCGACGCCCTCGGCCATTTCGGCAGCCTGAAGGAGCCGTGGGACGGCCAACCGCCGTTCCCCGTCGATAGCGTTCGATACTTCGGTGGCTACACGCAACAGGAGGTCAAGCCCACGCCCGACTCGCCGCTGCTCAAGCTTGGCATGGAGAAGGCGCCGCCGATCGTCACCACCGCGGTGCTGCTCGACGCGAAGACCCTGGTGGGCGGCGGGCGGCCGATGAAGGCCGGCGAGCTGGTTACCGCCGCGCACATCGAGGAGATGCTTCGGGCGCAGGGGCTCACCAAGCGCGGCATCCTCCCCGGCGATGTCGTGTACGTGCATACCGGCTGGGGCGACCACTGGAAGGACCCCGACACAGAGAAGGTCTACTACTCGATGGCGCCCGGTCTCTCCTACGACGCGATGCTGTACCTCGGCAAGCGGCGCATCGTCGCGATCGGGATCGACGCGCCCGCCATCGACCCGATCGCCGAAGGCCAGCTCCAGGGCAAAGCCGGGCCGCCGCCAGGGACGCCCCCTGGACAGCCGTTCGCGGCCCACACGCACATGCTCACGGAGACGGGCATCCATCTCCTCGAGAACGCGAAGCTCGACGAGATGGCGCGCGACAAAGTCTGGACCTCGTGCACCATGATCCTGCCGCTGCGCGAGAAAGGCGCGGCCGGTTCGGGGGTGCGGCCGGTGGCGTACGGTGTCCCGAGGAAATAGTGGTCAGGAAGAACGCGCTCTACCGAGGAGCCAAACGGAGCGAACCACCGATGATCGATCTCTACACCGCCAGATGGAGTGGCTGAGTTTCGCCGGCGCGGAGGTGCACAAGCAGATCGGCGCGCTGTTCAACCCGAAGCTGACGCCGGAGATGCGCGAGGTCCAGCTCGCCGTGATCGAGCGGCGCCTCAATGCGCTGGAGAAGATGCTGCACGGCCGGCAATACGCCATGGGCAACGAGTTCACCGTCGCCGACGCTTACCTCTGCACGGTCCTCAACTGGACCAAGATCCACAAGATCAGCGTTGATAAATGGCCGAACATCAAGGCCTACCTGGAGCGCGTCGCCGCGCGACCCAAGGCCAAGGAGGCGATGAAAGCGGAGGGGCTGATCAAGTAGCGTCAGTTCCGCCCGCGGCGCTCGTTGGAGCTCGCGCTTTCACGCGTGAGCGAGCGCTCTCATGAATCCTCCGTGCGCCGGTTAAACCGGCGAAGTGTTGTGAATGCAAGAGTCATACGTTGAAGGGCTAGCCACCCACGGCGGCCCCGAGTCATGCGTCGTTGCGTGCGAGGGCAAGGGCGAAGCGTTGACAGGGGTACGCGCA
>Ga0187894_10001214_pt1 | contig 33581 bp, 26 predicted proteins | sample GBC1701081metaG_FD_136650 | JGI IMG/M metagenome (GOLD analysis project Ga0187894, IMG submission 136650) | White microbial mat communities from a lava cave in the Kipuka Kanohina Cave System on the Island of Hawaii, USA - GBC170108-1 metaG ...
ACTTTTATCGGGGGCAAAAAGAGCAATTATGTACAGACCAGTTGTGGGAATTCCATGCAGATATAACTGGAATACGAATTATTACGAGCTTCGTGAAACCTACACCGAATCCATCTACGCGGCAGGTGGTACGCCGATTCCTATTCCTTTGATACCCGAACCGGATTATATCAATTCGATCATGGAACTCCTCGATGCGGTATGCCTTTCGGGAGCAGTCAACGATGTAGACCCGTTGCGCTATGGTCACGAACCGAAACCGAAACTAGGTCCGGTTGTACCCAAACGGGATGAAACCGATGCCATGTTGTTAGACCTTGCGGAAGAGCGACGATTGCCGGTGCTGGCAATCTGCTTCGGCATTCAATCGCTCAATGTCCACCGCGGCGGTACGCTGATTCAGGATTTGGAAGCCGAAGTACCGGGAGTCTTGAAACATATGCAAGGCGATGTCTTTTATCGCCGTTCGCATTCGATTTCGATTACCGACGGCACGTTGCTCGCTGACCTTGCCGATTCGTCCCGCGCTCTGGTCAACAGCCATCATCATCAGGCGATTGACGAAGTGGGGCGCAACCTGAAACCGATAGCGTGGGCGGCAGATGGCGTCATTGAAGCGGTGATTGATACGCGCGCGGAATACTTTACGCTTGGCGTGCAATGGCACCCGGAAGTTGGCTGGCAGAACGATGAACTGTCGCAACGCATCTTCAATTGTTTCATTGAAACCGCACGGCAACGCCATTTCGAGCGCCTCAATACGCCGCAAGAAGAATTTGCTTTCGCCGGATAATTTCTTCGTATAAACGAAATAGAAAGCGGCGCAAGCTATAGCAAAAGGCTGCTCCGCTTTCTGTATTTATCTACTTGCTTCACCTTTTTTATTTTTCCTATTTGCCTCCTGAAATTTGCGCTGGACAAAAAAATCATCCCCTGCTAGAGTTGCGCCCACATCAGCAAAAGACTGATGCCGATAGATGAGTTCATTGTCGCCAGAACATTTGTCCCCAATCCTTTTCGATATGCAGACCTGACAATCCGAATCCATCGGCAAGGATTGGCATTGAGCGAAGTTTGCAGTATTTGTCGTTACGAAAGCGCCTATCACCAGAGATAGAGCCTTGAGACTGAACTTGTGAGCTTCAATAAGTTCCGATTCAGTTTTCATCAAAATAGAATTCAGCTTGCTGAATCAATCAGCGCCGGGAGATTGAGATGAAACTTAGGATTGCTGTATCTATGCTTGCCGCATCGTGTCTTATTGCCTTTGCAAGTTGTACCGTAATGGCGCTAATCATTCAAAACCCGTCGCCGGTTCGCAGCGCCGCCGTCTATACGGAACGTGACCGGCAATTTCGTGAATTGGATCAACAGCGACAGAAGTCGGTAGAGAAGAAAGACGCGCAGAATCAAGCAGCGATGTCACAACTCCGGGAAGATTTTTCGCGCCTCTATGAATTGCAGCAAAGCCAACTGCTGCCGGCGCTAAAAGCGGTATCATTAGAGTATCAAGCCATTACCAGAACGAGCGAAGAGATAAAGAGCCGCGCTTCCCGCATCCGGCAAAATCTTCTTGCCATGCTCTCGGAACGCGACGGCAAGCGAAAGAAGGAGTACAGCGTCAACGAAAGCGATTTACACCCGGCGTTTACCGAATTGAGCGCCCTGATTGTCCGCTTCGTTAATAGTCCCGTGTTTCAGGTCAACAGCGCCAACGATAACGAATTGCGACTGGCGGCAAGAGAAGACCTTGAAGGCATCATCAAACTGAGTGAGGGCATCACGAAAGCCGCCAAAAAAATGATGAAATCAGCAAATCAATAGACAGGCGATTCTTCTTCAGCCTTCTCTTGCTTTTCATTTACTCACCTGACGCAGCCAGCAAAAGAACCGTTTGGCGACGGGTGTTAGAGTTCAACCTTCAGGTTGGTCGTACCTTCGGGAGCGCAACCGTCGGTTATTTCCAAACCGCCGCAACCACATCTGCCATCTGGAAGCCTTTCCGTTATCGCCAAGTGTCTGCTTGTCAAACTACGACCAACCTGAAGGTTGAACTCTAACGCCGGCTCCTCAAGGTTGTCGGTTGCCTCTCTACTGCGTAACGTGAGTATTTATACGTCCGCGCCGGAGACGCCAAAGCCGTGATACTGACGAATAATCTCCATGCAGAGATTTTCGCCTTTCGCATTATCCGGCTTGGCTGGAAGCGAACTTCGTATGTATGCCTCTTCCGCCAGTTTGAATAACCGTTCGGCTTCTTCCTTGACTCGTTCCAGCGACCATTCGCCGCGTTTAATCGCCATCAGATTATCAGCATCGGCGCGGGCGACGTGCAGTTCTCCTTCGACCAGAAATTCAACGCCCATTCTGAGCAAGCGAATCAGATGCGCGGCATTCTTCGCATCGTAGCCCACACGACGTACAAGTTCGCGGCGTTTCGCGCCCATATAGCCGCCGGAAAAGTATTGCCGTTTAATGGCATTATAACGGTCGAGCAACTCGCCTAACTTCTGCCCGCTAAATTCACCACTGGCAATTAGCGTATCGCGTTGCTCCTGCGCGGCGTGCGGGTCGCTGAGATTAACATTGTGTTTGTCAATCTCTTCTTCGAGCGCCGCCATTTCGCGTTGCGCCTCCTGATTGAAATGCGTCATGCGCTTGAACTGCCCGTAAGCATAGCCGGTGAACGAATGATATGCCTGCTTGGAGACAAAGAGTTGCCGGTTGTCGCGCAGCAAGCGCCCCAATTCATTTTGATAGAGGATGTGCGGCTCATCAATCCACAATAAACTCAGGACGTTTGGATTGCACTTCAACAGCAAACCGATGAATTTGCGGATTTCATAGCATACCGAATCCCATTCTTTGATGAAGGCTTCCTTTACGTCATCGCGCCCGAAGCCGAGATAATGCTCCGGCGCGGCAACATAAACGCCCATCAAATCTTTATCGTCAATGCTGTCGGGATTGCTCGACGGCGTGTACATATTGTGGGCAATCGAGCCGCGATAGCCGAGCAGAATCAGCCCGTCAGGCAACAGGTCTTTGACTTGCGCCTCAGAGAGATTCTTCAACTTGATTTTTGCTTCTTCTCTTTCCATCTTTTCTACTCAATTCCCGCACGACGGCGAGGTTGCCTTCGTCATTGCGCGTTGCATCTATCGGAGTTTCAAGAACGAAAGGCAGGCGGCGAAAGTTCACATTTTGTATAATGCGGCGAAACCCAGCCAAGCCAATGTGTCCAAGTCCGATGTGTTGATGGCGGTCTACGCGGGAGTTGAGCGCCGTCTTTGAGTCGTTGCAATGAATCAAACGCAATTTATCGAAAGTGAAGGTGCGTTGAATCTGTCGCACGGTAGCGCGGAACCCCGTTTCGGTGGCAATGTCGTACCCGGCGGCTAAGGTGTGCGCCGTATCGAGACAAACGCCTATCGGAATTTCATCATGAAGCGCAGCGACAATATCGGCAACCTGCTCGAAAGTGCAGCCGATAGAAGAACCTTGTCCGGCAGTGTTTTCTATCAATATCGTCAAACCATTTCTCTGCCCTGCCTGATTCTTCGATGATGCTGCGCCTTGCAGATTCAAACCGCGTGTCGCTTCGCGGATTGATTCGATTGCCGTTTGCACACCGGCATCGGCGCTGGCAGTTTTCGGATTACCGGGATGAACGACAAGATAATCTGCGCCGATTTCCAACCCGCGAAGTATCTCCTGTCGAAAGGCTGCCCGCGACCGCGCCTGTAATATCTCGTCCTGTGCGGCAAGGTTAATGAGATAGACGGCGTGAATTGCCAGAGGAAACAAGTCAGCCTGTTCTCTGGCATCGCGGAAGGCATGAATTTCGTCAGCTTCGAGTGGTCTTTCAGCCCAGCCGCGAGGGTTGCGGGCAAAAATTTGAAAACAATCGCAGCCCTTTTCAACTGCACGGGCGACGGCATTTTGTAAGCCGCCAGCGATAGATGTTTGAACGCCAAAATGTGGCAGATTGGTAGTTGTCATGCAAACGCATTATAGCAGATGACGGCGTTAAGAATCCTGGACAAGTATATCGGATGAGCTGTCGGCTGCATCAACTTTTTCGACGGATTCAGGTTGAGATTTCCGCGTTGCGCCATATCGCAGGTAAAGCGCCGGAATCAGGAAGAGATTGAGCAGCGTCGAAGTCACCAGACCGCCGAGGATGACAACCGCCATCGGATGTTCAATTTCGTGACCGGGGCGATTACCGGCAATGACAATCGGCAGCAACGCCAGTCCGGTTGCCAGCGCCGTCATCATAATCGGCGCGATACGTTCCGCCGAACCACGCAGCACTAATTCACTACCAAAGGCTTGCTTCTCTTCATATTCGAGGTGGCGGTAGTGACTGATTAGCATAATGCCATTGCGGGCGGCAATGCCCAGCACCGTGACAAAGCCGACGAGTGAACCGAGCGATAAAACACCGCCGGTCAACAGCACGGCAATGACGCCGCCAACCAGCGCGAAAGGCAGGCTGACAAAGACCAGCGCCACCAGACGGGGCAGACGAAAATCGGCATAGAGTAACAGCAGGATGCCAAGCAGCGACAACCCGGAGAGCGCCAGTAACCGATTCCTCGATTTCTGACGCGCTGCATATTCACCGAGAAATTCCGGGTGATAGCCGCGCTCAAAAGTGAGGGCTTTCACTTTACTCTCAATCTCACTGGCGACGCTGCCAAGGGCGCGCCCTTTCACATCGCAGGTTACGTCTATGCGGCGCGAAGCGTTCTCGCGCTGAATAACATTTGGCGTTGGCGCAATGCGAAGGTCTGCCACCTCGCCAAGCGGCACATCGCCGCCTGTGGGCAGAGGGATTCGCACCTGTCGCAACGCCTCAATATCGCTGCGAATCTGCGGTTGCCCTTGTACCACAACGTCAAATATCTTTTGCTCGTCGTAAACTTCGCCAACCTTCGTGCTTTTCACCAGAGTTGTCGTCGTGCGGCGAATGTCTCCCGGTGTCAGCCCGAAGCGCAGAGCGGCTTCCGGGCGCAATCGAACTTCCAGTTGCGGAACCAGCACCTGTTGCTCGACTTTCAGGTTGGTGACGCCGCCGACTTCGCTCATCGTTCTGCTGACCTCAGCAGCTTTATTGCGTAGCACATCGAGGTTCGGTCCATAAATACGCACGACAATCGAAGCGCCCGCGCCGGTCAAGACCTCTTTGATGCGCTCTTTCAAGTAGGTCAATACATCTCGTGTCAGCCCGGGATAGCCGTCTACCACTTCCTGTATGCGGGCGACGGTTGGCTCGTAAGGAACATTCGGGTCTATGCTGATCCAGAGTTCGGCAAAGTTCGGTCCGACGACTTCATCAGCGACTTCGGCGCGACCAATGTGTGAGCCGAAATTCCTGACACCGGGAATATCACGTAATTCTTTACTGACTCTAATGGTGATGCGTTGCATCGCTTCCAGTGATGTGCCGGGCTTTTCTACCCAGTGCATCAGAAAGTCTGTTTCCTTGAATTCGGGCAGGAACTCTTCACCAAGAAACGGCACGACAGCGCCCGTAACCGCAAAGACAATAATCAGCATAACGACTGCCCAGCGCGGATGCTTGATTAGTCGGGGCAGCATTCTTTGATACTGCTTTTTCAGAAGGCGTGTTAGTGGCGGATCATGATGCTCGGCTTTAGCGGCGCGGGGCAGCAATAATAATGAGAGCGCCGGGGTTAAGGTCAAGGCAACGCCAAGCGAAGCCAGCACGGCGAGAACATAGGAAATTGCCAGAGGGCGGAAGAAGGAACCGGATAAGCCATCAAGGAAAAAGACTGGCAGGAAGACCAGCACAACAATCAGCGTCGCATAAACGATGGCGCTGCGTACTTCCACAGAAGCATTCAGCACAACCCGGAAGTTCGATTCAGGTTGCGCTGCCGCGCGGTTGAGGCGCAATCGCCGCATGATGTTTTCAACATCTATAATGGCATCGTCAACGACTTCGCCCAAAGCGATAACCAATCCGGCAATGACCATCGTGTTGATGGTATAGCCCATGTAATAAAGCACAAGCGCCGCCGTAATCAACGACAAGGGAATCGCCAGCAGACTGATTAGCGCCGTGCGCCAGTCATAGAGGAAAGCGACGAGAACAATAACGACGAGAACGCAGCCTATCAATAAAGCGCGGTTCAGGTTATGAAGCGCCATCTCAATAAAGGTTGCCGGACGAAAGATAGTTGAATCTACCTCGACATCCTGTAATCCCGGACGCAATGCAGCAAGCGCCGCTTCGACATTGCGCGTCACCTCGAGAGTATTTCCCTGCGGTTGTTTTTCAACAATCAGCAGCAATCCGGGACCATCATTGATAACCGCATCACCTATCGGCGCAGGATACCCTTCCATGACGCTGGCGACATCCCCAAGTCGTAACGGCGAGCCATGGCGGAAGGCTACGGGGATGCCCGCCAGGTCGTCGGCGTGAAGGATATTCGAGAAGTGCGTGACCGCGAGGCGTTGATTAGGCGTATCAATGAAACCGCCTGCACCGGGAGAAACGGCATCTCCCGTCGCCTTAACAATGGTGTCGAGCGTGACATTGTGAGCGCGGAGATTATCCGGGTCAACGACCACTTGAAGCTGACGATCACGCTGTCCCCAGATGGCTACGTTGGCGACGCCGGGAATTGCCATCAAACGTGGGCGAATCGTCCATCGCGCCAGCGTTGTCAGTTCCATCTGCGAGAGCGTCGGCGACGACATACCAATCTTCATGACGCGGCTGGTAGAGGATAGCGGCGACAGGATAACCGGCGGACGCGCGGCGGCAGGAAGTTGGGCGGCGACAATTGCCAGTCGTTCCTGTACAAGTTGTCGCGCTCGCATCAGGTCTGTGCCTTCCTGAAAGATCAGAACAACGGAAGAGAGTCCCAGCACCGATTTCGAGCGCAAGGTTTTGAGCGACATCACGCCGTTCAAAGCGGTTTCAATCGGCGCGGAAATCAGGCTTTCGACTTCTGCCGTTGACAGTCCCGGCGCTTCCGTCTGAATCTCTACGAGTGGCGGCGCGAACTCCGGGAAAACGTCAAGAGGCGAGGTGCGGACGACCTGTATGCCGACAATCAATAAGACGATAGCGACGGCGACAACGACGATATGTAGCTTGAGGGAGCTTGCGACAATCCAATTCATCATAGCTGGAAAACTCAACGGCAGGAGTTGAAAAACAGTTATTTTCCGGTACTGAACTCTGTGCCAAACAACTCTGCTGCGCCACTGATGACAACCGGCGTTCCCGGCGCTGGACCGTTTGCCAATACGGCTTGCGAACCTGACAGGTAACGCACGGCGACGCGGCGGCGGATGTATTTCTGCGGGGCGGGATTTTCGTAAACCCACTCGCCGCCATTAACATCACGCACAATGGCAGAGTGTTCGACGACGAGACTTTCTTCCGCGCCGTTCATCTTCAATGTCACACCAACCTTTTCTCCGGGGCGAAATGCGCCGCTTGTTGGCAACAAGAAATAGAGATCAACCGTAGCGGCATTGGCATTGGCTGACGGCGGCGCGGCAACCGGCTTTGCCGAAATCGCTTGCCCGCCGGGAGCGTCGCCAAGGTTATGAATTTTCGCCGCTTGCCGCCGGTCTATGAATTTCAAATCGCCAACGTAGACCGGAACACGCACCCACACGGTTTTAAGAACAGCAATCTCAAAGAGCGCCGTCGAACCGGCAACCTTTTGTCCGGCGCTGACATGGACTTTCTGTACCATGCCATCTTCCGGCGACACGACGGCAATGGAAGCATCCGATTCGAGCGGTGAACGCATAACGCGGTTGAGCTTTTCCTGTGCGGCTTTTAACGCGGATTCGGCAAGCTGTAATTCTTCGCGTGCCTGTTCAACCTGACGCACACTACCGGCTTTATCGCGCAGCAACTGTTCGGCGCGATTGAGTTTCAATGTCGCCGCCTCAAAGCGTGTCTGTGCATCCGCCAACTCTTTCTCGGCATTGGTTCGCATATCGCGTTCCGGCGCGAGAAGCGGCGACAGGCGAAAGACCGATTGCCCTTTTTTGAGCATCGAACCGATAGCAGGAGCGCCGCCTGTAAACGCCGAACTCAACGTACCGGCGACGGGAGCAGAAACGACTATGTTGCTGTCTGGCGGCAATGTTACCTCGCCCGCATAGGTGCGGGATTGCGCGACATTGGCGTAGGTTACGGGCGCAGTGCGAATGCCGAGCCGGTTTTCCGCTTCGGGAGTCAGCGTTATGGTTGCCAGATCGCTTTCCTTCACAGCGTTTTCGACTTTGGCAGCAGGCGCAGGCTTCTGCGAGTCAGCGTGAGGCGTTGAACAGGCGGAGGCGACTGTCGCCAATAAGACAAGAAGCGCGAAGCGGAAATCAAAAAGGTAATGACTACAACGAGGCAGAGATACGGCGTTATGGCGTTTCACTGATCTTCCTTCCTACGGCTCGTTCAAGGTGGGCGGTGGCGCGGCGTATTGCGGCGCTGGCTTCCGCGCCTTGCAAACGAGCGTCATAAAGTTTGCGCGAAGTTTCGAGAACAAAGAGATAAGCCACCTCGCCATCGGCAAAGGCTTTTTCAGCAGCGCGTATCTCCGCGTCAATTACCGGCAAAATGTCGCGCTGCCAGACTGCAAGACTTTGGCGCGACTGTTGAAGCTGGGCATAAGCCTCGCGCACATCAAGGGCAATGCGTTGCCGAATAGCGATATACTGGCGGGCGGCGCGATCAATTTCCGCTTCAGCCCGCGTAATGCCGCCTTTGTTGCGGTTAAAGATGGGCAGTTCCGCCTGAATGCCGGGTCCGGCTTCAAAGCCTTCTTTTCCCTGAGCATTGGCGTCAAGGATGGCAGTAAGCGAAAAAATCCTTGAGCGTTCCCACTTGGCGCGTTTACCTGCCGCTTCAATGGCGATCTCTGCGGCTCGCAAATCGGGTCGAGAGGCAAGGGCTTGTTTTACAAGATCGTTGACTTCCTGATTGCTTGATTGAGCAGATGCAGCGTTGGTACTCGATACGGCTTGATGATTGAGACCCACCGTCCGTGTGCTTCCTGCTGCCAGGGGCAATGTTTGCATCGAGGCGACAAGCTCGAAAGAAGCGTCACTGGCGCTCATACCGAGCAAAAAGCGTAATCGTTCTTTGGCAATAACGGCGTCACCCTGTAAACGGCTGATCAGTTCTTGTGCCTGTCTCGCTTCTAATTGGGAAGCGGCTGTTTCCATTTCACTAATATCGCCGTCTCGGAGCCGCGCCTGAACGATTTGAGCAATTTCACTGCGCTGTTGTAAAGAGATTGTGGCTATGCGGATTCGCTCGCTGGCGAGCGCCAGATCAGTATAAGCAACTTTCACATCGCGCACGAGATTGAGTCCGGTCTGGACGAGGCTTTCGCCGACGCGCTCGATCTCGGTTGTTGCAGCGGCGACGCGGCGCGGGCGTTGCCAGAAGACTTCAAGCGGTAAATTCGCCGTTGCTTCCAGTTGTTTGGGACCCCAGGGAAAAAGCAACGTCAGCATCGGGTTTCGCAGTTGACCGGCTTCGATGAGGTCGGCACGGGCAAAACCAAGCGCCGTCAAATCGCTTTGAAATGCCGCATTATTCCAGAGAGCAATGGCAACCGCATCGTCTTCGCTCAGACCGCCGATAAGCGAAACTCCGGTCGGTAGTGTAAAACCTGCGGCAGGGTTGGGATTCAAGCTATGCCCGGTGCGCTCTTCAACCTGCTTTGACACCTGAGTAGACACCTGCTTCGAGCGTGAAGCACAACCATTTGCCAGCGCCAATAGCAGAGCAACCAAAAGTAGTCTTTTCATACTATTTGTCCGAAAAAGAGCAAAAGCTGGCATCTTTCACGGGTGCATATATCGGCAAGACTATCCCTGCGTCAATCGAAACGACTGCACTGAGGATTTATCTGAGGCTCCGAAGATAAGAATTGCGTAATAGCTCAATGAGAAGAAGGGTTCAGCATAGCGTCCTGAAGCAACACCTCACGTAGCTAACTGCATGGCTTCAGGATGTCACGCCAAGCCTCTCTCCCGGATGGCGCTATTACGCTAAAGACGTTTATTCATCATTCTTTTTCCCGGCTTTTCTCTTCTCTGCGGCTCTTTCTTTCGCTTCATCTGCCGCCGTTTCAGTTTCTACCGATACAACGGAGCCGTCAATAGCATCAATGTGAACTTCTTTGATGCCTTCTTTTGTTTGAATGTCGAAAGAGTAAATTAGTTTGCCGCCCTCGCGCTCCAGTTCTCCTTCTTTGATTTTTCCGGGCGCTGCCTTCGATGCGGCTTCCCTTGCCTGTTTCAGAGTAATTTTTGCTTCTCTGGCAAGAGCCTTTTTACTCTCTTTCTTCTCTTGGCAACGGCTGAACCAAGACTTGCGAAAACAAGGACAAAGCTGATTGCCAGACTGACGATTTTTTCATCATAAATCATTTCCTTTAGCGTGAGGTCGAGCAACGGTTTCTCTCAATTCTGAATAATCTCGACGAGCTCCAGTGTCCGCTCTCCGGTTCCCGGTTTGGTTTCAAGAATAAACCCGACACCACGCGCATAGTATTTGTCTTCAAGTAAGTCCGGTATAATCGGTGAGGATTCTCTGGTTATCAGACAATTGCCGTTGCACGAGGCGACCGGAACCGTAGCGGAACCGCTCAGGCTCAACACTTTGGCAATGTCTTCGGCATTGGCAAGCGAGAATTCCTGCCGATAAGTCACGCCGACAGCGGGCGCGGCTAGCATAGCGAAACCGGGCTTCGCGCCGTTCACTCCCGCCGTCCATGAACCATCAATGCTCACCAGTACGCCGTCCTCAAATGCCTGAGAGATTTCGCCAAAATACCAGACGTTGCCACGAATGTCTTGAGCAAACCAGTCTATAGTGTCCTCAATCACGACGCCATTTTCTTTCACCACATCGCGGACAGTCGCACAGGTGACGCCGAGAATTTTTCGGGTTTCTCCGGTCACAGTAACGGTGACCTCTTCCGTGTCGTGCCTGTAAATCATCTTCCTGCCCGGAATTAGCAGGAAAAAAGGATTGGGCGCAATGGATTTGCCAATCTGGGTTGGATTGACAAACATGGCGGGATTTGTATCCGGGTCATAAGGGTCTTCTCCAATAGCCTTACAGACTTCCAAACGCCCGTCTTGATGTTGATCACATTCGTCGCGCTTCTCTCGACGTGCAGCTTTGGCTTCCCTGGTGCAGTCGGCACGGGCAGCGGCATTGGCTAAGTTGTTACAATTACCTATATCAATCCAGTAATTGTCTTCCGCTTCGCTTTGACAGGCTGTAAAAGCTGCCTCTGCGGTTTTTGTGCAAAAATTACTGGCTTTGAGTTCGCGGTTGCCTGATTGGTTATCATCTCCTTTTATCAGGGCTGTGCCACTGACAAGACTCAGCATGGCAATAATCCCAGCGAGGCGACCAAAACGCTTGGCTACGCCTCGGAAACGCTTGCTCATCTCTCGTAAACTATACTGTCTGTTCATGTTACTACTCCTTGTGATTTCAGATTGACGAGTCCGGGATAGACACAAAAGCTCTCCCGGATGGTCAAATGGCAGCACGGGATGACTTCGACCTTGACCATTCAGAAGCGGACGAAAGCATTGCCTCTCATGCGCTTCAGGCATCTCAAAAAGATAATTTTCAATGAGCAGGAATTCGACGCGCTGTGTAACGGCAAACCCATCATAGGCTGACAATCATCCTGCTTTCACTGCTCATCAGGATTCTTGAGATGATAAAGGATTATGACGAATCAAAGATGAATCTACGATTAAAAGACTTCGTCGTTTTGCAGAACGGCTTATCCGTAGTAACCTAATGATACAAATCTCGAAAAATGCGGGTACACGGTGGCGACGACACACTGATCTGTAAGGCAGAGCATTAACGCCTGAACAGCAGGATTAGAAGAATAATTAGCAGAAAAACTTGAATGAGGCTCAACGCCAAATCTCTTGGTCGGCGACTCTGACTCCAGGTTAGTAGATGCAGAATGCCAGTAACCGTAATAAAAGCTATGCTTACCCAAATGAAAAGAGTCATCCCGGCTCCCTCACATATTGTAAGAAAGCAAGATGAATAGAAGATGAAACCAGCTTTTGAACTATTCGATTGTTGAGTTCATTTCGACATTGTCTGTTATCGGCAGGGACACAATAAAGGTGCTGCCTTTACTCGGATGGCTTTGCAGGCGGATAGAACCGTGATGTGCTTCGGCTACCCATTTGGCAATCGCCAACCCCAGACCGCTGCCCCCATCAGCGCGGGAACGAGCTTTCTCAACTCGGTAGAATCTCTCGAAAATATAAGGAATTGCGCCGGCGGGAATGCCAATGCCGGTGTCGGCAATCTCCAAATCAATTTGTTTTGCTGTCGCTGTCAGTTTGACGCTGACCATTCCACCGATAGGTGTATATTTTATCGCATTATCGAGGAGGTTGAGCAGCAATCGCCTGAGCATCTCTTCATCGCCGTAGTAAATGATGTCTGCTGTTGAATCGAAGGTTAAAGCAATCTCTTTTCTGAGAGCTAACGCCTGTGCGGCGCGGCAACAATCCTCAACCAGATCATTCAGGTAAAATTCTTCGCGCTTAATGTGACGCTCTCCGGCATCGGCGCGAGCCAGCGCCAGCATATCGTCAACCAAACGCGATAAAATACTGGCTTCATCTTCAATAATCTTCAGCGACTCGCGGTACTCTGCGGTGTCGCGGTTTTGCAACAAGGCGACCTCTGATTCACCTCTGATTATCGCTATCGGGGTGCGAAGCTCATGGGAAGCATCTGCCATAAATTCACGGATAGCCGCAAATGAATGGTTGAGCCGAGAAAGCAATTCGTTAAAGACTCCGGCAAGCTGTCCAAGTTCATCTTTGGAGTTTGCTACCGGCAGACGTTCGTGAAGATTTTTGGCGCTGATACTTCGCGCCTGATTCAACATTGCCACCACCGGAGCCAGACTCTTTTTCGCCAGCAGGAAGCCACATCCGCCTGCAACCAGCAGAGCCAGAGGCAATGCTGTATAAAGGATTTCACTCATGGCTTCAAGTTCTTCTTCGGTATCATGCAATGAGGTCAATGCTACAATGAGAAATTGATGCTGATTTAGCTCTACCGAGACGACAAGCACTCTCGCGCCATCATCCTCTTCGTCATCCTTTTCCTCATAGAGGGCAAGCGTCGAAAATCCTCCCTGTCTTTTTTCTCTATCTCCGGGAAAACCTTGTGGCAGGCTGGTGACAATCTCTTCGGGAAAGTTCGTGGCAAGCAGAGTATTGTTCTCATAAAAGGCAGCAAAAATATCAGGCAAAACATTTTCGCGTAAGACTTCGGAAGCGCCAAATTTTGCGTCGCCGTCACCTTCATTCAATTCATTTTGAAAAGCGGCTTTCAGGCTCACCGAAGCATTCAATAGCGAGTGATCGAGTTTATCACGCAAGTTTCTGGCAAAGACCAGATAGATAAAAACACTGAAAGCGACAAGCAATGCTCCGAAAATCAGCACATACCACAAGGTCAGACGGACGCGGATGCTGTTAAACATTGTCACTCTCCATATCGGCAGCAAAGATATAGCCTTCCCCACGCCGCGTATGAATCAAGGGTTTATCAAAGCCGTCGTCAATCTTCCGGCGTAAGCGGCGCACATAAACATCTATGATGTTTGAGAAAGCGTCGAAATTTTCATCCCATACATGTTCAGCAATCTCCCGGCGACCGACAATTTTGCCGGTTCGCAACATAAAAAATTCCAGCAAAGCATATTCTTTCGCAGTAAGACTGATGCGCTGTCCGTTACGCACAACTAAATGGCTTGTGGTATTCAAATCAAGATCGGCAACCTGCAAAATCTCCGGTCTGATTTGTTTCGCTCGTCGAAGCAGAGCGCGGATGCGTGCCAGCAGTTCTTTGAAGTCGAATGGTTTACTGAGATAATCATCTGCGCCGGAGTCTAATCCCTGTATCCGGTCTTCAACTGCATCACGCGCTGTCAGCATCAAAACCGGAATCTTCACCCCTTGCTGTCGTAATTCAAGGCAGACCTGAAAACCATCTTTCACGGGCAACATCACATCAAGAATTATCAAATCATATTCATTAATCACCGCTTTATAGAGCGCATCTTCCCCTTCAACCGCCAAATCAACGGCATAACTCTGTTCGCGCAAGCCTTTGACAATAAAACTTGCAACCCGCGGCTCATCTTCAATAAGTAAAATTCGCATACGGTTTTACAGATAATATTCGTCGCTTATCAGCGTAACGATAATTCAGACGCGATTGATAAGCGATTAAATAGCCAGTTCACCAATTAAACCGCTTTACAACTTCAATTATAGCAAGATAAAGATGAAAAGCGGATGAACCACGTCTGCGGATTTCAACCTGAACCCGTACAATGCGCTCTTGTGCTACACTACGCGGCTATGAAAGCAGACCCGGTAAAGCTGGAAATCTTCAAATCGCTCTATTCATCGGTAGCCGAAGAGATGGGCATTAGCCTACGGCGTTCGGCATTTTCGCCCAACATCAAAGAACGCCGCGACTATTCCTGCGCCGTCTTTAATGCGGAAGGCACACTTATAGCGCAGGGCGACCATATGCCGGTTCACCTCGGCTCCATGCCGATGTCGGTGCGGGCGGCGCTGGAAACCGTGCAACTCGCACCCGGCGATATTGTTGTCCTCAACGACCCTTATGCGGGCGGCACTCATCTGCCGGATGTGACAATGGTTGCAGGAGTCTGGAGTCTGGAGTCTGGAGTCGAGAGTCAAGGCGCAAAGACGATCAGTAAAAAATCAAGTGGCGGAAAGAATAAAGGAAACGTATCCTCAAGAAATAAAGGCTCCAGACTCCAGACTCCAGACTCCAGACCGCTTTTTTATGTTGCCAATCGCGCTCATCACGCTGACATTGGCGGGGCGACGCCCGGTTCAATGGGACGCGCCGATGAGATTTATCAGGAAGGGCTGCGGATTCCGCCGGTGCGTTTGATGATTGGCGGGGAAATCAATCAGGATGTGATGCGGCTGATTTCTGCAAATGTGCGAATCCCGGAAGAACGCGAGGGCGATTTAACGGCGCAACTTGGCGCGATTGCTACCGGACAGACACGCTTGCTTGAGATTGTCGAACGCTATGGCTTTCAGGAAGCGAATCTCTATGCAGCGCGGCTGATTGATTACACGGCGGAGATGACGCGGCGGGTGATTCGGGAACTGCCGGACGGAACTTATGAAGCAGAAGATTATTTGGATGACGATGGTTACACTGATGAGCCGGTGCGAATTAAAGTCGCAATTACCATTAAAGGGGATAAGGCGACGATTGACTTTACGGGAAGCGCCCCCCAAGTTCGCGGACCGATAAACGCCGTTGAAGCGATTACCGTTTCGGCAGTCTATTATGTCTTTCGTTGTCTGATTCCGGCAGATGTTCCGGCAAGTTGGGGCATCCTGCAACCAATCAATATAATTGCGCCATTGGGAACGATTGTTAATGCCCGTCCGCCTGCGGCGGTGGCTGGCGGCAATGTCGAAACCTCACAACGCATTGTTGATACGTTACTATTGGCGTTGTCGAAAGCCAATGCGCCTGTGCCTGCTGCCAGTCAAGGAACGATGAACAATCTGACCATCGGCGGCGTTGATAATCGAAACGGCAAACCTTTTGCCTACTATGAAACGGTTGCCGGGGGCAGCGGAGCGCGGCAGGGATTGGATGGACTCGATGCCATTCATACGCACATGACCAATTCTTTGAATACGCCTGCTGAAGCGATGGAGTATGCCTACCCGATGCGGGTGCGAAAATATGCCATCAGAAAAGCATCCGGCGGCAAAGGCGAATTTCGCGGCGGCGATGGCGTGGTGCGCGAATTGGAATTACTGACCGACGCGCAAGTGACCATCCTTGCTGACCGGCGCAAAATCAGACCGTATGGCTTATACGGAGGCGAGGCGGGCGAGGCGGGTCGCACCGTTCTTTTGAACGAAAAAGGCGAGCGCGAACTGGCAAGTAAAGATTCTATACAGGCGCAAAAAGGCGATTGCATTCGTATCGAAACACCGGGCGGCGGCGGCTTTGGCAGGAAGAGAGGCAAATAATACCTCGCAAGTTCTTTAGCCTTTGCCATTCGTATTATGTCGCCGCCGCATTCATAAAACTTCCCTCAGCATTTTCGAGAGTGGACAAAGAGCAAATCGGTCTGCGATAATTCGTAATTTCGGCATCCTGCTTAATTCTTATCTATGGAGATAGCAACGTGAAAGAGCGTGTGCAAACCGACCAAGCCCCGCAAGCTATCGGTCCCTATTCGCAAGCGGTGAAAGCCAACGGGATGCTGTTTGCATCGGGGCAAGTGCCGCTTGACCCGGCGACCGGGCAACTTATTGAGGGGACGATTGCCGAACAGACCGAACGGGTGTTCAACAACCTGAAAGCGGTGTTGGAAGCGGCTGGTAGTTCTTTAGATAAGGTCGTCAAGACGACGGTTTTTCTCGCTGATATGAACGATTTTGGCGAGATGAACGAGGCTTACGGGCGGTTTTTTGAAGGCGTTGCTCCGGCGCGGTCAACGGTGCAGGTATCGCGTTTGCCGAAGGATGCCAGAGTAGAAATAGATTTGATTGCGTTGTTGTAATGGGGAGATTGCAAATCTCAAATTTCCTTTGCAGAAGGAGAAAACGAAATTTGAGACTTGCAAGGTAAGTATTGAAATTACGCGGCTTTGACAATTTTTCCGGCTTTCAGACAACGGGTGCAGACGCGCAGACGTTGAACCGCGCCGGCGACATTGGCGCGAACCGGTTGCAGGTTCGGCTCAAAGCGGCGGCGAGTGCGGTTGTTGGCGTGGCTGACACGGTTTCCGAATTGCGGACCCTTGCCGCAGACATCACATCGTTTCGACATTGCTATTACTCCTCGGATAAGAAATTTTGCATAAGAGCAAAGCGACAATTTAACACGGACGGGCTAGTCGCCGTCAAACCATTTTTTGCGTAAGGAGCAGATTCGTGTTTCATCACATTAAGAAAATTCTCGTACTCGTCGTTTTTTCAAGTTTCGCAGCTAGTTGTGGCGGCAACAGCGCCGGAAATACCAATAGTCCGGGCGATGTTGTTGCCAAAGTCGGCTCAAAAGAGATTAAACTTGAAGATGTAGATCGTGTTGTCAAACAGAACCTCGACACCACTCAGGGAGTCACCATGACGGCGGCGGAACTCGCTGGCGCTCGTCTAACGGTTCTTGAAAACTTGATTCAGGAAGAAGCTGTTTTCCAACGGGCGCAGAAAGAGAATGTCGTTCCCGACGATGGCAAAGTGATGCAGGAACTTCAGCGCCGCAAAACGGAAGCAAGTTTTACCGAAGAGCAGTATCAGGCGCAACTCAAACAGGCGGGGCTTACTGAAGAGCAATACAAAGAGAAGATCAAAAGAGAACTAGCTGCTGTAGAGCTACAGAAAAAGCATAAAGACCGAGTGGCGACGCCGACGGATGAGGAAGTGAAGAAATATTTTGAAGACCGCCGGGAAGGCTTCAAGGTCAGACGCGGAGCGGATATTTCCATCATTGTCACATCCCCACAAAGTTCTGGTAGTGCAGTTGCCGCTGAAACGAGAATCAAAGCGATTCACGAGCAACTGAAGAGCGGTTCCGATTTTGCCACCATTGCGGCGCAACGCTCAGAGCATTCCTCTAATAGCAACGGCGGCGCTGTCGGATTCCTTGCAGAAGAACAACTGAAACAGAATTTCGGTGATGAGGTAGCGACAAGAATTATGTCCATGTCGTTTGGACAGTACACCGAGCCAAAAAGTATTCAGGGTAGCTGGTTTATTTTCAAAGTAAACAATAAGTATGAAAAAGAAGAGAATCTGACGCTGGATAGCCCGCAAGTGCGGAAGAGCATTGTTGACAATTTGACTCAGCAACGCCAATCGGTGCTGCTGCAATCAATCGTCGTGCTGGCGCTGGCGGAAAGCAACATCAAGAATTATATGATTGAGCGCGTCGTTGAAGACCCGAAACGCATTTCGGAGATGAAGCCGTCCGCTTTGTTGCAACAGGCAATGCAGCAACAGCCGCAACAAACGCAGCCGCAGCCGCGTGTTGTAGATCAAAATGCAACAAACAACAGCAATACGGCGGCTCCGAAAGCCAATACGAATGCCCGACCTGCCACCGGCAACACGAACAAGTAGGCAGTCGGCAGAAGGCAGTAGGCAGGTAATTCGCGGCAAATTTGTTTCTCGTAGAATTACTTACCTACTGACTTCTTGTTGGACGCATTCGCGTAGGCAACACCTTGATTTACGAAGAGATTCTTGCGTTCCGCCAGCCTCTTAGACCATACTCCAAAAATGGAGAATTTGAGATGAAAAACAAACTTCAAGTTGTGCCACGGGCTGTTATTACCAAGAAACCGCCAAAGGCAAAAATCTCTGATGCGGAATTTCGTTTGAGATTGAAGAATATAGATGAATGGAGGAAAAAACGGCTTGCCGAGCTTCGTGCCAAAAGTTCGCGTTGAAGTTTATATTCCGATTCGGTATGACGCTGCCTATCAGGATACGTTATTGTGGGTCATCCGCGAATTTACCGAACTGCGCGGCGGTTGTACGGTACTTGAAAACACCAGCGGCTACTATCTTTCTCAAGCCAATCAAATTATTGATGACCGCGTAAGTATAGTTTATTGCGACTTTCCGATGAATTGGAACAAGCGTTCCGAGCGTAAGGATGTGTTGGAATACTGCGACGGTTTACAAAAATTCCTTCTTGAAAATCTTTGGGATGAAGAAGCTATCCTGATTGCGGCGTATGCCGTTTCACATACCCAAAGCTGAACCGTTTTCTATCCATGCTGTTCCGTCTCAATGAAGTTCATAAATCCTACGGCGCACAAGATGTGCTGCATGGCTTGACCTTTCAAATCAATCCCGGTGAGCGCGTCGGGCTGGTCGGGCGCAATGGCGCGGGCAAAACCACCGTCTTTCGACTGGTCACTAAACGCGAAGAACCTGACACGGGCGAGGTTATCTTACTTCGCAATTTGCGCGTCGGGCTGCTGGAACAACGCCCTATCTTTGAAGGCAAGTTGACAGTGCGCGAAGAAGCCATGGCGGTCTTTAGCGAATTACACGCTATGGAAGAAGAGATGGCGCGGCTCGAACATCAGATGGGCGAGGCAACCGGCGCGGCGCTCGATGAGGTGATGCACACTTATAGCGACATCACGCACCGTTACGAAATCGAAGGCGGCTTTACCTATCCGGCTCGCGTCGAAGCGGTGCTGGCTGGGCTGGGCTTCAAAAGCGAAGACTTTACTCAATCGGCGGAAGTCTTGAGCGGCGGGCAAAAATCGCGTTTGGCATTGGCAAAATTACTGCTCGCGGCTCCCGATATACTCTTACTCGATGAGCCTACGAATCATCTCGACGTGAATGCCGTTGAATGGCTCGAAGACTTCCTCGGCGAATATAAGAATGCCTTTGTCATCATCTCGCACGACCGATTTCTGCTTGACCGCTTGGCGACCAAAATTGTTGAAGTCGAAAGCGGCAAGGCGAATGTCTATCCCGGCAATTACACCGCTTATGTGCGCCAGCGTGAAGAGCGCCAGATGGCGCAGATGCGCGAGTACGAAAAGCAGCAGGAGATGATTGAGCGTACCGAAGAGTTTATCCGTCGCAATATCGCCGGACAAAAGACCAAACAAGCGAAATCGCGCCGCAATATGCTGGAACGACTGGAGCGCGTTGAAGCGGTACAACTGGAAGATTCGACAAACTTCAAACTGAACAAGGTTGCCCGCAGCGGCGATAATGTTCTGGCAGTTGCGGAATTAGCGGTTGGCTATGGGTCGAACCAATTAGCCAAAGATATAAACTTTCTGCTCCGGCGCGGCGAACGAATCGGCGTGATTGGCGCGAACGGCACGGGCAAAACTACTTTTCTGAAAACCTTGACGGGAGACACTGAACCGCTTGCCGGAGGCTTTACGTGGGGCGCAAATATCCAGATTGATTACTTTGATCAGGAACTTGCCAGACTAGATGACCGGGCAACGGTATTTGAAGAGATGGCAGTTGCTTCGCCCCGCGCCACTCCGGGCGAACTCAGGAACTATCTGGCGCGATTTCTGTTTACCGGCGATGATATTTATAAACCCGTCGGGGCGCTTTCCGGCGGCGAGCGCAGCCGGTTGGCGCTGGCGAAATTGATTTACAGCAGCGCCAATGTCTTAGTCTTGGACGAGCCGACCAATCATCTTGACATTCCTGCGCGTGAAGCCTTGGAACAGGCGCTCGCCGATTATCAGGGAACGATTATCACCGTTTCTCATGACCGCTATTTCCTTGACAAAATCGCCACCGAGATTTTGCACTTTGAAAACGGCTTGGCAACCTACTTCACCGGCAGTTACACGGAATTTTACGAAGAGCGTCACCGTCAACAACGCCAAGCCCAACAGTCGGAAAAAGTGACGCAAAAAGCGGCAGTGAAAGAGCAGAAAAATCAAACCGCTCAACAACCGAAAAAACGCCAGCGTCCGCTTGAGCAGATTGAAGCGGAGATTCACGCGCTGGAAGATGAATTGACCGCTTTGCAGCAACAACTTGCCAACCCGGCAGCCGAGTGGGGCGCAGAGAAATACGCTGAAATCGGCGTTCGCCAGAATGAAATCTCTGTATTGCTTGAGCCGCTTTATCAGGAATGGGAAGCGGCAGGAGCAAACCTATAGACCTCATGAAAATGGTTGCAAAAGAATAAGAAAAGTGAGCGAACAGGCATTGCCACCAAGGCACGAAGGCACGAAGGTTCACAAAGAAGGCTTCGTGTAGCTTGGTGTCTTGGTGTCTTGGTGTCTTGGTGGCAGAAAGGTTGTCACCCTTGCAAACCCTCTTTTTCTGCAATTCTATAGCTGCAAGGGGGAGAGCCTTGCTAAACGGCGCTCTACGACAGAAATTGTTTCGCCAGAAAGAAGCTGGCTGCCGCTACGGTTCCCGAAAGCAGCGTTCCCCAGATTAAATCTGCGATAACAATTTTAAGCGGGAAGTCTCTTATCACGGCGTAGCACGTCAAATCGAACGTCGCATAGCAGAAGAAACCGAAAGCTGCGCCTAAAAAGAACGCTCGTTGTAAATCCCCTTTTTCAATTGCCGGAAGCACAGCAAACATCAAAAGCCCGACGATGAAAAGCAGATAAAAAATTACCGCTGCCGCCCATTTGGTTTCCGCCCGCATCAGAAAGCCTAGCTCGCGGCGATAAAAGTCTTTCGCCACAACGCCAAGCCAGAGCATATCAAGCGCGAAAAAGACCGGAATGGTGAGCAGATAGATGTAGAGGTTTTTGAGCATAAAGATTTGCCTGTCCGATGATGGTTTTCGATGAACCGGAATCGTACCACGTCTATCTCTTTTTGGCTAAAAAACTATCCTATCTGGAAAAATTAAAAAGCTCTGGCTATCGTTGCAACAATAGTCAGAGCTTTCGCTTGTCATTACAGACCATCCTCTCTCAGCCAAGAAAACCGGCATTTTCATAAGTAGCGCCAAGCACGGCTCTGGCATCCGTATTCAACCATTTATCAAGGATCGTCGCATAGACGGAACGGAAATCCACATTGAAGCGCAGATTGCCGTCCTCATCGAGCGCCGTTGTCGCCAGCGATGGTTGTCTGCCGTAGAGTCCGCCGCGCACTTTGTTGCCGATAACAAAGATGCTCGACGCCGCGCCATGGTCTGTGCCGGTAGACTTATTCTCGCCGACGGCGCGCCCAAACTCCGACCATTGCATCAGCAGAATGTTGTCCGCCAGTTGATGTTGCGCCATGTCTTCATAGAAGGCTTTTACAGCGTTCGAGAAGGTTGCCAGCAAATTGGCGTGTTGCCCAAGCTGTTCGGAATGCGTATCAAAGCCGCCCATCTGCACATAGAGCAAATCGGTTTCCGGCAGCGAGACGACTATCTGCGCGATCATCTGCATCGCTTGTGCCAGCGACGTATTCGGATATTGTACCGTTGTGGTATAGCCGCTCAGAGATTCCCGAAATTCGATAACCTTCTGCACCGCATCAAAGCCGATGCGCGATTCTTCGCCAATGAAACTGCCCGCCGGAAAATTCCGTTGCCGCAGTCTCAAAAAGGTGTTCACAATCTTGTCGTGATTGTCGCCGTAAGCCCAATCGGTCTGTAAGCCGTAGTTATCGAAGCTGGCAATGTTCGGAGCGACGAATTTCTGCGATTGTAAGGTGTGCGGCAATTTGTCCTCGATGGCGACAGCAGGAAAACCCGCTTTGCCCAGCAGATTCAGTTCCGCATAGTTGCCAAGCCAGCCGTTGCCCTTGCCGCTCAGGGTTGCCGTGTGCCAGATGTCGGCGGACATGAAATGCGACTGCGTGGGGTTCGGATAGCCGACGCCGGAGATGACGGCAACTTTTCCGGCATCATAAAGCTCTTTCAAACTGCCCATTGACGGATGCAGCGCCAATTCATTGGAGAGCATGGTCGAGCGTCCCTGCGCGTCTCTGAGTTCGGTATCCCGAAAGCCAATCGTCGGGCGCACCCGCAGATAGTTGGTGTCGCTGTAGGGAATAACGGTATTCAAGCCGTCATTGCCGCCGGCAAATTCGATAATGATTAAGATGCGCCGATTCGGGTCACGCAGAGCGTTTGCGGCGCGAACATTGTGTAAGAATACGGACGGCAGCATGACGCCAACGCTGACGGCTCCGAGTGTCTGTTTGATAAATTGTCTTCTAGTTGTCATCGCTGCGCCTCCTCAATTCATTTGATACTCCGGCAAAGTCATAATCAGATAGACCAAGCCGCGCACCAGTTTATCTACCACTTCATCATTGACGGTAAACGGATAGGGCATACCCGCTTCATCGGTTTGCAGATAATCAATCAGCGTTTGCGCCACCGCCGCGTCAACCGTGAGCGGTCCGAGCAGATAGAGAAAGTTCTGCACCGTTTTGGCGGCGCTGGCGTCAACATACTTTTTCAGGTGTTCGGTTGTCACTTTCGCGCCTCTTGATTTTGGATCGTAGTCGCGGTTGCTGAGAAGGTGATTGATAAAGTTGTACCGTTCCAGTTGCGTTGCCGTACCAAGCCAGCCGAGGTTCAAACGCCAGCCGGATACGTCAAACGGATTGAGTAGGTCAAAGCCCATGCGCTTGAATTGCTGGTACATTTCGTAATCGGTTCCGGCTTTGAGATTGCCGGCGTAATAATCGGCGCTCAACATCCGCATCGAGCCGACAATCAATTCAAACGGGCTTTTCACCAATGCGAAGCGAGCGCGATTGCTAAAGAATTCATCCGAAACGAAGATAGCGCGGGCAAGCGAACGGATGGAGTGATTGCTGCTGAAATAGACATCGGCGAACCTCTCAATCGTCGCTTTATCTTCGGCGCTGTCGCCCAATGGGTAGACGAAAAACTCAAACAGCTTTTTGACCAGAAATCTGCCGGTGGAGCGGTGAGCGGAGAGCAGTTGCACAATATCCTCGCCAGTATAATTTACGGTGCGCCCGTAAACCTCTTTTGCGCCGTTGTCATGTTCGCTCTGATCAATGTAGAAGGTATAGCGATAGGGCTTGCCCTCTTTCTCTTTGTACTTCCAGCCGGTAAAGGCGCGGGCAATCTCTTTGACATCCTTCTCGGTGTAATTCGGCTGCCCGGTAACGACATCCCGAATGCCCATTGTAAAGAGTTCCTGCAATTCGCGGGCGAAATTTTCATTGGGATTGCCGAGTACATTGGTCACGCCGTCGAGGTAGACCAACATTGCCGGGTCTTGCGCGACATAGAGCAACAAGGTGTCGAAGCGTTCCAGCGAATTGGCGCGGAGCATCTGATTCTGTACATACATCGTACCGTAAGGAACCTTATCAAGCGCGGTGGCAAAATGATTATGCCAGAAGAGCGTCATCTTCTCTTCAAAGGGTCGCGCCGTCATAATCAGGCGCGTCATCCACCAGATTTGCAAATCGTCCTGTGGCGTAAATTTCTTCGGATTGAGATTTTTTCGCAGATAATTTTCGAGGTCCTGATTATCAATTGAGTCAAAATTGAGCAGTGAATCAACCGCTTCTTCCCGCGTGCGCGAAGCCAGCGCGTTAATCTCAGCGGGCGAGCCGCCAAATGCCATGCGCCTGAGCAGATGCGCGGCGTCATCATACGAGATACGTTGCATAAACAACTATCCTCCTTCTTTGAGGTGTTAATAAGCTCAGGGGAATGACAACAAGAGCTTATTCGGCACAAGTCCGGTACTACAACAGTGTGAGGACGTTAGCTTGCGGGGGTCGAAGATATTGTGAGGAAACGCCTGATGGGTATTGCCATCAGGTGAAATGATTTTTTGATTATCGTTTTGCGAACAACTACGGTTGTCAAAGTAGCACAAACTGTTCGGGGAGTCTAGGGAGTCCTGAGAGTCTGGAGAGTCTGGAGAGTCTGGAGAGTTCAGGGAGTTGAGAGAGTTTGAAGAGTTTAAGAGTCAGTCATTGTCGATTATCCACTGTGCATTGTCCATTGTTGTTCGGGAGGTTCTTTGCGTTTCCTGAGCGGCTATGGTTGCAAAGTTATTACCTCAATCAGCAATGGACAATGGGTAATTGACAATAGACAATGTTGGCACTCCTCATTCTCCCCACTCTCAGGACTCCCTGGACTCTCTGGACTCGTTAGACTCGCTGGACTACTATTGCAACGGTAAATTTCTTCGGAGGATTTGGCGCAGCAATGAAAAGACAGCTACTCGCGGTTTGCATCTTCCTGCTTCTCTTCACCATCCCGGCAACGGCTCAACAGATTCCTTTCCTCAATGAACTGTTGCAGCGCAATGCCCTGTTCAATAAGACCTATACGGAAAAGCAACGCGCCGGAAAAACCTTTCCGCAAATTGAGGAATTGCGCGTGCGCGGTGAACAACTCTTCCGGCGTGGCAACTTTGCCGGTCTGTTGGAACTCTTCGGCGAAGGTATGGCGATGCTGGAAAATCGCCCGTGGGATGACCGCGCAAAATTTCTTGCTTCGTTGGCGGTGCAAAGCAACTGCCTGGTGGTGGAACCAAATGCCGAGTTGCAGACGTCACTGGTGCAGATATTCCCTGTCGATGCCAGTAAGGCATTCTCAACCGCGCCAACAGTTACGTTTGAATTGCGAGCGGCAAACGCCAAAGCGAAATTCAAACCGTTGACACTCGGCAGCAATATAACCTTCGCGCCAAAAACAACAATGGCAACCGGGCGAATTAAAGTTGCCGATGGGGAATATATTATCGCCGCCTTGCTATTTACCAATGGGGAAAAGATTGGCGAAGTAACCACATCTGTCTTTGCGATTGGCGCATTTGCAGACCGCATTGCCGCCGCAAAGCAAGCCATCGAAACGATTAAAAATTCGCCTGACCCGAAAGTGAAAGCGGTTGCCGAACAGGTAACAACGACGGAATTCTGGTTGCAGAGGATTTCTGTTTATACAACTTCGGTTGGCGAAGAGCCACCGAATCCGCTTATCGAGATGCAAAAGATTGAACAGGCTCTGGCGGCGCTTGGTAAAGGGCAGAATCCATTTTCTATTGAGCGCGGCGAACTGGAGCGCGCTTATCTGGCATCAGATGGGAAGTTAATACCCTATCGCATTTATGTACCGAAGAGTTACACGGGCAAAACGGCGCGTCCTTTTGTGGTTATGTTGCACGGCGCGTTGGGAGATGAAAAATCTTATTTTAGTAATCTCTATGATGAAAAGACCGTCAAAGGCGAAGCGGAAAGACGCGGCTGGATTTTTGCCGCCCCGAACGGCAGAGGGCGTTTCGGCGGCTATCGCGGCTTGGGGCTTGATGATGTCTTTGAAGTGATGAAACGAGTGCAGCGTGATTACAAGACCGATGTTTCGAGAACCTATCTGACCGGGCATTCGATGGGCGGCGGCGGGACGTGGGCGGTTGCCTCAACGAAACCGGAACTTTTTGCCGCGATTTCCCCGGTCGCGGGCGGCGGTCGCGCACCGGGAGAAGCCTTGACGAAATTGCTGGAAGCAGTGCGCCCGTTGCCGATTCTCATTGTGCATGGCGCGAAAGATGGCATTGTGCCACCGCAAGGCTCCCGTGATATGTATGCCGCCGCGCAGAAAGCCGGATTGAATGTCAAATACCTGGAGCTACCGGAAGCCGACCATATCACCATCGTCGGGGCGACGATTACCGAGGTGCTGAATTTTTTTGACAAGCACGCAAAGTCAACCACTACCGCAACAAAATAAATCAACGGTTCGTTAGTAAGGATGGGGTGTAAAAAAATAAGAAGAAAACTGAGGAGAATACACTGTGAAAAAGAGTTTATGTCTGATATTGCTGCTGATTTGGGTTGGTCAGGCAGCTTTTGGGCAACAGTCATCGCCCAGTGGCACAAGAATACAGCGCAGAACCGATTCGCCATTTGACCAGCAGAGAAACCAGCAGCCGACTCAAAAAGATGATGTTGTCAAAATCTCTGTGACATTGGTTCAGGTGGATGCCGTTGTCACCGACAAGAACGGGCAACAGGTAACGGATTTGAAGCCGGAAGATTTTGAAATCCGCGAAGACGGCAGAGTGCAGGACATCTCCAATTTCACTTACGTCACGGTCAATGCGCCGGGCGCTTCGTCATCGGCAATCGCGCCGCTTAATCCGGTAAAAACGAAAGGCAAGCCGAACATCCCGCCACCGCCTGCTTTACGACCGGAACAGGTGCGCCGGACGATGGCATTGGTGGTTGACGATTTAACCCTCTCTTTCGGCAGCGTGGATGCGACGCGCAACGCCTTGAAAAAGTTTGTGGATGAACAGATGCAGCCCGGTGATCTGGTCGCCATCATTCGCACCAGCGCCGGTCTGGGCGTTTTGCAACAATTTACGGCGGATAAGCGGGCGTTATATGCCGCCATCGAGAAGGTAAAATGGAGTCCGAACGGCATTGCCAAAGTCTCAACCTTCGACCCTATCCGACCAAGCGCCAATCCGAAGAATTCTCTTGACGAAGGAACGAAGAATCTTGAGGCATTCACCGAAAGCGTCAATCAATACCGCGAAGACATCTTTGCCATCGGCACACTTGGGGCAATCAATTACGTGGTTAGAGGCTTGCGGGATTTGCCGGGGCGTAAATCGGTGGTGCTGTTTTCTGATGGATTGCGGATATTTGGCAGAGGGCTGAATAGTTCGCGCACTCTGGAAGCCGTGCAACGCCTCACCGACCTTGCCAATCGCGCTGCCGTCGTCATTTACACGGTAGACGCACGCGGCGGTATCGCCCCCGGCGCAGTAGCAGAAGACAACTTCTGGGGCGTGGATTTGCGTTCAGAAGCAGGCATGAAAGAGGTTGGCAGATTGATAGATGCCCGCACACAAAAACTCTTCGACTCGCGGCAAGGGTTGGAATATCTGGCAAATAATACTGGCGGTTACTTTTTACGCGAAGCGAATGACCTGAATCTTGGCATCAAGCGGGTGCTTGACGACCAGAAGGGTTATTATCTGATAGGCTACGTCCCGGACGCGGCTACTTTCAAGACCGAAGATGGCAAACGCGGCTATCACAAAATTCAGGTGAAGGTGAAACGTCCGGGTTTGACGGTACGTTCGCGCACCGGCTTTTACGCCGTTGAGGAAGCACAAAATACCGCCAAGCGCACACCATTTCAACAGATGGCTTCGGCGCTGGTGTCGCCTTTCGGGAATCGCCAAATTGAACTCAAACTGACTTCGCTCTTCGGGCATCATCAACAGACCGGCTCGTTCATCAGTTCGCTGCTGCATATCAGTCCTGAGCAGATTACCTTCACAGAAGAAGCTGATGGCTGGCACAAAGCGGTGCTTGACGTTGCCGCCGTCACCTTGAGCGATAACGGGCAATTGGTAGACCAGGAGTACAAGACTTATACCCTGAAAGCGCAAGGCGATCTCTATCAGCAAATCCTCAAACGAGGGTTTGTTTACACTATCAATCTACCGCTCAAGAAACCGGGAGCCTATCAATTGCGTGTTGCGGTGCGCGATGCCAACTCGGAGCGCATCGGCTCGGCAAATCAGTTCATCGAAACGCCGGACATCGGCAAAGGGCAGTTGGCGCTGTCAGGGATAACCGCCGCTGGAGCAAATGCCGATGAAGCGTCTGCCACAATAGTTGTCGCGCAACCGGGGCAAAGCGAGCAGGAGGGTTCAGCGGCTCCGGCATCATTTGGCAGTCCCTCGACAAGAAAGTTTCGTCCGGGTTCGGAAATCGTTTACGCCTTCGTTATCTATAACGCGCAGACAGACAGTGCTAATCCGCAGCCGCAATTAGAATCAAAGATCGCTCTGATTCGGGATGGCAAAGCTATTTTTACCAGTGCGCCAAGCGCCATCAAGGTCAATCCGCAAAGCAATCTCAAACAAATCCTCGTCGGCAGCAAACTCCGACTCGGTACGAATATGGAACCGGGAGAATACTTGCTGCAAGTGATGGTCACGGATAAAGCAGCGAAAAAGAATAGTGTGGTGATGCAGTGGACTGACTTCGAGGTTATGAAATAAAACATCGCTATTCGCAAATGCTAAAGAGGCGGGCGATTAACCCGCCTCTACAAATCAAGAGCAGCCTTGAATATTACGGCGGCTACGGAATTGAAGGTTTTCAGTTTACTTTTAATCACAAGGCTGACCGATGCGGATGCAATCGCCGTAACAGGAATAAAATCCGGGCGGGCATTTATCAACCAAGGTAGGATCTAACTGCCCAATTATGCTTCTATTAGCGTTGTGAATTATCTCTCGCATAGCATTAGCCGCTACTGTTTGAGCTGGCTGGCTTGTGGCAGTGGCATTATGATCTCGCAAATAATAATGATTTACCAATCCTTCCAGAGCTTTCAAAGAGCGCATAAGATTTCTATATGCTGCGTGATCAGCCGGGTTATGGCGCTGATCCGGGTCAACAGGTGGGCGTAAACCTATTGGGGCTTGCGTATCTTGGGAATTTTCTTCTGACATAATTCTATCTCCTTATGGTTTGAAATTTTCTATCATTGAAACAATGTGCCATCTTTCCTGTCTGGCATAGTAAATCGCTCTGCTATCAGGCGACCACACAAGGCTGGAAAAATAGGTATTGTTATCAATGGCTTCTTTCACAGTTCGAGATTGCCCTCCACTAACAGGAACAATTCGTATGAAATCTCTCTCGCCTTCACGGGCAGCAAAAGCGACGAACCGGCGGTCAGGCGATAACTGAATGTTGTTCAGGTATATGCTGTGCAAATTTATAGGCTGGCTTTGCTTCGAGATAGAAAGCAAAATGACATCCATCACCGGCAGTCTTGGTCTGTTCGGCTGGTCAATTGAGGCAAGCAATACATCGCTGCCTGATGCCGTCCAGCCAATTACCTTGATATAGGAGTCCGTCTCGAAAGCTATGTCGTTCTTCTCGCCATCAAAAAGGTAAATTCTTTTCGTTGATTTCTTGTCAGCGGTCGAAACGACTTTAGCTTGATAAACAATCCGCTTTCCATCAGGAGAAAACAACGGACAGGTACAATACCAATCGGGGTCTATATTATTTGAGATATTACGTTCCTGTTGCCCGTCAGCAGAAATCGTCCATATATTCCATGCCCCGGATTTATCTGAGCAATAAACCAACCAATTACCGTCAAGCGACCAACAATAATCGCTGACTTGAGTTTTATTATAAGGTAGATAGCTGTAGCCCTCGAAAAGCACACCTCCAGTAGTTATTTGTTTCAGGTCTATTCCTGCTTTACTTACGCTCCACAAATTAATGATTGTCTTATCATCGGAAAATCGCAGAAAAGCAAGGTGGTTGCCATCGGGCGACCATTTCGGCTCAAAGCCCCCGACGGCTAGTTCTACCTTTTTCGCTCTGGCAGCCTCAACAGGTTGAACTACTAACGAGCCGTTAAATAACTCCTGAATTGTGCCGATAGAGTGAAATGCTATCGTGCTGCCATCAGGAGAAATGTCTTGCCATAGTTCAAGGCTAACGCCGGAAGTAATCTGGCGCTCTTCACCATTATCAGAATTGATGCGCCACAGATCGGAATTTTCCCTGATAGCGCGATATAGAATACGGCTACCGTCAGTCGCAATGTCTCCAACGAAGCAATTGTTATCTCCAAAAGTAATTTGCTGCGGTTCGCGTCCGTCGAGATAGGCAACAAAGATTTGATAGATGCCATTGCGGTTTGAGCTATAGACAATGCCTTTGCCATCCGGCAACCAAACCGGCACATCATCAGTTGCCTCATCATTGGTAAGTTGGACAGGGACGTTTCCCTTGCCAAATGAGATAAAAATATCAGACTGACCACTGACAATATCCGCATAGGCTATCTGTTTTTCATCAGGAGAGACGAAAAAGTTTTCCGCCATTGATTTCGTAGAATCAAAGTCCGTTAGCTGTACTGTTTCTCCCGTTTGCGAATCAAAGGCAAAGAAGTTTCTTTGCGATTCATAATAGATTTTGGTTTTATCTTTCGACCAGCTTTGTAACCTGTAATCGCCTCTATCCAACGATTTCAGCAAATTCGGAGTGCCGCCAAGATAGGGAACAGTCCAGATGCCTTTTTGACCGCCTCTGTCAGAAATAAAGGTTATTACCTGACCATCGGGCGACCAGATAGGATCATGTTCTTTCCATTCGTCGTTGATGATTTGAACGGGATCGCTGCCATTTACCTGTTTGATGTAGATATCCAGTTGCCCATTTACGACTAAGGGCAAGGCAACCAATTTCCCATCCGGTGAAAACTTCACCCTAGCCAAAGCGTCGCCCGGTTCGCCTTTCCAACTTTCAATTTGCGTAAATTTTATAGATGCCGGGAAATTCATTAAAGCCCGCTGCCGGAATGCGCTTATCCCTTTCCAAGTTATAAAAGCCACCAATAAGCTAATCAGGCTCAGACAAACAGCAGCGACTTTTCGATTTGACAGCCAACCCAAGCTTTGCGCGGTTGCTGAACGACGCACGATTACATTTGTCGTATAGGCTGCATCTTCCTTTATCTCCTCTTCTTCAATCAGCAGTTGCGCTCTTGTGTGTTTTTGAACGACGAGAACATCTTCTTCATAAGTTATTTCTCGCACATTGGCAATGAGGCGATAGCCTCTTTTGGGAAGCGTCTCTATGCGCGGACTTTCTTTGTCTCCGTTGTTCAAAATTTTTCTTAGCGCCGAAACATATTGCGTCAGGTTATTCTCTTCCACGGCGGTATCGGGCCAGATGATGTCCATCAATTCTTCTCTGGTCATTACCGTGCCATTGTTCCTTATCAGCGCGAGCAAGGTGATAAACATTTTGGGCGTCATAGGGACAATCCCCCCATCGCGCCAGAGAATACTCTTTCTGGAGTCTATGCGAAACGTGCTGAACTCATAGATACGATGGTGAGAATCGTTCATAACCACTAAAAATCAGACTTTCACAAAGATTTCACCTTTTTTTAAGGATTTTCAGGCTGCTTTTGTAACACTATTTGCCCTGAACAGGGTCACTGATAGTTGTGAAACCAATTGAACAGGTCAGCAATGTAGCACAACTCAGTGACCTGTGCAAAAAGATTATGGACTAAACCAAAAATTTAATGAAGCGAACAAAGATAACTTTGGAGATAGATGAGATTACGGTAATCCGTCGTCTCGGCAAGATTCCAGAAGTTGAATGCGTCATCTGCGGGGCAGGTTCAATAATGGTTACTCTGGAAGAAGCAGAATCGTTGACACAAATGACGGTGCAAGAGATATGCACATTGATAGGTAACAACAATCTGCATTTTAGCGAGGAGAAAGATGGGGTGTTATTGATTTGTTTCAACACACTTCGCAAAACAATGCAAGATTTGTCGAATACTGTTGATAAGTAAGGCTGAAAGTTATTACGTAGGAAAGGAGAAGATAATGAAATTCAGACGATACAGTTTACCCATGCCTTCGAGGCGTGAAACTATCTCACAATCACAACCTCTCACCAGTGAAGAAGTGGAAAGCTATTTAGCTAACCTAGAGCAAAGGAGAGAAGAACTGATGCAGCAACGGATTGAACTACGCAAACAAATCGGAGAGGTTGAACAACAAGCTGCTGCATTAGCCTTTGATATTTGTGGTAATGCAGATGATTCTCAAAATGTCGAGCTATACGACGGGACACTTGGGGTTTCAATAGATTTCGTCAACCGATGCTCACCGCCTGTAGGGCAAATACAATGGCTTGATGATCTGCCGCAACGGTTCACTGAGCACGGCAGTTCTCCTGGTGATGTCAATGGCGTACGCTGGGCGTCAGGCGTATTAACTTCTGAAACTCTTTTTCTGACTACTGGACACAGCTTCGATTTGTCCCAAGTTAATGACTGGCAACCGCCGCGGCGGAATTGGCAAGTAATTAATGCTTACGAAACCGCTACATTGATGCAAGTTAATTTCAACTATCAAATTAACGCAGCTACAGGTTTCGTGCGTGAAGCAGATGGTTTTCCAATCATCAGGCTTTTGGAAATTCAACGAGGCGGTCTTGACTATGCGATTGCTGAACTTGGGCGTAATACGAATGGAGAAATTCCGGGAAGAAAATATGGTTATCTACCTGTCGCTCAACAGGATAGCTCAACACCCGGAGCAACACTGTGCGTGATCCAGCATCCAAATGGAAATCCCAAAATGATTGAAGCCGGTCCTTTGTTAAGTAATACAGGAGGGCAAATTCGCTATGACAGCATTGACACTCGGGGTGGCTCCTCCGGTTCTCCAGTAATTTCAACTTCAGGAGAGATTGTTGGTATTCATTCAAATGGTGGATGCACAGACAGACCGGGAAGTTTTAATTTTGGCGTTGCAATTGGCGCAATTCGCCGGGCATCTTCAATTCTCTAAATGATCTACATCACAAAATAAAGCAAGCTCTTTATTTCAGTCAGAAGAGCAAAAGCGCACAAACTGACAGCATTGTTGCTGTAATCGATTTTAGAGACGGGTCGGGTCGTCGTGTGTTTTGTCAAAACAATTTGACAATCGAAAAGGAGAAAGAAATGAAAAGGCTTTTACCGAAATTTGGTGTAGTTGTAATCCTGTTGGCAATCACAGCCAATCCTCTCGCTCTTGCCCAAGAAATTGGTAAAACGGGCAAAATACTGAATAAACAAAGCCAAGAGATTATTGTTCCTTATGAGCTGCATGGCTTGTTACCAGATATAGCGGCACAGCAAAATCCCCCCCCAACTGCTATTCCGCGATCAGCGATTGATTGTTCGGTTTGTGGGTTGCCTGACACAGCTTTCATAATTGATGCTAGTACAGGAGAGGCTTACTGGCGTGATAGAAATAATCCACAAAGCGATAGGAATAAGACGAGGTTTCGTAGTAATGAAAAGATAGAAGTTGTTGTCATCAGAGCCTGTACAGAATTTTGTGTAAACAGTCTGGTTAAACATAAGGCAGTCGGTCTCCAAAAACAATAGCAAATCGGTTTAAGGCTGCCTTCCACTCCCGAATCGGCATCGTCCACTTTTCACT
>Ga0187894_10001215_pt1 | contig 33518 bp, 34 predicted proteins | sample GBC1701081metaG_FD_136650 | JGI IMG/M metagenome (GOLD analysis project Ga0187894, IMG submission 136650) | White microbial mat communities from a lava cave in the Kipuka Kanohina Cave System on the Island of Hawaii, USA - GBC170108-1 metaG ...
CCAGCCGTTCAACCAGCGGAAACTGTCTGCTCAAGCGACCGACCGTTCACTTCCGTCAGCAGCTCATTGCCCTCAATTTCTTCGTGCGATGAGCTCGGTTGGTGTCGGGCCGCGATCAACGAGTAGAAGACCGGCACGACGAAGAGCGTGAAGACCGTGCCCACGGTCATGCCGGTGACCAGCACCATACCGATGCTGTTGCGGGCAGCGGCTCCCGGTCCCGAAGCCAGCACCAGAGGGAGGTGCCCGAAGACGGTGGCCGCCGAGGTCATCAGCACCGGTCGCAGCCTCGTCAATGACGCCTCTCGCAACGCGGCAGCCTTCGAGAAGCCGCGGGCCTGCAGCGTGTTGGCGAATTCCACGATGAGGATGCCGTTCTTCGCGATCAGTCCGACCAGCGTAATCAGCCCGACCTGGGAATAGATGTTGATCGTGGTCAGGTCCAGGAAGCTGAATATCAGCGCGCCGGAAATCGCGAGCGGAACCGAACCGACAAGGACGATCAACGGGTCGCGAAAACTCTGGAACTGCGCCGCAAGCACGAGATAGATGAGCACGACCGCGAACCCGAGCGTGACGATGAGCGCAGATCCCTCGTGACGGATCTGCCGTGACTCGCCCGCGTAGTCGATGGCGACGCCGGATCCGCTTGCTGCAGCAGCTGCGGTTTCGAGGACGCGCAGCGCTTCTTCCTTCGTGAACCCTGGGATGACGCCGCCGAATATACGCACTGCATTGCGCTGCTGGAAGCGGTTCAGGGTGCGCGGCGCGGTGCTCGTTTCGATGTGCGTGAACGTCGAGACCGGCACAAGCTGGCCGCTTGGAGTCTTGATCTTGAGATCAAGGAGCGGATCGACCGTCGCGCGGTCTTTGTCACCGATCTGTGGGATCACTTTGTAGCTGCGGTCGAAATAGTTGAACCGGTTGACATACGCGCCGCCGAGGAGTGTTCCGAGTTCGCGACCGACCCCTGCCAGATCGAGTCCGAGGTCGGCAAGACGCTCACGGTCAAGCACCACACGCGCCTCAGGGAGGTCGATCTTGAGATCGGTGTCTACATACATGAACTTGCCGCTTTGCCAACCGGCGCCGAGCACGGCGCTGACCGTTTCGAGCATCTGCTCGGGCGGCACATCGCTCTGCAACACGAGTTCGACGTCATACTGGCCGGGAGTGGGCAGCGGCGGATCCAAGCGCGGGAACACGCGCAGGCCCGGGACCTGCGACACTGCGCCGAACACCTCGCCGTACATCTGCTCCGTCGAGCGTGCCCGTCCATGCCAGTCCTTCGCGACCAGGCCTCCAAATCCGCCCCATGCCGCCGTCAGCGACCACGTGAATTCCGTCTCGGGAAAGGACGTGATGGTCTTGACGACCTGCAAATGCTCGCGGTTCGTGGCGGCCACTGTGGAGTCCGGCGACGCTTCGAAAAACAAGCTGATATGATTTTGATCCTCAACGGGAGCGAGTTCTTGCCGCGAAAACATGTACAACGGCCACACCGAAACCATAATGAGTAGTGACGCCGCCACGACCGCCCAGCGCATCTCCAGCGCCCTGTCGAGCAGCCAGGCGTAGACACAGCGCACCTCTTCGAACCTTCTGTTGACAAAGGCGGTCATGCGGCCTTCCTTGCCCTGCGGGTGCACGAATCGCGAACTCATGACCGGCGACAGCGTCACCGCCACGATCCCCGACAGGACCACCGCCACGGCAAGCGTCATCGCGAACTCCAGGAACAGCGAGCCGGTCAAGCCGCCCTGAAAACCGATCGGCGTGTAGACCGCGGCCAGCGTGATCGTCATGGCGATGATCGGACCGATCAGCTCGCGCGAGCCGGCCAGCGCCGCCTCGATCCGAGACTTGCCCAGGCGCACATGCCGCTCGACGTTCTCCACGACGACGATCGCGTCGTCCACGACCAGCCCGACCGACAACACGATCGCGAGCAGCGTCAAGAGATTGAGGCTGAAGCCGAACGCGAACATGAACGTCGCCGCGCCGACCAGCGACACCGGCATCGCGACGAGCGGCACCAGCGCGGTGCGCACCGAGCCCATGAAGAGAAACACGACCAGCGCCACGATCAGGATCGTCTCTGATAACGTCTTGCTGATTTCTGTCAGCGCATTCCGCATGAACATCGTGCCGTCCCAGACCAGCTGCATGTCGATGTCCTTCGGCAGCGTCGGCCGGATACGGTCCATCTCATCGCGCAGCCGGTGCACGACATCGATCTCGTTCGAACCGATCAGCGCCCAGATCCCGAGGTAGACACCTTCTTTCCCGTTGTACTTCGCGACCATGTCGGCTTCTTCGGCCCCATGCTCCACCTGGGCCACGTCTTTCAGTCGCACGATCGCGCCTCCCCGGTCGGCGACGATCAAGTTTTCGAACTCCACGGCAGAGCGCAGGTCGGTGTTCGCCAGCAAGTTGACCTGCACGAGGTTGCCTTTCGTTCGACCGACGGCCGCCAGGAAGTTGTTGCGCTTGAGGGCTGCCTGCACGTCTCCGGGCGAGAGGTTGAGTGCGGCGAGGCGATCGGGGTCGATCCAGATTCGCATGGCGACCTGGCGGCCGCCCTCGAAGGTGACCCGCTGGACACCGGGCAACGTCGAGAGTTGGGGCTGCAGCGTGCGCAACAGCCAGTCCGTGACGGCCGGCACCGTGCGTTCCGTAGAAGTGAAGCTGAGATAGAAGGACGCGTAGGGGCGATCGGCGCGTTGCACTTCGATCGCGGGCGGTTCGGCTTCCGCCGGCAGCTCGGATCGTACCTGTTGGAGCCGCGCCGTGACCTCGGCCAAGGCCGCCGTGCTGTTGTGGTTCAGCTTCAAGTGCACGGTGACGGTGCTGACGCCGGCTCGACTGGTTGACTCCACATAGTCGACCCCGCCGATCGCGGAGACGACCCGCTCGATCGGCGTGCTGAGAAAACCGCGGACGGTTTCGGCGCTGGCGCCGTAGTAGACCGTCGTGATGATCACGGACGAGCTTTCGATCTTTGGATATTGCTGCAACGGCAGGGTCGTCAGCGCCCGCCACCCCGCGAGCAGGATCACGAGATTCACGACGACCGCCAGGACCGGATGCTTGATGAAGATGTCGGTGAACGAGCGCATGCGGATGTCCTTCTCCTATCGTTCCGGCTTCCTCAGCGTTCGCCGACGACCACGTGACCTGATCCGCTCCCGTCCTCGGGGCTGCCGGCGATCACGACGAGCGCGGCTTCTCGCAGTTTGAAGGACCCCGAGACCGCCACTTGTTCGCCGGCGGACAGCCCGGCGTGAATCACAACCTCGTCTCCGAGCATCGCGCCGCTCTCGACCGGTCGCACGTGCGCACGCGTCTTGCCGCTCTTGTCCAACTCGATCACGAACACCTGATCGCCGCCCGGACCCTTCCGCAGGGCGCTCGCCGGAATGGCGACCGCCTTTCGTGGCGAACCGACCGGCACTCGAACACGCACCGAAGAGCCGGGAGACGGCGCGTTGGCCGCGCCTTCAATTCTCGCGCGCACCGTGGCGTTGCGAGTCGTGGGGTCGATACGCGCATCCACCGCGACGATTCTGGCCGGGATCGGAGACGATTGGCCGGCAACGGATACCTCGACGCTGTCGCCTTCCCGCAGGCCGGCGGCGACCTGCTGCGCGACTGTGAAGTCCACATGCACGGCGTCGTCGATACCCTGAAGCGTCGTGAGTTCGGTGCCCTCGATCAGGTACTGGCCAAGGTGCAGGTCCGCCATGCCTACTCGCGCGTGGAACGGCGCCCGAATGGTCTTGCGGGCAATGATCGCCTTGGTGCGCGCGATCTGAGCCAGCGCGATATCGAGGTCTGCGCGCGCGCGATCCACTTCTTCCTGGGTCGTGGCACGATCATGACTCAAATTCTTTCTGCGGTTGAGCACGGCTCGCGCGAGGGCAGACTGCGCTTCCTGCGCTTTCAGCTCAGCTTCTTCGACGGACACATCGAGCGCGACGAGCACCATGCCCGTGTCGACGATTTGCCCGGGCGTGAGACTGACATAGCGGACAGTGCCGGGGAGTTCGTTACGCAAGGTGATCGACCGCAGCGCCAGAACCGTCCCGATGGATGTGGCAGTTTGGCGGTGTTCGACCTCCCTCGTGAGGGCAACCGTCACCGACTCCATCGGCTCCGGCTGGTTCGCGGAAGCTGCCACGGTTGCCTGTATGGACGTATACTTCCAGGCCGCCAGGCCTACGCCCACCGAGGCAACCGCGACGAGCAGTAGAAAAGATCCTATCCAGCTCCGACGATTCATGCGCGACGCCTTCCCGAACGACTCCTTGGCGTACTCTTGGCCTTGGATGAACGGCGATCCTGTATCACGTGGACCAGCATGTCCTCCAGCGCGCGGCGCACCCGAACGACACGGACTTGTTCGAGTGGAACGATTCCCAGCACCCAGTCGAGCCAGAGTCCATCGATCGCGGCAGCGACCGCTTCACCAACGCCCGGCGGCAGGCCATCCTGCGCGATGCGCCGGTGGAGGTCGGCGTAGACCGCGCGCATGGGCTGGATCAACGCGGGGTTCTGAGCGAGCGCCGCGAACACCGCGGAGGAACTGCGTCGCAGTTCCTCCGTCCAGCACTTGGCGTCCGAAAGGCAGTGGTCCAAGAGCGCGCGCGCCATGCGCCCTGGCCCTTCCGGTGTGCGCTCGTAGGCTTCGGTGTAGCACGATCGCCAGCCTTCGGCGGTGCGGATGACCAGCGCTTCGACGAGCCGGTCCTTCGACGGGAAGTAATGCAGCAGGCCGCCTTTGCTCATGCGCGCCTCGGCGGCGACGGCGTCGAGCGTCAGGTTTGCGATGCCTTGGCGGGCGACCACGGCTTCGGTCGCGTCGAGAAGCATGTCTTGTAGCTTCGAGGTTGTCTGTTTCATGGGTGAAGAATACCGTCCGGTCGGTCTGGTGTCAACCGTCCGGTCGGTCGGTTCATAGCCCTATAGCATAATTAGGAACGGCGTCCTGCCCACCAATGCCGCAACCACGTCGATCGCAGGAGCTTGTACCCGAGCCACGCCACGAGCAACATCCCGAACAAGGGAACGGCCAGAGTTTGCACCAGCTTCTGATAGTCGGTCATCTGGACCCGTAAGAGATACTGCGGGCGCTTCATCAGATTCTGCTTCTCCGTCGCAATCGTGACCGTGTACAGCCCCTCATCGAGCCTGACTTCACCTCTCAGTATTCCGTCCGGGTGGGTGCTCGGGCGAATATCGGCCACAATCTGATCGTCGGCCTTGTTGCTCCCGGTCCCCTTCACGACCCGCATCCCGACCGGCTCATTGCGCAAGGCCGGGTCCACGAGGTCCACGACCAGGAAGGTCTCACCCGTGTGGGGAATGTCGGTGCAGTACTGCTCTTTCAGCTGGTATTGCGGCTGATAGGCGTTGAAATGGACCACCCGCTCTCCGACCTGGCGTATACAGGGGTCGTCTTCTCCGCTGGCGGTGCCATGGGCCGCGGCGATGCCAGGGTGGGCAAGGGCAAGGACCAGCAGAAGTGCCGTCGCACCCATTCCTCTCGTGTGTTTCCTCATGGCTGAACCCTCCTCTCCGATTTAAGACCGTGCCCGGACCCGTTGCGCACGCCGCCATGAGACACCCGGAACGACGCGCGCAGGCGCGTGCACCGTTCTCCATGGCGTCATCCTCGCTCCCCAACCGAACGTCACTATTGCCAGCACCACCATAATCACGAGCTCCATGTGACCCTCCTTGTCGCTGCCGACATTCCCCTCAATCTATTCTCGTCACCCATCGCGATGGCTCACCGAGCAGACAGGCCTCTCCGGGGTGTAGAAAGGGGCCTGTCTACCTCAGCGGGAAACGCCGTAGGGAGTTGCGGCGCCACCTCATTCCTTGCCCGGACCGATTGCCATTCCATGCTGCAAGCGATTCTGTAGAATGACCGGATCGATGACCTCGCCACATTGCACGCAGCGCTGAGCGCTGTGGTCCGATAGATCCTGGCACCATTCGGCGACCATGAGTCCGCTGCAGCGCGGACAACGATCGGTATTGTGGATTCTTGCCCAACGTGGATCGGCCAACTCAATCGATTGCTGTTGTGTCACCGCCAGCGCCGTACCCATCAATGCCTCCTTCAGCTTTAATCTCACACCATTCATAACGAGAATGAATGGCAACTCGCGTTCCAGAAGGTTCCTGCTCAACCTGAATCGTCGATGTCGATGAAAAATAGAGGAGATGAGTGATCCTGTTCGGGAACGTCACTCGCGGAAAAAAGAAGTGCCGAAGACGACCTGCCGAAGTGACGGCACGGTGCCGAAAGGTCGGCACGAGGCTGGAACATTCATGGGAACTGAGTGAGAGAGCTGGCTAATTACAGATGGCGAGAGATACCGAGCTTCTGCATTTTTGATTGGAGAGTCGTTCGCTTCATCCCAAGCTTGGCAGCAGCCCCGACAGGACCACCGATGATCCATTCCGACTCGTGAAGGGCCTTGAGAATGTGTTCGCGTTCGGCTTGTTCAAGTGTCGTAGTCCCGGAGTTCGTGACGTGACCCGGCGCCCGCTTCAATTCTGCGAGCGATACAACCAGATCCGATCCTTGGGTCAGGATCACCGCTCGCTCGATGAAGTTCTCCAGCTCTCGCACGTTACCGGGCCAGTGATAGGCCTGGAGCGCTTTCATCGCCTCGGACGGGACCGTCTCAATGCGTTTCTTCATCCGCAGGGCGAATTTCTGAGCAAAGTGTCGGACCAACAATGGAATATCTTCCGGGCGCTCACGCAGGGGGGGTACCGTGATCGGAAAGACCTTGAGCCGGTAATAGAGGTCGCTGCGAAATCTCTGCTCCTCCACCATTTGACCAAGATCGCGATTGGTTGCGGCAAGAATGCGAACATTCACGCGAATCGTCCTGGTGCTCCCCAATCGTTCGAACTCCTGTTCCTGGAGCACGCGGAGCAACTTCACTTGTAACTCCAGCGGAATTTCTCCCACCTCGTCGAGGAACAAGGTTCCACGGTCGGCCAATTCAAATCGGCCGATCTTGGTGGCAATCGCGCCGGTAAATGCGCCTCGTTCATGTCCGAAGAGTTCGCTTTCCAGCAGTCCCGTCGGAATCGCAGCGCAATTCAGCTTCACGAGCGTTCGCTCCCGCCTCGTGCTGCCGTTGTGGAGCGCCCGCGCAACCAGTTCTTTTCCGCTCCCTGTCTCGCCCAAGATCAGGACCGTCGAATCCGTCGCAGCCACAGTCTTGACCTCTTTGAGAACCAGCTTGAGAGCCCGGCTGTCCCCGACGATTTCCTCGAAGTTGTACGCAGTCTGGATTTCCTCCTCCAGGTACAGCTTCTCCTTTGCCAGCTTATCCCTCAGCAATGAGATTTCCTGATAGGCCATCGCATTCGCAGCGGCGAGCGCAACCTGCGCACCGATCCGGCTGAGCAATTTCTCATCGTCGTCGGTGAACGCATCTTCTCGCATACTGACGACGCTCAAGGTGCCGAGCGCTCGTCCATGCAAGATAAGCGGCACAGCACATCCCGATCTCAGACCTTCGGCCTCTGCTCGTTTCATGATCTCCGCAGGAAACTCCGTGAGGCTGAGACTTCTGACATGAACCGTTTGCTGAGTCGTGAACGCTAACCCTTCCGGGGTTCCTTCCAACGGAATGGGATCTCTCGCTCCGACAAAGTCTTGATTGCCGTGGAAGTCGAGCGCATGAGCCCGCAACTGGTTTATCTCGGGATCATAGAGACAAAACGACGCGAAATCGTGCGGGATGAAACGACGGAGGCAGGCGGAGATCGCTTTCAAGAGTTCTCGCAGTTCGAGGTGCGACACGACGGCGTTGTTGATCTCCAGCACCAAGCTGAGCCGGTCTCGTTCGTATTTCAGCTGCTGCTGAGCGGATTGAGCGCTCGCCGCGTGCAAGACATTATCCACGGCCACAGCGACCTGATTCGCCACCTGCTGCATGAAGTTGATCTCTGCTTCCTGATAGGTTCTCCGCTGATAGCTCCCAAATCCCATCGCCCCTAAACGACGCTGCGCCGTTGTGAGAGGAACCACCCCAAAAGATTGGACGCCGTTCTCGCGCAGCATGGCCATCAGCTTCGGAAAGCGCCGCTCTTGCGCGATGTCGTTCACGGTCAAAGACTGTTGGGTTTTCCACACCAATCCACCGGGAGACTCGTCGATGGATAGCTCCAAGCCGGGCCTGATCGTGCTGGGCGTTGCGGTCACCAAGAGCCACAGGCGCATGACATCGCTCGCGGGCTCATGCAAAACCGCGTTGATGTAATCGAACGGGACGATCTGAGGAAGCCGTTGCGCGAGATCGCGAAACAACTCCTCAAGGTCGCGGTGTGACGCAATGGACTCGGAGACCTCCAGCAAGAGACGTAATCGTTCTCGTCCATGAATGAGGTCTTGATGATGGAGGACATTGTCCACCGCCACAGCGATTTGTTTGGCGACTTGCTGGAGAAATTCCAGATCCGTTTCACCATAGGCCTCTTTCTGCACACTCAAAAACCCCATGGCGCCCAGCCTCCGCACAGCCGTGGTCAAGGGAACGACGCAAAACGAGTTCACACCGTCCTCGCTCATGTGCCCGGCAACCTTGGGCCAACGACGTTCTTCGGCAAGATTCGGCACGATGATGGATTCCTGCGTCTGCCAGACCAATCCGGCGGGACTCTCTTCGACCGGCCCCTCATGGCCGCCCACGAGATCGGCCGGCACGTTCGCCTGAATGGCGTGCAACCGCATCGTGTTTCGGACAGAATCGTGCAAAGACAGGGCGACAAAATTCACATGGACGACCCGAGGCAGGCGCTGGGCGAGGTCTCGAAAGAGTACGTGGAGATCGCGGTGTACGGAAATCGCCTCCGCAACCTCCAGCAGAGCTTGATACCGCTCCGCCAGCGTCTCGCAGGGGGATGTAGGAACCGTATCCATGGGGGGTCAGTATGGCGTAACAAACGGTCACGGCTCAAGAGGCAACAGGATGCTGAAAAAACCCGCCAGCTTCGTTCTCACATCGTTCAGGTCCTCAATGTACCGATTGAGATTCTCGGAAGGCGGAATTGCTGGAGGGGTCTTTCCGTTCGCCAAGATACATTGTACGGGCGAACGGCCTCACGAAGTGGGTCGGTACTTCCTCCGGTCTTCGCTCGCTGCGGCCTTGCTGGACGGGATTTTTGAGCATCCTGCAATCCATTCCGGCCCATGACCATTCTTAAGTCACAGGGGGGTTGCGCACAAACTGAGTTTTCCCCATATGAGGCGTCGTTTAAGGAATATTTGCTGGCTCGATTGTGGATTCCAGCGGAAAGAATCAGGCTGTTCAATTCGACAGGCATGTAATAATTACCGACGATGGACGCATGTTCCGCTCCGCCCTTCGTGCCCTACTCCACCCAACACACCATATCCTCAAGGGCTGAGTTTACGCTGGAACCCGTAGACATTGGTTTGGCTTTTTCAGTAAATTTGGCGGCGAAGTGTTGAGTTGGACGAGCTGGTGGCCGGCGGCGCCGATCAGCTCGGGTTAATTCCTATTTTACATAACAGGAGGGAGAGCGAGCTATGGGCACAAAAACACTCTATGAACGTCTTGGAGGCTATGACGCAATCGTTGCAGTTTCCGGGGACCTGTTGCCACGCCTCATGTCGGATTCGCGGCTGAAACGCTTCTGGGACAATCGCGGACAGGACGGTATCGCCCGCGAAAAGCAACTTCTGATCGATTTTCTCTGCGCGAATTCCGGCGGTCCCATGTACTACACTGGGCGAGACATGAAAGTGTCTCATAAGGGGATGAAGATCAGTGAAGCTGATTGGACGGCATTTTTGGGCCACGCCAATGCGACCCTAGATGCATTTAAAGTTCCCCCGACTGAGCGTAGTGAAGTGGTCGCCTTCGTGCTGTCTCTGAAAAAAGATATCGTCGAAGCGTAGGAGGGGTGGGATGGCCTTGCTGGTCCCCCGTGCTCACGGAACCCCCACGATAATACAGTGGTCGTTCAACGTGCGCAGTTGGGGACCAAGCCAGGCCACCCCTTGAAAGAAAGTAACGAGCGAGCTTGGAAGGATTATCTATGCTCACTCCTACAGCTTTGAGATGCACAGAGATCGTCGCTACGTGAGCAGAGTTCTTGACTCACGTAGCGACGGTGGTCCTCAAAGAGTCTGGTGCGTGCCGTCGCAATACGGCGGAGTCTTGGTCTGCTTGCACATGCACAAGGCAACTTCTTTCGTTTCGTCTAACGTGAACTCGACCGGCTCAATCCCGGTTCCTTGGTGGGATCCGTCACAGAACGGTTGGTCCCTCGATCGCCCACATTGACACCAATAGTACGTTCCCAGTTCCAACGTAAGCACTTCGGGCTCCTTGGCTGCAATGCGTGGCTTCTCCATGAACAGGCCTCCTTTTTAGATTGCCCATGTACCGGCTTGATCAGCTCGATGACGACAGCGGGATTATTTTTCCACACTGACTCGTCTGTGTCCATATAGAGTTCGACCTCTTAGCTCTGGCCCCTTAGCCTTTCGCGCCGGTATCGTAATAGAACCGCTCGTGTGCGATCTTGTCGTTCTTCCACCTGGCCACGACGACTTGTTCCATATGAACCGGCTGGCCACTGGTGGCGATAAAGTCCAGGCTGCATTCGTAGAACGTCACGTTGTCACCCACAGCCGAAGCCGTCACGTTGAATCCTTTCCATTCCTTGACGCCGCTCATGAACTGCTTTTCTCGCTCGATGTTGGCAGCCAGTCCCTTTGTGGGTGAATTGGCATTGTCTTGCATCACGGTGTCTTTTTCGTAGAACTCATTCATGGCCTCGATGATCTTGCCTTGACGGATGTAGCCGAATAGATCGTTCAGCCGCTGCTGTAGATTCGCTGTGCTCATGGTCGCTTCTCCTTTCGAGATTTGCCGGTGAAAGTAATCCCAGCCTTCTGGACTTCCTGGTAGGGAAGAAGCCAGACGAGCGATTCGTCGCTGAGATCGCCGACCTGAATGCGATTGCCCCAGGGGTCGCGGAAGTCGCAACGGAAGCCGGGCGCCGGTTTGAGTTTGTACTTGTTGATGAGCTTCTTTCGCACTTCTTTGATTTGTTTCTCGTCACGAACCATGAGCCCGAAATGCTTCGTGCGATCCGGTTGCAATGTATCCACTTCGAAAATTGCCATGAATTGATGCTCGCCCAGTTTGCACCAGACGGCGCCTTCGCCGCCGCGCAACATCTTCAAGCCGAACACGTCCTGATAGAACTTCACCGCTTTCTTCGCGTCGGTGACCTCGATGACGATATGATTACATCCGTAGACTTGGACTGACATTATGTTTTCTCCTTACTCTCCACAACGGTTTTCTCGGCTTGCTGAAAGGCCGAAACAAAGACATTGGAGGGTTGCGCACCAGAGATCGCAACACGACCGTTGAGAACGAAATAGGGCACCCCGCGAATGCCCAACCGACGGCCGACTGCTTCTTCGCCCTTGACCTCCGCCGCCCCTTTATCGCTCGCAAGAAACGATTCTGTCTCTGTTCGATCCAGTCCGGTTTCGGCAGCTATATGCGTAAGGATCTTCAGATCACCGATGTTGTTGCCTTCCAGAAAATATGCGCGAAAGAGATTCTCCACCACTTCGTCCTGTTTGCCCTGCTGTGCTGCATGCCAAACCAGCCGATGGGCTGCAAAAGTGTTCGGTGTCAGCTGAATCTTCTCGAAGGCAAAGGGAATCTGCTCATCCGTACCGGCAGCGAGAAGTTGTTCTTCCATCCGGCCGAAGGCCTCCAAGCTCCCAAATTTGGCCTTTAAATAGGTTGTGCGATCCATTCCATCAGATGGCATTGTTGGATTCAATTGGAATGGACGCCATACTACATGTACGTCGCTGCCAATCAAGGTCAATGCTCGTTCAAGTCGTCGCTTCCCGACATAACACCAAGGACAGACAATGTCGGAGTAGATGTCGATACGCATCCTAGATTCCTTAGAATATTCATCCGAGCTTGCTCGTTACCTTCTTTCAAGGGGTGGCCTGGCTTGGTCCTCAACTGCGCACGACCTTCTCACCCGCGCCCCCCTGGCACGCCGAGACGTGCCATTAGCCCGAGGCGAGGGCCTTCCAATCCTCTTCAACTCTCGTTAAGGGAGTAGCCAAAGCTGCCCTTTACTGCGCGCATCGAACGAGCACAGTTTCATCGTGCGCGTTCTGCGAGCAAGAAGGGCACCTGGCCGCTCCCTTCTCCCTGCTGGCGAGCTTTTTCAGCGTTCTGCCAAGTGCCCCATTTTGCCGGCGTTATAATCGTTCACGGCTTGGACCAATTCTGCTTTTGTATTCATCACGAATGGTCCATAGCGAGCCACCGGCTCATTGATCGATTCGCCCGCCATCACCAGAATTGTGGCATCCTCCTCTGCAGCGATCGTCACCGGCTCTCCCGTCGAGACAAAGACAGCCAGTTCGGCCTCCATTAACCTGTGCGATCCCTCGACAGATGCCTGACCACTGAGGATCAACAGTCCGACATTGTGACCGTTCGGGATCTGCAACGGCATCGAATGTCCTGCGCGCAGACGGAGATCGTACAATTCGATAGGCGTGAATGTCTTCGCCGGACCTTTTGCGCTTCCCACCGATCCGGCAATCACGCGAAGCGAACCGGCTCCCCCGTCCAACTGCACGACCGGAATCTGATCGTTCACAATCGTTTGATAGCCGGGCGCGGACATCTTGGACGATTTGGGCAAGTTCACCCACAATTGAATCGCTTGTAATGTCCCGCCTTGCTTGGCCCATTCCTTCTCATGCAACTCTTCGTGCACGATCCCGGAGGCTGCCGTCATCCACTGCACATCGCCCGGTCCAATCACGCCCGAGTTTCCTGCCGAATCCCGGTGCGCCACAATCCCCTGGTAGACGATCGTGACAGTTTCAAATCCTCTATGCGGATGTTCACCGACCCCTCGTGGGGTGTCCGTCGCGGGATAGAACGTAGGGCCCGCGTAGTCCAGCATGATAAACGGGCTCAACTCACGATCCAGATCGTTGCTGGGAAACAGATTTCGTACGTGAAACCCGTCCCCGACGACGTGCTGAGAGCCCGGTTGATAGACCTTCACCTGTTCCGCCTTCTTCACATCGACCGTCTCGATCATGTCTTTCATTGTGAGCCTCTCTTTCTCCGTCCCTTGCACGATCCATGTCCGGCATGATCCGCACGAGACCTCTTAGATCCGCTTTTCTTCGAGATCGTACACGTCGAACCATACATAAACCGGGTGATGGTTGGGGACGAATTTCGGAATGTACTCTTCCAGATATTGCTGCGCTTGAAGACTCATGTCGCTGAGTCTCGTATCGCGCATGGTGTTATTCCACTTCAAGATGACATCTGTGTCTTTGACCTTTGAGGCGCCAGCGATCCATCCGGCGATTTCCTCGTCGGTCGCTCCCGTTGCCACCACGTCCTTCAACTGCTCAGGCGTGATCCCTGTGAACGAAAACCACTGGCTGGCCAGCGAACAGGGCCAGTAGTTGTATTCGCCGTTCATGCCCAGCAAAAATGCCCTGCATTTATCCACACAACGAGCAGCAATCACGTAGCCGCCCAGCTTTTCCCGCGGGCTGCGCGGGTAGGCGATCCGGAGATCATTCGCCAGCCGCCTCACTTTGTCGGCGTCAGTTTTCATCATCCCTTCCTCCTCTGTTTCATACATGCGCCCCGTTCTTCGTCGGTATGGACGCGCGCTTTCACATTGCACCTGCACTGGTCACAGATTCAGCATCGTGAGAATCGCGGCCATACGATACTCTCACTTCCAGCAATATAATAGTCCTAACTAGAACTATGTCAAGGGGCAAATTCGCTTCAAGGGCAAATCGCCTCGAAATTGCCCGACGTATCGGCCGAGCGTAACAGACAAAGAATCGTGCTTGGTTCGATGCAACATACGGCCCGGGATGATCTTGAAGAATGGGGGAACGACGGCATGCCGAGCCGTTTCGCATGGCTATGATAGGGTAGAACCAGGGGTTGTTACCCCGAAGCGCTTACACTCGCGCAGAAATCAATTGACGATGACTTCATTCACCGCACGATTATGGTTCTTTGCGCCCTGGGTTCTCTTCATGACCAGGACGCTGACGGCCATAGACATTGAGTTGAGTGTCGCCCTCGATTCTCTTCCTCGCTCTCCGCGTGTGGGATCGCAACGGATTCCTCTTCCCTCGTACATCCGCGTTCCCATCTCGAAGCTTCTCGCGAACCCCACCGATTATCATCTGCGAGAAATCAGGATAGCCGGCACCGTCCGCGCCGTTGAGACGCACCTCATGACACGGGGTTGCGGAAAACATCATGAGTTGACCGTTATCTCACTGGAAGATGAGAGCGGCGCGATGGATGTCATCGATCAGGGAGCCTGTGGAAGGAATACCAGACTGTCCATTACTGCGCGCATCGAGCGAGCACATTCCGATCGTGCGCGCCCTGCGCGCAAGAAGGATGGTTGGTTGCTTACCTCTTCTCTTTCATCGCCCGTTCCACTTCACGGCCGGCTTCGCGCGTCTTGATGGATTCCCGGCGGTCATGTTGTTTCTTCCCTTTGGCCAGCCCAAGTTCGATCTTGGCAAAACCCCGCTTGGAGAAATAGATGCGGAGTGGGATGATCGTGAGTCCTTGCTGCTGTGTTTTGCCGAGGAGTTTATTGATCTCCTTGCGGTGAAGAAGCAGTTTCCTGGTACGGAGAGGCTCGTGATTCATGATGTTGCCATGGCTATAGGGACTGATGTGGCAGTGGTGAAGAAATGCCTCACTGCCCTTCACGCTGGCGTAACTATCTTGTAGATTCACCCGCCCCTCTCGCAAGGATTTGACCTCCGTGCCTTGGAGCATGATGCCCGCTTCGAACTTTTCTTCAATGAAATAGTCGTGGTAGGCCTTGCGATTCGTGGCCACGGCTTTTTCGAAACTATCCTTCTGTTTCCCCATCAGGCCTCAGACTTCCATACCCAAAAATAGATCACTGTCAGCCTTCCGTCCGATATACGCAGCAGCAGGCTGAATGCCACGTCCGTTTTTGCTATGATGCGGCCATGCGTAGAGTCGGTTCAATCGATTCTCTTTCCAGCATCCTCGAAGGGGTAGCTCGTCGCCTTGGGCTCGAGTCCAAGTTGCTCGAAAACCGCTTGCAGCGTGACTGGGTCTCCATTGTCGGAGAGCCGATGGCATCGAATACCTGGCCCGACCAGATTCGCTACAAGAAACTCTATCTCCTGGTCCACAACAGTGTCTGGCTGCACCAACTCACATTCCTCAAGCCGACACTGATTCAGAAACTCAACGGAGCAGCAGGCGGGGAGCTCATTACCGAGATTGTGTTGCGCGTGGGCGAGATCCCCTTACGGACGGCGGCTTCTCCGGCGACGCCTATCCTCGACTGCGACGTCATTGTCGCCGAGGTCACACGGGTTGAGGTAGCGTCCCATGTCTCGGCGATACGAGATCCCGATCTCCGTCTGCTGTTTACATCGGTGATATCGAGAAATCTTCGAACTCTAACTCCGCCGGGACAGGGTCCGTCACAAGCCCCCTGAAGAGAATACGCGTGGCATCGGAGACCTCGCTGCCGTCCTTGGGTATCGGGCCGAGACCTCCTTCTTCTTCCTGGTCCTGCAGCCGATAATACCCCCGCATTTCTTTCTCATAGCTTTTGACCACCGACGCGTCTCCAGCCAAAAATTTATTGAGCATCTCTGGCTCAGCCCACCCGTCGTCAACGAACACATACACCACGACTTTTCTGTACCAACCGTTCGGATCTCCTGGCGTCGTGGGCTGAATCTTCATCTTGGCGAAGTGGTGTGTCTGGCGTCCGACCTTGCGAAAACGCTTCACCAAAGTTTCAACCCCCAGGTCGGTCGTGTCATGAGGCACGTGCGCCGCAACGATGTGCCCGACTTGAGAACCGATACTATAAGGAGGGATGCTTCGATCGGGACGAGTGAGATACATCCCTCCCCAGATCAGGGTAAAGGACATGAAAACCACACCCAGAGCCAATTTGACGACCGTGTCCAGGCGCTTTTTAGGCTTCTTGGATCCGGGAAGGGGTGTTGAAGAAGAATCCTGCTCTTGCATGGAAAACGTACGATCGCGCGTGTATCCGTTACCCGCCGCCTTCCTCGGGAAGCGCCTCGGCGCTTTCCGCCAAACGCGCGACGGCCACGACCCGATCACCCGCTCCCTCGAGATCGAGGATCCGAACCCCCTGGGTGTTCCGGCCGATCTCACGGAATTCATCCACTTTGCACCGAAGCACCTTGCCTTGAGCGGCCATCAACATGATCTCGTCGCCGTCTCGGACTTGAAGGAACCCGACAGCGAGCCCGTTGCGCTCGTTGGTCTTCACGCTGATGATACCCTTTCCTCCGCGTCCCTGGACGCGATACTCGTTCACCGGCGTGCGTTTACCGTAGCCACCCTCCGTGACCGTGAGGATTTGAGTGGTGGAATCTGGGGTGATCGTTTCCATCCCGATGACTTCGTTGCCTTCCTCGAGCGTAATGCCGCGCACCCCGTGCGCCGTGCGGCCCATCGGACGGACGCCGTCTTCCTTGAAGAGAATCGTAATCCCCTTCTTCGTACCCAATAAAATCTCCCGCTGCCCGTCGGTGACCTGCACGCCAATGAGGCGATCCCCTTTATCCAGCGACAGCGCGATGATGCCGCCCTGACGGGGATTGCCGTAGGCCGAGAGCTCGGTCTTCTTGATGATGCCCTGCGCGGTCGCCATCACGACGAACCGGTCTTCACGGAACTCTTTCACCGGCACGGTTGCTGTGACTTTTTCCTCGCCGGACAACGCCAAAAGATTCACAAGCGCTTTGCCCTTGGCAGCCCGGCCTGCGTCAGGAATCTCATGGACCTTCAGCCAATAGACCTTCCCTGCATCTGTGAAAAACAAGAGCGATTCGTGCGTGGACGCGGTGAACAGGGTGACGACAAAATCCTCTTCCTTCACTCCCATCCCGATCTTGCCCTTGCCGCCTCGCCGCTGCGCCCGGTAGAGGGTCACAGGATTGCGCTTGATGTAACCGGCATGCGAGATCGTGACGACCACTTCTTCGTTCGCGATCATGTCCTCCAGGGTGATCTCCGCTTCTTCTTTCACGATCTGTGTGCGGCGGTCGTCCTTGTAGGCCTCGCGCACCTCGATCAGCTCGTCCTTGACGATCGCGCGAACCAGCGCTTCGCTGCCCAAGATCGACTTGAGACGCTCGATCTGCTTCAAGACCTCTGTATATTCCTCGATGAGCTTGTTGCGCTCCAATTGCGTGAGCCGCTGGAGCCGCATCTCCAAAATCGCATTCGACTGGATTTCGCTCAGCGAAAACCTCCGCATCAGACCGACACGGGCCTCATCAGGCGACTGCGCCTGCCGGATCAAGGTAATCACCGCATCCAGGTTATCGAGCGCGATCTTGAGGCCCTCAAGGATATGGGCCCGCTCTTCCGCCTTGCGCAGCTCGAAGGCGGTCCGGCGAACGATGACCTCGCGCCGGTGCTCGATGAAATGGTGCAGGATTTGTTTGAGGTTCAACACCTCCGGCCGGTTGTTCACCAGCGCAAGCATGATGACCCCGAAGGTCGTCTGGAGTTGCGTGAGCTTATACAGATTGTTCAGGGTGATGAGCGGAATTTCGCCGCGCTTGAGTTCGATGACGACGCGGATGCCTTCCCGATCGGACTCATCGCGCAGATCGGAAATCCCTTTGATCCGTTCGTCCCGGATCAACTCGGCGATCTTTTCGATCAGCTTGGACTTATTGACCTGATAGGGCAGCTCTGTGACGATCAACCGCTCGCGCTCCGTGCGTTCATCCGACTCGACCATCACTTTCGCGCGCAACGTCAGAAGACCCCGTCCGCTCTGGTAGGCGTCCTTGATGCCGGATGTTCCATAGATAAATCCGGCCGTCGGGAAATCGGGACCTGGAATCTTTTTCATCAGCTGGGCAATCGTGACATCCGGATTCTCCAAGAATAGGAGAAGCGCCTCAATCACTTCGCCGAGATTGTGGGTTGGGATGTTGGTGGCATAACCCACCGCAATGCCGCCGGCGCCGTTGACGAGAAGGTTCGGTATCTTCGAGGGGAGCACCAGCGGCTCGACTAGCGACTCGTCGTAGTTCGGCCCGAAATCGACCGTCTCCTTGTCGATATCGGCAAGCATGTCCTCGGCGACCTTGGTCAGGCGAGCTTCGGTATACCGCATCGCCGCCGGCGGGTCGCCGTCGACCGATCCATAATTGCCCTGACCGTCCACGAGCATATAGCGCATGTTGAAGGGTTGCGCCATGCGAACGAGCGTGTCGTAGATCGCGCTGTCGCCATGGGGATGGTAGTTCCCCATGATCTCGCCGACGATCTTGGCGGACTTGCGGTAGGCCCGGTTCGACGCCAAACCCATTTCGTTCATGCCGTGGAGAATACGGCGATGGACTGGCTTGAGGCCGTCACGCACGTCGGGGAGCGCCCGGCCCACGATGACGCTCATCGCGTAACTCAGGTACGACGAGCGCATCTCGTCTTCGATGGCGATCTGTCCTAGTCTTTCATCAGGCGGCATCTAGTTCCCCTCGGATGCTGAAAATGATCCCCAGCTTCGTTCTCGGCTCACCAACATCCTCAATGTACCCCAGAGGGTATACCTGCGGTGTTGGCGTCGCCTGCGGCCTTGCTGGATGATCATTTTGAGCATCCTAACAAGCCAGTTGGTATACATCACGGAATTCTGCCGCTAATCGCTCAGCGTTCGGCATTACACGTCGAGATTGCGTACTTCCAGCGCGTGGGCTTGAATGAAGTTTCGTCGGGGTTCGACCTCGTCGCCCATCAGGATCGTGAAGATCTCGTCGACGCCTGGTACGTCTTCCAGTTTAACTTTCAGCAGCGTCCGAACCTCTGGATTCATCGTCGTTTCCCAGAGCTGATTCGGGTTCATTTCGCCGAGACCTTTGTACCGCTGGATGCCAAGCCCGTGCTTGCCCTTTTCGAGAATCGCCTTGACCAACTCCGCCGTCGCGGGCTGAAGCTGCTCCTGTCCGTCGGTTTTGATCTTATACGGTGCCCGGCCCAAACCGATCGCCGAAGGTGAGAGCTTTTGCAGCTCGCGGAACTCGGCGGAGCCGACCAGCTCGTGCGTCACGTCAAAACTATGGGTGGCTCCGTTGGCATGCAGGCGACACGTAATTTTGTTCGAACGATGCTCTTCGTCCTCGACGATTTCCAGCGTCGGCGTGAGCTTCGGATAGACCGCTGCGAGAGTTTTCTTCACATTGGCCACAACCTTCTTGAGGGCCGTCGGATCCTTGAGAAGCTCGCGATCAAGTCCCGGCTCATTCACAAACGCCCGCACCATGCCGGCTTCGTGTGGTTTCTTGTTGAGCCGCCCGAGCAGCGTCTCGAAGGCGATCAGTTTCTTGAGAATGGGTAGAAGCCGGCGTCCTGTGACATATCCCTGGACTCCTTCCACGTACACTTCGACTTCCTCGACGGCGATATCGGCCAAGTGCTCGTTCAACGCCATTTCATCTTTAAGATACCGTTCTGTCTTGCCCTTCTTCACTTTGAAGAGCGGCGGCTGCGCAATATAGACGTACCCTCGCTCGAGCAGCTCCGGCATCTGCCGGAAGAAGAAGGTGAGGAGCAGAGTCCGGATGTGACTGCCGTCCACATCGGCGTCCGTCATGAGGATGATCTTATGGTACCGAGCCTTGCTGATGTCGAACGAGTCTTTGTCGGCCTTTTCGCTCTCTTCGCGTTTGCGCCCGATGCCGGTGCCGAGCGCCATAATCAACGTTCGAATCTCGTCGCTCGAGAGCATTTTGTCGAAACGTGCCTTCTCGACGTTGAGAATTTTCCCCTTGAGCGGCAAAATCGCCTGAAACTTGCGGTCGCGGCCCTGCTTGGCGGAGCCGCCGGCCGAATCGCCCTCGACAATGTATAGCTCGCTCAAGGCCGGATCTTTCTCCGCGCAATCGGCGAGCTTGCCGGGCAGCGAACCCCCGTCGAGCGCGCTCTTACGCCGGATAAGTTCTTTCGCTTTTCGCGCCGCTTCGCGGGCACGGGCCGCATCGATCGCTTTCCCGATGACCTTTCGGGCCACCGGCGGATTCTCTTCGAAATAGGTCCCTAGCGCCTCGTTGACCGCGGACTCGACAATGCCCTTCACCTCGCTATTGCCCAGCTTGGCTTTCGTCTGTCCTTCGAACTGAGGGTTCCGGACCTTGACGCTGACGACGGCGGTAAGCCCTTCACGGACGTCGTCGCCGGTGAGCGATTCGGTGTCTTTCTTGAGCAAGTCGTTGGCGTTTGCGTAACTGTTGATCGTGCGGGTCAACGCGGCCTTGAAGCCCACCAGGTGCGTGCCGCCCTCTTTCGTGTTGATGTTGTTCGCAAAGGAAAATAGGTTCTCGGCGTAGCTGTCGTTGTACTGAAGCGCGACCTCCAACACCATGTCCGATTTCTCAACCTGCACGTAAATAGGCTTGTGCAGAGGCGTCTTGGCTTCGTTCAAATGTTCGACGAACGAGACAATTCCACCCTTGTACTTGAATACTTGTTCTTTGACCGGCTCTTTCCGCTCGTCTTTGAGCGTGATCTCGAGTCCCTTGTTCAAAAAGGCAAGCTCGCGCAGCCGCTGCGCCAGCACGTCGAAGCTGAAGTCGAGTGTTTCGAAAATCTGCCCGTCGGATTTAAACGTGACCGTTGTGCCGCGGCGCTTGGTTTTCCCCGTCATCTTCAACGGAGCCGTCGGCTTGCCGCGCTCGTAGCGCTGCTCGAACACCTGGCCGTCCTGCCAAATCTCCAGCTCGAGCCATTCGGAGAGGGCGTTGACCACCGAGATCCCGACGCCATGGAGCCCGCCGGACACCGTGTAGGCCCCCTGCTCGAACTTGCCGCCCGCATGCAAGACCGTCAGTGCCACTTCGGCTGCGGACTTCTTTTGCGTGGAATGCATCCCGGTAGGAATGCCACGGCCGTTATCCACGACCGTGACACTGTTGTCGATGTGAATCGTGACCTCGATCGTCTCACCGAATCCCGCCATATGTTCATCGACACTGTTGTCGACGACTTCGTACACGAGGTGATGGAGGCCGTCCACCCCGGTGCTGCCGATATACATCGCCGGACGCTTCCGTACCGCATCCAGACCTTCTAATACCTTGATCTGATCCGCACCGTAACTCTCGGATTGCGGTGAGGTCTCTGAATCGTTACTGGCCATCAGTCTCCCATTTCAATAAGGCTATCGACCCTCTGTTTTCAGCCTGCCTCGACCTGCTTGGCGGCTGACTACTGCCGGACCCGGCTAAATCTTGATCGGCATGACCACGCACTTGAACCCGGGACTGTCTGCCTCCTGGATCAAGCAGGGACTCAGCGGATTATCCATTTGCAGAGAGATCGTTTCTCCGTCCATCACCCCGAGGACATCCAGCAAATAGCGGGCATTGAACCCTGTATTCAACGCTTCACCCTCGTACCGTGCCGGAAGCTCTTCAGTCGCTTCTCCCAAATCAGGATTGCTGGAGAACAGGGTCATCTGTCCGCGGGCGAACGACACCTTTACCGCGCTCGCCTTATCGCGGGATAGTACGGAGACGCGCCGAAGCGCGCTCTCGAGCTCGATACGATTGACCCAGATTTTCCCGCCGCTCTCTTTCTCTTTCGGAATGACTTGCTGATAATTGGGGTAGTTTCCTTCCATGAGCCGCGAGGTCAGCAGCAGCCCGCTCTTCCGGAAGATCATGAGATTTTTGGTAAACCCGATCAAGGGTTCGCCCTCGCCGCCTTCTTCCAGAAGACGCTGCATCTCATGTGCCGCTTTTTTCGGAATGATGGCTTTGATCTCTTGCGGAGCGCCTTTGGCGCCGGCTTTTCCGACCTCCTGCTCGGCGACCGCCAATCGATGTCCGTCGGTGCCGACCAGCCGCAAAATCGTCTTCTTCTCCGACGTGATGAGCGTCACCAGGAGGCCGTTGAGGATATAGCGCGCGTCATTGTCCCCTGCGGCGAAGAGGGTCTTCCGAATCAGCTCTAAGAAGCCGGCCCCGGCGAGGGGAATAAGCCCTTCCCGTTCGATCGTGGGCAGCGCGGGATAATCGGTGCTGGGGAGGCCGACGATTTTAAATTGGCTCTTGCCGGCATGAATCGTCGTCCAGTTATTCTCTCCGGATGCGATCTCGATTTCACCGACCGCCAGTTCCTTGATGATTTCGTACAACTTCCGCGCCGAGACCGTAATTCCTCCTGGTTTATCCACGGTCGCCTTGTAGTGCCCGCGCATGCCGATTTCAAGGTCAGTGGCGACAATTTCTATCCCGTCCTGCTTCGCTTCAAGCAAGATATTCGACAGGATCGGCATCGTGTTGCGCTTCTCGACAACACCTTGAACCCGCTGGAGACCCGTCAAGAGCTCAACCCGTCCCATGCGTAATTTCATGATCTCATCCCCTTGGCGCAGCCCCTCACGCTCGCAGGATCTGCTCCTTCAAGCTGTCCAATGTGGCACTCAGCACACTGTCGTTGTCTTTCGCTTTGATGACCTGCTTGCAGGCATGGATAATCGTCGTGTGGTCTTTGCCTCCGAACTGCCGCCCGATCTCGGGATACGAGGAGTCCGTCAGCTCCCGACAGAGATACATGGCGATTTGTCGTGGGTGCACGAGCGTCTTGCTCCGGCGACGGGACTTGAGGTCGGCGATCTTCACATGGAAGCGCGCGCCGACCGTTTCCTGGATATCGTCCATCGACACAATCTTTTTCTTGGTGCCGATCAGATCCCGGAGCACGTTTTTCGCCATCTCCAGCGTAATGGTTTGCCCGGTGAGCGACGCATAGGCACCGAGACGCACCAACGAGCCTTCGAGTTCGCGGATGTTGCTCTTCATCGTCGTGGCGAGAAACTGGATAACATCTTCCGGCAGGGTGACGCCCTCGTCTTCCGATTTTTTCCGTAAGATGGCAATACGTGTTTCAACGTCCGGGGGCTGGAGATCCGCGATCAGTCCCCACTCGAACCGCGACCGCAACCGCTCTTCGATATCGGGCATGTCTTTCGGAAAGCGATCGCTCGAGAGAACGAGCTGCTTATGCGCCTCGTAGATGGCATTGAACGTGTGAAAGAACTCCTCTTGCGTCCTCTCCTTCCCCGCCAAAAACTGAATGTCGTCGATCATCAACATGTCAATATGACGATACCGTTTCCTCAGATCCATCATCTTGTCGTATCGAATGGAGTTGATGACTTCGTTCGTAAACTGCTCGGTCGTCAAATAGGCAATCCGGAGATCGGTTCGCTCCGCGACATAATTTCCAATGGCATTCAGGAGGTGCGTCTTCCCCAACCCGGTCTCCCCATAGATAAAGAGTGGGTTATAGGCTTTTGCCGGCTGCTCAGCCACCGCCATACAGGCAGCATGGGCAAATTGATTTCCTGCGCCTACGACGAAATTCTTGAATGTATACTTCGGGTTGAGCTGAATACCCCGTTTCGACCGTGGCCCATTGCTTTGGCGGCCGGTCGTAGCGAGACTCCCGCCGGCCTCTGGCTGTCTGGTCGGTTGTTTATGAAAAATCACGAAGGTGATCGTGGTTTCTTCCCCGCCTCTGGCGGCAGAGACAGCCTCGCTTAGGAGGGAGCCGTGGTGCTGACTTAGCCAGTCGCCAAAAAACTTGTTAGGGACACCCAAATGAGCTGTCGCGCCCTCGATCCGTTCAAGGCGAATCGGTGTAAACCATGTGTCATAAACTTGTTTTGGCACTTTCTCTTGGATATACGCCAAGGCATCATGCCATATATTTACAGTAGTCATTATCCCTGTATCATTCTTCATACACAGAGTTATTCACACCTGTTGATAACCTGGTTCTTCTGTTGTTATTCCCCGGCTCATCGAGATCATTACCAGCTCTTACAAAATAGCGGCGCCGGTTTTATCTGGGAATGACTACAGAATATGGACTCTGCATGCAGTGCTTACCCAGAGTCAACCCCCAACTTTTTCCACATGGAGACGATCGTAATACATTATACAATTCAACTGATTGATCTCCATCCACCATATCCACTGAACCTACTCTTACTCCTACTCCTACGACGATTTATCTTTCAGACACAATAATTTTAAGAGAAGAGCAGACACATTTACAAAACGATGATGCGATCCGACGAGAAAATTTTCTCGACTAGCTCGTCATACATCAACATCGAATGAGACTCAATACCTTCTACTCTCTCACCAACAGTCACGGCTTCTTTTACAGAGGAAGAGACCTTTACCGCTGCTTTTTCGATAAAAACGATGTCCATGTCTGTGTCGCTAGGTTGAAAGAGCGATGGAGAGATGTGGTCCGGCTGTTGTCGAAGAAGATAGAGCGTTGCACTCATAAGATCACAGAACGATCTCTTAAAAAATCAAACTTCGATCAGCCGATCGAACGAACTGTCTGATTTCATCTGCTGTTCGAGTCGTCACAGAAAAGCCATCAGACCACAGATCCATCGATGTCCCTGTTTCGACAATAAAGGGAACGTCTAATTGCTTAAACGAGGGGAGATACTTTTCAAGAACATCCGCGTCGATGATCTCTTCTGTGTCTTCCACTAAGAGTGCGGAAGCAGGTCCTAGGAGCACGACGGTCGTCTCATGGTCCCCAGCGCAAAGCCCCAGCGCGATACGAAGCGCTTCAACAGGGCGCGCTGTGATACGTGGATCTTCTGAAATCACCACCGCGATGCGTTTCGACATAGACAACCGGTCGCAGTGATAATAAAGTTTTATGTAAATGCAAGAAAACGATCGCAGCCATCGATAATTCCTGACAACACAACAAGCCCGGACAGTGAAACCCTCGAATCCACAGTAACCGTTGGGACGCCATGTTGTTGACAGCCATAGGCACAGACAGACATCTTTGCCCCGGCATCCATCAAACGAAGATAACGTTGATCCACAACGGTCTTTACCCCTTCATCGATGAGATAAAGATAGACATCGACTCCTCTAATCAGCGCAGCCCGAGTCAGCTGAACAACTGTCTCAACGCTGGGGTGAGAAGGGGCTGTGGATAACAGGATACCTAGCCTACGAGACGCCATGGTTTTCAAACAAAAGAAATCAATACAATCAATCTCTTATGAAATAAATTCTGCGCGAGCCTACGAGCTTTTTAACTCAAAGTCAACATCAAAAAATGAAATTTTTATACGGAGGGCGTACGAGCCTTCAGGAGCTGGGAGAGACCAGCAAGAGGGAGTTCCTCTTGAGCCTTTGACTCAAGATTTCGCAGAATAACAGAGCCACGAGTTGCCTCATCATCACCTAAGAGAATAGCGTACCGGCACACTGATCGATCGGCTTGGCGAAGGTGAGCCTTGAGGGTCGTGGCACGATAGTCACATTGAGCTGAAAGTCCGATCCTACGGAGTTCATCGAGCAGTACAAGGCCAAGCTTGGTCCCCTTCTCTCCGAAGGCGGCGACATAGTAAAGACATTCATTATTAGAGGATGACAATGTCTCCGGGAGCATCAACGACACACGCTCAAGCCCGACGGCGAATCCTACAGCTGGAACAGAGGGGCCGCCGAGCGCCTCGACCAAACCGTCGTAGCGTCCACCGGCCCCCACCGCGTTTTGAGCGCCTAAATGAGTCGAGGTAATCTCAAAACTCGTCAAACAATAGTAGTCGAGCCCCCGCACGAGCCGAGGATTAAGCCTATAGGGAATCCCAATGGCCGTGAGACCCGCGAGCACCTGATCGAAGTGTATGCGGGCTTCAGGAGAGAGATGGTCGGTCAGCCGGGGCGCCGATTCGGTTGTGGCTCGACAGTCCGGCACCTTGCAATCCAGCGCCCGCAAGGGATTCGTGTCCATCCTGCGCCGACAGTTTGCGCAGAGGTGTGATTCCTGCTGTTTGAGGAACGCCAGGAGTATGGGCTTATAGGCGGCGCGGTCGCCGGAGCTTCCCAGGCTATTGATCTCCAGTGTGAGGCCTGGAAGGGCCAGATCCGACAATAGTCGCCAGAGCAGCGCAATGACCTCGACATCTGCGCGAGGGTCCGATGTGCCGAACGACTCGGCTCCGAATTGATGGAACTGCCGGAGGCGCCCTGCCTGCGGCCGCTCATGGCGGAACATGGGGCCGAGGTAGAAATATTTCTGCGGGAGCGGATCGGCCGCCCGGTTGTGCTCGATGAAGGCGCGGACTGTGCCGGCTGTGCCTTCGGGACGCAGGGTCAACGAGGTCCCATCACGGTCGGGAAAGGTATACATCTCCTTCTCGACGATGTCCGTCGTTGCGCCGATACTCCGGGCGAAGAGCCCAGTGAGTTCGAAGATGGGGATGCGGATCTCCTGATACCCATAGCAAAGCGCCCAGCGCCGTGCCGCATCTTCGATGAAACGCCACCGAGGGGTCTCCTCCGGAAGGATATCTTTGACGCCTTTGATGCCCTTGATGATGTCCATTGTAGGTAGCGATCGATGCGAAAGATTCGGGACTATAGCGACGGGTATCAGGCAAGTCAACGCGCGGGAGCGAGTCAATCCGCTCTGGATCGCCGCCCGCAAACAGCTTCGACGATTCTGCTATCCTTGCGCCGACTGGCGCGTGGGCGTATAGTTCGCGGCCTATCTGTTGTTTGAGGATGTTACATGAGCATAGACCAACCGACTCGCCGTGTCATCGCGCTGGCGCCGATGCCGCCGGAGAAATCCGCCTATGCGTTAGCTCGCTACAGCCGCTCGCCGGACTCGATCGAGGACAGCCTCCGGTGGGTGCACGGACATTCTGCCGAAAAGTTCTGGGATCAGTTCTACTTCGACTATGGCCATGCTTCGATCGCCGATCTCGGTCATGTCATGATCTGCTTCGAGGACATCTCCGAACTCGCCGCGATTCGACTTGAAGACGAGCCCTTGTGGGACGGCCAGGCGAAATCGAGCCGGTATCAGAACTTTGCGTCCGGAGGGTGGTTTGTGCCGGACTCCATTCGAGGGTCGGAGACCGAAGGCACCTACCACGGCATTCTCCGCAGCCTCGCCGAGATCTATCGGCTCTTGCATCAACCACTGACCCAGTTTCTTTCAGAGCGCGAGCCGCGTCCCGAATCGATGAAGCCGGCTGATTACCAGCGGACGATTGCCGCCCGCGCGTTCGATGTCACGCGGTATCTCCTGCCCCTCGCGGCCAGGACCAACGTCGGGCAAGTCGTCAGCATCAGGACGCTGGAGAAACAAATCACCAGGATGCTGTCGTCGCAACTCCCAGAATTGAGGTCGATCGGGGACGAACTCAAAGATGCCTGCCAACGGTCACCCGTGAATCTCTGGGGCGAACTATGCGGTCAGCCGGGCGCACAGGAACCTCTCGCGCCGACGCTCGCTCGCCATGCCAAGCCGAACGACTATCAAGTGTCGGTCTACCAGGACCTCGCCAGATACGCGAAGGACGCGCTCCGGGGATCTGGATTAGATCAACCGGCATCCTGGGGCAAGCCGGAGCCGGTAGACCTCATAGAGCCTCACGATCCGTTGGACGAAATCGTGACCACCTTGCTCTACCGTGTCTCGCACGCGCCCTATCGGAGCCTCCTCGCCGTCGTCCGCGAGTGGACGGAGAAACAGAAACAGGAAGCGATCGATGTGGCGATGAGCACACGCGGGCCCTACGACGAACTCATCAAAGAGTTCCGCAGCGGCTACGCCTTCACCTTCGACGTGCTGATGGACATCGGAGGCTGGCGCGATATGCACCGGCACCGGCGTTGTCAGCAGATCCAACAGAATTTTACGACGCTGCATGGCTATGAGGTGCCGCCGCCGCTGGTGCAGGCGGGATTGGATCAGGAGTATAGACAGGCTATGAACGCAGTCCGCTCGGACATCGAGTCGCTCAAGAAAACGAGCGCAGAAGGATCGCTCTACGCGACGCCGTTCGGATTCAAGGTTCGGTGCCTCTTCAAGATGGACTACGCCGAAGCCGAGTACATCGCCAAGCTCCGCTCCGGCGTCAAAGGTCATTGGTCGTACCGGACCATCGCCTGGCTGATGAAGCAGAAGTTGGCGGCGCGCTATCCTGCACTCGGGGATCGCATCCAGGCCACCTCGCCGGACATCGAAGACACCCTCACCAGATAGTCACCGCGACTCCGATGACCAACTACCAAGCTCAATGTAAAGCGAGGCTGTTAGAGGGCCAATGGGATCGGGCTCAGCAGGCCGCACGAGCCTGGGTTCGCCATTCTGTCACAGGCGCAGATCAAGACCCTCGACCCCATTTTGCTCTGAACGTGATCCACCTGCTCCGCGGGGAGTTCGCCGAAGCCTGGAGTACTCATGCAAAGTGTCTGCAGGAACCGGACGACATTGCACAGGTCAAAGAGTGGATCGAAGAAATCGTTGCGCGACAGTCCGAGCAAGCCAACGCCCATCTTGTGATGGGATTATTCCTGGCGCAATCGGGCCAGTCAGAACAATCGATCGCGTCCTACAAAGAATCGATCACACTCGCGCCACAGTCCGCCTACCCCCATTATTTTCTCGCACAGATTCATGAGCGGGCCAATCATCTCGAAATGGCCATCAAGGAATATCGCGAAGCCGTCCGCCTTGATCCTTCCTATGTGCCGGCACGGACCAACCTGGGCGTCGCCTATCAAGAGCAGGGCCGCTTGGAGATGGCGATTCCGCAATATCGAGAAGTGATCAAATTGACGCCGAACGATGCAACAGCCCACGCCAACCTCGCCTGTGCCCTTGCGGAACAGGGCAAGATGGAGCCGGCGCTGCAGTCATATAAGGAGGCGTTGCGGCTGAATCCGCACGACGCCGAAGTACATTTTGCGTTGGGTGGCCTCTATGAGGATCGCGGCCGCTTCGACCTGGCGAAGAAAGAGTATGACGCGGCCCTCAACGCCGATCCGAACTTCGGCCCGGCGCACTCGGCGATCGGCTGGTTGGCGCTGAGCAACCAGCACATGCAGGCCGCATACGAAGCCTTCAATCGAGCCCTCAAGTCCAACGATCAAGACCCACGGGCCTACCACGGCATCGCCGAATACTATTCACAAAAAGGAAAACGTGAGAGCGCCTTGGACAACTTTGCGAAAGCGCTCAAGTACTACAAAGATCCCGAAAAGAAAAATGCGATATTGAATCAGCTTTTCCAAGAAGGCCAAATGGCAGATTGAGAAGGAGTAGCCTGGTTAATCACCCGTGCTCGCTCAACGCGCGCCCTCGGAAGGGCCTCGTTGGACGCGCGCAGTTGGGGACCAAGCCAGGCCACCCCTTGAAAGAGGGTAACGAGCGAGCTTGGAAGGACCATCTTTAGCAATGGCGGTGCTCGCTCAATGCGCGCGGTTGACACAGTGCTCAAAAACCTCTCTTCGGTTCAAGACCGTAGAAATCGATTTTTCTAGGGCTTTGAAGTATCCTTTCGCCTGTCTCAAAAACAAATCTTTTTGATGCATCAGAAATCTTACGATCTTCTTGCTGAATATCTCCGCACCCGTGCGAACAATCCCCTAATCCTTGACGGTCTGAGACACTAAGGCGATAGTGTTTTATGCGCGCCCTTTGCATCAGCGCTTGATGAGAGACGCATGGAACTAATCCCTTACGACGATTTCGCCCGATTGCGTCTGACACAGTATTTCCCAGACGCCTCCGGGCTTGCGCCACTGACGGATTGGGAGTTTATGGGTGGGGTGTGGGTTGGCGAGGCTGATGGCTTCACAGAGTTCTTGCGCCCCAACGGACGTCCAAATGAGCTTGGTTCCATCGCGGTTGATTTGTCTGCGTTGCCAGAGCACATCGGCATTGGCATACTCGACACCATTCGCCTGCCCCTGCGGTGCGGCATGTCCCTCGAGCAGGTCACGCATCGGCTCGGTACGCCAGAGAGCGCGGAGGAATTCGTCGCTGACCGTAAGAGTTACAACTTCACTATCGGCTCTCGTTGTCCCTACTATGTTTCGTGTACTATCCGCAATTCAGGCGATTTGATTCATGTCACAGTCATCAGAAAAGATTTAATGCCAGAGGTTGACGCGGCCTAGCTACGCGCTGCAGCTAACCCGGCGGGTCGCTGAGCTTGGGTCGTTAGACCATCCACAAGCCATGGCGCAAGAAGAACTCACCAAGGTCCATATCGACCTTCCAAACAACCCTCACAGCGGAGGCGAGGCCATGTGGGCCAAGGCCTTGGGTGACGACCTCTACGAGCTTCGCAACAACCCCTTCTATGCCTACGGCCTCAACTTCCTTGATGTGGTTCATGCCATCCCCCGCGCTCCGGATCAGAAGCCTTCAGTGCTCAGGGTTGTCCGACGAAGTGGCCACCAGACGATCTGGGTCACCTTCACAGACGACGGGGACGGCGCGGCTCGATCGGAGCGCCTTAAGGGGCTCAATCAGTGGCGTGGCTTCCATGAAAACGCAAACGGGACCTACTTTGTGATCGATGTGGAACCGGAAGGTGACTTTGCCGCAGTATTAGGGCAGCTCGCACGCTGGCGCGACCAGGCCATCCTCACGTATCACACTGGAGAGAAGGGTGGTTTCGAACCACGTGGTGTCTAACAAGCGCTTGAAGTTGGCGGGCCGTGTAGATTAAAGAAAGAGTCTTCCACCAGCGCGCCGCAGCTTAAGCGAAACGGGCGGACAGATAACACATACTGATCGAGACTCAAAAACAGTTGTTTGTGACCCCTCTGATTTCCCGTCTTGGTCCTCAAAGAAATCACAAAGATTTCCGCTAGAGATTTCGCAAACATTTTGAACCCATCAGGATCTTGTCAAGCAAGGCTGGTGCTGGTGGTATCGAAAGTATGCGCCGGCTGATGCGGTGCTGGAAAGGGTAGAGAAGTAAGCACGGGTGGCCCGAAAAGGCTTGTGGGTTGATCCGCAGCCGGTGCCGCCATGGGAGTGGCGGAAGAGAAGCCGTTAGAACGATCGGTAGATAGCTTCGCGATATAACCGTTTTACGACCCCATTGTTTGTCTGGTTCGAGTTCAGCACCGCTCCCCGGACCTAACGAACGGGGCGCTGGGGATACCTCGTTCGAATTCCATGCGCGAAAGTAACCGGCTGATTACGGACCACTACCTCGATGGCTCTGCTGCCTTTTGGCTGATGACCAAGGTAACCCGGCGGCGGCCAAGCGACTTTGATTTCAGAACACGTCCGATCCATCGCTCGGGTTGACCGCCTTATTCGGTGTTGCTACCCATTTAAACCTGCAGTGTTTCGCACTGCCGCTATAGTATCTGCTTGCTTCATCTGAAGGGCGGCCAGCACGTTCCGTTCGATGTCTGTCGAGATGTCATCGAGGGGCAAGTGACTCAGGTTGCTGGTCGAGAATGGGTTCTCCAAATCAACCCCGATTAGGTCGAGAGACAGTAGTGGGTAGCCGACTAGCATGGTAATGAACGGGACAAGCCAATCATTGTCTAATAGATGAAGGAGGGAGAAGGGCAGCATGAACAGAAAGGCTACAATGAAACGTCGTATGTTGATGGAATACGCCCGTGGCAACGGGGTTTTTGCAATTCGCTCGCACGCCCCGATGTGGTCGATCAGCAAGGCTCGCTCTCGGTCTACTTGAATAAACGCGAACCCGTCCATTTTCAATGTTTCACGGGCTTCATGAAGCAGTTCGCCGAGTCTTGCGGCAACGAAGCTCGGCATATGCTCAGCGCTTGCTACTCGGCGGGCCTCTTCTGGGCCGACCAGATTAGAAACCTCTCTCGAGGGCAGTTCACTCCGTAGACTGAGGCGTGCCACATGCGGGAACACCGCGGCCCACCGCACAATCTTCTCTCGCCATTCTGAATTATTCGGTCCATAGGCCATCGCGCCGATCACGAGATTGCGTGATTGGTTAACGATGCCTCCCCAAAGTATGCGAGCCTCCCACCAACGGTCATACCCGGCATTCGTCCGTAAGATAAGCAGAAGCCCTAAGGTTGCGCCAGCAAATTCAAACGGGGCAATGGCTAGAGCAATTCTCACTTCGAACAGGCGTTCTGCCAGCCAGGAAACTCCACAGATGCCGCCTGCGGCAAGGCCGGAAATTAAGACGCTGGGCATAACTTTGGGAGCTATCGATCCGTGTAGGGCGAACACCTCCCGCCAGAATCCTTGTCGTGTTTGAAAACTCATGACAGTTCTCTCAGAACACGCTCAGATGATGTGAGTGGTCCGTCGTCGAACGCTGGTTTTGATTCGAGGGTGGTACTCACCAAGTTTCACGAATTGTCCGGTCACCAGGTCGAAGACGAACACTTCACCGGTTTCGATTTTGTAGACCCAACCATGCAGATGCAGGTCGCCTCGCACCAGTCGGGAAGCGACCGACGGAAGCGTCCGCAGGTTTTCAAGCTGTACCAAGACATTCTCTGCGACCGTGGCAGCCAGCAAACGATCCCCGTCAAGATGGCCGTAGTTTTCACGCACAATGCGGCGGGTCGTCTCGGCGCCCGATAACCATGACGAGACGGCAGGAAGTGAAGCGACCTGTTCAGGATGCAGCAAACCCTGCATCGCCCCGCAATGGGAGTGGCCACAGATGATGATGTCTTTGACGCTGAGAGCCGCCACGGCGTACTCGATGGTCGCTGCTTCCCCTCCGTGGTTCGCACCATGCGGCGGGACGATATTCCCGGCATTACGAAGGATGAATAGATCGCCGGGCTTTGCCTTCGTCAACATGGTCGGGACGATGCAAGAGTCGGAACAGGTGATGAACAGGGTTTCGGGGTTCTGGCCCTTCGCCAACTGCTCAAACAGCAGCTGCAACGGAACGAAATCCTCCGCTTGGAATTGATGGATTCCTTCAATCAATTTTTGCATGACCGATCTCTTTAGAGCACGACCCCCACCGTCACCAGCAACGCTTGCCGTTGGCCCTTTCTAGCGGAACCGGTCGGTAGACAGATAGGATCTATAACAAACTTTCCAGTCGCCGAACTACTCAGTATACTGACAGGCATAGGACGGCGCGACGAACTGCAATGAGTGCGGGATTGTCTCGTGGCTTCAATCACTTGTCAATGTGCCTGTTGTCACTCTTAATCAGTGGGCCCCATTGTCGTCGTCTGCTACCAACCTACTACCCGATCAGCCAAAGCCATGCTGATCCATGACCATCATGGTTTTTCCGAATCGTCATTTTTCCTTCTGTTAGCTCTTGCTGAGTCGGCTCAGGTTGGGCTGATTCAGTTTCGTAAACCGCAGGTCAAGTAAGCCAATTGTGCTCATTTTGTGCTCAACTCCACCTCATTCCAGCTCACTCAGGCCTACTCCAGCCAAAGTGGTCTTCCCCTGATTTTGTGGACACCTTCCGTGCATAATCAGCGAAGGGAGGTGCCTCATGGGCCAGCCGCGACGGAGTTTCACGCCAGAGTTCAAGCAGGACGCCGTGGACTTGTGCCG